>Ga0209066_10000146_pt1 | contig 106280 bp, 81 predicted proteins | sample All_14_2_FD_187198 | JGI IMG/M metagenome (GOLD analysis project Ga0209066, IMG submission 187198) | Freshwater microbial communities in response to fracking from Pennsylvania, USA - Allegheny Zone_MetaG_DW_15 (SPAdes) (version 2) ...
TGGATGCGGGCGACATGATGAAGCAAAGCATCAACAACCAGGGATGGCAGTCAGGCCCCTACACGTACAAGTTCAACAACCAAAACAACGGGGATTTCCACGGATCCCTTTATATGAACCACATGGGTGACCCGGCCCTGCGGCTCTTCATGTTCGAGCCCCCCTCCGCTCTGAGTGTCGTCTACACAGGGTCGCAACCGGTCCTCGCGTGGAACGCGTCCCCGAATGTCCAAGTCATCGGTTATCATGTTTACCGTGCGGAAAACCCCTCCGCGCCCTTCATCCGGCTGACTGCGTCGCCCCTGGGAGGAACGACCTACACCGACACCAGCGAAACCCCTGACAACTGCACGTACATGGTGCGCGCCATCCGCCTGGAAACCACCGGCGGGGGGACTTTTTACAACGCCAGCCTTGGCATCACGGCAGACTACGACTCGGGGCCTCCCGGTATGGACACCTGGCGCATGACCTACTTCGGGACCACCGACACGAGCGGCGACCGGGCCGACACGGCCAACCCGGCGAAGGATGGGTTATCGAATCTCATCAAATACGCCCTGGGATTGAACCCGAATACATCCTACACCCTGGCGTCAGCCGGTCTGGTTTTCGATGTCCCCCCGGCTGACAGCGGCAACTACATGAAATATTCGTTCACGGGAACCGCGTCAGACGTGACCTACATCGTCGAGGCCGTGAGCGATCTCGCTGGCACGTGGACGCCCCTCTACACCCACAGCGGGTCGGCACCGGGGGCGGTCACGGTGCAGGACAACCAGGCGATCACCGCAGGAATCAAACGTTTTATGCGTCTTCGTGTCTCCCGTCCCTGATGCGTGATTTTCAGGCGTGGTCGAAGCTTGGAATGGGGCCTGTAATTTACAAAATCAGTTTCTCTGGTTGGAATGCCTATTTCCTGCTATTTCAACCTCGGGGTCAGCTGATATCAATGATACTAAATGTTAAAAGTAAGCAGATTTTCTTGAATGAAGATTGTTTAAACCGAGATTTGTGTGTTTGATTACTCGTTAGAGTTGGTTCGTTAATTTATGGCTAAATTCCGCTACTGTTTTCTCTTGGGAATACTGTGCGTGGGTACACTCGCAACAGTGTCACCGGCGTATTGCTATACCCAGGCGAATTTGCAGACGGCGAGGGATGGTTCGATCGAGACCATACCGCTGGAGGCCACAGTCCAGGACAGCCCTGCCCAAATCAGAATCAAGACCTACGCGGCGGGCACATTCAGTATCTACCGGAAATCCCCGTCAACCAACAACTGGGATGCACCCTTGGTGACAGGTATCACGTTGTCAGCCGAGGGAATCTGGACCGACAGTACGGTTACGGTGGGAACCCTCTACGAATACAAATTCGTCAATACGGCAGGCACGATTTATATCAACAATTATCCGACAGGCTATATCCTGGCCGGAATCAAGGTGGATCAGACGCTGCCCAAAGGCCGGATGGCGGTGGTTGTGGCTTCCGATGTGCCAGCCAGTCTCCCCACCGAGTATGCCCAATACAAGGCCGACCTGATCGCCGATGGTTGGATCGTCAATGAAATCCAGGTTCCCCGGGCGGTGAATTACAATGCGGTCGGCAATGGTTCACTGGCCACCGTCAAGATCAATACTGGGGGAGGTGGGACTGGATTTGTGAACGGAGATCTGGTGTATCTCTCAAATAGCAGCGGAAGCAAAGCCCTGGCCAAGCTGACCGTTGCAACAATTGTCGATCCCAACACGCAGATCACGACCACGCCCATCACATCCGTCGCGATCCAAGCCGCAGCCGGAGGCAGGGGCTTTGTGGTCAACGACCCGTTGACCATTTCCGGGGGCAGTTCGTTCGGGTCCGGAGCTCTATTCAACGGACATATTGATTTTTCCCAAGCCACCCTGAAAGCCGCCATCCCCATCAAGGGGGGGAATGGTTACACGAATGGCGATGTAGTCACCATGACGGGCCAAACCAGCGGCAAGACGGCCCAGTGCAGGCTGAGCACCGACGCCTCGACGGCGATCTACTACATTACCGTGCAAAGCAGCCAGACTGGTTTTGTCGCTGGCGAGTCTCTTGTGATGTCGGGCAACAGCACGGGTTCGGGAGTCGCACAGGTGCTTGCCTGGAATGTCAGCGCGGGGGTGCTTAAATCGGTGGTCCTCTATGGATACGGCTCCGGCTATTTGTCGGGGGATACGGGTACGCTGACGGGCAATACCAGCGGCAAGACGGCTCAGGTGAGAATTTGGGTCAATGCCAATGGAACTATCGAAACGGTGACAGTGGATTCCAGCCAGGGTGGATTTTTTGTCGGGGAAACCTTGACCCTTTCAGGAACCAGTTCGGGGTCGGGAGTGGGCCTGTTTTCCTCCACCCTGGGCGGCCCGCTCCAAACCGTCACGGTGGCAAATTCCGGCGGCTCGGGTTACGTGGACGGCGACGTGGTAACCATCATCCCGACTGGCCTCTCGGCCGGCATCACCAACGGGGAAGGCATCCTCCATGTCACCGGCGGTGCGGTCACTTCGATCACGGTCACCTCCGGCGGAAGCGGATTTACGGATGGCAACTATGTTAGCCTGACCGGATTGCAGACCTCCGCCTCGGGATACAGTTTGCAGGTTTTGACCGTGGACAATTCCCACACGGGCTGTGGCGTGGTCGTTTCATCCGGCGGTTCCGGTTACCGGGACAATGACCGGGTGGCCATTACCGGCGCAACCAGCGGTGCCACGGCCATGGGAACGATCATGGCTCCCGCTGGCGCAGTCACCGGAATTTCCGTCGTGCTTCCCAACACCTTCACGGCCGGCGAATCACTCGCCCTCAGCGCATCATCGGGCGGGAGCGGGGCGTTGGCCACGGCCGGGCCGAGATCTGACCTCCACCTCCTGATCCGTGGCGCCATCCAGGCGGTCAACAGCGCTTATCCTGGAGAACTGAAAAACATCTCCCTCATCGGAAAAGTGCCGGTCTGTCGCAGCGGCATCAGTGACAACCTAAGTTCGGACGGCCACGGGAACGAAGCCCCCTATGGCGCGGACGCCTTTTATGCAGACATGGACAGCGTGGTGGGTACGGACTGGACCGACACCCAGGACAACGTTGCCACGATTTCCTACCCGCTCCTCTCCGATCTCAATATTGCCGGAGATGGAAAGTTCGACCAGCACCGGATAAACCAGGTCGGCAACAAGCGGGTTGAACTGGGCTTTGGCCGCGTTGACCTTTCCCTGGGCATCCAGACCGAAACCGATGCCCTGCGTGCGTATTTTGGCAAACTCCACCGCTACAAAATCGCCAGCGCCGACTTCCAACCCGGACGCCGGGTCTGTGACCGCCTCCTCTACCCCAACGAGCGCGAGGCCGACCTTCAATCCATGCCGGGCGTCGTCGGCATGAACAACATTGAATTCATCAACACCTCCGCGCTTCCCAACGTCGAAAGTGGCCAGGATGCCGACCAGCTCTACAGCACTCTGCATGGTCCTTATCTCTTCTATTTCAAAGGCAGTGGCGGACCGGCCCGTGGCGTCGATGGGAAGGCGGTTTTCTGGACCGGGATGCAGAGCCACTGGGGCTTCTGGTACCAGTCGAACCTGGTCAGCAGCGGAGCCAACTCCATGCAGAAACGCCTGGCCGAGGACAGCTTCACGTTGAGCTTCACTTGGAATATCTGGGGGCTGCGTTACATTTACCATCGCATGGGCATGGGGCTGGATGCCGGCGACATGATGATGCAAAGCATCAACAACCAGGGGTGGGGGATAGGGGCGGACTCCGGTCCCTACACCTACAAATTCAACAACGTCTATAACTATGATCATCATGGATCTTTTTACATGAACCACATGGGGGATCCCGCACTGCGCCTGTTCATGTTCGAACCCCCTTCGGCCCTCAGTATCACCAAGTCGGGGGGCAATTCCGCCCTTTCCTGGACAGCCTCCCCCAATGGTTCGGTCATCGGCTATCATGTCTACCGTGCTGCAAACGCCAGTGCACCTTTCACCCGACTGACTTCGACCCCTGTGACCGGTACGACCTACACGGACACCAGCGTCACCACCGGCAGCTATGTGTATATGGTGCGTGCGGTCCGCCTTGAGACTACCGGCGGCGGCAGCTTCTATAACGCCAGCCTGGGTGCCACCCAGTCCTTCAATTTGGACTCAGCCCCCAGTGCGGTTGCCATTACCACCACGACCCTTCCCACTGTCAATTGGAACACCCCGGTGTCGCTGGCCTTGGCCGCACAAGGGGGGCTGCCCCAATACAGCTGGACTGTGGCTTCCGGCTCCCTGCCCCCGGGCCTTTCACTTTCTGCCCCCGGGGTGATTTCAGGGACCCCCACCGCCTCCGGCAGTTACAACTTTACCGCCAAGGTGACCGACCAGAACGCCCAGATGGCCAGCCAGGCACTGACCCTCACCGTCAGCGGAAACAGCGCCAATGTGATCTACCCCGAGGCCACCACCTACACGAGCAAGAACAATCCCACCAATTCCTACGGGTCCGATGAGTTCGGACAGATCTCGGGCACCCCGACCTACATGTATGAAACCTTCCACCGCTATGACCTGTCCGGCCTGGCAGTAAACAACAGTTTCATCAAAGCGACCCTCTATCTCTACGTGACTTCGGGCACCGCCGCCAACACCTACGCCCCCATCCAGGCCAACCTCATCGCCGATGCCCAGGACGGATGGGTTGACAATGGCATCGCCAAAACATTCGACAGCTACGCCAACAATGGGGCCAACAAGGTCCGGATCAGTTGCGTCAACCATGGATTCACCGTCGGCACCCAGATCACCATCGCCGGATTGACCGGCAGCGGAGCACCCACCGGACCCTATGCGATCAGCGCGGTCAGCGACGCGGACCACTTTGACATACCCGTCAGCTACAACAGCACCTGGGACTACGATCCCGGCCTGGCCTACGCCACGACACTGAGCATGTCCTACAACACCCGCCCGACCAGTTACAATCCGAATGTCCCGACTCTCACCGCCACGGGAACCGATACCCCCGGCACCTGGTTGCAGTTGGATGTGACCTCCTTCGTCCGGGAAACCCTTGCCCATGATCCCTTGAAGAAGTTGGGGGTCCGATTCTTCACCCAGAGCAATCAAACGGTGGCGACCGGTTCCCAGTTCGCCTTTGGCGGGGCGCAACCCTATTTGGTTTTTGAAACTACCGATGGCCCCGACATCGCGGTCAATTCGCCCAAGGTCAATCCTGCCACGGTCTTCGCCGGTTCGGGCATCCTGCTGGATACGACGGTTACCCCCATACCAGAGCACGCCGGTTCCCTCGGTGTTCAATGGACCAAGGTCTCCGGCCCCGGGACGGTAACCTTCACGAACCCAACGGCCACTTCAACCGGGGCAACTTTCTCGGCGGCCGGCGAATATGTCGTGCGCCTGACCGCCGACGACGGGGTTCTCCAATCCACCCGCGACATCACCGTGCGGGTGCTCCATACCGCCGTCAGCGGCCCCATTGACAGCAGCCTGAAGCTGCGCCTTGCACTGGATGAAACCTCCGGGCTCACCGCCCACGATATCTCGGGCGTGTCCCCGGCCAACGACGGAACCCTCACCGGGCTTACCGTACCACCCACTTGGACCGGTTCGGGCAAAATCTCCGGGGCACTCTCCTGCGACATCGACCAGCAGCGGATCGAAATTCCCGATTCAGCCACCAACCCTTTGGATGGTTTCAGCCAGATGTCCATCTCCATGTGGATAAAGCCTTCCAGCCTCCCGGTGGGCACCACCACTTATTATGGCCTGATCACCAAGCGGGTAACGCCCTTCAACAACGAATCGTATAGAATGGAGTTGAGGGGATCGACTGCCGGAACCAGTTCCCCGGTTTATGTCACGATCACCCCCGGCACGACTTTGCAGGGCACCACGCAATTGGTCGCGGGATCCTGGTATCACCTCGTCGCGGTCTTCGACGGAACAGTGGCGGCCAACAATCTGCAATTATACGTTAATGGCTACCCGGATCGATTCACCACCATAACTCCCACCACTGTGTTGCGCAAAAACCTTGCCCCTGTGAAAATCGGAGGCACCAACGGCGTCGGCAACCCGACCAACGGCACCGATTTCGTCGGATTGATCGATGAGGTCCGAATCTACAACCGCGCGCTGAATTTGGCGGAAGTGCAGGACTTGTATGCTGCCACCCCCTCGAATATGGGCCCGGTGGTCAGTGCAGGCGGCCCCATATCCGGAAATGCGGGCGCTCTGTTGAATCTCTCCGGTTCGGCCACCGACGATGGTATTCCCAATCCGCTGACCCTCGGCTGGAACGTCTTCAGCGGGCCGGGAAGTGTGGCTTTCGGTAGCCCGGCCGCGGCCGTCACTACAGCGAATTTTGCCCAGCCCGGTGAATTCACCCTGAGGCTCACGGCGAACGATGGCGCGATCACGACTTGGGCCCAGACGACGGCATCCATCACCGCACCCGCAGGAATGGACACCTGGCGCATGACCTACTTTGGTACGACCGATGCCACAGGCACGCGTGCCGATTCGGCAAATCCCTCGGGAGACGGAATTTCGAACCTGGTCAAATATGCCCTCGGGCTTGACCCGAACAAGCCATACACCCTGGGAGGCGCGGGTTTGATCCTGCAGGTGCCCGCCATCGGCAGCGGAAACTACATGTCCTACAGTTTCACCGGGACAGCCTCGGATGTGACCTATATCGTCGAGGCCGTCAGCGACTTGGCTGGAATCTGGACACCGCTATACACCCACACTGGATCAGCGCCAGGAGCAGTCACGGTGTACGACACCCAGGCCGTCACCACGGGCAGCAAGCGCTTCATGCGCTTGCGCGTGACCACTCCTTGACGGATCAGACTGGCGGGTGAGAATGGGAAGATTCCGGGATGAAACGATCCCTATTCATACTGAGCTGCCTTTTGGGCTCACTTGCGATCCCTCCTGATCGGGCAGGGGGGGCACCCATGTCCCTGGACATGTCTGCGGCGTTGAATTACGACGCCGTGGGCACTGCCAATGAAATCAGTTGGATATCCTCGGGCCACCCCACCGGCAACCGGCGGCTTTCCGATGTGCTGGGTGATCACAATTTGGGCAATTCGGGCCGGGCATTGACCACCACCGCTTCGCTCAGTTCCGCCTCCGCCCTCCCGCCCTATGGAGTTGTCGGCAATTACATGGCCCCGTTTATCTATGACAAAACATCTTCCGGCCAGTATGTCGCATCCCCCACTTGCTTGAGAATCATTGCGTCCGCTTTCGGGAGCACCACGGTGACCACCACCGGCACCGTGACGCTGCTCAGCGGGCAGCAATTGAATTACTCCAATTTGAATCTTCTTTTCGTCCAGAACAGGAGTACTTCGGCCGGGACATTCCGGACGCTCATCACCGCCACTTACACCGACGGCACGACCACCGTGCTCGACACCGGTTCGATCACGGTTGCAGCCAATGCGCCCGGGGGCACGCTGGGCAGTGCGGGCGTGGCCGGCCAGGGCGGCTTGTCGATTGGCACGGACACCAATGCCGCGGTCACCAACGTTTTCACCTCTCCCTATGGCGTGACGACCACGGGAGCCCCGGGAAACTTCTCATCGGTGATCGACCCGGCTGTGGGCTCCAATCTATGGCAATTGACCACGCCTCTGGCCTTGAATACCTCCAAGGTGCTGAAGTCCGTGGCGTTCCAAGTCCAGGCTGCGCAGGCCGGCCAATGGAATGAACTGGCGGTCTTCGGATTGTGCGCCACGCCGGTCTCTTGCCCGCCACCGCCCGCCAGCGATCCGTCCGAGGCGCCCAATGTTACCTTCGATCCCGGGCGACTCGCCGGACATCCCCGCCTCCTGATGACGCCCCAGTCCATTCCCGCCCTCCGGGCATTTTACAACAGTACGAACGGCGCCATTTGGAGGCAGCAAATAGACGCGTACCTCGGATCCTGCACCGTACCGACCCAAACATCCTTTCTGACCGATGCCACGGAAGCCCAGCGGCAGGGATTATGGCGACTGCCCACCGTCGCGCTGCATTACGTGCTCACGGGCGACGCCACCTCGTTCGCCCGTGCGCTGGGATTTCTGCAGCTATACACCGCACTTCCCGACTGGGAAACCTCCATCGAGCGCAACAGCGGCATGTCGGCGGCCAACAACATGGTGGGTGTTGCCCTGGCATTTGACTGGCTGTACAATGATCTCGACCCCGTATTCCGGGAAACGGTCCGTCAGAAACTCCTGCTGCAGGCTCGCTCCCTCTATTACGGCGGCCATCTCAAAGGCAACTCGAACATCTCCGCGATTTATTGGCAGCTCGACCCCCTGAACAACCATCGCTGGCACCGTGACGCCGGTTTGGCCCTCGCTGTCATGGCCGCCTATTCGGGAGCCTCCAGCGAAAACTGGATACTGAACCGCACCGCCGCCGAACTGGCCTTTGTGAACACCTGGCTTCCACCCGATGGCACCAGCCACGAGTCCGTCTCCTATATGATTTTCGGGGGGAATCATTTGATGCTGGCCACCCAAGCCTCCGACGACTGCCTGGGCACGCATCTCATCGATCAGGCATTCTTCAGCCAAGTCGGCGTTTTCCGCATGCAGATGGAGCTTTCCTCATTCAACAACATGCTGAATTTCGGGGATTTTTCAGGAGTTGACCAGGGCTCTTACAACAACTTTCTGCTACGGGCGGCTGCGATCCATCGCAATGCCGACCTGCGGCAAGGTTTGGTCACCCTGGCCACCCTCCAGCCCACGGCGATGAACTTCAACTGGTTCTCCCTGCTCTGGGATGATCCCACGCTCAACGGGGGCAACTACAAGAATCTTCCGCTCACCGGCTATTTCGATGATCTTGGCCTGACTACCTTCCGCGATTCATGGACGCCCGGCGGCGTGGCGGCGATGTTCAAGTGCAGCCCTCTTGGGGGGCGCTCGCTCAATGTCTATCGGGACCTCAACAATTTTACCTATGTGAACGTGGCCCACGATGACCCTGATGCCAACAGCTTCGTGCTCTTTAGCGGGGATGATCCAGTTGCCGCCACCGACCAGTACTCCCAGCACAAGACCGCCAAGCAGCAGAATACGATCCTGGTCAATGGGGCAGGGCAGTTTCCCACGGGACGCTCCGAGGGTTTGACTTTTTCGCAACCCTCCAGTTCGGGAAGCATGCTCTCCATGGCCAAGGCATTTCCCCCGGTGTCCTTCAATGGTTCCACCCTCAGCGAAGGCGAGGCCATGGGTTCGTATCCCGCCATTTCCGGAACGGGTGCCGGAGCCCGCCCGTCCATCAGCCGTTACCGCCGCATTTTCCTGTGGTCGCCCAACAAATACATCCTGGTGCTCGACGACCTCCGGAGCGCGCAATCGGTGAAGTTCACTTCGCTGGTGCAGGGGCCCGGTTTAACGACCACCGATTCATCGCTGGGCCTCTTCAACCTGGTGGGTGCTTCTCATTCATGTGGTCTCCAGATGGTGGCCAGCCAGCCGCTGACCTTTGTCCCGGCCACCTCACCCGCCGACAACAAGAGCACTTCATTGAATTACCAACAATTACAGGCTTCCGCCACGGGCTCTTCGGTTCAAATTGCCTCGCTGTTCAATCCCTGGCAGACGGTCAATCTGCGCGTGGCATTGCAAAATTCCACCGCCTCCGGTTGTGATGTCGCCGTGAGCGGCAACGGCATCTCGGACACCTACCGCTGGACCTTTGCCATGGATTCCCAATCACCCTCATCGCTGGTGCTCCCTGGAATCGACACCTGGCGACAGACCTATTTTGGAACTGCGGATGAGACGGGCTTCCGTGCTGACTCGGCCAATCCGGCGGGCGACGGATTAAACAACCTGCTCAAATATGCCCTGGGGCTCAATCCCAATGTGTCCTACAGCCTGGCCACGGCAGGCCTGTCCTGGGTGATGCCCCCGATGATCAGCGGAAACCTCCTCATGTACACCTTCACCGGCACGGAATCGGATGTGACCTATATCGTGGAGGCCACCAGTGATTTGACCGGAACTTGGACGCCGCTTTACACGCACACTGGGTCCGCGCCGGGCACGGTCACGGTGCAGGACACCCAGGCGGTTACGGCGGGAAGCAAGCGCTTCATGCGGCTGAGGGTGACCCATCCGTGAAGGGTGGGGGACACCCTCCGTTGACAACTCCGTTTCATTTCGCAAACCTCCCGCTGTGGATGTGACCGATACCTTCGCCTACTGGTCGGGTGATCCGGACAGTTCCCCCTGGCCACTGGTGGTCACTGCGGCCGGGGTCACAGTGATCCCCCCCCACAGCCGCTATCCCGTCCGGGGCCACCCCCGGAGCCGCACTTTCAAACCGCGGGTCGGCCGCCGGATCCGGGAATTCCAATTTGTATATATCACCGATGGCGGCGGATACTTTGAAAGCGACAAAACCCCGCGGGTGAAAATACAAAGGGGACAGGTTTTCATCCTCTTCCCGGACATCCTCCACCGCTATGCCCCGGACCCGGGGACGGGCTGGACCGAGGCATGGATCGAGGTCAGGGGGGATCTGCTGGCCCGGCTTTGCTCCCGGAAAAAACTTTCGCCCGCACAAAGTGTCATCGCCCTCGATGACAACACCCGGGTCATCGAGTCGATCCGGGAGTGCCTCCACCTTCTCCAGCACCAGCCTTCCGGCTTTGAAGGGCTGGCCTCGGCAGCCGCCCTGCGGGTGGTCGCGGAAATTTGTTTCGCCAAGCTCCGCTCCCGGCAGGAGGTCCCGGTGGCGGAGGAAAAGGTCCGCCAGGCCCGACTGGCCCTCGCCGGCGAACTGAGCAAGCCCCCGTCGCTCACGGCCCTCGCCCGGAAGCTCCGTATTTCCTATCCGACTTTGCGGCGGAAATTCCGGCACATGACCGGGATGGGCATGAAGGAATACCATGAGAAACTCCGCCTCAGGGTGGCCTGCCGGCTGCTGGCCCCCGGACAGTTGAAGCTGGATGCCATCGCCCAGGAACTGGGCTACTCCTCGGCTTTCCACCTGTCGAAAAACTTCAAGAAGCATTACGGTATTCCCCCGGGGGAGTGGCTGCGGAGGCACAGCGGTTGATCCGGTCTTCCGGCTTGATCATTTTGTATATGCCCGGATTTTTCCATCTATAGCCACGACGGCCCCGTCGTGCGATGCTCGGCCCATGAACACGATGCGCGTAGGACTTTTCGGGATCGGTTTGGATGCCTATTGGCCCCAATTCCCGGGGCTCAAGGAACGGCTGGAGGGATGCCTCGCCGAAGTGGAAACCAAACTGGCCCGTCCCGGTGTCGGGATCGTGAATCTCGGCCTGGTGGACAATCCACACAAAGCCATGGAGGCCGGCCACCAACTCAGGCGGGCCGATGTCGACCTGGTCTTCCTCTACATCACCACCTATGCCCTCTCGTCGACGGTTCTGCCGGTGATCCGTCGCGCGGGCGTGCCGGTCATCCTGCTGAATCTCCAGCCGGAAACAAACATCGACTATGCCACCTTCAACAAAATGGCGGACCGGACAAAAATGACCGGTGAATGGCTGGCCTATTGCTCGGCCTGTCCCCTGCCGGAAATTGCCAATGTCTGCAACCGGGCCGGCATCCCATACCACGTCATCACGGGAACGCTCAGGGACGACCAGGCCTGTGCCAGGGAAATCGACGAATGGATGGAGGCGGCACGGGTCGCCAGTGTCATGGCCCACAACCGCCTCGGCCTGATGGGGCACTACTACAATGGCATGCACGACATTTACTCCGACCTCACCCTCCAGTGCGCAAAATTTGGCGGGCACATGGAAATCATCGAGACGGACGAATTGTCGGCGCTCCGCCGCGGGGTGACGGAAGCCTCGGCCCGGGAACGGGTGGATCAGATCCGGAAAGAATTCGAGGTGCAGGCGGATTGCAGCGAAGCGGAGTTGGTTCGCGCGGCCAAAACTTCCATCGCCCTGGACAAGCTGGTGGCTGCGCATGACCTGGGTTCGATGGCCTACTATTACATGGGGGCCGGCATCCCCGAGAATGAGGACGTGATGAGCTCGGTGATCATCGGCAACTCCCTGCTGACCGCCCGGGGCATACCCGTTGCGGGCGAATACGAGGTCAAGAACGCCCAGGCCATGAAGATCATGGACAGTTTCGGGGTGGGGGGGTCATTCACGGAATTTTACGCCATGGATTTCAAGGACGACGTGGTCCTCATGGGGCACGACGGCCCGGGCCATATCGGCATCGCCCAGGGCAAGACCAAGGTCCGCCCGCTTCAGGTCTATCATGGCAAGATCGGGAACGGCCTTTCGGTCGAGATGAGCGTGAAGCACGGCCCGGTCACACTCCTTTCGGTGCTTGAGACCCGGGACGGGAAATTGAAATTCCTTTGTGCCGAGGCCGAGTCCGTCCCCGGGCCGGTCCTGGAAATCGGCAACACCAACAGCCGTTACCGCTTCAGCATCGGCGCGAGGAATTTCACCAACGAGTGGAGCCTCCAGGGACCGGCGCACCACTGTGCGGTCGGTGTTGGCCATATTGTTTCCAAAATCAAAAAGCTGGGCGAATTGCTGGGAATTGAAACACACCAGGTGTGCTGAGGGAGACAAAGCCATGCGCGATGCATCATTGAGGGAATTCCAGAAGAACTTCACCCGCCCGCCCGGCGAGTTCCGTCCCATGCCCCTGTGGGTTTGGAACGGCGAGATGGGCGAGAAACGGATCGTCGAGATGCTGGAGGCATTCGCCGAGCAGGGGATGGGGGGCGTTTTTGTGCACCCCCGCACCGGGCTCCGGACCGACTACCTGTCGAAGCGCTGGTTCGAGCTTTGGAACTTTGCCGCGGAGCGCTGCCGCAGTCTCGGCCTGCAGTGCAACATTTACGATGAAAACAGCTACCCTTCCGGCTTTGCGGGGGGGCACGTGGTCAGTTCGAATCCCCGTCTCGGGAAAGTGCGTGTGGAAATCAAAACCCTCACCGCACCGCCCACCAAGGAGGACGAGTTGTTCCTGAGCCCGCTCGCCGTCTGCTCCAAATCCTCCGCGTCCGTGGATAAAAACGCGGACCTCTCCAAGGCCTCACCCTCCAATCCCCTGGAGGTTCTCTATCTTTCACAGGACCGGGGGCTCCCCTGGCTGGCCGGCCTGCCCTATGCCGATCTCTCCAAGGCGGAGACCACCGAGGCCTTCATCCGCTGCACCCACGAGGCCTATTACCAGCATTGCGGGAAGTTTTTCGGCGATACGATCCGCTATGTCTTCACCGACGAGCCGACCCTGCAGTCGCTGGGCGATTATGGCAAAAGCGGGCTGGTTTACAGCCATGCCATCGAGGCCGAATTCCGGCGCGACCATGGATACGGCCTGCTGGACAATATGAACCGGCTGATGTTCGACCTGCCCGACTCCCCGGCGGTGCGCTTCGACTACGGCTGGACGCTGGACCGGTTGTTCACCACCCATTTTGTCGGCCTGGTCGACAAGTGGTGTGCCGAACACAAGGTGTCGTTCACCGGGCACTTCAACGAGCACCATTGGCCCCTGCCGGGTGATCCGCCCAATGTGATGACGGCCCTTCGCAGGATGGGCGTACCCGGCAATGACATGTTGGGTTTCCAGTTTTCGCATGATGACCGGGGGAAGTCGGAACATTTCCGGCTGAATCTCCATGAGCTGAGGAGCGTGGCCAGCCAGTTCGGAAAAAAGCGCACCCTGGTCGAATCCTGTGGAGGAGGGGGATATGAATTCACCCTGGAACAAACGAAGGCGCTGGAGGATTTCCTCCTGGTGCACGGGGTGAACATGATGAATCCCCACCTTTGCTACGAGACGCTCTCCGGATGCCGCAAGTACGACTGGCCGCAGACTTTCACGGACCACTCGCCATGGATGGACGGCTACCGCGAACAGGCCGACCACGTGGCGCGTGTGGCCTGGACCCTGTCCCAGGGGGAGGAGATCAACAGGATCCTGGTGCTTCACCCCACATTGTCGAGCTGGTTGGTGGCTTCCTATGGTTCATCCGCGCCGCTTGCGGAGAAAAAACTCCTGGATATCCGTGCCAACCAGGACGCATTGCTCAACGAACTGTGCCATGCGCAGCTCGACTTCGATCTCGGCGATGAATTGTTGATGGAAGAAGCCGGATTCGTCAAATCCGGACATCTCGGGATTGGCCGACGGCAGTACGAGGTATTGGTCCTTCCGGAAACCGTCACCTGTCTGACATCCTCCACCTTGAAGCTGCTCCGCTATTTCCTTTCGGCGGGCGGCACGGTCCTCGCCTTGTGCGAGCCGCCCCTGCTGGTCGATGGTCGACCCTCCGAATCGGTGCGGGAACTTGCCCGGGACAACCCGGAATGGAAGCATTTTGACAAGATGGAAGGTCTCGTGGCGGAATTGGCCCGCAGAGTGCCGCCACGCATCTGCGGGGCCGGTGGCCGGCCGCTGCCACCTGAAATCTGTTTCCGGAGGGTGGAGACATCGCCGGATGAATGTTTTTATTTCTTCTGCAACCCCTGGTCCCGGGAAGTAGCGGCGGATATCCGGATTCCCGGCCAATCGCTCGACGTTCTCGACACCCGCAGCGGAAATATAACCGCCCTGTCCACCGGGAAAGAGCCGGATTGCCTGGTCTTCCCCCTCGTGCTTCCCCCGGCTTCGCACGCCCTTATCCGGGTGTCGCAGACCGCCTCCACGCCGGTCCCAGCGGTCCGGGAACCCGCATGGAGCGGCGTCGAGTGGACCTTTGTCAGGGGTGCGCGCACCTCGCCCAATGTGCTCACCCTCGATTACTGCGATCTCGAGGCGCACCATGTTTCCCTGAAATCGGTGCCAACGATCAAAGCGGACCAGGCCTGCTGGGAAGCGATGGGTTTCCACGGCAATATCTGGCGCGGGGCCATCCAGTTCCGGGGTAATTTCCTCAACGCCTCCATCGCGAATCCCGGGCCGTTCAGCCTGACATACCGGTTCAACATCGCGGCCGGTGATTTGGAGAAAATACGTCCATCCCTGCGCGTGGCGGTGGAGCGCGCGCAGCTCCACCATTTCACATGCAACGGCACGCCCGTGGAAACGGCGGCATGGGAGCCCTGGTTTGACGAGGAGATCAGCTCGATTCCCATTGGCTCCCTGGTGCGGGAAGGGGAGAACAGTTTCACCCTGCATGCGGAACAATTCACCGTGCTGCACGAGGCGGCGCCGGCCTATCTGCTGGGCCACTTTTCGACGCGCCCCTGCGGACGCGGTTTCGAACTTGTGGCCGGCGGGAATGTGTCGCTCGGCGGCTGGACCGGGCAAGGGCTCCATTTTTACAAGGATGGAGTGCGTTATACGGGCACGATCCAACTTCCCGCTCCCGCCAAGAGGCTGCGTGTCAGGCTCGAGCATTGGAAGGGCTCACTGGCCCGCATCCATGTCAACGGCCGGCTGGTCGGAAGGATTTGGCGGAAACCCTGCGAATTGGATATCGAAGTGCCACTCGCGGCGGGAACGCATGAAATTGCCGTCGAGGTGGTGGGCAATCTCAAGAATTTCCTCGGCTTCCATTTCCATGAGGGCTTCCCCCTGGCGGGAACATGGGAAAAAGCCCCCGTTCCACAACCTCCGGGCGGGGAATACCAATTCGAATCGAACGGGCTGTTCGGCCCGGTGTCGGTTCATGTTGTTCCCGCCGTTTGAGCGGTTGGCGGGAGGACGCCGGAGCCGGTTTGAGATCGCTCTCGCTAAGCCGCCCGTGGGCGGATAGCTTGGTCCCACATGGATACGGGGTCTGCTGATCGTCCGGCAGCAAATACGCAAGGACCCGTCCCGCCCGCCACACCGGCCAAGTCGGGGCCCACTAGGCTGCTCCCTTACATGGGGCCGGCATTCATTGCCGCCGTCGCCTACATCGATCCGGGTAATTTCGCCACCAACATCCAGGGCGGCGCCCGTTTCGGCTTCGCGCTTTTGTGGGTCGTCGTGGCCAGCAATCTCATGGCCATGCTTCTCCAGATGCTTTCGGCCAAACTGGGCATTGCCACCGGGAGGAATCTGGCGGAACTCTGCCGCGACCACCTGCCGCGCTGGCTGGTATGGGTCATGTGGGGCGTGATGGAAATCGTGGCCATCGCCACCGACCTGGCCGAGTTCCTGGGTGCGGCTCTGGGCTTCAACCTGCTGCTGGGGATTCCGCTTGGCTGGGCCGGCGTCCTCACCGGCGTGGTCACCCTGTTGATCCTGACGGTGCAAAAGAGGGGATTCCGCATGATGGAGGTCATCATTTCCGTTTTCATCGGCGTCATTGCGGCCTGTTACATCATTGAAACGGCATTGGCCAAACCCTCCTGGGCGGGAATTCTCAATGGACTGAATCCGGGTTTCCCGCTGAGAAACCGCGGCGAGGCGGTATTGCTGGCCACCGGAATCCTCGGGGCCACGGTCATGCCCCACGTGATTTTCCTGCACTCGGCGCTGACGCAGGGGCGCATCGTGGTGTCCACCCCCGAGTTGCGGCGGAAACTGCAGCAATACCAACTGGCCGATGTGGGTGTGGCCATGGGGATTGCGGGATTGATCAATGCGGCGATGTTGATCACCGCGGCGTCGACCTTCCACCAAAAGGGCCTGGCGGATGTGGCTTCCATTGAGACCGCCTACCTGACGCTGGACACGGTTCTCGGCCCGGTTGCCAAATCCATTTTCGGGGTGGCCTTGGTGGCCTCGGGGCTCTCCTCCTCCGTCGTAGGCACGATGTCCGGACAGGTACTCATGGCAGGTTTCATGCACCGCACCCTGCCGATGTGGTTCCGCCGGGGTTTCACCATGGTGCCGGCCATGGTGATCATTTTTCTCGGCCTGGATACCACGCGGTCGCTGGTCTGGAGCCAGGTGGTGCTGAGTTTCGGACTTCCCTTTGCCGTTGTTCCGCTGATCTGGTTCACCGCCCGGCGATCGATCATGCAGGAATTGGCCAACCGCCGGATCACCACTGTGGCGGCCTGTGTGGCCGCAGCCGTCATCGTGGGGCTCAATGCTTTCCTTGTTCTGCAATTTTTCAACCAGGACTGAACCATGATACGAACCATCCTTATCCCCCTCGACGGCACGCCCCGCGCAGAACGTGCCCTCCAATGTGCCGGCTGCCTGGCGGAACGCTTCGGGGCCGAAGTTATCCTGCTGCACGTTCTGGAAGAATCCCCCGCACCCCGTGTGCACGGGGAACCCCATCTGGTTGATGCGGAGGAGGCGGAAAGGTATCTCGACCAGGCGGCGGCCCGATTCATTCCCGCCCGGGTGCCGTTCCGGACCCATGTCCACCTGGAGCGCACACGGCATGTGGCCGCCTCGATTGCGGTGCATGACCAGGAATTTGCCTGCGACCTGATTGTCATTTCCCCCCACGGGCCGGCGGGCTGGCGGAGCTGGATGGAAGGCAATATTCCCCAGCGCATCGCACGGAAAATTGAAACCCCGGTCCTCATTGTCGGGGATGCCGTTTGCCGGGGATCCTGCCTGTTCCAGAACATTCTCGTTCCGGATGACGCCACCCCGGCCCACGAAGGGGACTGGGATGTCTGCACCGAACTGGCACGGGCCTGCGGGGCATCGCTGCGACTGATCAGTGCCGTGGAGACCCCCGATACCCTGGGCGGGGTCGGTGCAGCCTCGGCCACTTTCCTCCCCCGGAGCACGGAATTGGTTTTGGAACTCGCAGGCCAGGAGGCCGCAAAGCACCTCGAACACCATGTTGCCCAACTCGGACAGGCCGGACTGGCCGCCACGATGCAGATCTCGCGGGGCAATCCCTTCGATGTGATTTGCGCCGCCCTGAACGAGGGCCGGACCGACCTGCTGGTACTCCGGACACACCGCCGTGCCGGGCTGGAAGCCTGGTTTTCCGGGAGCCTGACCGCCCGGCTTCTCCGGGAAGTCAGGACGTCCGTCCTGCTTATTCCCCTGTAATCGTTGTGCACGCTTGCACTCCCTGTTGCTTCACGGTCAAATGGAGCCGTGCGCCGTCGTTCATGGATCGTCAGTGACAGGCTTGTCGGGACCCGGGAGTCCCCCGAGGCCGTGCTGCGCCGTATCCTGGCCAACCGGGGACTGAACGATGCCGGCAGCCAGGACGATTTCCTCAATCCCAAACTGAAAAACCTGCGCGACCCCTTCCGCCTGCCGGACATGGACAAGGCCGTCGGCCGGGTGGATGAGGCCATCCTCCAAGGCGAGCAGATCCTGATATACAGCGATTACGACGTGGATGGCATGTCCAGCAGTGCGCTGCTCTACCGGTTTTTGAGCCACTTGGGGGCCAAAGTCCGTGTTTTCATCCCGGAACGCCAGGGGGAAGGCTACGGCCTCTCCATCAAGGGTCTCGAGAGGGCGTTGGCGGACCGTGACACCGACCTTTTGATCGCGCTCGACTGCGGGACCACCAGCCATGAACAGGTGGCCCAGTTGAACAAATCGGGCATCGACGTCGTCATCCTCGACCATCACGAACTCACCGCGACGCTCCCCGACGCCGTGGCCTTTGTGAATCCCCAGAGGGGGGAACACGACCAGTTGCTTGCCACGGTGGGACTGGTCTTCAAGTTCTGCCATGCCTTCCTCAAGATGCGCGGCAGCCCCGGGCTGTTCGACCTGCGCTCCCACATGGATTTTGTGGCGCTGGGCACGGTCGCGGACATGGTGCCCCTGCTGGATGACAACCGCATTTTCGTCCGTTACGGCCTAGAGCAAATGGCCCGGACCGAGCATGTCGGCCTGCGCGCCCTGATGGATGTCTCCGGATTGCGCAAGGACCCCACCCCGGGAACGATCGGATTCGTCCTCGGGCCGCGTCTCAATGCCAGCGGGCGCCTGTCCGAGGCCGCCGTGGGCTGGGAGTTGCTCACGACGCGTGATCCGGGCAATGCCCGGCGCATCGCGATGGACCTGGACCAATTGAACCGGGAACGCCAGCGTCTCGAGCAGGAGGCCCACGCCCAGGCGGAGGCCATGTTCGCCGCCCAGGATGAACAGGAAAATTCCCACTGCATCGTCGTGGCCTCGGAAACTTGGCACCAGGGGGTGGTTGGAATTGTCGCCTCGCGACTCCAAAAAGCCCATTACCGGCCGGCGGTCGTCATCAGCATTGGTGCCGGCGGCCACGGCAAGGGCAGCGCACGCTCGATCGAGGGCTGCTCCATGATGGATGCGCTCCGTGCCAATGCCCCGTTCCTCACGGCCTTCGGCGGCCATGCCATGGCCTCGGGCCTGGAAATCCAGGCGGGACAGATCGACGGCTTCCGCAAGGCCCTGAACCATTGGTTCCGCACCCAGGCCACCGGCACCAGCTACGAGGAGCGTCTGCATGTCGACCTTGAACTTTCCCCGGGTTGCCTCACCGCCGGGTTGGCCGATTCGCTCGGCGAACTCGAACCGTTCGGACAGAAAAATTCTGCGCCGGTGATCGTGGTCCGGAATGTGAGCATGGGACGTTCCCGGGTCATGGCGGAAAAGCACCTCCGCTTCCAGGCCTCGAGCGAGCGCACCCATTTCCCGGTCATCGGGTTCGGCTTTGCCAAGGGGGAACAGCCTGTGGGGAATTTCGACCTGGCCGGCCATTGGGGCATGGATGATTTCAGCGGCCGGCCGCTATTCCAGATGGTCGACTGGCAATGGGCATGAAGCCGGCCAAGCCCGCCGCCGGTTCCCGTACGGCCCCCGCAGCCCAAGCGGCCCCGATCCAGCGGCTGTGGCAGAAGCTGGGTTTTGCGACCGAGGGGGAGTTGCTGTACCACTTTCCCCGCCGCTACGAAGACCGCAGCCGCTGGCATGATCCGTTCACCGTGGAGGACGGCGACTGGGTCACGGCCAGGGGCAAGATTGTCAAAGCGAAGTTCTCCCGCTGGCGGGGAGGACGGATGTGCTTCGAGGCCGTCATCCAGCCGGAGGGCACCTATCAGGGGCTCCAGCTTGTTTGGTTCAACATGCCTTTTTTGAAAACCTCGCTGGTCGAGGGCAAGGAGCTGATCGTTCACGGCAAAATCCAGATCCAGAAGGAACAGCGGAAGCTGACCCACCCGGAATTCGAAATCATCCGCCGCGAGGAGGATCCGAACATCCATCTCAACCGGCTCACGCCCATCTATCCCCTGACCGAAGGCGTCGGCCAGCGCCAGGTGCGGCGCGCGCTTTTCAAACTGGTGCACGACAAGATGCCCGAGCTGGAGGAACTCCACCCCGTACCGCCGGATTTCCCGCTGCTGCAGAAGGCCATGAAGGAAATCCATTTCCCGGATTCCTTCTGGTCCCTGGAAGTGGCCCGCAAAAGACTGGCCTTCGATGAATTGTTTTCCATGCAGGTGCTGCTGGCCGACCGCCGCCGTCGTGCCCGCTCGCACCGCAAGGTCCGTCCGGCGCGGGTTCGCCCGTTGGTGGGGGAATTCCTCAAGTCGCTTCCCTTCAGCCCGACCGGTGCGCAAAGCCGCGTCATTGGCGAGATCGGGCGCGATTTGGACGATCCCAGGCCGATGCACCGGCTTTTGCAGGGCGATGTGGGATCGGGCAAAACCCTGGTGGCCGCCTGCGCCCTGCTCCATGCGATTGAGCGGGGTGAAAGCGCCGCCCTGCTGGCCCCGACAGAAACCCTCGCGGAACAACACCACCGGAATCTGTCCGCCCTCTTCGGAAAACTTGGAGTGCCCATCCATCTCTGGACCCGCCATACCAAACCGGAAGACCTGCCGCTCCTGGAGAGGGGGGCATCCGTCTTCGTGGGCACACATGCCCTGTTCCAGCAGAACGTGAAGCTGCCCCGCCTGGGGCTGGGGGTGATCGATGAGCAGCACAAATTCGGCGTCATGCAGCGGCAGGCATTTCTATCCAAGGGAGACCACCCCGACCTCCTGCTCATGACGGCCACGCCGATCCCGCGTACGCTTTGCCTGGCGGTCTACGGCGACCTCGATGTTTCCCTGCTCGACGAAATGCCCCCCGGCCGGCGCCCTGTGAAAACCGTCCTGCGCACGCGGGAGGAACTGCCCAAGGTCTGGGAGTACGTGAAAAAGGAAAACGCCCAGGGGCGGCAGGCTTACGTGGTTTATCCCGTGCTTGAGGAATCGGAGAAGCACGATCTCAAGTCCGTCCAGGCGGCCTACCGGGAACTGCAGGGGATATTTGGTTCTGAGCGTGTTGTGATGCTTCACGGAAAAATGGACCCGGTGGAAAAAAGTGCGCGGATGCGCGACTTCCAGCAGGGCAGGGCGGGGGTCATGGTGGCCACCTCGGTGATCGAGGTCGGGGTCGATGTGCCCGCCGCCACCATGATGATTGTCGAGCACGCCGAACGGTTCGGGCTGGCCCAATTGCACCAGCTGCGCGGACGGGTGGGCCGCGGGGCGCACAATTCCTATTGCGTGCTCGTCAGTGATGCCGGCACGCCGGAGAGTTGGGAGCGCCTGAAGGTCATGGAAACCGTGCAGGACGGATTCCGCCTTTCCGAGGAGGATTTGAAGATCCGCGGTCCGGGAAACGTGCTGGGCACCGAGCAAAGTGGCCTGCCTCCGCTGCGGGTGGCGAACCTGGTCCGCGACATGCCCCTGCTGCAACAGGCCCGGGAATTGGCCTCGGAATTGGTTGAAAAAGACCCCGAATTGAAGCAGCACGCGGGACTGCGGCAGCGCCTGTCCTCCTTCTGGGGGGAAGCGGGGAAGTTGTCCGTGCATTAGAGTGTATTCTGTTTAATCGGCCGCTCGTTCTCATACTCGTTCTCATACTCGTGCTCTCTGGGATCGGGAGAACGGACACGAGTACGAGTATGGGTAACGGGGGGAGCCTGCGTCCCATAAAACAGAAATGGCTCCAGCCGTGCGGCCGGGGTATGGGCGGGTGTTTATTCTATTGGAGTTGCACGCTTCCCAAGGCCGTGGGAATCTCAGCCAGCCACCATGATCCGCCGCGACATTTGCCTCTTTCTGGCCCTGATCCTGATGGGCGGGATGATTTTCTGGATCACCCAGCCGAGGAAATCCAACGCACCGGCAGAGCCGCCCGGAGTCGCGCCAGCAGTCGTGGATCCTCCCAGGAGCCGTACTGCGGTCCCCGTCGCTTCCATCCGGGCGGAAAACTCCCTGCTCGTTGGCACGCCTGGTGAGAGGGGGGATATCATCGACCGCTTTTGGGAAAGTTCGGTTTTGAACCTCCTTCCCAGCATCGTCTCGGTCCAGTCCTACTTCTCTGAAAAAAAGCAGGTGGGGGCTGGCCCGTCCGGAACCGGGGTATTTGTCAGTGGCGAAGGCCATCTGCTTTGCTCTGATCTGTTGATCCGGGATGCCGTGGCCCTGCGCATCCGGCTGGCAGACGGCACGGTGGAGGCCGCCCGTGTTCTGGCCGTGGACCATTCCCTCGGCCTGGCCCTGCTCCAGATTGGCCGGACCGAAACCAAATCCATCCAATGGGCCAGGCCTTCGTTGAATGAAAGGGCCGAACGTTTCCTGATTGTTGGGCGCGCCGCATCGGGCAGTGAATGGTATTCCTCGGCTTTGCTGGCCTCCGCTTCACACATGGAACCCACGGGTGAAGCCGCTCCACCCGCGGACCGGCTTCTTGTTTTTGATGTTCCCCTCTCCGAAGGGAAGGGGGCCGTGGTGGCGGACCGGCGGGGATGGGTAGTGGGTTTGGTCCGCATCGAGGAGATCCCCGGGCTGCCGCCCCGCTTTCTGGTCATGCCCTCGCTTTTGGTTGAGGCCAGTGTGAAACAAATGATCCGCATGGGACGCCCGGCCCTTGCCCAGTTGGGGGCCACCGTGCAGGCCCTGGACCGGGATACCGCCCGTTCGCTGGGCCTGGACAAGGCCGCCGGTGCACTGGTCAGCGATGTGTTACCCGGCCTGGCTGCCGAGGCCGCGGGCATCGAACCGGGGGATGTCATCCAGGGCGCGGGCAGTTTCCGGGTGGGAAATCCCCAGGATCTGCGGGCCATCATGGCGAAGGCCCCCATGGATCAACCTCTCCCGGTCGAGTTTTGGAGGAAAGGGGAATCACGGACCGTTGTGGTGACCCCGTCGACCCCGCAGCCGCCCTATTCCACCGATGCCGGTTGCGTGGATCCATTTCCCGGCGATTCGCTCCTGAAATCCCTGAGTGTGCGCCAGGGCAACAATGGCGGATTGGAGGTTGCGGCGTTCCGGCCGGACCAGGTCGCAGCCGCCGCATCCCTGTTGCCGGGAGACCGTCTTCTTGAAGTGGATGGGGAAGCCTTGGCCACGCCGGAGGATTTCAACAGGATCCTTGCGAATACCCGCGAGAGGGACGTGGTCCGCCTGCGGGTGGAAAGCGGCGGCGTCAGGCGCTACCTCACCCTGAAAAGGCTTTGAGCCGCCGGAAACTTCCATTCAACTTTTATGGCCAAGAAACAACTGAACATCGGGATGGTGGGTTATAAATTCATGGGGCGCACGCACTCCAATGCCTGGCGCCAGGCGGCGCGTTTCTTCGATGTGCCATACGAACCGGTATTGCACACGCTTTGCGGCCGGAATCCCGCGGGGGTGAAGGCGGCCGCAGGGCAATTGGGTTGGGCCCGCACATGCAATGACTGGCGGGAACTGGTCAACAACCCGGAAATCGATGTCGTGGATGTTTCCACAGCCAACGATACCCATGCCGAAATTGCCATTGCGGCCGCCCGTGCGGGCAAAGCCGTACTTTGTGAAAAACCCCTGGCCCGGACTGTACCGGAGGCCCGGAAAATGCTGGCCGCCATCGAAAAGGCGGGCGTGGTCAACATGGTTTGCCACAGCTACCGCCGCGTCCCGGCCATTGCCCAGGCCCGCCGCATGATCGAACGCGGAGACCTGGGCCGGATTTTCCACTACCGGGCCCGCTATCTCCAGGATTGGATTGTCGATCCGGCCTTTCCCCTGGTCTGGCGCTTGCAGGGCGAAGTGGCCGGCAGCGGATCCCATGGCGACATCAATGCCCATATTGTCGACCTCGGACGTTACCTGGTCGGGGAAATCGCCGAGGTCTGCGGCATGATGGAAACTTTTATCAAGAAACGCCCCCTGGCCCTGGCCTCGGGCGGATTGGCCGCCAAGGGAGGCAAGAAAATGGGCCGGGTCACCGTGGACGACGCCGTACTGGCGATCGGCCGGTTCAAGAATGGAGCCCTTCTCAACCTCGAGGCCACCCGCTTCGCCCCGGGGCGGAAAAACGGCATCCAACTGGAAATCAACGGATCGAAGGGCTCGCTATATTTTGATTTCGAGGACATGAACCGGCTCAAATACTACAACGGTTCTGACAAGCCGGATGTGAGCGGGTTCAGGGATATTATCGTCACCGACAGCAGCCATCCTTACTGCGCGAACTGGTGGCCTGGGGGACACATCATCGGCTACGAACACACGTTCATCCATGCCATGGTCGATTTCCTCCATGCAGTCAAGAAAGGCAAGTCCGTCCATCCCACCTTCCGGGATGGCTATGCCAACCAGGTCGTTTTGGATGCGATTTCCCGGTCGGCCCGGACCCGGCGCTGGATCAAGGTGAAGGCCTGAGGGATAACCCGGCCGGCACCTGTTCGGATATCGCTGAATTTTCCTGTTGTTGCCGGCCCGGTTTGCTGGCATTTTGTCACTTCGATTACGGTCAGGTGGCTGAGTGGTCGAAAGCAAAGCTTTGCTAAAGCTTCGTCCCTCTAAAGGGGACCGAGGGTTCGAATCCCTCCCTGACCGCCCTTTTAAGTCCTTGTCAACCATGGACTTGCGTATTATTTTTGCGAAAATGATACCGGAATGATACCAATTCCCCCGCTTTACGGCTGGTTAGAGCCTACAAATGTTCGTCTAAGCATGACGGTAAGCTTTCTCAGGGGGATCATATTTTGGAGTCCCAAATTCGAACTGGAGGGACGATATAGAGTAAAAAGTAGATCCATATTCTACTTAATTCATGTAAATATAAGCATAACATGCTTAATATGTTGTATTTAAGAAATATAAATAAAACATTAGAATCCAGATCGCTATGAGCTGATCCAAATTTGAGGCGTGGTTTTCGATAATGCAAATCCTGACTATGGTTAGCTGGCTCTATATTCCCCAAGGCATATAGCCGCGTGTTGCAAAGTCCCTGTGGCAAACATGAGAGTGAAGAGAATTGTAGAAAGAATGTCCGACTTGCAATGGCAGTGATGGAAAATTGCCTAGAAAATAGACTCCTGTCAGGCTGCTACAATCTGCGAGCGCAGGAGGGTCACGCTGATTTTGGCTCAACTGCACACGAAGCGGAGGACGTCTAGTGGTGGGCTCGCTTGGTGCTGTAGAGTAGCGCTGGAGGCTTGTAGTCGAATCGGATAATTTTTGTCGACCTCCAACGTCAACAAGTACTTTCATTAAGTAAGAGATTACCTATGTTGTCCTAAGAATCTCCGATCTGATATGGCCACCCCTGACGAAAATTTAATTAAAGCTGCATTACCCGAAATTCAGCTTATTAAAAAACTTGATGAAGGCGGGTTCAAAGCTGTTTTCTTGATAAAGAATAACGGCAAGGATGAAGCTCTCAAAGTAATCCTCATACCTGCTTTTACTGGAGTTGCTGATGCAGATGTCCTCAAGAAGGAACACATTGCCAGAATTAGGCGTGAGGTGGAGACGCTAGGAAAATGTGAGTCTAAGGAGATAGTTAAATTGGGCAACATGCCCCTTAAAGAAATAACAATTGGAACAGAAAACTGCCTGGTATATTCGGAAGAATTTCTGAATGGAGAGAATCTATGGAAATTACTTCGCGCAGGGGGTACTAAACCTTCCGAGCAAGAACTAAAGAGCCTATTCCGTACCCTTCTGCTGTCAATTAACGAGCTGTGGAACAAACACAGTGTAATCCATCGAGACATCAAACCCTCAAATGTTATTAAACTGAACGATCCACACCGTCCATTTGTTTTACTCGATTTGGGTATCGCATATATCGTAAATGAATCCGGATTAACAGTGAATCCTGGGGGTAGAATGCCAGTAGCAACATACAGGTATCTTGCACCTGAAATGTTGAATCAGAATTTTAGGGATACATTTGACTACCGCACAGACCTGTACACGGCAGGGTTGACAGTGTACGAGTATGCTGCGCAGGCCCATCCATTGGCAGATGACTTGGACGACATGATCCGCACCGTCTCAAGGGCGCTCAGGCAGCCTCCAAAACCACTGAAGAGCCTTCGCCCAGACCTTTCAGATAAATTTTGCCATACTATCGATCAGATGCTTAAAAAGTTGCCTGCCTTAAGGCCCGCGAATTTACAAAATTTGATCAAAGATATGGAGGCGTGAATTATGAAGCTATTTGCACAGCATGGGTTTCAGGATGGGGAAAAAATAGCTGAGGCAATTGATCAGCATATTTTGGATGGCGTTATTTACAGCCCCAGGGATATCTCGTTAGTAAAACTACAGGAAAAACTTGCCGCACTGGAGACAACTGCTGGCCATGCAGAAAGACTTTTTGATCCTCAATATTACGCGTCCTTTTTAAAAGGAACAGCTTCTTCAAGACTCGGTTATTTAGCAGACGAGTATCCGTATCTCAACGCCACAAGACGGCAGCAATTAGAGCGCGAAAGCCAGGTCGAAAAAGAACTTCGTGCCGTATTTGGATTTCAATCTAATCTTAAAGTTTCAAAAGTTATTGCCCCGAATATTTTGATTCCCTCTTCCTTGGATTCGGTTGAGGCGGTAATTGCAAAAAATTTTATTAGGATGTCTGGTGAAATTTATAATGACCTGAATGATTCTCGGCCCTTACTGGTTACCCTCGCTCTTTCGCGCGATGCGCTCCTAGATACTCAGGAGTTGAATGCATTTTTAAATGAGATCACGATTTTGGACAATCCTCCCGCGGGATTTTATCTGCTGATCGCAGCCCGCAGTTCTGATGCTCGCACAGAACTCTATAATACGGATGTCGTAGCAGCGTGGATGCTGCTTAATCATACTCTAGCACTTAACGGGTTTGAGGTTATTAACGGGTACAGTGATATTATGACACCTTTTCTAGGAGCAGCTGGAGGCAATGCTGGTGCCTTCGGTTGGTGGTCTAATTTGCGGACATTTTCATTGGATCGTTTCGCAGCATCAAGTGGAGGTGGTCGATTACCGATTCAAAGGTATCTATCCAATGCGCTTTTGAATCGTATAACATATTTTGAATTGGAGCAATTACGCGTAAAATGGCCAGGAGTACTAAATGGTCTAGCGAATGATTCCTTGTACCCGGTAGGAGGCTCTGAGCCTCCGAGAAACCGCGAGGTAGTTCAATCATGGGAGGCAATTCAAAAACTTAATTCAACACTCATAGCAGACGACCAATTAATTTCTCTGAAACAGTGCGAAAATGCAGTGAGCGCAGCTATTGATAATTACGATCTTGTAAAAACCCTAATACCCAGATTGGATATCAAGTCAAACGATGAGCATTTGGCATCGTTGCAAGAGGGAATGAGCCTTTTCCGAAAGATGGCAGAATTAGAGTAAGCTCCGCAAATGCTCTATTGCTTTGTTATGGGCTTGCTCGTTCCTCGGCTTGTGGAATTTAGGTGTGAAATGTTTTACTATTTTACCCATCTTAGGATCGAAGGACCAAAGTCCCACGTTCATATCCTGAAAACTCTCAAAGTTTTTTTGTATCGCTATAACCAATTCAGGTGGAACAACCAAAATTGTTCTGTTGGCAAAGTATCCGTATCGGTAAGCCTGCATGAGCCCTTTTCGCCAGTCACTTAATTTCAGTTCAAAGGCGGTTAACCGCTTCCTGTGAATTCTTGAAGGGGTTTGGCGCAGTTTTAAGGCAGTTGCCCCATCTTGATGTTGCCAAGATAGCCAAATCAAATCTGCGATACCGTATCCTTCGAGGGCAAAGTCCCTGCAAACCACACCGCGTTTCTTAAGAGATACTAGGTAAGCGTTTTGGAAGGAACGCAAAAAAGCGGCCTCAAATTCTCTTCCACGGAACTGAAGCGGAAGATTGCGGCGGGGATTAAGCCCACGCAATTTATGTGCTGGGGCTACCATATACGACATACATTAATGTAAATTAAAATAGGCCAGTTATCAAGATTTCTAATTCACTTTTCAGAGAATGATTTTGTGACTGATGGTGTCAGGACTGAATTGATCCACAATCGCGGATGGTTTGCCAGGCAGGCCGACCACTTTGCCGACTACGAGCAGATGCAAGCGCCGTCGCCGGAATTGCTGGACTGCCCCACCCGGGGCCCGTCCCTCTTCTAAGCGGGGCATCTTGACTCACACCCGGAAATAGACGGCGATTAGGCCGCCTGCCATCAGGAATCCGGTTCGCTTCGGCATGGATGGAATTTTCGGTTTTTATGGAGAACTGGTTATCTGTAGCCGCGATGGCCCATTGCGGGGGGATATAGTCTGGCTTGCACGATGCCAGCAGTGCGGCACAATCCCTTGCGTATCAGGGCTTTCGAGTGGCCAATGAGAGCAGGTGCTCCAACCAGCCCAGAGAAGCTCTCCATGCATGACGTCATGAAAATCCCGGCCATAGAAAACCGCAGAAGTCGCCAGGAGGAACTCGGACAGTTCCTCACCGCTACGCCTGTGGCTGACTTCATGGCTTCAATGTTCGGGCTTCTCCCCAAAACGGTGCGATTGTTGGATGCTGGCGCTGGTGCTGGGTCACTCACTGCTGCATTCGTTTCCCGGTGTTGTAAAAAGCTCGACGGCGTTCGAGTCATCGAAGTGACCCTCTACGAACTCGACGAAACAATTTTGGACGCCCTTTCCGCGACAATGCGGGAATGCGAGCTTCGTTGCGCTGACGCGGGCATTCGCTTCAAGTTCACCATTCATTCTGCCGATTTCATCCAAGAAATGTCGGCGCGTCTCGCCGGTGATTTGTTCGGCACACACCCGTCCTCCTTTGATGCCGCCATCGCAAATCCGCCATATCGCAAAATCAGCACTGACTCCGCCGAGCGCCGTTCCCTGAGCTCCGTAGGCGTCGAAACTAGCAACCTCTACACTGGCTTCATCGCCATCATCCAGCGGCTCTTGGTTCCCGGTGGCCAACTCGTCGGCATCACCCCGCGGAGTTTTTGCAACGGCCCTTACTTCCGCCCATTCCGCGAAGACTTCCTGAGCCATCTAGAGCTTCGCCGACTCCACGTTTTTGAATCCCGCCAAGCCGCCTTCCGCGACGATAGCGTGTTACAGGAAAACATCATCTTTCACGCGGTGAAGGGTCGGAGCCAACCCGCTGAACTCACCATCTCCAGCAGCAGCGGAGAGCATGGTGACGACATCATCGAGACCGTCCTTCCATTCGCCGAAATCGTCCATCCGCGCGACCCCGAGAAGTTCATCCACATCCCCTCCACGGCCAGCCACGCAACGGCCAAGGAAACCATGGATGGCCTTAACTGCAGCCTCGCTTCGCTGGGCGTGACCGTCTCGACCGGGCGCGTTGTGGACTTCCGACTCAAGGGCGCTCTGCGCAAGGATCCCGAACGCGACACCGTGCCACTGATTTATCCCTGCCACTTCAACGGCGGAGCTGTTCACTGGCCCAAGCTCGAAGCCCGCAAACCCAATGCCATCCTCGACAACGACGAGACGCGCCCGTGGCTCGTGCCTTCCGGCGTTTATCTGCTCACGAAACGCTTCACGTCGAAAGAAGAGCGCCGCCGTCTCGTGGCCTGCCTGTTCGACCCGGACTTGGTAAAAGCAAAGTGGCTCGGTTTTGAGAACCATTTGAATTACTTTCACGCAAGCGGCCATGGCTTGGAGCGCACCCTGGCCGTTGGCCTATACGCCTTCCTGAACTCCACCGTCGTTGACCAGTATTTCCGGCGCTTTAGCGGTCACACGCAAGTGAACGCCACCGACCTGCGCACCATCACTTATCCCAACCGCAACACGCTCCAAGCGATGGGCCGCGAAATGAAAATTCTCAACCTCTCGCAGGACGAAATTGACCAACTCGTAACCAAACATCTACATGCCTGCTGCTAAACCCAACCGTAAAGTCGCCGCCCAGAAAATGCGGCTCGCAGAAACTATCGAAGCTCTCACGGCATTGCAGTTCGGTCCGAAGCAGCGGAATGAAACTGCCGCCTACACGTTGCTTGCCCTGCTCGAGCTTCAGCCAGATGCCGCATGGGTAGACGCACAAGCTCCTTTGCGTGGCATCACGCCCATCATTGATTTCATCGCGACCGCCTATGGCAACCGCTACGCGCCAAACACCCGCGAAACCATACGTGACGACGCGGTGAAATTTTTCGTCGAGGAGGGCCTGCTGCTACGAAATCCCGACGATCCCAACCGCCCGACCAACAGCGGCAAGACGGTATATCAAATCGAACCGACCGCCCTCGCTCTTTTCCGCAGGTTCGGAACGCTCGAATGGGCCCCCGCATTGGGGCACTACCTCGCCAGTCGTGAAACGATCAAGCACGAGATTGCTCGCAAGCGTGACCTCGCTCGCGTTCCCGTCACTTTACCAGATGGCTCTCAAGTGGCACTTTCACCCGGCGGTCAGAATCCGCTCATTAAAGCCATCATCGAACACTTCTGCCCAGCCTTTGCTCCTAGCGGCGTAGTCCTCTACATTGGCGACACCGAAAATAAGTTCGTCCACTTGGAGACTGCGGGTTTGGCTGCACTCGGCGTCACCCTGTATTCCGCCGCTAAGATTCCCGATGTCATTGTCCACCTCCGCGCCAAGAACTGGCTCCTCCTCATCGAAGCCGTTACCAGCGCTGGCCCGGTGGACGGCAAACGCCGCAAGGAACTCAAAGACCTCTTCGCTGGCTGCAAAGCGGGTCTGGTGTTTGTTACCGCCTTTGAGAATCGCCGCACCATGCAGACATTTGTCTCGCAAATTGCATGGGAATCGGAAGTCTGGATTGCCGATGACCCCGACCACATGGTCCACTTCAACGGCGAGCGATTCCTCGGACCGTATCCAGATGTGATGCCTCGATAGGTGGGGCGACTAGTCATTTTTCTAACCAACTTGTTGCAATCTACATATGACTCGTGAATTGAAGTCCGTAACAGATCTAAAGCTCCCCCTATGCCCGCTACCACGACCGGGTGATAGTGTTCTTTGGTATACAGACGCTGTTCCACACAATGGTTCGCTCGAAGGACATGGAATTCACGGACGTCCGCACGTGCGTAGTGAGTTTGACCAAACATTCGTCTTAAATTCATTTGACGTAATGAGGCTGCAGGACCCGACGTCATATCGTGGGCCAGCCTGGAATTATTTGCCCGCTAGTGGTCGGATTTATTCGGCAACGGCTGCTGAACAGTCTTCATTTGGCGCCCTACTATCGCGACGTATCCCACCTGGCCCCAAATATGTTGATTTGATTACTGAAGTATGGTCGCGGGGATTTGAAATATTTGTGGTCGGAGGAACCGTCCGAGATGTGCTAGCAGGTAAGGAAACTCATGACGTTGACCTAGTGACTACGATGCCTCTCAATCGAGCTGCGGCACTCTTAAAATCAATGTATCGCCATGAGCCCCAGATTTCGGAAAAGAACGGCTACGTAAGGCTCGGTGGACGTCCGAAATGGAATGACCCGTTTATTGATTTGAAAATGTTTTCTTTGGTTGTCCCTGGAACTGATAGCGCTGTCTTTGGTGCTGATTTCGGGCGCGATATTGGCCACCGTGATTTCTCATGCAACGCTATTTATTATGACCCAATCAATGCCGCGTTGATTGACCCGTGTGGGCGGGGTATCACTGATGCTACAGAGAAGCGCCTTCATCTTGTTTGCGATGCCCGTCTCCGCGGAGCTGTTCAACGTGCGCAGATTGTCATCAGATTCGTCAAGTTCATGACACGGGGCTTTGAGCCATCGACTGAAACGACTCAGGCAATCCGAGTGAACTTCATGCCTGACCTTGCAGCGATGGATGGCGGCGAACGATTGCGATACGTTCGAGCGCAAGTTATCAACAAGTGCCCGCCAGACGAGCGTGAGCAGTCATTGGCACATTTTCGAGACACTATGGTTGCCTTTGGGGCTGAGGCTCAGTGGGTCGAATATTTTGAACCACTGAGAGAAGATTTTTTGTCATGAACGCTGAAACTTCAGATTCGTCCGCTAGTTATTGCCACCCGCTAACTAGGAAAGGTGACACATTTATTGAGTTGGAAGGAGCTGATAGTCGCGGTTTTGATTTAACGCCCTTAGAGGATATGAAATCTTTCCTCATGAGGTGTTACTCTGTCTTCACCGGCGATGTGGCCATGCATTCACGCACATATAGAATTCCGGTTTTCATTCCGAAGAACGAAAAAGGTGTCTGCTATTGTCTAGTTGATGCTTCCGGAGTCCCAATCAATCAGAACATTTCCGAGAAGTGCGATATCGCGTGGTTTCCGCAATATGTGAAATGGATGAGAAATCGGCTAGAGTTTTCAGAAGGACTTGCTCGTGATCAAGCCTCCTACATTGAGACGGAGTTCCTTCCTCCTCTTTTATCCGAAGTTTCCCCGTCAGGGCGAGAGGAAATCCCGACTATCCCTTGGGAGAGCGTTTCTGCGCGGAGGCGTTGTGTGGTTTTGGGAGCTCCGGGCACAGGTAAAACGACCTTGCTTCGCCGCCTTGCCTTGGAATTTTGTCGCGATGCTTCGGAGAGCGCTGAGAATGCAACTATTCCTGTCTATTTGCAATTGCGCGACTGGGCAGACGAGGATATTGCAGAGGATGTTCTCTCAACAATGTGGAATCCACCGCTAGGAGGAGTCCCGGCACTTGCATTTGGCCAGCTTTATAAGCACGGGCGGTTGATTTTACTTTTAGATGGGCTTGATGAAGTACCGGACGACAAAAGACACAAAGTAACAGAGCTGTTGTTGAAGCTTGCAAGGGAGAGACCACAACTTGGCATTATCCTTGCGACAAGGACTGCGACTTATGCCGGTGAATTCTCTAACTTCAGCCACTTCCTTTTGCGTCCGTTTGGGGATTCTCAGATGCATGAATGGTCCTACAAAAAGTTGTATACACAAGATCGAGCCGTCTGGCTGCGGTTCACCTCACATTTATATCAGGTTCCAAGATTGAAAGAGGTGGCAAGAAACCCGTTTCTTTTAGGCCTAATGGTTCATTTTTACCGACAGAATTCAATACTTCCCAAAGACACATCAACATTGCTTGCCAGCTATGTGCGGGCTTTATCCGGTGAATGGGACATGGTTCGCGGCATTAATAGATCAAACGAAAGCTGGGCCGCACCTGGGAAGAAGCTTTCAGCTTTGTGCAGGCTTGCATTCTCGCTGGTAGAAACTAAACACGCGACTTTTACCACCGAGGAGTTTTGCCGAGCGGAACAGAAGCTTGTGGAGCACAGTGTTGCAGAAGCATTGCTCCCAACGCTTGCGCAGCATACAGGAATCCTATCACGAGTCTCGCGCGATGTGGATCGCTGGCAGTTTACGCACCAAATATTGATGGAGTTCCTAGCTGCATACTACCTAGTTGAGCGGGCCGATGATGCATCGGCGCTTTTAGCGAAACGTTTTAAGAGCCCTGTCTGGAGCGACGTTTGGGTCTACGCATGCGGATTAGCTCAAGACGCAGGGCCGCTGCTAGCAGCAGTGCTGCAGGATGATGATGATTCAGACATTGAAAGAGCGTCGTTAATAGCGCGCGCGCTCGGACAAAGCTTGAATATTAGCAAAGTGGAGGTCAAAGCAGCTTGGAAGTTCGTTTTGCGAACTGTGAACAAGCGACTTACCGCCTTTGAAAAAATAGAGAACAAGGACGATCACGATGATCGCTATGTTCTCTGGTCGATGACGCTGCGACGATCAGAAAAGGAGCCGAAGCCTTCCAAAGACATTGAGAGCATAGAGGCCTTGCTGAAGCTCGCGTATGAGGCCAGAGGAGGGGCCTTAGCATATTCATTTAAATCGGCCGACATATCAAAGTATTCGGCAATTATGAAGGATTTTTTGAAGTCACTGATGTTCGACGGGAATTTCGAAGTTCAATCTAGTCCAACATCCAATGAGATTCTTTTGGCAGTGACTCGCTTCAAAGCAAATCCAACTGGAAAGGTATGAGTGCCGCAGTTGGGTAAACAATATGTCCTACGGATTCACCGGTACGCCCATCGAGCAGATGCGAACACGCGGGCAGTTTTAAAACCTTCTCCACAGTTACGGCTGACTCCTTTGGCTTCTACATGGCAATTTCATCCCCATTGGGAGGGTGAAGGATATAATCCGTAAAGCCATTGCACGGCTCCTTGTCATAGCCATCGACAGGTATTACCTTCCCTACTTGGGGGTGATATTCTGGAAGGGCAATCACTCTGATTCCGGAGCACTCTCCTCAAAGTCTTCTATCACGGAATCGGTTAAGTGGCTTGCATGAGGCAGTGATTGCATCTCCTTCACACTGTCGTACGAAAGATAGGTGCAAACTTCCGAAAGGGGATTTCCTTCCAGGAGCGAAAAAACGGGTCGCTGAATCTCACGAAAAACCTTTTCGCGCTTCGACTCAGGCGCGACCAAATGAAGCTTAATTGACATGTTCGGCTGCAGGGCAAGTAGATCGGCCATTCGCAGAATCCCTGAATATACAGATGTCGTATGTTCGACCTCAAAAGCCCGTACTATGCTCCGGTTTCGTACCCAGATTACGTCAATCGCCTCTATGGTTTTTAGCGTCGTCATCTCATAGTTGAAGGGAAGTTCATCCAGTAAGGCTCCCGCGACAGGGGTCCAGGCCTTTAGAACGCGACCTCGGTCGGGTATTGGAATCCATATCTTAAACCCCATGCCTGCCCCGAGTTCTGCCAACGCGGCTTGAATTTGCATCGATTCGCGGACTTCCGTTTCGTCAGTTTTTTCGTGTCCGTCCTCAGACTGACCCGTGGGCACAATAACTTTGACGGTTTTCCCCGGTCGTTTCGCCGTGTCACCCTTCTTCCATAAAACTTGCATGGGTTCCCAGTAGCAAAAACGAGATATCGTTCTGGCGGTGCCGCTCATGCCAAGACTTGCCAACTCCTTGCGTATGATCTCCGTAGACTTGGCGATTTTCATCCCAAGTGACAAACCTGGTGGCAATTCACAACCCAAGAAACGCAGCAGGCTTTCTCGGTCACCTACAGATATAATCGAAAGATTCGTGAAAGGGTCGTAGGCGGCAAGAAGTGCGTTTATCGTATTTCCACTCGGGCCGGTCAGGTAATTCTTTTCAGTGTTCTTGGCATACAGTTCATCGATCTTGTTGCCGCGTTCGTCTTCGCTTTTGGAGTGAAAAATCGAATCAACGATGTCACCGAGATCTGGAGATTTTAGGCGATTAATCAATTTCCTCCATACTCCCTGCGGCACCATTGCTTTTGCAACCGCCTCCGATTGTCGCGTGTTACCCCTACCGTTGCGGTCAAGAAAGCGGATTATCTCGTCGCACTCGGAATCGGGGATCAAACGACCATCGGCTGTCCGGACCCGCGTATTCCAGAATTGCTGGAATGTTTTCTGGTGGTTCAACCACACGGCGTCGCTCGCCTTGGCATCGAATTGCTCAGCAAATTGGGATGCGAGAGATTGTAGCTCAGCTTTATTCATTACAGCGGCAGAATACATTTCAGGGGATTTTAGGGCTATATGAAATTCTTAGGTGTTTTTCGGGAAGGAAAATCCGGTACTGATGCCTTTGTACGAGATTGTACGTCGTGCTTTGGTAAAGTACGTGGTTTTACCGGGATTTTGACGCCAAGGGCATTGTAGAACATTGAGGACTCGTCTAAAGTTACGTCATGTGGCACTGCTCACGAGTGATAGAACATCTGTCGATCTTACAGCACCGAATCTCATGGAGGGGAGGGGTAGGTAGGATCAAACCAACACAGAATAAATTCTGCAAAAACGGCACTGATACCACTGATACCAAATAAACAAAGAAAAAGTGACTTTAGAGGAAAAAAACGAAGAAAAAACATGGGAAAACCACTAAAAACCATGCACCCTATACCCGAGGGTTCGAATCCCTCCCTGACCGCCACTTTTATTGTTCGATGAAAAAAATCGAAGCCATCATCAAACCCTTCAAGCTGAACGAGGTGCAGGAGGCCCTGACGGCCGCCGGCGTCGGCGGCATGATGACCAGCGAAGTCAAGGGTTTCGGCCGCCAGAAGGGCCACACGGAAATTTACCGCGGCTCCGAATACACCGTTGATTTTGTGCCCAAGGTGAAGATTGAAGTGGTCATCGACGACGACCGCCTTGATGCGGTGGTTGGCGCGATCATGAAGGCCGCTTTCACCGGGAAAATCGGCGACGGCAAGATTTTCATTCTGCCGGTTCAGCAGGCCATACGCATCCGGACCGGAGAAGACGGCCCGGGCGCGCTCTGAGCACCGGCATCGGGAACCCTATTCATGGCGAAAATACTCGGCATTCATCTCGGCGGTACCACCTGCGGGGTCTCCCTGGCCAACCGGGCTGGCCACCCGGAGGCATCACAATCCATCCCCACCGGGGAACCCGGTCCCACGCTGGATAAAATCTTTGCCGCCCTGGCCGGCTTCGAGCCCGATGGGGAAACCCTGGTCGGCGTGGCCTGCGGCGATCCCATCGATTTCCGGAAAGGGCTCATCCAGAGCCCGCCGAACATGCCGGGCTGGGATGACATCCCCATTGTGGAACTCATCCGGGAAAAATTCGGCTGCAAGGCCTATCTGATGAATGATGCCAATGCGGGCGCGCTGGCCGAGTGGCGGTACGGCACCGGTCGTGGTTGCCAAAACCTGGTTTTCCTGACATTTGGCACCGGGATGGGCGCAGGGCTGATCTTGGATGGTCGGCTTTACGAGGGGACGACCGGTGCGGCCGGTGAAGTGGGCCACATCCGCCTCGCCCCCGACGGCCCCCCGGGTTACGGGAAAGACGGTTCGTTCGAAGGATTTTGCAGCGGCGGGGGAATCGCCCAACTGGCCCGTGCCTGGGCCTACGAGCGGCAGGGGGCGGTACCGTTCAATCCCGGTTCCATTGAGGAGATCACCGCGAAACATGTGGGGGAAGCCGCCCTGGCAGGGGATGAATCCGCGCAGGAAATCCTCCGGATCTCCGGGCAAAAATTGGGCATGGCCCTGGCCGTGCTGGTGGACATCCTCAACCCTGAAAAAATCATCCTCGGCGGCATTTATGCCCGCCGCCGCCCCTTCATCGAACCCGCCATGCGCGAGGAGTTGGAGAAAGAAGCCCTCGGGCGTTCTCTCGGGGTCTGCGAAATTGTCCCCTCCGAATTGGATGAGGCCATCGGCCATTACGCCGCTCTGTGTGTGGCCCCCTACCGGGCCGGCTTGTGGAACGATCTCTGAGCGGAGCCCGTGTAGCCACGAACGTGAGTTCGTGGCATGTTCAGTCTCCACGAACTTACGTTCGTGGCTACACGGGTTGCCAGGTTCTCCTTTTGTCTTTTCTGTTTTTACACACCACTTTTTTGGCCGCCTCAGAAGTCTGGCAAATCGATCCCCGGCCGGGTCCGGTCTGGAAGGAGATGATCCTGGAGGATGGACTGCGCCAACCCTACGACCTGGGACGGGCCACGCACCACCGGTTGACGGTGCTGGCCCTCCTGAGCGGGCACTGGGATCCCTACAGCATCCAATTGCTCAAGGAACTGCGGAACTCCGAGCAGGATATCCTCGACAGGGGATTCCAAATTATCGCGGTAAGTCCCGACAATACCTACCGTCTCCGTGGAATACTCGACCGGCTGGATCTGCCTTTTGTGCTTTGCAGCGACACGGGATTGAAAGTGGCCCGGTCACTGGGGCTGGTCCGTCCCATGCCTGCGGAAAAGGAAAAAGCCCTCCGCAATTCGGGCATCCGCTTCCGGGATTCGGACAAGGAACCGGCGCCGCAAATGGCGGATCCGTCCCTTGTGCTTTTGGGCGAGGATGGGAAAGTTTATCTCCGGGTGACCGGCCTGATCGAAAAAGTCCCGTTCAATGCGGAGGCGCTGACAAAGGCCTGCGGGCAGGTCCGGGTGAAAAGCGCGTTGAACCAGAAATAAATAGTGATGCTTTGAATGGATAACGCCGCAAAATATAAGGCCTCCCCTGGTCGTCATCCCGAGCGCAGTCGAGGGATCGTGTTGTCATGTTCCAGCGTAATGTAAAACTCAACAGATACCGCCACACGATTTCTCGACTTAGCTCGAAATGACAGCGGTTTTGAGTAATACGGTGTTGTCCACTCAACGCGACACTAGCAGGCGAACGTTTTCCGTTTAATGGGCCGCATCAAATTGTAGGGGAACCGCTCCTCGGTTCCCGTTCTACCAAGGGAAGCGAGGAGCGCTTCCCCTACAGTAAGAAGCAATGCAGGCCGTCTCCGCCTGAGGCGGCGGACACTAGGTCCGCCCTACAGGAAATGCGCCAAGCAATACCGGAAAGGCCTAAAGGCTGGCCCGGTCGACGATCTTGATGCTGTTGATCTGCTGGCGTTCGTTCGGCTTGGATTTTTCGCCGCCGCCGCCCATCGAGGTGGGGGTGTTGCCAATTTTGACGAGGACATCCTCGCCCTTGATCAACTTGCCGAAGGCGGTGTATTGGCCGTCGAGGAAGCTGGCCGCATCAAGGCAGATGAAAAACTGTGAGCCGGCCGAATCCGGGTGGGAGGAACGGGCCATGGAAAGCACGCCGCGGACATGCGGCTTTTTGTTGAACTCCGCCTTGATCTTGTAGCCGGGGCCGCCGGTGCCGACTGCGGGGTGGTTGTCGGTCTTGGAGAGAGGGTCCCCGCCCTGGATCATGAAGCCCTTGACGATGCGGTGGAAGGCCGTGCCGTCGTAGAATCCTTCCGAGGCCAGTTTTTTGAAGTTTTCCACGGTGGCGGGGGCGACATCGGAATAGAATTCCGCAACCAGGGTTCCTTGGGTGGTTTCGAAGACGGCGACAGTTTCGGTGCTCATGAGGGTGGGTATTGAAGCGGAGGAGGGGATGGGCGGCAACGGCAAATTACTTGAGGGCTTCTTTGCGGTCGACGATCTTCACAGACTTGACCTCGACCCTCTTGGTGGGTTTCGAGGGTTCGCCGCTGGGGCTCATGGTTGTCGGGGTTTCGCCAATTTTCACCAGCACGTCCTCACCTTTGACCAATTTGCCGAAGGCGGTGTACTTGCCATCAAGGAAAGGTGCGGGATCGAGGCAGATGAAGAACTGCGAACCGGCGGAATCGGGGTCGGAGGAGCGGGCCATCGAAAGCACGCCGCGGACATGGGGCTTGGCATTGAATTCGGCCTTGATCTTGTAGCCGGGGTCGCCGGTTCCCACAGCAGGATTGTTATCGGTTTTGGAGAGCGGATCACCACCCTGGATCATGAATCCTTTGACGATGCGGTGGAAGGCCGTGCCATCGTAGAATTTGGATTTTGCCAGTTTCTTGAAATTTTCCACGGTCTTGGGGGCTACGTCGGTATAAAATTCGGCGACCATGGTGCCTTCGGTGGTTTCGATGACGGCCACTTCGTCGGCTTGGATTTGTGAAACAGCGGCCAGGAAGGCCAGGGCGAATGTCAGCATGTATTTCATGGATCAAATACATGCCCGAAATTCGGCGGCAGGCAAGGGGTGATTCTGGGGCAGGACGGTTTCTACGGGGTGATCTCGTAGAGATGGACGTCCCAATCGTTGAAGGAGTCCTCGAAACGGCCGCCGGCAAGGGGAATGGATCGGTCTTCCCCGAGGACCTTCACGGTTCCGGAATCCATCGCAGGCACGGTGAACCCGGCCTTTGTCGATCCCTGGCGCATCGCCACCGCAAATACATAGGCAGTGGCCCCGGCGGTCTTGGTCATGGTGGCAACGGGAACCTCCGGGTTGGTGGAGACGACGGTGGCCGGTTTGGCTGATGGCGGGCTGTTCAGCACGGGTGCGAGGGCCTGGATTTGTTTGTTGATGCGGGTCACCTCGGCAAGCATCTCCGGATCATCCAGCAGGGCGTGCTCGTTGAAGGGTTTGAATTGGTGGACGAAGTAAATGATCCCCATGCTGCCGTGGACCAGGCTCATCCACACCTCGGCCCTCACATCGCGGGGACGGGGTTTGAGAGCCAGATCGGTGATCCCGGTGCATTCGACGCAGTTCCACACCACTTTGCGGTCATCGGACCAGGTGCGCAGGTTGGTGACTCCCTTGGGAACGTACCAAAGCTGGCCCGAGAATTCCTTCCCGGCGGGCTCGTTGGCGGGATAGATGTCGAAGCTCGCGATGTCGCAGCCCTTCAGGTATTCGGGATAGTCCACGGTTTTTCCGGTGCGGGTGCCCCGGCCCAGCCAGGGCTCGAAGGCGGCGCCGACGGAGAGGTTGAGAAAAATCGGGCGCTGCGGGTCCTTGGCCTGTATGGCGGCGTAGTCGCGGTTGATCCATGACGGAGGAATGGGGGTGCCATAGGTTTCCTTGAAGGGCTTCGCGGGATCCATGTCCTTGTATTGTTCCGGCCAGGCTTTCTTGATGCGTGCGGGATCACCGCCCCAGGCTTTCTTGAAATCGTGCGCGATGTCCGGCTCATCGCCATGCATCCAGGCGACGATCAGGGGGTTGTTGAGATTGGCCAGCCCGACCTCGTTCTGGTGGCAGATCACCGGCATGTGGTGTTGTTTCAGGGTGGCCAGTTGGGCCTCGGTGGGGCCTTCCCAGAGGCCGACGTACAAATTAATGCCCGCGGCCTGGTAGCGCGGCGCGAGCGATGGGGACTGCGACCAAACGGCGATCGGGAAATAGTCCTTGGATCGGCCGGGGCCCAACGCCCAGCGCTGGTAGGGATTCCCGGCGGCACCGGCATTGGGCGACACGTCAGCGGCGGAGAGCGGGCAGGCCGCGGCCGCGAGGCATAGGAGGACGAGAAGGGGGGAGGGATGGTTCATATCGGCGGGCATTTTGGGTTTTGATTGGGGTTATCAGAGACTGCCCAAGGTGGAGCGCGCGCTCCGGGCACGCTGGGTCTGCGCTTGGAGGGATTAAAGGCAAGCGTGCCCGGAGGTCCCGCTCCACCCGAATGCCACAGACAAGTACGGCCTTGGAAGGGAATCTCCTCCTGGATTTGGTGTCTATCCGGTTACTTCTTGCCGTAGCCCGAAGTGACCGCGGCCTTGACGAGGTTGGTTCCGAAGTCCCAGAGCGGGCCGGGGAATTTGGTCAGGCTTTGGATGGTCTCGTCCAGCGCATTGACGAAGCGCTCGATCTCCGTGTCGCCAATGGTGAGGGGCGGGAGGATTTTGACGACATCCATGTGGTGGCCGGCGACCTGGCTGAGGATGCGGTGGTTCTGGAGGAGGGGGGTGACGATCATTTGGGCGAAGAGCCCCTTGTCCACCGTGTGGATGGCCTTCCAGGCGAGCTTGAGCTTGAGCGAGGAGGGTTCGTGGAATTCGATGGCGAGCATCAGTCCCTTGCCGCGGACTTCCTTGATGATGTCGTGCTTGGCCTGGAGGTCCTTCAGGCGCTGGAGCAATTGTCCGCCGCGGATGGCGGCATTGGAGACGAGGTCTTCCTCGTCGAGGACGTCGAGGGTGGCCAGGCCGCAGGCCATGGCGAGATTGTTGCGCCCGAAAGTGGTGGAGTGGACCACACAGCGGTCGAGGGAGGAATAGACCTTCTGGTAAATTTCGCGCCGCGTGACAAAGGCCGCCGCGGGTACGTAACCGCCGCTGAGCGCCTTGGCGACAGTGAGGATGTCGGGCTTCACGCCCCAGTGCATGTAGGCGAAAAGTTTGCCCGTCCGGCCCAGGCCGGTCTGGACTTCGTCGGCGATGAAGAGGGCGCCGTATTGGTGGCAGAGTTCGATGGCTTTGCGGAAATAGGCATCCCCGGGGAATTTCACGCCTTTGCCCTGGACGGGCTCGGCGATGAAGGCGGCCACATCACCGCGCTTGAGCTTGTTTTCCAGATCTTCCAAGTCGTCGAATTTGACGAATTCCGTGTCGGCGAGCAGGTTGCCGAAACCGGCGCGGAAATTGCCATTGGCCGTCACGGACAGGGAACCGAGCGTGAGCCCGTGGTAGGAACCCTCGAACGACAGGATTTTCGAACGTCCGGTGGCCCCGCGTGCGAATTTCAGGGCGCCTTCCACGGCTTCGGTGCCCGAGTTGCAGAAGAAGCAGGCATCGAGTTCGGGGCCGGTGCGTTTGACCAGGGCTTCGGCGAGGAGGCCGCTGAGCAGGGCGCAGTCCATCTGCACCATGTTGGGCATGTCGAGTTCGAGCAGGTCCTGGAGGACTTTTTTGACCTTCGGGTGGTTGCGGCCGATGTTGTAGACGCCGTAGCCGCTCAGGAAATCGAGGTAATCCTTGCCCTCTTTGTCATAAAGGTAGGCCCCCTCGGCGCGGGCGTAAACTTTGTCGAAGCCGATGGTCCGGAGAACTTTGACCAGCGTACGGTTCACATGGGCGTCGTGGAGGTCGTAGTTTTCGCCCAAGCGGTTCTGAATCAAGGCCTTGATGTCAAGAGGCATAGGGAAAAACCATAGCGGGCCCAGTTTTTCACGCAAGCACGGTTGTGGGACGAAAGTCGCGGCAGTCCCGGTCCGGGAATCGTTTTTTTCAATGCCGGGGCGGGTGATGCAAAACAGCCGTGATTCCGGCGTCAAAATACAGGAATCTCCTTGCAGTCCAAGGACCTCGCATTACTGTGCCTGCATGTCTGCCTCAGGCGAATTAGCCTACAATTCCAAAGTCGAAGGCAACGTCATTTTGACCACCTTGGACGCCTCCATCAACTGGATGCGGAAGAACTCCCTTTGGCCCATGCCGATGGGTCTGGCCTGCTGCGCCATCGAGCTCATGGCCGCGGCTTCCTCCCGCTATGATATCTCCCGGTTCGGGGCCGAAGTGATGCGGTTTTCCCCCCGGCAGGCCGACCTCCTGGTCGTGGCCGGAACCGTAACTTATAAGATGGCCCTGGCGACCAAGCGCATCTGGGACCAGATGCCCGAGCCCAAGTGGTGCATCGCCATGGGTGCCTGCGCCAGCACCGGGGGCATGTACCGCAGCTATGCGGTGCTTCAGGGCATCGACAACCTGATTCCGGTGGACGTTTATATATCCGGTTGCCCGCCCCGCCCCGAGGCCCTGATCGAGGGCCTGATGCAACTCCAGAAGAAAATCATCCAAGAACCCTCTTTCAGCCGCCAAAAACAGGTGGAATCCGCCTGACGCCGCCATGCCCAACTCCGACGACCTTTTCTCCCCATTAGTCCAGCGCTTCGAAGGCAAGATCACGGTCCTGCCCGTTTTCCGCGGCGAAACCACCTGGGCGGTCGACCGCTCGGTGGTCTTTGAGGTGCTCCAGGCACTCAGGACCGCGGGCTTCGATTACCTGGTCGATATTTCCAGCGTGGACAACAGCGAATCCAGCCCCCGTTTCGAGGTGGTGTACGAATTGTTCAGCTACAGCAGCCTGAAGCATCTCCGCGTCAAATGTGCCATCGAGGAGGACGGGGATATTCCGTCGGTGACCCCGATTTGGCGGACCGCCAACTGGCATGAGCGTGAAGTCTGGGACATGATGGGCATCCGGTTTGCCGGCCATCCCGACCTCCGCCGGATCCTCATGTGGGAGGGCTATCCCTACCACCCCCTGCGCAAAGAATTCCCGCTCGAAGGCAAGCCGACCGAAATGCCCGACATTGCTTTCACGCGTCCGGCCCCCCTGGAAGGTGGACCCTTTGTCACCGCCCCCGCGGGCAATTCCCAGGACCGGGAACCCCAGGCCCGCCCCCCGGCGCTGAACTGAATTTTGACGACATGAGCACGACTTCCCTCGATATCCCCGACACGGCCGCAAAGATGGGCCAGGCTTCCGAATCCATCGACATGGTCGGCGAGAAGCTGGTCCTGAACATGGGGCCGTCCCATCCCAGCACGCACGGCGTTCTCCGCATCGTCCTTGAACTGGACGGCGAAATCATCACCAAGGCCGATCCCGACATCGGTTACCTCCACCGGGGTGATGAGAAAATCGCCGAGAACATGACTTGGACCCAGTTCATTCCCTACACCGACCGGCTCGATTACCTCGCCCCGCTGGCCAGCAACGTCGCCTATGCCTGCGCGGTGGAGAAATTGATGGGCTATGAACTGCCCGTCCGCGCTCAGGTGATCCGGGTGATCTGCTGCGAACTGGCCCGCATTTCCGCCCATTTGCTCGGAGTGGGTTGTTATGCGATGGACTGCGGGGCGATGACCGTGTTCCTCTACACCTTCACCGAACGGGAAAAACTTTACAACCTGTTCGAACTCCTGACCGGGGCCCGCTTCACCACCAGCTACACCCGCATCGGCGGCCTGGCGCGCGACCTTCCCGAGGGCTTCATACCCGCACTCAGGGAATTTGTGGACCAGTTCACACCCCGTCTGGACGAAGTGGCATCGCTCCTTGACCGCAATCCCATCTTCCTCGGACGGACCAAGGACATCGGGGTGATCACCCGGGAGGAAGCCATCGATTTCGGCATCACCGGGCCCAACCTCCGCGGATCGAATGTGGAATTCGACACCCGGCGCGCCTGTCCCTACCTCGGCTACGAAACCTACGACTTCGAAATTCCCGTGGGCCGCACCGGGGATTGCTTCGACCGGTACGCCGTCCGCATGGAGGAAATGCGCCAGAGCGTCCGCATCCTCCGCCAGGCCATCGACCGGCTTCCCGCCGGTCCCATCAATGTGGACGATCCGAAGAACGTCCTTCCCTCCAAGGACAAGGTCCTGACCAAGATGGAGGAACTGATCCAGCAATTCATGATCGTCACCCAGGGAGTCGACGCCCCCAAGGGCGAGGTGTATTTCGGCGCGGAAAATCCCAAGGGCGAACTGGGTTTTTACATCAACAGCCGGGGCGGGGGAGTTCCCCACCGGATGAAAATCCGCAGCCCCTCCTTCGTCAATCTCAGCATCCTGCCCCACATGCTGCCGGGCAACAGCATCAGCGACGTCGTTTCCATCCTGGGAAGCCTGGACTTCGTCATGGGCGAGTGCGACCGGTGACCGGCTACAGATGAAGGCCCGCCAAGGACAGCCCATGAAAAATCCCCTATCCAACCTGTTGAACCTGCTGGCCGTCGCCGCACTGGTCCTGGCCCTGTCCGCCTGCGGTTCGAAGTTGAACAACGAGAACCTCGCCAGGGTCAAGAACGGCATGTCCTCGTCCGAGGTCAAAAAAATCCTCGGCGGCCCCGACCGCGTCGAGACCGGAAACATCCTCGGCCTCGAAGGCACCACGTTTTACTACCACCAGGGCGAATCGAAGGTGCAGATCAGTTTCATCAACGACCAGGTCACCGTGAAACTCGGCACGTTCGGTGAGAACCGGTAAATTTCATCATGAGCAAGATTCCCTCTCCGGCCTTCGAGAAAAAAGTGGACGATGTCGTCGCCCGCTATCCCGTTTCCAAGCGGAGCGCATCGCTCTCGCTGCTCCACCTGTGGCAGGAGGAATACGGCCACATCAGCGATGCGGCCATCGAGTGGATCGCGGCCAGGCTCGAATTGCAGCCGATCAACATCCTGGAGCTGGTGACTTTTTACCCGATGTTCCGCCGTGAACCCATCGGCAAGCACCACATCAGGGTCTGCCGCACGCTTTCCTGCATGCTCGGGGGCGCGGGCGAAACCCATGCCTGCCTGAAGAAATTGACCGGGGCCCAGGGCGACGACCACGGGCCCGTCACCAGCCCCGACGGCAAATACACCATCGAATACGTGGAATGCCTCGCTTCCTGCGGCACGGCCCCCGTGGTCATGGTCAACGACGACTTCCACGAAGGGGTCGACGAGGCCAAAGCCAAAGAGCTGCTCCGGAAATACCATTGAGAAATCCCATGTCCGTCCCGCAACAACGCCGCATCATTTTCGAAAACATCGACCAGCCCGGTTACACCAACGACATCGGGTGTTACCTGAAGCACGGCGGCTACGCCGAGCTGAAGAAGGCCGCGTCGATGACAGCCGACGCCATCCGCGACGAGGTCAAAAAATCCCAGCTCCGGGGCAGGGGAGGGGCGGGTTTCTCCTGCGGCATGAAGTGGAGCTTCATCGACCTGAAGAAAAACACCAAGCCGGTGTACCTGATCTGCAATGCGGACGAATCCGAGCCGGGCACGTTCAAGGACCGCCAGATCATCCACAAGGACCCGCACCAGTTAATTGAGGGCATGGTCATTTCCTGCATGGCCAACAACGTCCACCTGGCCTACCTCTACATCCGCGGCGAATTCCCCGAGGGTGCCAGAATCCTCGAGCGCGCCATCGACGAGGCCAAGTCGAAGAATTTCCTGGGGAAGAATATCCTCGGGACGGGCTACGACCTGGAAATTTATGTCACCCGCGGAGCCGGCGCCTATATTTGCGGTGAAGAAACCGGCCTGATCGAATCGCTCGAGGGCAAGCGCGCCTATCCCCGGATCAAGCCCCCGTATTTCCCGGCCGTGCTCGGTCTCTACATGTGCCCGACCATCGTCAACAACGTCGAAACCCTCTGCAACGTGAAGCACATCGTGAAGATGGGCGGCGGCGAGTTCAGCAAGATCGGCAAACCCAACAACACCGGCACCCGTGTCCTTTGCGTCAGCGGGGATGTGAACAAGCCCGGTTACTACGAATTCGAGTGCGGGGCCATCACCATGGGCCAGTTGATCAACGACGTCTGCGGCGGGATCAAGGGCGGGCGGAAACTCAAGGCGGTCATCCCCGGCGGTTCCTCCGCCAAGGTGCTCAAGGCCGGCGAGCGCTACAAAATCAAGGAGAAGGGCGCGGATGGCAAGATGACCGAGAGGGAAATCACCCTGGAAGACATCCCGATGGATTTCGACACCATGGCCGCGGTCGGCTCGATGGCGGGTTCCGGCGGGGTCATTGTCATGGACGAGAGCCGGGACATCGTCGAGTGCCTGGCCAACATCTCGGAATTTTACGCACACGAATCCTGCGGACAGTGCACGCCCTGCCGCGAAGGCTCGTTGTGGATGAAAAAGATCCTCCACCGGATGACCCACGGGCATTCCCGGCCCGGGGACACCAACCTTCTCCTGAACGTGGCCGACAATATTGCCGGCCGGACGGTTTGCGCCTTCGGCGAGGCCTGCTCCTGGCCGGTGCAGAGTTTTGTGGCCAAATTCCGCGATGATTTCGAAGCCAAGGCCATCAAAGACAACGCGGCCCTGGTGGAGCAAACAGAATGAATCCTTTGCCCATGAACCCCTTCAACCATGACATCGCGGCGCCGGATGCGCCGATGGTGAATGTGAATTTCAACGGCCGGTGGATCCAGGTCCCCAAGGGCACGAATGTGGTCGAGGTGACCCGCCGGGAGGATGCGTTCCTGCCGCATTACTGCTACCACCCCAAGCTCTCGATTTCCGGCAACTGCCGCATGTGCCTTTTCGAAATGGGCACGCCGAAGATGGATGCGGAGCGCAAGCCGGTCATCGGCCCCGATGGAAAACCGGAAATCGCGTGGATGCCGCGCCCCCAGATCGGTTGCGCGACCAACGTCACCGAGGGCATGGGCATCCGCACCGACAGCCCGATGGCCCGGGAATGCCGCAAGGGCGTCATGGAGTTTCTCCTCATCAACCATCCCCTGGACTGTCCGATCTGCGACCAGGCCGGCGAATGCAAGCTCCAGGAATTTTCCAGCGAGTACGGAAGCGGCACCAGCCGTTTCACCGATGAAAAGGTCCACAAGCCCAAGAACGTCGATCTCGGCAAGAATATCGTTCTGGACGATGAGCGCTGCATCATGTGTTCGCGGTGCATCCGCTTCGCCAAAGAGGTGGTCCAGGATGATGTCCTCGGCTTCATCCAGCGGGGCAGCCACACCACGCTGACCGCCCATCCCGGCAAGCGCTTCGACAATCCCTATTCTCTGAACACCGTCGACCTCTGTCCCGTAGGTGCCCTGACGAGCAAGGATTTCCGGTTCAAGATGCGGGTCTGGTTCCTCAAGGAAACCAAGAGCATCTCCACCTGGGATGGGACCGGGTGCAATATCACCATTGGCTCGCGTGAAAACACCGTCTACCGGATCAGCCCCCGGCAGAACGAGTCCGTCAATTCCCTCTGGATGCCCGATGAGGCCCGCTTTGAATTCCATGCGTCACAGGATGAAAACCGCCTCAAGGCCATCGGCAAACGCGCAGGCACCAGGACCGTCGGCGGCCAGTGGACCCCGGTGCTCGCGGAGATCGCCTCTGCGCTCAAGTCGTTCCAGCCCGCCGAAACCGCCATCATCGCCTCGGCCCGGCTTTCGAATGAGGAATTGTACCTGGTCAAGCTGATCGCTTCCCATCTCGGCATCACCCTGGTCGATGTCAAACCCCGCCCGCAGACAGCCGACAGCTTCCTGGTTTCCAACGACGGCAACCCCAACTCCACCGGCGCACGGCTGCTCGGAATCTCGCAGGATGGCGCCAAACTGGGCAACATCGCCTCGGGTATCCCCTCGGGGCAGGTCAAGTCGCTCATCACCCTGGGTGAGGATGCGCTCGAATGCGGCATTTCCGCCGACGATTTGTCCAAGCTGGGCCTTTATGTGCATGTGGGCCTGAAGGCGGGAGCCGCGGCCGGGTTTGCGCATTATATCCTTCCCGGTTCGGGATTCGGCGAAAAGCAGGGGACCATGGTCAATCTCGGCAACCGCCTGCAGAAGCTGGGCAAGGCGGTGGAATGCCCGGGCCAGGCCCGCGAAGAATTTGAAATTCTCCTCGAACTCCGCGCGGCCCTCGGAGGCGGGAATGGCATTCACACCATCGGCGAGGTCTTCAACGCCATGGCTGTACAAGTGCCGGCCCTCCAGGGGTTGGTCTATTCAAGGATCGGGGACCAGGGCATCGACCTCAACGTGCCAAGGACAAATTTATGATCGATGGACCCACGGTTGTTTTCATCCTCTCCTCACTGGCCAAGAGCGCGGTTGTCGTCGGGGTCATGCTCGGGTTGATCGCCTACAGCGTGGTCGCCGAACGCCGGGTTTGTGCATGGATCCAGGACCGGATCGGCCCGAACCGGGTCGGGTTGCCGCTGGGTGGCATCCGGATCGGCGAACTCAAAATCCCCGAATTGCGACTCTTCGGCCTCGGCCAGCCCATTGCCGACGGCCTGAAGTTCCTGCTCAAGGAGGAATACACCCCGGCCCACGTCAACAAATTCTACTTCACCCTGGCGCCCGTGCTGGCCATGGTGCCCGCGCTTCTCACCGTCGCGGTGGTGCCTTTCGGCAGCACCCTCGACCTGCGCCCGGTTGCGGAATGGTTTTCCCAGTGGTTCTACTGGAGCGCGGAAACCATCGAGGCCTTCAACATCAAGGCGGTCATCGCGGATGTGGATGTCGGTGTTCTTTTCGTTTTCGCCATTGTTTCCATCAGTGTGTACGGGATTGTCCTGGCGGGCTGGTCCTCCAATTCGAAGTATCCGTTCCTGGGCGGCATCCGCTCCTCGGCGCAGATGATCTCCTATGAAATTGCCATGGGTCTTTCCGTGGTCCCTGTGTTCCTGGTCATCGGGAACCTCAACCTCGGCCAGATCGTGCAATACCAGATCGACAAGGGCTGGATGGCCCTTCCGCTGGCCGGTTTCTGGCATTCCGGCCATCCCCTCGAGGCCCTCATCCTCTGGATACCCCTCGGGATTTCATTCCTGATTTTTCTCGTGGCCGCTTTTGCGGAAACCAACCGCCTTCCCTTCGACCTGCCGGAATGCGAAACCGAGCTGATCGGTGGCTATCACACGGAATACAGTGCCATGAAATTCGCCCTGTTTTTCCTGGGCGAGTATGCGGCCCTGATTGTTACTTCGACCATCATGGTGACCCTTTTCTTCGGGGGATGGAGCCTGCCCTTCGGCTGGTTTGCCAACCACCCCATGGCGGCTTGGGTGCCCTTGGTCGGCGGCATGGCCGTGCCCTGGTGGTTTGGCATTGTGCATATAGGGGTTTTCCTGGGCAAAATGGCCTGCTTCATTTTCTTCTTCATCTGGGTCCGCTGGACGCTGCCCCGTTTCCGCTATGACCAGCTCATGAGCCTGGGTTGGAAGTTCTTCATCCCCTTGGGTTTGGCCAATGTGTTGCTCACCGCCGGTATGGTGGCTTATTTCACAATGAAGTAATCCGATGACGGAACGGCCGGGGCCCCGGGCCCCGGATGCCGGTTCCGGACCCCCGCCTTCTTTCTTTTCCATCTTCCGGCTTTCCGGTATGATGCATGCTGTCCTCCCACCACACAACCCAACCTCCCTTCACTCTTGGAAAATCTCTTCACCTTCAGTTGGCAACTGGCCCTCATTCTCCTGCTTGTCCTCGGCAACGGGTTTTTTGTGGCCTCGGAGTTCGCCATTGTCAAAATCCGCTCCAGCCAGCTCCGCCCCATGCTCAAGAAGGGGGATTGGAGGGTGCCCATCGCCATCCGCGTCACCGGACACCTCGATTCCTATCTTGCCGCGACCCAGCTCGGTATCACCCTGACCAGCATCGGCCTCGGCGCCTATGGCAAGCCCTTCGTCGTCGAGTGGGTCCGCAGCGCACTCCATGTCTTCGGCGTCACCCATGAGGTGGCCATTCACAGCATCAGCTTTGCCGTGGCCTTCTCGTTCATCAGCTTTTTGCACATTGTCCTGGGCGAACTGGCACCCAAGTCCCTCGCCATCCAGAAACCGAAGCCCGTGACCCTCTGGATCTCGCCCATCCTGATGGCCTTTTATTACCTTTTCTTCCCGTTCATCTGGCTCATGAACGGCGCGGCCAATCTCATCCTGCGCGGCGTGGGCATCGCCCCGGCAAAGGAAGACCATGCTTTCAGCTTCGAGGAACTGGATGTGGTTCTTCTCCACTCGACGCATGTCCGCCCCTCCGACCGTCTGATCACGAAACTGATGCGCACGGCCCTGCGGCTCAAGGAGACCACCGCGGAGCAGATCATGATCCCGCGCGAGCAGGTGGTCTGCCTTTGGAAAAATATCCCGCTCTTGGAGAACATGGCCGTGGCCCAGAAATCGGGTTACAGCCGGTTCCCGCTTTGTGGCGCCACCCAGGACGAGGTCCTCGGCGTCGTCCTGGCCAAGGAACTCCTCTGGCAGCACCAGGCCCTCGGAGCCCAGACCAGCCTCGATGCCATCCTGCACCCGGTGCTCAGCTTCACCCGCCTGACCACTCTGCCCGCCATGCTCGAACTTTTCCGCAAGTCCAGGAACCACCTCGCGGTCGTCCTCGACCAGGACGGAAAAATGACCGGGGTGGTTGCGTTCGAGGATGTGCTGGAGGAACTGGTCGGCGATATCCGGGATGAACTGGACATTGAGAAAGGCCCTTTTTACCAGCGGACGGAAACATCGGTGGTGGTGGACTCGGACGTGCCCCTGCGCGACTTGGAGATCGAGATGGGTTGGCGTTTTGAAACCCACGGGAGACAGCGCGAGACCGTGGAACAGTGGGCGTTGAAGCTGTGGGGCAAGCGGCCGCGACAGGGGGAAGAACTTGTGCAGGACGGCATCCGCATCCAGGCCCTGGAGACCTGTGCCAGCGGATTGCGCCGGGTGAAATTCACCCAGGAAATCATCCCTTCCGATACGGAGACGGTTTAGGGCGTATTCTGTGGGGTCGGCCGCTCATTCTCTTGTACCAAATCGTACTGACTGAGCGCGCACCAGGGGGTAATGCCCGGCGTGCTCGGAGAGCCCGCTCCACCAAAGGCATTTGGGGTGGAACGCGATCTCCGAGCGCGTTTGCCTTTTGAGGCTTAGTCAGTTGAATTTGGTATTACTCGTACCCTCTGGGATCGAGAAAACGAGCACGAGTGCGAGTATGAGTACGAGAAACGGGAGGAGCCTGCGGCCGATTGGCCGGAAAAGGCTCTCAGCTTCCTTCCAGGCCCACCCGGGTTTTTTCACCCTCAAGCCGGGCGATCATCAGGGCGCCACAGCTGTCGCCCAGTACGTTCAGTGTGGTGCGGGCCATGTCGAGAAGCCTGTCGAAAACCATCAACACCCCGATGGCTTCAACCGGGAGTTTGAGCGCGGTGAGGATCACCATGATGGCGACCAGGCTGGCCGACGGGATACCCGCCATGCCGAAGCCGGTCAGGAGGGACATCAACACCACCAGGAACTGCTGTGCGACTGTCAGGTGGATGCCCGCGAGCTGGGCGATGAACAGCACGGCGACACATTCGTAGAGGGCCGTTCCATCCGTGTTGATCGAGGCCCCGATGGGAATGACAAAGCTGATGGTTTTCCGGCTGACCCCGGAGCGGGTTTCGAGGCAGTCAATGGAAACTGGAAGGCTTGCGTTGGACGAACTGGTCGAAAAGGCGGTCAGCAGGGCCGGCCCCATGGCGCGGTAGTGGGCCCAGGGATTGACGCGCGCGATAAATCGCAGGAGCAGGGGCAGGGTCACGAGGCCGTGGATCAAAAGCGCGGCCAGAACCGTCACGCCGAAAAGCGCCAGGCTGACCACATCTGCAGGCGTGGTGGTGGAAGATACCCTGGCCACCAGCCCGAAGACGCCGATGGGCGCGAATTTCAACACCCAGTCTGTCAGAAGGATCATGACATCGTAAACCCCCTGCGCAAAAGCCAGAACCGGGGCGGATTTGTCCCCGGGGATTTTGGTCAGGAAAAATCCAAACAGCATTCCAAAAAAGATGAGGCCGATGAGCTGTCCGTTGTCGCGCGCGGCATCGAAAAGATTCGGCGGCACCATGCGCAGGAATACGGATACAAAATCCGCTCCCGAGGCCGACCCCAGCGACTCCGCAACCTGCCTCCCGGCGCCTTCCCCAAGCAGCCTTTGGGAGGTTTCCAGCGGAACCCTGCCGGGGCCGATCAGGTTGACCAGAAACAGACCGGTAACGATAGCGATCGTACCCGTGCCGGTGTAGTAAGCCAGCGTACGCCATCCCAGGCGTGAGAAGGAATGGTCGCGGGCCAGGCCGGCAACACCGGTGACCACGGCCGATACCACCAGCGGCACAATCAACATCTGCAGGGCGCGGAGAAAAAGCGATCCCAGGAAACCGTAGGCTTCGGTGAGGGGAACCCCGGCGATCCCTCCGAAGCCGAAGACGGTTCCGCCAACTTCCAAGCGGGTCAACTGGCCGATGACTACTCCCAGTATAATGGAAAGGATGACCGGCAGGTGGGATTGTTTGGCTGTCATGGGATGGGTAATTCGAGGCTGAAATCAAGGGCGGGTGCGGAGTGGGTGAGACACCCCACCGAAATGAAATCCACCCCCGTGGCCGCGACTTCCGCGATTCGATCCAGGGTCATATTGCCCGAGGCTTCAAGCTCGCAGCGGCCACCCACAAGGGCCACGGCCTCGCGCAGGGTAGGGATATCCATATTATCGAGCAGGATCCGGTCGATGTCCGTTCCGGCGAGAATCCGCACCTGTTCAAGGGTGTCGGCCTCGACGGTCAAGTGGGCTTCGGGTTGGAACATGCGGGCGCGCCGGGCGCCCTCGATGAGGCCGCCGGTGCCGTCCATCAGCGCGATATGGTTGTCCTTGAGCATGAACGCGTCGTAGAGGCCCATGCGGTGGTTCAGTCCTCCACCGCATCTCACGGCATATTTCTCCAGGGCGCGCAAACCGGGCAGAGTCTTGCGCGTGTCGAGAATCCGGCACCGGGTTCCCGCGGTGGCGTCGACAAAGCGCCGGGTCATGGTGGAAATGCCGGACAGGTGTTGCAGAAAATTCAGGGCGCAACGTTCTCCGGAAAGGATGGAGGCGGCCTTGCCGGAAATTTCCAGGATGGTCTGCCCAACACAAAGGGATGCGCCGTCTTCATTCAACCGTTTGACATCCAATTGCGGATCCAGTTCCCGGTAAACCGCCTCGGCCATGACCACGCCCGCCTGGATTCCGGCTTCTTTGCAGAATATCCGGGCACGGGCGGTGCGTGCGGGGTCGACCACCGCAAGCGAGGTGATGTCGGCGGGGCCCAAGTCCTCCCCCAGCGCGCGCGCGGCGGCCTCACGGACAATGGCAGGTGCCAGGGCTTCAATCGGCATGCTGGAGATTATTCTGCCGGCGGTTGGATGGCAACACACCCGGTAATGCTATTTCTGTCCGCGCTCCCGGACTGTTTTCAGCGCACTTTCAGGGGCAATAGGGCCGTGCCGGGAATTTCGACTGGAAATTGCAGCCAATATTGGCTAAAATCATTACGAGGTGAAACGCTTTCCTTGCCGGCTCGTGCGGGAATTTTCAGGATTTGCCGGCCCGGGAGGTGACGAGACTGTGCCCATTTGAGGAGAACACGGTAATGAGAAAAAAGCTTTTGCGTTGTCACTTATCGTCTGTGGATGAAATACAGCAAGGTTCTACCATGAGTCTGGTAGTCACTTAAAAATGAATCGAACGGACATAAAAATTGTTTTCGCTACGGCTGTGAGATTATGGCGCGAAAAACACCAGATTACACAGGAAGAATTGGCGGAACGGGCCAATTTGCACCGTACCTATATTTCCGACATTGAGCGCGGGGTGCGCAATCTTTCCCTGGAAAACATCAACAAACTCGCCCAAGCGCTGGAGGTTTCCATACCCGAGTTGTTCCGGGAATCATCCCATTCGCCGAATGGAGAAGCGCATATGCACGCTGAGCATCCCCAGGGCAAATGCGTCGACATCCTATTGGTTGAGGACAATGCCGACGATGTGGAGCTGACCCTGCATGCGTTCGAAAAGGCCTGTTTTTTGAACCACCTCGAGGTGGTGAACGATGGCGAGGCCGCCATGGACTATCTTCTATGTCAGGGAGAGTTCAGCGGGCGCAAGCCGGGCACCCGGCCGCAAATCGTCCTGCTCGATCTGGACATCCCGAAACTCAGCGGACTCGAAGTCCTGCGTCGCATCAAGGCCGACAGGAATTTGCGCCGCATTTCAACCGTCGTTCTGACGGCATCCCAAAATGACCAGGATATGGCCGAATGCCGCCGTCTGGGGGTTAAGAATTATATCGTCAAACCCGTCGATTTTCATGGGCTGTGCCAGGTCACCCCCATGTTGGATTTTCATTGGGCGCTGGTAAAAGCCCCCGGGACAAAATCGAGGAATACCATTTCCAGGGCAGCCTGCTGATTACCCGTTTTCGTTGTGGCCGTGGGCAGCGGGGGGGAAGGCAAACAGGAGGACGAGATGACAGTGGGCACCGAACAGCAGCTGCGGGCATCGCAAAAGGAGATCAACGATCTCAAGGCCGCGCTTGATGAACATGCGATCGTGGCCATCACCGACCCCTCCGGAAAAATCACCTACGTCAACGACAAGTTCTGCGCCATTTCCAAGTATTCACGGGCTGAACTGCTGGGACAGGACCACCGGATCATCAATTCCGGCCACCATTCCAGCGAATTCATCAGGGGTTTGTGGCTGACCATCACCCAGGGCAGGGTCTGGAAAGGGGAAATCAAAAACAGGGCCAAGGACGGAACCTTCTACTGGGTCGACACCACCATTGTTCCCTTCCTCAGCGAGAACGGAAAACCCCGCCAATATGTGGCTATCCGTGCCGATATCACCGAGCGCAAGGCCGCGGAGGACCAAATCCGCGAGTTGAACACCGAACTGGAACGAAGGGTCGTGGAGCGTACCTCCGAACTGGAGGCGTTCTCCTATTCGATCTCCCACGACCTCCGTGCCCCCCTGCGGGCCATGGGCGGGTTTGCCCGCATGGTGCATGAGGAATACGGCGCACAACTCCCCCCGGAGGCAGGCCACAAGTTGGAGCGTATCCATGCCAACGCGATGAAGATGGGACAGCTCATCGATGGGTTGCTGAATTTTTCCCGACTGGGAAGGCAACCCCTGAACAAATGCCGGGTTTCTCCAGACGCGATTGTGACGCGGGTGCTGGAAGAATTGCAGGCGGAGAGGACGGGGAGGAATGTCGAGATTACCACCGGTATCCTGCCACCCTGCCAGGCGGACCCGACATTGCTCCAGCAGGTTTTTATGAACCTCCTGTCCAACGCGCTGAAATACACACGCCCGAGGGACCCGGCCCGCATCGATATCGGATCCATGGCAGAAAAGGGAGAGTGCACCTACTTCATCCGGGACAACGGGGCGGGGTTCAAGATGGAATATGCCCACAAGCTTTTCGGGGTTTTCCAGAGGCTGCACCGGGCGGACCAGTTCGAGGGAACCGGTGTCGGCCTCGCCCTGGTCCACCGGATCATCCACCGCCACGGCGGACGCATCTGGGTGGAAGCGGAGCCGGACAAGGGGGCCACCTTTTATTTCACACTCGCAGGCGGGAGCGAACATGTCTGAGGAAGCGGTGGAAGTCCTGCTGGTGGAGGATAGCGAGGACGATGTGGATTTTTTTATCCGCTCCTTCAAAAAATCGAATATATCCGCAAGGCTCCAAGTGGTCTGCGACGGGGAAGATGCCTTGGAATACATTTTTTGCACGGGCATCCATTCGGGCCGCCACATATCACAAATGCCCAAGGTGATTTTCCTGGATTTGAAACTTCCCAAGGTGGATGGCCTCGAGGTTCTGCGCCGCCTGAAAGCGGATGAAAATACACGGAGCATTCCCGTGGTGGTGCTGACTTCTTCCCAGGAGGAACGGGACCTCGTGGAAAGTTACCGGCTTGGCGTCAACAGCTACATCGTCAAACCCATGGACTTCGACCGGTTCGATGAATCGGTGCGCCTCATCAGCCGATACTGGCTTCAATTCAACCAGACTCCCAAGCCCTGAGCCCATGCCCGTCCCCCTGAAGGTTTTGATCGTCGAGGATTCGCAGGATGATGCGGATCTGGTCCTGCGAGAGCTGCGCCGCGCCGGGTTCGCCGCGGTGTGGAAGAGGGTCGAAACCGAGGCCGAATATTTGGCCGAGATCGGGAAATCGCCCGACGTCATCCTTTCCGACTTTTCCATGCCGCAATTCGACGGCCTCCGGGCGGTAAGGTTGCTGCGCGATTTGGGGATGGAAACCCCCTTCATCCTGATTTCGGGAACCGTTGGCGAGGATATTGCCGTGGAGGCGATCAAGCAGGGGGTCACCGATTACCTGCTCAAAGACCGCATTGCACGGCTGGGCACCGCCGTGCAGCGGGCCCTGAAGGGGGTGGAGGAACTGACGGAGCGGAGGCGTTTGAGGGCCCAATTCATCGAGGCCCAGAAGATGGAGGTGATCGGGCAGCTTGCGGCGGGCGTGGCCCATGATTTCAACAACATCCTCGCGATCATCATGGGTTACAGCGAACTCATTCTCTCCACGATGTCCCCTGACCACCAGCTGTGCAAATACATCGAGGAAATCCGGCATGCCTCGGAACGGGCCGTCGATCTGACACGGCAATTGTTGGTTTTCAGCCGCAAAGAGGCGGTAAGACCGGTGGTCGTCGATTTGGAGGCAGCCGTCCAAGATATGAGCAAAATGATCGGGCGGCTCATCGGGGAGAATATCGAAATATCCATCCAATCCATGGAAACAGCCGGATGCATCAGGGCGGACCCCGGCCAAATTGTCCAACTGCTGATGAATCTGGTGGTCAATGCGCGTGATGCCATGCCCAACGGGGGAAGGCTCTCCGTCGAGACCGGGGGAATTGCCTGGCGTGCGGGCGAATCCGGCCTGCCCGCGGGAGCCGGGCCGGGCGAGTATGTATTTGTGGGTGTCAGCGATACCGGCGTCGGCATGACCGGGGAAGTCAAAGCGCGTTTGTTTGAACCCTTTTTTACCACGAAAGCGGCCGGAAAAGGAACCGGCCTGGGCCTGGCCATCTGTCAGGCCATCGTCCAGCAGTCTGGGGGCCTGATCACAGTGGATAGCACACAGGGGAAGGGTTCGGAGTTCCGCGCTTATTTCCCCAAGGTGGACGGGCCGGTGGAATCCATCGCCAATCCGGTTTGCGGGGCACGGCAATCAAACGGCACGGAAACCCTGTTGGTGGTCGAGGATGACCATTCCGTTCGGGATCTGGCCTGTACGGCCCTCGAAGCAAAAGGCTACCGGGTTTTTTCCGCGCCCAACGGGCAGGAAGCCCTCCGCTGGGCGGGGGAAAATACGTGGTTGCCGGTGCGTCTTGTGATTGCCGACGTCATCATGCCCCTCATGGGGGGGAAGATCATGTCAGAGGCATTGAAAACCGTTTACCCCGGTCTCAAGATCATCTTCACATCGGGACATACGGACGAAGCCCTCGTTCCACATGGGGTCCTCGATAAGGGCATCGTTTTTATGCCCAAGCCCTATACACCGGCCACACTGACCGGCAAAGTGCGGGAATTATTGGATTCCAAAATTTGAGCTGAGCCTGAAAGGGTTCGGTGGTTTTGGCGTATTACATCCATTGTTGTGGGGAGGCAGATATCCCCGCCTTTTTACCAATCGATGATCCCCCCGCAGGGTGCGACAACCTCTTTTTTGTTTCATTGGCTGCTATTTTTGGGGGGAACCACAAGTCGGGTTCATATAATAGCCACGTGTTTAAGTGGTTACGTAGATTCCTGCAATTAAGAAGGAATCTCAATAAGATCTTGACCACATGAGAATAGGTCTCATTGTGTGTCGCGGCAGGACGCAGATTACACTTCAAACAAAATTTTCAATAGAGGGGTTCAATTCAATGAGAAAGCAAACAGGTCGTTCAAGTCTTCCAGTTCGCGATAAGCACAAAAAAATTCTTGGTATCATGGCCTTCCTCAACGCCCTCGCGTTGGCTGGCAGTGCGCAAGGCGGGGAAAAGGCGAAAAAGAATGACACCGATCCCCGGACTCCGGAAGCCCCGTCCGAGTCCGCCGAAATCAATATCGGCCAAATGGATGAAGTGGTGGTCTATGGCGATCTCGATAAAAGCGGATACCAAGCGGACAAGCTTTCCTCCACAAAATACACGCAGCCCCTGCTCAACACGGCCCAAACCGTCAATATCATCCCCCAGGCACTGATGGAGGACCAAAATGCGACCTCGCTCCGCGATGTACTGCGGAATGTTCCGGGCATCAGTTTCCAGGCGGGTGAGGGGGGCGTGCCGGCGGGGGACCAGCTGAGCATCCGGGGCTTCAGCGCCCGGACCGATCTATTCGTGGACGGAGTCCGCGACATCGGTGGCTACACGCGGGATTCTTTCAATTTCGAACAGATCGAAGTCGTCAAAGGCCCGGCTTCGACCTACACGGGCCGGGGTTCCACCGGCGGTTCCGTCAACATGGTGACCAAGGCTCCGAAGGATAAAGATTTTTACAACATCAACGCGGGTTACGGAACGGATGAGTACAACCGGACTTCCGTGGATATCAACCAAACCGTGCCCGCGAACGAGTTCGATCTGGGAGGGGTCGGGTTCCGCCTGAACGGGCTCTTTCACAGCCAGGACATGGCAAACCGCGATTTTGTCAGTGATGAACGCTGGGGGATCGCCCCATCCCTGGCTTTTGGCATGGGGACTCCCACCCGGGTCACCCTGACCTATTCGCACCTGGAGGAAAACAACATGCCTTCCTACGGCCTTCCCTTTGTCTCTTCCACGGCCGCGGCCAATGCCGTCGGCGGCGGTGCATCGGTCGGCCATGTCATCCCGGCCAAACGCGACACCTTTTACGGCCTGGTGAACCGCGACTACGAAAAAATCACCAATGACATCGGCGGGCTCGATATGGTTCATGATTTCAATGACGACCTGAGCCTATCCAACAAAACCCGCTACGGGCGCACCTTCCGCGACTCCATCATTGCCGCCCCGCGCATCAACACGGGTACGGGCCTGATCACCCGTGAATTGCAGGCCCGCTACCAAGCCGACCAGGTGGCGACCAACCAGACCAGCCTGACCGCGGGCTTTGAAACCTGGGATCTCAGACACACGGTCGTATCCGGCTTCGAGTACAGCCGGGAAACCAGCCTCAACAAGCTCCGCTCGACCAATCCGCCCTTTGGAACACCTGCGGCGGGTGGCAATCCCTACGATCCCAATGCCTATGACAACCCGGGTTCGTGGTCCTATACGGGTGCGCAAAACGAATCGTTTTCCGACAGTCTCGGGGCCTCCGTGTTCGATACGGTTGAGATCACCGAGCAGTGGATCTTCAGCCTCGGGGTGCGTTTCGACCATTTCAACACGACCTACGAACAGACCGCCGCGTCGAACGTTCCGGGCCAGCCCGTTACCACCCTGAAAAACAATGATGACGCCTTCACCTGGCGCACCAGCCTGGTCTACAAGCCCGTTACCTACGGCAGCATCTACTTCGGTTACGGGACTTCCATCAATCCGTCCGGGGAAAACCTGACCCTTGCGACCAATATCGTGAATCTTGAACCTGAAGAAAGCGAATCCTTCGAACTGGGGACCAAATGGGATTTGCTCGGGGAAAAACTCTCCCTGAGTGCGGCCCTCTTCCGCACGGACAAGAACAACTTCCGCACGACCGATCCCGTCACCAGCCAGATCTCCACTTCCGGGGAGGTGCGCATCCAGGGCATTGAACTGGGCGTCGCCGGAAACATCACCCCGGAGTGGGCGGTCTACGCCGGTTATACCCTCATGGAGAGCGAGATTATGAAATCGGCGACACGGACGACCTACAACGGTTTGTCCTATGCCGAGGAGGGGCATGAGGTCTCGAATACCCCCGAGCAGAGTTTCAACCTGTGGACCACCTACAGGCTGCCCTGGGGCTTTGAGGCCGGGACGGGTGTGAACTTTGTCGACCAGCGTTTTGCGAACAACATCAACACCAATTCCGTGGAAGGCTACTGGCTCCAGGATCTGATGATTTCCTACAAGGTCAACGAGTACATGTCCGTCCAGCTGAACGTGAACAACCTCTGGGACAAGGAATACATCGACCGTGTCGGCGGCGGCCACGCCATTCCAGGAGCGGGACGGTCGGTTGTGGCCTCGACCAGCCTGCGTTTCTAGAAATTCACCCGGCCAACCCCGAAAGAATCCATTTATGCTCATCACCATACCCGATGTCCTCACCCCTGACCAAGTGGGCCGCGTCCGCGAAATACTGGACCAGGCCGAATGGGTGGACGGCAAAGTCACCGCCGGCCACCAGTCCGCCAAAGCCAAGGACAACATGCAGATTCCCGAGGGCCATCCTGCGGCGCGCCAATTGGGCGACATGATCCTGCAGGCGCTGGGCAGGAACCTGCTGTTCCTCTCGGCGGCACTGCCGCTGCATGTGTTCCCGCCGTTGTTCAACCGCTACTCGGGAGGCCAGTCGTTCGGCACACATGTGGACAATTCGATCCGCCAGGTTCCCGGTACCCCGCACCGGATACGCACGGATGTTTCGGCAACCTTGTTCTTCGCCGAACCGGGTGAGTACGACGGGGGGGAACTCATGGTGGAGGACACCTACGGGGTGAAGAGCGTGAAACTGCCGGCGGGCCATATGGTGTTGTATCCCGCCACCAGCCTGCACCATGTCCGGCCCGTGACCCGCGGTGCGCGCATTTGTTCCTTCTTCTGGCTGCAAAGTATGATCCGCGACGACGGCAAACGCTCGCTCCTCTTTGACATGGACCAGGCGATCCAGCGTCTGGGCCGCGACCTGCCCGAGCACCCTGCGGCCACACAGGCCGGGGTCCAACTCACCGGGGTTTACCACAATCTCCTCCGCCAGTGGGCGGAAGTTTGAACACACGGGTCCTGGATATGCCGGGCTGCACACACGAAATGGAATCCCCTCCCGCGGATGTTGCCGAAGGGACAGTCCGGCAGTTGAATATCCGCGCCAGCCAATGGATGAAGCAGGGGATCGCCCTGCTGGAAAAAAATACCGTCCAAAGTTTGGAGGAAGCCCTGGTTTTGTTCGACCGGGCCATCGAATTGAGGAGTTCGCTTCCCATTACGGAGGATCCGTGGATCCGCTACGGGCTGGCGGCCGGATGGATGAACCGCGGGGATGTCCTGACCCGGTTGGAGAAACCGGACAAATGGACGGAGGCGGTCAGGAGCTACGACCGTGCATTGACCCTCCTGGAGGCCCTGCCACCGGTGCGTCATGTTCTTTTCCGGAAGCGGCATATGATTGCCTGGATGAACCGGGGTATTACCCTGATGAGGATGGAGACTCCCTTTGCTTTCCGGGATGCGCAGGATTCATTCGAACGTGCCCGGCTTCTCCTGCGGGATGCCACGGCCGGGGATCCGGATTTTCCCGCGCTCGGTGCGGCTATCCGCCTGAATCTCGCGGGCGTACTCCTTCGGCTGGATCCACCCCGGCCCCGGGAAGCCCTCCATGCTGCGAGAGAAATCATTGCCCTGGCCGGTCCCGCCGCGGCCGAACAGGCCGCCCAGGCCGAGGTGCTGGTCAAGGCGCGCCAGTTGGTGTGCCAGGCCGTTTCCATCCTGCTTGATGAACCGGGGCTTTTGGACCGGGAACGGCACGAATTGCTCGACGAAGCCACGGACCAGGTGGAGGCGGGACTGGATTTGGTTCGGACATGGCGGGACCGGAGGCATGCGGAGTTGGAATCCGCCGGCGATTCGCTGTTCCGTTTCGGCGCATTCGCCTACAAAAACCACCAACACCGGTTTCTGGATGAGTTCATCCGGGAACATTTTCTGGATTCCGGCCGGAGGAAGAAAACAGTTTTGGAAATCATCCGCCTGGAATTGGGCCGGATGGGACGGGGTTCCTTCGCCGTCTTTGATTCCCCGGCATACCAGTTGCAGTTAAGCCGGTTGTCTTTTATTCGGGAATGCGGGAAGCGCCTCGGCGCCATCAGCGGGATCCCCATGGACAGGGCCTGTACATGAAACTTCGCGCCTGCCTGTTCTGGCTCCATTTGGCTGCCGGTATCACCGCCGGGGTGGTGATCATGAGCATGTCGGTCAGCGGCATACTCATCGCCTATGAACGCCAGATTCTGGATTGGGTGGAACGCGACAGCCGGACTGTGAAGGTTCCGGACGATACCACGAAGCTTGGCATCGGGCAGCTGTTGGAGAAACTTCAACAGTCAAATCCGGGGGTGGATCCCGCGAACGTGACTTTGTATTCCGAACCCCGTCTGGCGGTTCGCGTGGCAGCCGGCCGCGACGGCCTGTTCTTTCTGGATCCCTACACCGGCGGCATCACCGTGGAACGGGACCGCTTCGCACGGGATTTTCTCCGTTTGATGACCGAATGGCACCGCTGGCTGGGCCAGGAAGGGAAGGGCAAGGAGGTCGGGAAGGCCATTACCGGAGCGGCCGGCCTTTGTTTTCTCTTTTTGCTGGTGAGCGGGATATTCCTGTGGATCCCCCGCGTCTGGTCCTTGCGTTCATTCAAAGCGGCCGGGATTCTGGATCCGCGTCTGAAGGGGAAGGCGAGGGATTGGAATTGGCACAATGTCTGGGGAATCTGGGCGGCACCGGTTTTACTGGTACTCACCCTGACAGGTATCATCATTTCGTATGCCTGGGCCGGCGATTTGCTCTACCGATTGACGGGAAACGAGCCGCCTCCCCGGGGCAGGATTGAACCGGCCGGGACTGCTCGGAAAAGCACCCCCCCGATAAACACGGAAGGTCTGGATGGGCTGGTGCACATGGCCCATATGCAATGGCCGGATTGGAAATCCATCCAGTTCCGCATCCCCCGTTCCGCGCAGGAACCGCTCACCCTCAACCTTGATGCGGGGGATGGCACCCGCCCCGACCGGCGGGCCCAGTTGGTCATCAGCCGGCCGGAGGGAAAAATCACCCGTTGGGAACCCTACGCTGCCTGGAATTCCGGAAGAAAGCTCCGGAGCTGGGTGAAGACCGTACACACCGGGCAGGCCGGGGGATGGCCCGGACAGTCCGTTGCCGTATTCGGGGCTTTTTCCGCGGCCGTGCTGGTCTGGACCGGGTTCTCCCTGGGCTTCCGCCGCCTTGCCTCCTTCCTCCGGCGGCAGAAGGCCGGGCCGGCACCGGCCCGCTGACATCATTTCGAAACCGTCAAACCACCTGCAACAAACAATTCTGCTATATATATGTTAGAACTCTTCCTCAAAGGCGGGCCCATCATGTGGCCCATACTCATCCTCTCCGTCATCACCCTTGGTGTGGTATTGGAGCGCCTGGTCTTCCTCGTGGGGGAGATCAAGAGCCGCGACCACGGCGTGGTGCTTGATCTTTTCCGCCTGATCGAACACAACCGCGTTGATGATGCCGCACAGGTCGGCAGCCACTCCCGCGATCTGGTGGCCCGTGTGTTGCATGCGGGACTGGAACACCGGTCCACTTCGATTACCGATGCCATGCTGGAAGCGGCCAATGCCGAACTGGACCGCTACAACCGCGGGTTGGTTGTTCTGGATACCGCGGTCACCCTCGGCCCGCTTCTGGGTCTTCTGGGTACGGTCATTGGCATGATCCGGGCCTTTGGGGTCATTGGCGGGGGGGAATTGGCGGCCCAGCAGCACGCCATCACCGGGGGTATTGCCGAATCGCTCATCGCCGTCACCTTCGGACTCGGGGTTGCCATTGTCTCCATCCTTCCCCTGAATTATTTGAATGCACGTCTGGAAAAGGCACGCCGACAGATGGAATCGGCCATGACCCGCATGGAGCTTCTCCTCCACAAGTGCTCCGACTGTCCGGCTTCCCTGGACATACGGAACAAATCTTTCCGTCCGGACGCGGCAACCGGCGTGAAATCGGGGATTTGATCCATGGCCACCCTTCCTTCCCCACGGGGGGCCAAAAACCGGCCGCGGCTGGAAATCATCCCGTTCATCGACATCATGTTTTTCCTTCTGGCGACATTCATGATGGTTTCGCTCTCCATGGTCCAGAACCAAGGGGTGAATGTACGGTTGCCGGTGGCGGCCACCAGCAAAAACCAGGACAGTACGGACGGCTCCGTCAAAATCACCATCACGGAAAATGGCGAATATTACTACAACAAGGAGCCGGCAACTGCGGAACAGGTCAATGCGCGGCTTAAAAGCCTGAAATCCACACAACCCGATCCGAAAGTTTTCATCAACAGCGACGGCAGGGCGGACTTCGACCATGTGGTGGCGGTCCTCGACGGGGCCCGCAAGTTGGGCATCACCAAGATAGCCATCGAGACCACCAAAAAGCGTGAGTAGAAAACTCCAAACAGCACCCGCCGGGAATGGGGAAAGGGCAGGGGAAGGGCACGGGCCTGTTCCCTGGATGCGGAGACCCTGGTTCACGTATGCTGTTTCCGGGTTGGTTCATCTCGGCGTTCTGCTGGGAGGCGGACTGCTTTGGGTCCAGCAGCCGGAATTCGGCGTACAGTCGGGCGAAAACACCATTCAAGTGGATCTGGTCGCTGCACCCTCCGATGCATCGCCCCGGGAGACCGTGGAAGTCCCTGCCGAACCCCGTGAGGAAGAACCCCCGCCTCCGCCCGACCCCGGGGACATGGTCCGGCAGGAGGAAGAACCCAAAGTCCCCGAGCGTACCGTGGCAGTTCCGAAACCGGCCAGGGTACAAACACCATCCGATACCCCCGACCGGGGTGATGGAAGTTCCACTGTACCCGGGCGGGATTCCACAACCATTCATTCACAAGGTGGGAACCAGACTCCGGGCAAAGCCGCGTACCTTCGCAACCCGCTGCCGGTTTATCCCGAGATTCTCAGGAAGGCGGGAAAAGAAGGCAAAGTCCTGCTCAAAGTGAAAATATCCAGCGAGGGCCGGGCCGTGGACGTGGTTGTCGCGAGAAGCAGCGGCTACGAGGCCATGGACCGGAATGCCGTTACGGTGGTTTTGAAATCCTGGAAATTCAAGCCGGCGGAAGTGGGCGGGGTGGCGGTGTCCACGACACAATTGATTCCCATCAGCTATGATATAAAGAACAAATAACCCCGGGGCAGGCACAGGGGGCGCCGCGGCCGGGCGTGTTCAACCGTGCCGCAGGTCCTCGAAATCGATTTCGTGGCCGGATATTTTGTTGCCTGTAAACACGGGATTGACCACTCCGGGGGCGATATGGATTCCCCGCTTTTGCATGCCGTTGCTGTTGCGGATGGTATTGCTTTCGAAGACAAGGTCACGGGTCACGCCGTTGACGAAGATCCCGGCCCCCTCAAGGCTGTGGTGGGGGACCAGATCCTTGAGTTGTTGGGGCACATCGGCCCAGGGGCGTCCGTTGTTTTCGACCAGGTTGTTTCGGAAGATATTGCGGTGGGCGCCGTTGGCCTCGGTTTTGAGCCGGATGTGGATGCCGTGCTTGGCGTTGTCGTGGATGTGGTTGTCCTCGATCAGGCTGTCGGTGTCCTTGTGGCCGATGCAGAATCCGGTGCGGTGGATCCGGTAGCCATTGTGGTGGATGTGGTTCCGGCGGTAAATGGAATCCGGCACGCCCCAGCAGACATAAACCCCGTCGGATCCGTTGCCGTGGATCTGGCTGTCCTCGAGCACGACGCGCTTGGTGTGGCTGCCCGGATGGACCCCGTAGTGGGTGTTGTTGCGCACCGTGCAGGCGCTCCAGCGCACATCCATGCATGCGCCGCAGCGCAGGCCGTCCCCATAGGCATTCTCGATGACCACGTGCTCGATGAGAATGTCCTCTGAAAAGCGCGCGTAGATGCCCGCCCCCCAGACATCATGTTCCAGGACGACGGCATCATTCTCCCTTTTTTGGTCGATGCACAGGCCCGAGATTTCCACATGGTGGGCGTCCTGGATGACGATGAAGGGGAAATAGTTCATCGCCAGGCCGCCGTTTTCGGCAATCCAGTCGGTGCGGTTGAATTCACCCAGGTAAATAACCCCGTCCTGAACGTGCTGGATGGTGAAGGGGATCTTGGCCATGGACGAGCCGTTGCGCTTGTCGAGCAGGATCAGCCCGCTTCCCGGGAGGAATCCATCCGCGCCAACCGGGTGGATTTCCTTTTGGCCGATATCGGCATCTTCCCTCAAGGGACTGCACACGAAGGGCACCCCGGTCAACACCGTTGCCGGACCTTCGCCCTCCAGTCGCACATGGGATTTCATGCGCAGCGGTCCCCGGAGAACATACCTGCCGTTTCGCAGAAGGACGGTACCGCCCCGCTGCAGAGACACGGTGTCGATGGCATGCTGGATGGCCTGACCGTGATGCCCGTGTGGGTCGGTGTCGCCGGGGGTAAGGATGATCGTGAGGGACATGGTGATGGGGTGCGTGGACGACAATATCCGCGCGCGGGTACTTATGTCAAAAGGGCCCGGGAAAACAAGTACACTCGTGGCCTCGCGTGGAACCGGGCGGATCATCTGTGCTTGGAAGCGGGGAGGGGAGGGCTATCATGTGGCGGTGATTCTTGCAGCCGATGAAGCATCCATACTGCGCGCCGTGGAGGCCCTCCGGTCGGGACTGTGCATTGGTCTTCCCACGGAGACCGTCTATGGACTGGCCGGGGACGGGTTGAATCCCGCTGCGGTGGCACGGATTTTTGAAATCAAACAGCGCCCGGCCTTTGATCCCTTGATTCTTCACATTGCGTCATCTGTCGAATTGCCACGCGTGGCGGCCTCGGTGCCGGCCCTGGCGAACCGGTTGATGGAACGTTTCTGGCCGGGTCCGCTGACTGTGATCCTGCCCAGAACCCAGGCGGTCCCCGATTTGGTGACTTCCGGGCTGGATACCGTGGCCGTCCGCTGTCCGGCCCATCCTGTGGCCCGCCGGCTGTTGGAAATATTCCGAGGCCCGGTGGCGGCCCCGAGCGCGAATCCGTTTGGCAGGCTTAGTCCGACGACCGCCGAGGCCGTCGAGGCGGAGTTGGGCAGCGCTTTGGCACTGGTGCTGGATGGAGGTCCGTGTGCCAGGGGCATAGAATCCACCATCATCGATTGCAGCGAAGGAAAACCGGTGTTGCTGCGCCACGGGGCGATTTCCTTGGAGGATATTGAACTGGTGGTGGGAACTGTGCGCATCTCGACGGACGGGGAGAAAATCAAGGCCCCCGGGCTGTTGTCGCATCACTATGCGCCACGGACACCGCTGTGGCTTTGGGAGGGTTCATGGGAAGATACCCCGGTTTTTGACGGGCACACCGGGATACTGGCCTGGGACCGGGCACCCCGGCACAAGGGCCCGGTGCGGGTTCTCACGCCAAACCATGATCCCAGGGAAGCGGCGGTGAATCTATTTGCCCATTTGCGCGAATTGGACGGTGCCGGCGCCACAAGGATCATTGCCGAATCTGTTCCCTTGGGCGGCCTGGGCAGGGCCATCGCCGATCGCCTGCAGAAAGCCAGCTCCGGAATGATCCGGAGCCGGAACGGCATCCTGCAGGAAATACCCCGCTGAGCGCCTGTTCAGCGCTTACCGTTGAGGAGACTGACAAGCGATTCGGTATAAGCCGGAGTGGCCACTTTGCCCTCCAGGATGTCACGGACAAACTTGCCCGGGCCGTAAGACTCGGCAATGGCCTTGTCATTGATCGAAAGTGAGGCCCCGCCAAACACGGCACCGCCGTAAAGTCCCTCGGTGGATTGGTAAATCTTCACATCAACATCGGAAAGGAGACCGCCTTCCTTCTCCGCCTTGGAATCGGCCCCGGCTGTTCCACCTGCGCTGGCGCTCCAGCCGATTTTTCCGGGGTTCGTGAAACGCCGGACCGCGTTGTCCGAAAGGAGGATGACAATGGCCTGTGTCTTGGAACCGCCAATCTGGGCACCGAAACTGCCCCCACTGAAACCGATCGGGACCGGTGCGCTCCATGATTCCATACCGACCATTCCGGACAGGCCGGATTTGATTTTGACCAGCACCACCCCATCACCGCCAATACCACCGAAGACGAGTCCGCCTTTGGTGATGTCAATAATGGCCACGCCGCGGGCGGCGCTGAATTCACCCTGTGCGATGGGTGATGCGGATCCCTGGCGGGTGGAGAGAATCTGGTAGGATTGGGCGACAAGTTCCGGAACCGAGGCCGCCTGGGCTCCGAATGCCATGGCAGCCAGGGCAGCGGGAACAAGCAGAAGGCGGGTGAGGGGTGTTTTCATAATAGTAGGGGTATTTTTGTTATGGTGCGGGGCACGCACTTCCTGTGCAACACCACGTACCACTACTTACAATTTGGCCCGGAGTGGAAAAAATGCAAGCGACCCGGGGATAGGTGTTCACCCCATACGGCCGGCGATCTGTATCGGAGGGTGGAACAAGCCCATCCTCGCGATGAACGGGGGTTCCAGCCCGGAGATTCAATGACTTCCCAAAAACAACACCAACAACGCTGCCAGCAGGATCAATCCCACCACCCACCAAACCACGGAACGGCCTTTGGATTTTCCGGCCCCCCCCCATTCATTTTCCACGAAACGGTCATAATCAAAATCACTGTCGGGAAGATCCAGACCGTCGCTGGCGGCTTCATCGCGCCATCCTGACCGGTCGTCGGCCCCGCAATCGGGGCAGGCTTTGCACCTTTCCGCACCCATGAGCCGCAGATGGGACAGTCACCGGGAGGATGGAACATGGTATTGTTCTCTTCAGGCCAACGCCCAAACCGCCAGCCCACAAAACAAGGTGAGCAGGGCAACAGCCAGGCAACCGGACTTTTTGTCGGCGAAAAGAGAAGGATCCCGGGTGCGCAGTTCGCCATCCCGCCTTTCCACGGCATCCTTGGCCTCTTTCAAATCACAGCCTGCAACCGTGCGGTAGAGCTTGATGGCTTCGATCTTTCTCCCGTGGAACAGGGCCTGATCGATGGCATTTTGCGAGGAAAGGGGAATTCCGGCCATGTCCGATGCTGGCAGGAGCCTGGTGTGATGACAATACAAGCCGGGTTGGTTGCATCACATTTCCAAATCCGCAGGCCCCTAAAAAAATGGCAATGGATTACAGTTTCTAATTTATTGGTCCGAATGAGCATGCCGCCACCGCCTGCCATGGCCGGAAAATATCTTGTTATGAAGACGCATGAATGATAAAACAAAGCCATCGGCGGTTATTATTGGCTTTTCCCGGTGCCTGGTATGAGTGCTCAAAACGGAATACTAGTAGCTGATCTGGCGTTAGACTACGCCACCAACAAACGCACCGGATGCCTCGAAGTCCAATACGGTCTCCTGCGGGGCGAAATCCATTTCCAGTTCGGCATGATCATCCAGGCCGAGTACCAGGGCAAAAAAGGCGCACCCGCGCTTTATGAATTAGTGCAGATGGAGAATGCCCATGTGCTCTGGCACGAGGGGTTGATGCCCATGTATGTCGCCATGAGTGTTGATTTGGGTGATGTCATCCGCGACATCGAACGGGCCCGGCTTCCGGTGGCGCCCACCACGCACCACAACGGGGTGATCCATTCCGTGGAGGAAACGGAGCCTCCGGCGGCCATGCCGCAAGTGACCCACGAAAAAACGACCCAGCATATCCCGGTGGGTGCGAACGCCGACCTGGAGGAGTATGACAGTTCGCTGGCGAGAAGCTACCTGATGGAATTGACCTGGATCGATTGTCGCAGGCCGGGACCGTCCGTTTTCCTGCTGGAGGACGACCACCAGGCCTGTTATCTGGTGGGACGGGCCAAGCGTTGCCAGATCATCATCGACGACCCGAGCGTGGAGTCGGTCCATTGCAGCCTGTTGGTTCACGACCAGAATCTGGAGGTGTGGGATCTCGGCACCGACCGGCAGACATCGCTCAACGGCAGGGTGATCGAGATGGGAACCCTGGATATCGGCGACATTCTCACAATCGGGACGGTGTCGCTCAAATACGAATTGCTGCTGCGGCGGAAGCTCAATGGCACGGTGTCAGCCGGGGAAAACCGGCACACCGTAGTGGTGTCGGCCGGGAAGCTGCCCACCGGGGCGATAACCTACGGTACGCTCAACCATGATGCGGAAAATCACCACAAAAAACACCATGACGGGGCGCTGCACCACATTTTCACCAATATATTCCACAAAAAGAGCCGTGACTCCGTCCTGGCAAACCGGGCCCACAAGCCGGTTTCGGAAGACTCCATAAATTTATGAAGATATGGATTATTGACGACGATGCATCCACGCGGTTGTTGATCCGGGCTCTAATCCTGGAAACGGATGCCGACCCCTCCGAAATCCTGGAAATGAGTTCTGCAGAGGAGGCGCTGCAAGCGCTGGCCCGCGGACAGTCCGCCGACGTGTATCTGGTCGATATCAATATGACCGGTATGAGCGGCCTGGAATTTTGCACGGCCCTCCGCCAGTCGGAATACAACATCTCGGAGTACCTTCCCTACATCATTGTCATCACTTACACACAGGCTGAGGAAACACCGGGCGCTGTGCTGGATGCGGGGGCCAATGACTACCTCTCAAAGCCGGTGAACCGAAAGGTGTTGCACACCCGGTTGCGGGTGGCGGGCAAGCTGATCGACCATGACCGCAATTTCGCCAACTACAAATACGCCCAGTCCGTGATTTCCCTGGGATTCGCCCACGCCGGGGTTCCTGCGGCCATCCTGGATGTCCAGGAACCTCCGCCGAATACCTATATTGTTTATGCCAACATCGCGATGCTCAATCTCATCCAGACAGGAGCCGACGCGGCCCTCGGGCATTCCCTGGCCAAATTCCAATCCTGGCAGCAGGAAATGATGGATACCTGCTCGTTGAGTTTTGCCTCGGGCAAGCCGTTCAGCAGCAAGCTTCTCAGCGATTCCCCGTATTTCACATCGCTGGATCTCCGGGTTTCGGGATACCCGATTTGTGTGCCCGGTGAAGCCGTGACCCAGTATTTGATCCTGGAGGAACCTTTCTCCTTCAGTTGACACCTTCGGTATTCCTGCCTGTGGGCCTTGGGGAACACAGACAAGAATGTCTGTGCCACTTCCAGAAGATCCGACTCCATCGGATTCCAACTGTATCCGATCAGGCTCAGGCTGAGGCCGCCTCGGCCGCCTCGCGGATCACCTCGGCCATGGTCGGGTGGGCGTGCATGGTGCGGGCAAGATCCTCGGCGCTGGCGCTGAATTCCATCGCCAGGACGCATTCGGCGATCAGTTCGCTGGCAATGCTTGAAAGGATGTGGACCCCCAGGATGCGGTCGGTTTTGGCGTCGGCCAGGATTTTGACGAATCCTTCCGTCTGGTCGGCGGCTTTTGCCCTTCCATTGGCCATGAAGTTCCATTTTCCCGACCGGTAGGCAGTTCCGTTTTCCTTCAGCTGTTCCTCGGTCAGACCGACCGAGGCTGCTTCGGGTGAAGTGTAAACCACATTGGGAATGGTGGCCGTATTGATCGAAGCCGTCTTGCCGGCAAAAATTTCGGCGAGAGCGCGCCCCTCGGCCTCGGCCTTGTGGGCCAGCATCGGCCCGTCAATGACGTCGCCGATTGCGTAAATACCATCGATGGAGGTCTTCCACTTGGCGTCCACCGCGATGCGGCCCTTGTCCGTCATTCTGACCCCGGCGGCCTCGAGTCCGAGACCATCGGTGAAGGGTTTCCGGCCGACCGCAACCAGGACCTTTTCGGCTTCGAAGGTTTGTTCCACGCCGTCTTTTACCGCAGTGATGGAAGCCTTGCCCTTGCCTGTCTTGGCGGATTGGACCTTGGTGTTGAGATGGAAAACCAGGCCCTGCTTTTCAAGGCTGCGTTGCAGCGCGGTGGAAACCTCGGCGTCGAAACCGGCGGTGACCCGCGGCAGGAATTCCACCACGGTGACCTTGCTGCCCAGGCGGGCCCAGACGGATCCGAGTTCGATGCCGATGGCGCCCGCACCGATGACAAGGAGGGTTTTCGGAACTTCCGCAAAGGCGATGGCTTGGTCACTGCTGACGATGGTTTGTCCGTCGAACTTCATGAAGGGGAGTTCAATGGGGACGGAGCCAGTGGCGAGCAGGATGTTCCGCGTTTCCAGTTTCTGGATTCCGGTTGGGGAAGAGACTTCGACGGTCGTGGCGTTGAGGATTTTCCCGGTGCCCTCGAAGCGCTCGACCTTGTTCTTTTTGAAGAGGAACTCGATACCCTTCGCCAGGTCGGAGACGACCTTTTCCTTCCGGGCCATCAGGGTGGCGAGATCGACGGAGAGTTCCCCGGTCTTGATGCCGTGGGCGGCGAAGCGGTGGCCGGCGTAGTGGAAATGTTCGGAGGAATTGAGCAGGGCCTTGCTGGGGATGCAACCGACGTTGAGGCAGGTGCCGCCGAGGTTCTTGTGTTTTTCCACAACGGCCACTTTGAGGCCGAGATGCCCGGCATGGTTGGCGCAAACGTAGCCTGCGGGACCGCCGCCGATGATGACCAGATCGTATGTTGGCATGGGGCGGAATTGAAACACGAACAGGCACGGTTGGACACGATTTTTTGAGGGATTTATCCGCCGTGGATGCTGGAATGCGTCCCGCATCCCGGGACAGGACGGGCAGGGAAAATGGCCCGTCCTTCCATTCTCTCAGCGCAGGATATTCTGTGCGGATGTTTCCCAACCCGCGGCGCCCGACAGTTGAATATCGAGCCGGATTTCCGATTTTGCGATTTTGACATCGGCTACAGGGAAGACACGCAATTCCAGCTCTGTGCCCTGCCCGGGCGGACAGGGGAGGTCCGGGAAGCCGTCGTGGTCGGAGTCGCCCAAAAGCAGGTCTCCCGCATCGGTGAACAGCCCGTTGCCCGTGGCGTCCACCGCCAGGAGGCTGTTTTTCTTCGTGTCCCAAAGTTCCACATAAACCGGTCCGGAGGCGGAAACGCGGAAATTGACCGGCCGGTCGGCCGGGCCGCCCCTGCGGAGCAGGGTGTGGTAGATCCGCACGGAGTAAAAGGCGTTCAGGCGGGCCAGATTGGCATTGGTGACCGACACCTCCGGGGATCCGTCTTCCTCCTTTGCCACCTCCCAAATCGAGGGCGGGGCTGCCACAGCCCCGGTTCCCTTCCAGGCCAATTTCAGGCGGGCGGGTTTGCCGTTCGGCGTTGCGGCCTGGATGACGATCTCCTCCAGGGGCTGGAGGATGAACGGGTGTTGGGCGGAGGCTTTGCCCCCGGCATCCTGCAGGGTGACCTGCAGGATCGATGTCCCGGGGTCCCATTTGTCCTGGAAGACGGCTCCTTCCACGGTCAGGATTCCGGAGGCAGTACGGTCCGAGTAGTTGGATAGGGTAAACCGGCCATGGGCCGGTTCGCCCGGAAGCGCCACGGATTTGATGGAAAGGGGTTGGAGGTCGGCGGATGGATCCAGGGCGGAGGAGCGGGCCGCCGCGGGTACCTGGTCCAGCCGGTATTGTTCCGCCCACCTGACAAGCCAGGCGGGAACGCCGGCCTTCCGGGCTGCTGCCACGGTTTTGTCCAGGACATCCCGCGACCGTGCCGGTTCCCCCAGGGCCTGAAGGCATACCGCCACGCCCACCCCGGCGTCCATCTGCCGGTCGTCTTCCAGCAATCCGGAGGAGATGAGGCGTTCCAATTCGGCCAGGGTGGTGCGCAGCCCGCCGGTGTCCCCGGCTGCGGCTTGTGCGAGTGCCAGGCTGTGCAGCAGTCCGGGCAGATGCTGCGTCCATCCGTAGGACCGTGTTTGGCGCAGTGCCTCATGGAGCATGCGGATCGCTTCCCCGTTCCGGCCGGTTTCCCGCAACAGAATGCCGTATTGGCGGTAGAGCGTGGGCTCGCTGCGCTTGCGCCCCAAGGAACGGACTTCCGCCAGCGCCTTCAGCAAGTTGGCTTCGGCCGGGGCGAAGTCGGAGAGCATTCTTTGCTGGTCCGCAAGGTCCCGCCGGGCGTAAATCGCTTCCATCCGGTCTCCGGATTGTTCCGCTTCATCCACCAAATTGGACAAGATTCCGATATCGTATCCGGCTTCGCGGTAAGCGAAGGCCATTTTGGCCAGAATGCGGCGGGTGGAACCGCTATGGGAGTCCCGGCCATCAGCCATGATCTGGTCGGCGACAGTACGGGCTTCCTCCAGAAAGGATGGCTGCGGTCCTTCATATTGGGAACGCCAGTAGGCCCTGTTGAAACGCGCGGTCAATCCGGTTGTATGGTTCGGCGTGGCCCGCTCAACGATGCGGTCCAGCACTCCAAGAGTTTTTTTCCAATGGCCGAGAAAACGGTATTCGTCGGCAATGGCCGACAGCAGTTGATCCCGGTAGAGATCCCCGTCGATCCCCGCAGCCGTGGCCTGGCGGTCGGTGTTTTGCAGCAGTTCCAGGGCATCATAATTGCGGGCCGAAGAGGAGAGAAGCTCGGAGTCGTAACGCACCGTCCGCAGGATGATTTCGCAGGTTTTCTCCCCGAGGCCGGGGGGAAAGGGTTGTCGGCTGGTCCAATGCGTTCCAGTCGATGCCAGGACTGCCTCCTGGATTTGTTTCCACGCGGTCGCTTGCCGGCCTGTGGCCTCCGTGAATTTTCCCTGGCGAATGAGGTGTTTCGCGGCCATGCCGGACATCTGGGCCATTAATGTCCAGTCCCATTCGCGCATTTGTCCGTCCCGGTTAACCCGGATGGAAGCGATGGCAGCATCCGCGGCAGCCACGGCCTCGGCCGGGGGATTGGAGCGGTCGGCGGCAAATGCAGCTTTGAGGGCGGACTCCGAAGCTTTTTCCTCCGCAGTCCCTGCGAACAAAGTCGCGGGGGGAACGAGGAACAGCAAGGCCGCAAGAATCCGTATAAGAGGGAAGGATACGTCGTGCATGCGACAGTCCGGGTACGGAATACAAGTTGGGCATTTGGGTTAGGATGTCAATGCGCACAGGAATTCCCCGGGGCCACCCATGGGTGGTTTGTCCCGGTGGGCAATCGAGATGGGGAGGGTGCACCGGTCTGTCATGCCGGTGCCATGAACCGTCAGCGCGCGGGAGAACAGGACAGAATCAGACCTCCAAGAGGGCCAATGCCGGATTCTCGATGTATTCCTTGATGCGCACCAGGAAGGTGACGGCGTCCTTGCCGTCGACCTGGCGGTGGTCGTAGGTCAGGGCGACATACATGACCGGGCGGATTTCCACACGGCCGTCGACGGCCACGGGGCGCTCGACGATGTTGTGCATGCCAAGGATCGCACTCTGGGGCGGATTGACGATGGGGGTGGAGAGCATGGAACCGAAGGTCCCGCCGTTGGTGATGGAGAACACGCCGCCTTCGAGGTCACCCAGCGCGATTTGACCGGCCTTGGCCTTCTTGGCGTAGTCGATGATGGCCTTCTCGATGCCGCCGAGTCCAAGTTGGTCCACGTTGCGGAGGACGGGAACGAAGAGGCCCTTTTCCGCCGAGATGGCGATGCCGATATCGTAGAAATGGTTCTGGACGATTTCGTCGCCCTCGATGCGCGCATTGATGGCGGGCACCTGCTGGAGGGCATAGACCGCGGCTTTGACGAAGAACGACATGAAGCCCAGCTTGACCCCGTGTTTTTCCACGAAGCGGTCCTGGAATTTCTTCCGGAGGACCATGGTGTTGGTCATGTCGATTTCGTTGAAGGTGGTGAGCAGAGCGGCCTGGCGCTGGGCGCTGACCAGCCGGTCCGCTATCTTCTTGCGCAGCTGGCTCATCTTTTTCCGCGTGGTCCGGCCGGTGGGGGAGACGGCTGAGGCGGCAACGGCAATGGTTTCGCGGGGGATAAGCTTCTCGACCGCAGGCTGGGGGGCCGGGGTGATGGCTGCGGCGAGTTTCTGCGACTCGATGTAATTCAAAATGTCTTCCTTGACCAGGCGGCCTTCCTTGCCGGTGCCGGTGATCTTGGAGGCATCGAGTTTGTTTTCCTCGACGAGACGGCGCACGGCCGGAGAGAGATCCAAAGACCCGGGTCCGCTTTCGCCCGGAGGCTTCGGCGCTGCGGCGGCTGTTCCAGCCGGAGCCTTGGCCGTTTCATCGATTTCTGCAACGACCTGCCCGACCTGGATTTCCGCGCCCTCGCCCACGAGCGTTTTCAGCCCGCCGGCGGTGTCGGCGTAGACTTCCGTGGTGACTTTTTCGGTTTCAAATTCGAAAAGCACGTCCCCTGATTTGACGTACTCGCCGCTTTTCTTGCGCCAGGCGCCAAGGACGCCGGTGGTGATGGATTCGCCCACGGAGGGGACTTTGACGGTGATGCTCATACAAAATGGGGAATTCTAAAGAAGTAATGCGGAATGGGGTTAGTTTTCGAAGGCCTGGCGGACCACGTCCTGCTGTTCGAGCTCGTGGATGGCGAGGGACCCGGTGGCCGGGCTCGCGGAGGCGTCGCGACCGGCGTAGACGATGTCCCTGCCGAAGTGCGCGCGGAGCCGGGGTTCGATGTAGGACCAGGCGCCCATATTGAGGGATTCTTCCTGGCACCAGACGATTTTGGCCCCGGCGAAGACGGCGGTGGCTTCCTTCAATTTTTCCAGGTGCAGCGGGTAGAGCTGTTCGATGCGGACGATGGCAACATCTCCGATTTTCTGGGCCGCGCGGTGGGCCTCGAGATCGTAATAGACCTTGCCGGTGCAGAGGATGACGCGGCTTGCCTTCTTCGGGGCGGCGGGATCGGGAAGGATTTCCTGGAAGGTTCCCCCGGAAAGGAGACCGATGTCCGAGGCGACACGCTTGTCACGCAGGGCGCCCTTGGGCGTCATGAGAATGAGCGGTTTGCGGATCTTGCGGATGGCCTGGCGCCGCAGGATGTGGAAGTGGTTGGCTGCGGTGCTGCAGTAGGCCACCTGGATGTTGTCCTCGGCGCAGAGCTGGAGGAATCGCTCCAGCCGGGCGCTGGAGTGTTCCGGCCCCTGGCCATGGTAGCCGTGGGGAAGCATCAACGTGATCCCCGAGGTGACGCTCCACTTGGATTCGCAGCTGCTGATGAACTGGTCGATCATGACCTGGGCGCCATTTGCGAAATCACCGAACTGGGCCTCCCAGATGCAGAGCATGTTGGGATAGTCGAGGGAGTATCCAAAATCAAAGCCGAGCACGCCGGCCTCGGAGAGGGGGCTGTTGTAAACGCAGATGCGCTCCTGCGTGGGCGAGATGTTCATCAACGGAATGTAGCGGTCGCGTGTCTCCAGGTCGTAGAGCACGGCATGGCGCTGGCTGAAAGTGCCGCGCCTCACATCCTGGCCGGAAAGCCGCACGGGAACCCCCTGGTCGAGCAGGGTGCCGAAGGCGAGGATTTCCGCAAAGGACCAGTCGACCTTCTCACGGCCCTCGGCCATGGCGCGGCGGGACTGCTGGATCTTGGCAATCTTGGCGTTGATCTTGAAATTCTTGGGCTCGTCGGTCACCGCAAGTCCGACTTTCAGAAGCCGGTCCTGGGGAACGGTGCTGTCCACGGCCTCCAGCAATTCCGGGGTGGCGATGGGGGGGCGCATGCGCGGCTTGATATCCCGCGTCGCGGCCTTGGATTCGTTGAGGGCCGTCTCGAACTGTTCCTGGAATTTCTGGATGTATTCCTGCGCGCGCTCCTCGGTGATGTCCCCGGCTGTGATCAGCTTGGGGATGAGGATTTCGCTGACGCGGGGCTGGGCGTCGATTTCCTGGTAAAGGGTCGGCTGGGTGAAGTTGGGCTCGTCGCCCTCGTTGTGCCCGTGGCGGCGATAGCAGGACAGGTCGATGACAATGTCGCGCTTGAAGGTCTGGCGGTACTCGAAGGCCATCTCGATCACATGCACGGCGGCGATCGGGTCATCGCCGTTGACATGGAAAATGGGGATGCCGTTCATCTTTGCGATGGACGTGCAATAAATGGGCGAGCGTGCGTCCTTCGGGACGGTGGTGAAGCCGATCTGGTTGTTGATGATGAGGTGGATCGTGCCGCCGGTTTTGTAGCCGTCGAGCTGGGCGAGATTGAGTGTCTCCTGCACGATGCCCTGGCCGATGAATGCGGCATCGCCATGGATCAGGATCGGCAGGACCTGCGAGCGCTCCTGGGTGTCGTTCAGGATGCGCTGCCAGGCCCGGGCCTTGCCGAGAACGACGGTATTGACCGCTTCCAAGTGGCTGGGGTTGGGGGCGAGGGAAATGTCGATCTTCTCACCGGAGGAGGTGGTGACCTTGGCCTCGTAACCCAGGTGGTATTTGACATCGCCGTCACCCTGGACCGAGTCGGGCACATAATTTTCGGCAAAGCCGGAGAAAAGGGACTTGTAGGCCTTGTTGAGGATGTTGGCCAGGACGTTGAGCCGTCCGCGGTGGGCCATTCCCATCACGATGCGCCGGACACCGTATTTCGGGCTGCGCTCGACGATGGCATCCAGCATCGGGATGAGGGTTTCGCCGCCTTCCAGGCCGAATCGCTTCTGGCCGACATAGCGGGTGTGGAGGAATTTCTCGAACAATTCACCGGCAAGGACGCGGTTCAGGATGCGACGCTTGATCTGGCTGGTGAACTGCGGCTGGTTCTGGGTGTTCTCGATGTGGTCGCGGATCCAGCGCCGGATGCTGAAATTCTGGATGTGCATGTACTCGACGCCGATGGTACCGCAGTAGGTGGCCTTGAGGATGGAGAGGATTTCGCGAAGGGTACGCTCCCCGCCACCGGCCAGGCGCCCGCAGTCGAATTTGATGTCGAGGTCGGCCTCGGTGAGGTTGAAGTGCTTGAGGTCGAGTTCGGTTTCGACGGGCTTGGCGATTTCCAGGGGATCGAGGCTGGCCAGATGGTGGCCGAGGGTCCGGTAGGCAAAAAGCAGGTTGTAGATGCGGGCCTGTTTGAGGCGGTAGACGCGTTCCGACTCCTGGCCCGGAGATGTTCCTGTCGGTATGGCGGATCCGCCCGCGGGGCCGACTTCCTGCTGGCAACCCAATTCAAAACCCTCGAAAAAGGCCCGCCATGTGGGATCAACCTGCTCCGGAGCCAGGCGCCACTGCTCGTAAATCTCCTCAAGAAGGGCGGCATTGCCGATTCCGCCGCGTGCTTGGGGTTGGGGGGAAGTATTGCGTTGCGCCAACCGGCCAAGAGCGGGCCGGTCACTGTCGCTCAGATTGAAGTCGTGCATTTGAGTGCCCAAAACACTACGCGGGCACCTGATGAATGTCAAATGTGTCCCGGCAAAATAAGTTGTTCTGTATCAATAATTTGAAACAAAAGCCAACCAGGGATTAGGATTGCTTCTACACATCCTATGGGCTGCTTGGAGACGGTGTTCAAATCCGGCTCTGGGCCATTTTTTTCGCGAAATAGGTAATAATGAGGTCAGCGCCGGCCCGCTTGATCGCCAGAAGGGATTCCTCACGGGCCCGGTCGAGATCCAGCCATCCTTTTTCCGCGGCGGCGTGGATTTGGGCGTACTCGCCGGATACTTGATAGGCCACCAGGGGCAGCTGGGTGCGGCCGCGAAGTTCATGCAACACATCCAGATAAAGGCCGGCCGGTTTGACCATGAGCAGGTCGGCTCCCTCGGCTTCGTCCAGCAGTGCGTCCGCCACCGCCTGGCGCGCGTTGGCCGGCTCGATCTGGTAGGTGCGCTTGTCGATGCCGTCGCCCGATTTCTTGCTGCCCACGGCATCCCGGAACGGCCCGTAGTAGCAGGAGGCAAATTTGGCCGAATAGGCGAGGATGGCCGTGGACGGAAATCCCCCCTTGTCCAACGAGGACCGTATCGCCGCCACGCGCCCGTCCATCATGTCGGAGGGGGCGACCCAATCGACCCCTTCCTTGGCCAGGAGGACGGCCATGCGGGCAAGGATTTCCACGGTGCGGTCGTTGTCGACATCGCCTTTCGCATCAAGAACGCCGTCGTGGCCGTGGGTGGTGTAGGGATCCAGGGCCACATCGACGACAAGCACCAGATCTGGGTGGGCTTGGCGGATTTTGCGGATGGCCTGATAGAAGAAATTGTCCGGATTCAGGGCCTGGGATCCCTGGTCGTCCTTGGATGCGGCGGGCATGCAGGGGAAGAGGGCCACAGCTTTGATTCCCAGTTGTCCGAGTTCACCGCATTCCCGGAGGGTATCGGCGGGATTCAGCCGCGACATTCCGGGGAGGGAAGGGATCGCTTCCGCGGGACCGTCGGCCTTGACGAACAAGGGGGCGATGAGGTCGGAAGTGGAGAGCGAGGTCTCCCTGACAAGGTCGCGAACGGCGGGTTTGGCGCGCAGTCGCCGGAAGCGGCGGCCGGGGGGGAATGAGGCATCCATGGAAACACCAATTAACCACGACCTTCCCCACCGGCCAAGCCCTATTGCAAATGGCGATTGTCCGCCCGGCGGGGAATCGCTAGCGTTTGACCTTTCATGAAGGCATTGCATCTCTACGACACGGCTACCCGCGCCTCCAAGGTGGTCGCGGCCTCGGACGGAAAATCCATCCGGATGTACTGCTGCGGCCCCACGGTCTACGGGCCGGCCCACATCGGCAATTTCCGCACCTTCATCCTGCAGGATGTGCTCCGCCGCACGCTCGAGGTATTCGGCCACCGTACAACCCATGTGCGCAACCTGACCGATGTCGACGACAAGACCATCCGCCAAAGCCAGGCCGAAGGACGGCCCCTGGGGGAGTTTACCGCCCATTGGCGCGACCGTTTCCATGGGGATTGCAGGGCGCTGAACCTGCTGCCCCCGCATGTCGAGCCCAGCGCGGTGGATCACATTCCCCACCAGATCCGGATGATCGAGGACCTCATCGCCAAGGGCCACGCCTACGCCACGCCCCAGGGCTCGGTCTACTTCAAGGTCAGCAGCTTCCCGGATTACGGCAGCCTCTCTCATCTGAAGGAGCGCGAGGTCATCGCCGGTGCTTCGGGCGCGGCCAGCGTGGCCCCGGCGGAAGACGCCGACGAATACCAGCGCGACACCGCGGCCGATTTCGTGCTTTGGAAAGCCCGCAAGCCGGAGGACGGGCCGAATTTCTGGAATAGCCCGTGGGGCGAGGGGAGACCCGGCTGGCATCTCGAGTGCAGCGCCATGGCCCGCGAGTACCTCGGCTGCGATATTGATCTCCACTCCGGCGGCATCGACCTGATTTTTCCCCACCACGAAAACGAAATCGCCCAAAGTGTTTGCGCCACGGGCTGCGCGTTTGTCCGCCACTGGTTCCATGGCGCCCACCTCACCGTCGACAAGCAGAAGATGAGCAAGAGCCTGGGCAATCTGTACACCCTCGACGATGTGCGGGCCAGGGGGTTCACGCCTGCGGAACTCCGCTACGTCCTGATGTCGGGGCACTATGGCAAGCCGTTGAATTTCAGCTGGGACACCTTCACCGCCGCGCGCAGCGCCCTGGTGCAGATTGGAAGGGCTGCGGACCGCATTGGCGCCTGGTCCACGGGGGATGCCCTTTCGCTCGAGGGTCGCCTGGCCCCGGTCTTCGATGCCCTGGCCGACGACCTGAACACACCCAAGGCCTTCGGGGCCCTTTTCACCGTGCTGGACCGGCTCGAAAAAGAAGATGCCGCCGCGCTCAAGACCTTCCTGCTGGCAGTCGGCATACCGCGCGATGCCGAACCCGTGGCCATGGAGGTTCCCGAAGAGGTGACAAAATTGGCCGATGAGCGATGGGCCGCCAGAAAGGCGAAGAATTGGGCCGAGTCCGACCGGCTCCGCGATGAACTCAAAAAACTCGGCTGGGTGGCCAAGGATGGCAAGGATACCTACACCCTGGCCAGGACGTCCTGAACCGGACGCATTGACCTTACCCCGCCTCCTCCTCTACTCTTTTCCTTCTTTATGAAACAAATGTCCCCCCTGGAAGAACTGCGCCACTCGTGCTCCCACGTGCTCGCCACAGCCGTTTTGCGTCTCTTTCCCCAAGCCCAGCTCGACATCGGCCCGCCCACGGACAGCGGCTTTTACTACGACATCGACCTCGACCACAAATTCACCGCCGAGGACCTGGAAAAACTCGAGGCGGAGATGAAAAAAATCGCCGGCGAGAACCAGCGTTTCGAGCGCATGGAACTGTCCCGTGACGAAGCCGTGGCCAGGATCAAGGCCATCGGCCAGGAACGCTACAAGCTGGGCCGTCTGGCCGACATTCCCGAGGGCGAGGCGATCTCATTCTACAAAAACGGCGAATTCACCGACCTCTGCGCCGGTACCCACGTCAACTATTCCAGCAAACTCAAGGCCTTCAAACTCCTCTCCGTTGCCGGTGCCTACCACCGCGGCGATGAAAAAAACAAGCAACTCCAGCGCATTTACGGCACCGCTTTTCCGACCAAGGAAGAACTGGCCGCCTACCTCGAGCAGCAGGAGCAGGCCAAGCTGCGGGACCACCGCCGCCTCGGCCGTGAACTCCAGCTTTTCCACATCGATGAATCCGTCGGCCAGGGCTTGATCCTCTGGACCCCCAAGGGCTCGATCATCCGCCAGGAACTCCAGAATTTCATCTCCGCCGAGTTGAACAAGCAGGGGTACTCCCAGGTTTTCACCCCGCACATTGGAAAGCTGGGACTCTTCCGCACCTCCGGCCATTTCCCCTACTACCGCGAATCCCAGTTCCCGCCCCTGGTGGAAAAGGAAGTACTCAAGAAGCTCAGCGACGAAGGCTGCCACTGCTCCGAACTGACCAACCTTTTGGACAAGGGGGAAGTCGACGGCTACCTGCTCAAGCCGATGAACTGCCCTTTCCACATCAAGATATTCGACTCACAGCCCCGGTCGTACCGCGACCTCCCGGTCCGCCTGGCCGAATTCGGCACGGTCTACCGCTGGGAGCAATCCGGTGAACTCGGCGGCATGACCCGTGTCCGCTGCTTCACGCAGGACGACGCCCATATTTTCTGCACCGAGGACCAGGTTTCGCAGGAAATCCAGGGATGCCTCAGCCTCGTGAAAACGGTTCTCCAGACCCTGGGCATCGGGGATTACCGCGTCCGCATCGGACTGCGCGATCCCGATTCGGCCAAGTACACCGGCGATGCGGCGAATTGGGACAAGGCCGAATCCGCCTGCCGCGAGGCTGCCAAGACCCTCGGCGTTCCCTACAGCGAGGAAGCCGGCGAGGCCGCATTCTACGGCCCGAAGATCGACTTCGTGGTCAAGGACGTCATCGGCCGCGAATGGCAGCTCGGAACCGTGCAGGTGGATTACAACCTGCCCGTCCGTTTCGACCTCAACTACATCGGCGCCGACAACCACAAGCACCGGCCGGTCATGATCCACCGCGCGCCGTTCGGCTCGATGGAACGTTTCTGCGGCGTGCTGATCGAGCATTTCTCCGGGGCCTTCCCGCTTTGGCTTTCGCCCGAGCAGGTCCGCCTCATCCCGATCACCGACGAGCAACTGCCCTTCGCCCGCCAGTTGGAAGCCCAATTGCGCGAGGCGGGATTCCGCGTCACCAACGATGAGCAGCCCGACAAGATGGGGGCGAAGATCCGCCGGGCCCAGTTGGAAAAAGTGCCCTACATGCTGGTCATCGGAAAACGCGAGGCCGAAGTGGGCCATGTTGCCGTGCGATCACGCTGGAAGGGGGATGAGGGCGCGATGCCTTTCGAGACTTTCCTGGCCCGTGCGAAAGCCGAACTGGCGGCCAAGGCGCTGGCTCCCTCGGTTTAGAACATTTCCGGTTTTTGATTGGAATGATCAGCGCTCCCAAGGCGGAGCGGGACCTCCGGGCATGCTTGCCTTTGATCACCCGGACAAAATCCAGCGCGCCCGGAGGTCCCGCTCCACCCCAATACGGCAGAAAAAAATCCAATGAGAGCAGATCCGGTTTTGGTGGACGCAATTCTTCAAGCCTTGTTGCATTCTGTAGCCGGTCCGGGGCCAGCGGCCCCGGCTACAGCGTCCTAAACCGGAAAAGCTCTCGGATAGTCGGCTACTTCGTGGATGCCGAGAACGTGTGGCATGGCGTGGTCAGTCCTTTGCACGGAGCGGCAATTCCAACGATTCTTCCGCACTGCGGGCCAGGGGGAGAATATCGTCCTTGGCATCAAACTGCAGCGGCTCCCAGTGTTGGAAGTCGTGGCCTTTCAGTCCGTCCGGAGTGGATTCCCACCGGTCGCCCATCCATAGCAGGTGCCCCCCGGGCAGGACGGACACGGCGGTCTGCTGGGCCGGAACAATCATGTCCCCACCCACGTCCTCGGCAACTCGCGGTGTGGTCGCATAACGGTTGATATTGTCCCGGTATTCGTAGGGTCCCAGGGGATTGCGCGAGCGGAAAACCATCGCTCCCGAACCCTGCGGGCAGTAACAACAAAGGGTTCCGAAGAGGACGTAATACCAACCATTGCGTTTGAACATCGCCGGGGCCTCCACCACATGGCCCAGGACTTCGCTGCACTCTCCCGTGCCCCGCAGATAATCGGGCGACAACCGCTCGATGATCATTCCGAACCGGTTGCTCTTGATGGTGTACGTGATGAAGCCCGTTCCGTCTTCATCGGTGAAAAGATTGAGGTCACCCACACCTTGCGCATGGATCGGGACATCCCCCGGAGCCATGGCCTGTCCCCGGATCGCACCCTCCATGTTGTGGACGATGAACGGCCCTTCGGGTTTTTCGGCAAGAGCCACACCGATCCGGCCGGGGGAAGTCGGCCCGTCGCCGTTATTCCAGTTTTTCTTGCCCCTCCAACCCTCAATCCAATTGAACCAGAGTACATATTGGCCCGTAATGGGGTTTTTCTTCACGTACGGGCGTGAGTAAAGCCCGGTTGGCCGGTCGGGCAGGAGAATGCCACGGGGTGTCCACTTCTCCAGGTCGGGCGAACTGTAGGACACAAAATGGTTGCCACCCACATCATAGCCGTCGCTGTCCGCGTAGCGTGTACCATACAGCCAGAACAGCCCGTCCCAGAATTCAATGCTTCCGTCATGGGCGTCGATGATGTTGCCATCCATGTCACGGCGAGGGTTTTCATTGTCGATGGAAATACGCATCGGAAAAAGTCTGGTGCATCGGTTGAGGGGGCTCAAGAGGATTTCCCGGCAAAGGGAGGGTGCCTCATAATAATTCCAACCACGGTGCTATCAGTACTTCCATCCCGCGGTTGAGGAGATCAAACCGTTCGGGCCTGGCTGTGAAATCTCCCGGCGTTTGGATGAAAGGACCCGGCTTCCAGTCCTCGGATTCGTCCCCCTCGGCCAGGGCCCCGGCGTTGTTCCCGGTGAATTCACAGTGGAATTGCAGGGCCAAAACGCGGTCGCCCCAGGCAAAGGCCTGGTTCTCGCAGCCTTCGGATGAGGCCAGCAATACGGCTCCCCGGGGAAGCTCGAAGGTGTCGCCGTGCCAGTGGAACATCTCGACCTTTTCCGGCCACTGTTTTCCCAGCGGGTGGTTCTCCGCCCTGGGGGCACGGGTGATGTCGTACCAGCCGATTTCCTTGTGGGCATTGCGGACCACGCGGGCACCGAGGGCACGCGCAATGAGTTGTCCGCCAAGGCAGATGCCCAGAACGGCCACTTCGCGGTCGATGCAAAGCCGGATGAAGGCTTTTTCCGGGCCGAGCCAGGGGTGTTTTTGCTCCTCATCGACGTTCATGGGCCCGCCGAGCACCACGACCAGATCCCAGGGGGTCGGCGGAAAGGTGGCCTCAAAATACACATGGCAAATCTGGCAGGCGTAACCTTTCGACTGCAGGAAGGGAAGGAGGGCCCCGGGTCCCTCGAAGGGCGCATGTTGGAGAATGAGGGCGTTCTTCACATTTTCAACCTACCCAAATCCCGCGGACTCGTCTACTTTCCACAGATGCACGAGACCAACTCGACACTGGATGAACTGCGCAGGAGTGATGTGCAGTTCACCGCCCTCAACGCGAGGCGGATCCTCTGTGTTTTCCCCCGCTACAGTCCTTCCTTCGGCACCTTCCAGCATGCCTTCCCGCTCATTCCCGGGGTCAAGGCCTTCATGCCGCCCCAGGGCATCCTCCTCATGGCCGCCCTGCTCCCGCAGGGCTGGGAAGTCCGCTTTGTGGATGAAAACATCCGCGCCGTCACCGACGACGAGTTCCGCTGGGCCGACGCGGTTTTCCTCAGCGGCATGCACATCCAGAGGCCGCACATTGACGACCTCAACCGCCGCGCCCACGCCCATGGAAAAATTACCGCACTCGGTGGGCCGTCGGTTTCCTCGGCCCCGGAATATTATCCCGAAGTGGATCTGCTGCATTGCGGCGAAGTCGGTGATGGGACGGTACGCTTGTTCCAACGGCTCGACCGGAGCACCACCCGGCCCCCCAGCCAGGAGATTTTCCATACCGTGGCCAAGCTGGGCATGACCGAAATGCCTTCTCCCGCTTATCATCTCGTCAACATCCGGCAATATCTTCTCGGCAGTGTCCAGTATTCCAGCGGATGCCCGTTCACCTGTGAATTCTGCGACATCCCGGCGCTTTACGGGCGCAACCCCCGCATCAAACGGCCCGAGCAGATCATCGCGGAACTGGACCAGTTGGCCGACGGCGGGGCGGTTTCGGTGTACTTTGTGGATGACAATTTCATCGGCAATCCCAAGGCCGCCGAGGAACTCATGCCGCATCTCGTGGCCTGGCAGAAACGCCGGAAATACCAGATCCGGCTTTCGTGTGAGGCCACCCTCAACATGTCCCGCTATCCGGCCATCCTGGAAAAGATGCGCGAGGCCTTTTTTACGAACGTATTCTTCGGCATCGAGACCCCCGATCCGGCCGCCCTCAAGGCGATGAAGAAAGTGCAGAACCTCCGCTCATCGATCACCGAGGCCGTGGTCACTTTCAACAGTTACGGGATCGAGGTCGCCTCCGGCATCATCATGGGCCTGGACACCGATACCGACGAAACCGGCCAGGCCATCTTGGATTTTGTCGAGCTCACGGGCATCCCGATATTGACCGTCAACATCCTCTACGCCCTTCCCAAAACCGCGCTTTACGACCGGCTTGAGAAAGCCGGCCGTCTGGTTCCGGACGAGGGGAGGGATTCCAACATCGAGTTTCTCCGTCCCTACGACCGCTTGGTGGAGGACTGGCGGAAGGTTGTCCGCACGATCTACGATCCGGCCGAGCTTTACCGCCGCTACGAGGCGCAGGCGGAGTTGACCTACAAGAACCGTTACGTTCCGCCGCCAATGGACCAACTTACCTGGGACAACCTGAAGCGCTTCTTCGGGGTTTCTTGGCGCATGCTTTGGATCGTGGGGCGGAGCGATTACCGCGAGCACTTCTGGGCGATGTTCTGGCGGCAACTGCGCCTGGGGAACATCGAGACCATCATCCAGGTTGGCATGGTGGCGCACCACTTGATCCTCTACGCCCGCGATTGCACTCGCGACCGCATGCAGGCTTCGAATTACTCACCCAGGAATGTCCCGGCGAAGGATATGACTGTGGGGGTTTGAGGGGCGGACGTGAGGTGAAACCGAACGCCGGGGTGTGTTGCATTTGGAATGTCCTTCCACCCAGTTTCGTATCGCTCCCACAACGGCTTCCGTATTTCTACGGGCATCAAATTCCTGGAATCGAAGCACTGTGATACCCAGTTCCCCGAGTCGACCGTCTCTATTCTTGTCGTATTCTTTTTCTGAATGTGAGAAGAACCATCCAATTCGACAGCCAGCGCCATGGATGGTTCAAAGAAATCAATTATGTAGTGATCGATTGGTTTCTCTCGGTGAAAATCCAATCCGTGGATTTGCCTCTTCTTTAGATACACCCAGAGGGCGGCTTCACCCGGTGTTGCGTTATTCCGCAAATGCCGGACCGGGGCGTGTCACCTTTGACCTTACTTACCCAGTCTGAAAAACTCCGCCGCCACACGGTTGGTGCAGTCGGCGATGTCATCCTCCCGGGCCCCGCGAAGGTTGGCCATCTGCCGGACAATTTCGCGGGTGAATGCGGGTTCGCACCGGCTTCCCCGGTGGGGAACTGGGGCCATGTAAGGGCAGTCGGTTTCGACCATGAAACCCTCACTGTCCACTGCCGCCGCACTGGCCTGGACTGTGGCCGCATTCTTGAAGGTGACGATCCCGGTGAACGAAACGAGGTGCCCCATCGCGCGGACGGTCTTCACCTGCTCGGGCGTGCCGCCGAAGCAATGGAACACGGCACGCACGCGGCCGGTGAAATCGCCCAGAATATCCAGGGTCTCATCCCAGCTGTCGCGCTGGTGGACGACGACGTTCAATCCCAGGCGCACAGCCAGTTCCAATTGGAAGCGGAACAGGTTCATCTGTCTTTCCTTCCACTCCTCGATCCGCCCGGCGTGGCACCCCTCGTCCTCGTCGGGAAGGGGTGGGGGGATGCGGTGGAAATCCAGGCCGCACTCGCCGATGGCCGCCACCGGATGGCGGCGGCAAAGGTTCTCCAGAAAAGGCAGATCGCCCTCGGTGACTTCCCCGACATTCCCCGGGTGGTAGCCCAGTACCGGGACCAGAGCGGGCGAGCCGGTGCAAAGATCGAGGATCCGGGTCAGCGTGGCCGGGCGGGTGCCGATGAGGAGTAGCCGCCCGACACCGGCTTGGCGGGCTCTTTCAACCACGTCCGTGCGATCCCCGTCAAAATCGGTGAAATCCAGATGGGTGTGGGTATCGATGACGGGAATCATGAAAACTTAGGCGGGTCCCCTGAGCAACTGGCGCGTCCAGCCATGGATTTCCGTGAGGATGAGGAGGTTCGGTCCCTCCCCGCCCTGCATGAGCTGCTGCTTCCATGCCTGGACTTTCGCGGAGGAGGAGGGATAGCGGCGCGAGGATTCATCCAACAGCAGGCGGACCTGCCCCAGCTGCCGGTTGTAGCCCGCACTTCCGGGTTCCTGGGCCTGCAGCAAGGCCACGGCGGATTGGAGACTACCCAGCAATTCGGGGCCGGAAGCCGCAGCCGCATTCGTTGTCGGCCGTGAAGTTTGCGCGTCCACCGACCGGCCGGCTTGCATGCGGCGCAGGCCGATGAAAATAGTCGCCAGGAAAACAAGCCCCAAAATGGTGGTGCAGATGAGCAGACCGTAAAACAACATCGGGCTGGGATGGGAGAGGATGGCATCCATGCCGCCAGATTGCACCGCGGACTTCCCGACGGCAAGCCAGACCGCTTGTCGCGAGAGTTTATCCAGAGTCCGGGCCGGCAGCCTTCCCAAACACGGCTCCGCCCTGCGTTGACAGGCCGTTGGGATCGTCTTACATCGGGTCATGTCGCAAAAACACAGCATTGCCAGCCCGGATGCGCCCAAAGCCGTCGGCCCATATTCGATTGCCGTCCGCAGCGGTGACTGGGTCTTCACCGCCGGCCAAATCCCGCTCGATCCCGCCACGGGTGAATTGACCGGTGCCTCCGTGGCCGACCAGACCCGCCGGGTGCTCCTGAACCTGAAGGCTGTCCTGGCGGCCTCGGGATGCGCCATGGACGATGTTCTCAAAACCACGGTTTTCCTGACCGATCTGGCCCGGTTTGCCGAAATGAACACCGTCTATGCGGAATTTTTCCAGGAACCCTTCCCGGCCCGTTCCACCATCCAGGTGGCGGGCCTGCCGAAAGGGGCCCAGGTCGAAATCGAGGCCGTGGCCCGTGTGAAAACCCCATGACCATGACCGCCGACCAGGTACTCCAGACATTCCGCGACTGCGGAGCCCTCCTTGAGGGCCACTTCGTCCTCCGCTCCGGCCTGCACAGCCGACAGTTCTTCCAATGCGCCCACCTGCTGAAATTTCCCCGCCTTTCCTCGGAGATTTGCCGGGCGCTGTCGGAAAAGGTCGGGGGCCTGTCCTTCGACTTCGTGATTTCCCCGGCCATGGGCGGCATCCTTGTCGGCCACGATGTGGCCCGCCACCTCGACAAGCCGCATATCTTTGCCGAGAAGAAGGATGGCAAACTGGTTGTCCGCCGGTTCGAGATCAAACCCGGCACCCGTTTCCTGGTGGCGGAGGACGTCGTGACCACCGGCAGCGCGGTCAATGAGGTCTGCGCCATCGTGCGCCAGGCGGGAGGGATCGTGGCCGGGGTGTGTTCGATTGTCGACCGCAGCGGCGACAAAGCCCCGGATTTCGGGGCGCTTTTCACCAGCCTGCTCAAGCTGAAGGTCGAAACCTTCCCAGCGGATGCGTTGCCCCCGGATCTCCAATCCGTTCCCGCCACCAAGCCGGGCAGTTGAACCCGTCTTATCCTAACAAAATATTAAACTATTAGATTCTGTGGGCAGCAGAATCGCATAGGTATTTTGCAGATTTGTCCATGGCCATAAATCCGTGCTTGTGCGAGTTTGCGACAATCAAAGACAAGCCCATGACAAAGACCACCGCTGAAATCACCATGAGGGAGCGCGTTTTGCACGTCCTCCGCTATGAGAAATACGACTGGCTGCCCATTATTCACTTCGGATTTTGGGCCGAGTTGTACCAGAAGTGGGAGGCCGAGGGGCACATCCCGTGCGATGCCGAGCGCAGGGAATTGGGGCACGGATCCGGCGAGCGGATGGTGGCGGAAAAACTGGGGTTCGATACCGCCTGGCTCGAGGGGGCCTCACTGGCCTGTGGTCTGTGGCCCGGATTCAAGCGCGAGGTCATCAAGACTTTCCCGGATGGATCCCAGCATCTTCGCCAGTCGGACGGGGTCACGGTTCTGGTGAACCCGGCGGCGCTTTCCATCCCGTCGGAAATCGACCACCTCCTCAAGGACCGGGCATCCTGGGAGGAACATTACCTTCCCAAACTCCTCTGGACACCTGAGCGGCTCGCCGATGGCTGGGTTTCCACGCCCGCAGGTGGCAAGCGCATGGGCGAGGGGGGGCTGGACCATCTCAGGCGGAATGACCGCACGGAATTCCAGACCCTGTCGGTGGGCAGCATGATCGGGGTTGTGCGGAACTGGTTTGGCATCGAGGAGTTGTCCTACATGCAGTCGGACGACCCGGAACTGGTCCGCGAAGTCATCGATACTTTGGGAGGCTTGAGCCTGCGGATGGTCGAGGATTTTTTCGCCACGGGAGCCAGGGCGGACTGCCTGCACTTCTGGGAGGACATTTGCTTCAACAAGGGACCGCTGGTCAACCCGGTGTTCTTCCGGGAGGCTTGCGCCCCCTGGTACAAAAAAATCACCGATACCGCGCGCAAGCATGGAGTGGAATTCACCTCTGTCGATTGTGACGGATGCATCGATGCCCTCCTGCCCATCTGGCTGGAGAGCGGGGTCAATGTCATGTTCCCCATGGAGGTCGGCACCTGGGGTGCGAACATCCGTCCGTGGCGGGAAAAATACGGCCGCGATATCCGGGGCGTCGGCGGTATGGACAAGCGCGTGTTTGCCATCAGTCGCGCGGCCATCGACGAAGAAATCGAACGCTTGAAGCCCCTGGTGGAATTGGGCGGCTACATCCCTTGCCCGGACCACCGGATCCCGCTCGAGGCCGAATGGGACCTCGTCCGCTATTACTGCGACCGGATGCGGAAGACCTTCGGGCGGTGATCTTCCAAGGAGCGGCGGTTCAGGGCGCGCCGTAGTCCGGAATATTCCGGACGAAGGAGGCTTCCAACCGCCGTGCCTTTCTCGTCCCGGGTGGGCGTCCGCCTCAGGCGGAAAGCCGCCCCTCCTTGTTTAACGCCTAAATGAACTCGTTGATCAGGTTCTCGAGGTATTCCTGGCGGCCCGAGGTGTTCGGGTCAATCGCGTCCTTCTTCAGGATGTAGGACTCCAGGTCCGCGAACGACGCTTTGCCTTTTTCGATTTCGGCGCCGATGCCGCTGTCCCACGAGCTGTACCGCTGTTTGACGAAGGCATCCAACCGCCCGTCCTTCCGGATGGCGGAGGCGATTTTCAAGCCGCGGGCGAAGGCATCCATGCCCCCGATGTGGGCGTGGAACAGATCGACGGGCTCGAAGCTTTCACGGCGCACCTTGGCGTCGAAATTCAATCCGCCACTGGTGAACCCACCCGCCTTGAGGACCGAGAGCATAATCTGGGTCGTGAGGTAAATGCTGGTGGGGAACTGGTCGGTGTCCCAGCCGATGAGTTCGTCGCCGGTGTTGGCGTCGATGGATCCGAGTGCGCCCGCGGCCGCGGCCACTTCGATTTCATGCTGCATGGTGTGGCCGGCCAGGGTGGCATGGTTGGTTTCGAGGTTGAGCTTGAAGTGCTCCATCAGCCCGTATTCCCGGAGGAAATTCAGGCAGGCCGCCGCATCGGAATCGTACTGGTGCCGGGTCGGCTCCTTGGGCTTGGGCTCGATGTAGAACGGCCCGGTGAAGCCGATCTTCTTCTTGTGCTCCACCGCGAGGTGGAGAAAACGGGCCAGGTGGTCCATCTCGCGCTTGAGATTCGTGTTCCAAAGCGTGCTGTAGCCTTCGCGTCCGCCCCAGAAAACATAAGCGGCGCCGCCGAGTTCGTGCGTGGCCTCGAGGGCTTTCTTCACCTGGGCCGCCCCGTAGGCGAAGACATCGGCGTTCGGGCTGGTGGCCGCGCCGTGCATGTAGCGGGGATGGACAAAGAGGCAGGCTGTTCCCCAGAGCAGCTTGATGCCGGTTCGCTGCTGTTCCTCTTTCAGGACCTTGACCACTTCGTCGAGGTTCCGGTTGCTTTCCGCGAGCGTGGCGCCCTCGGGGGCGACATCGCGGTCATGGAAGCAGTAGAACGGCGCGCCGAGCTTCTCGATGAACTCGAAGGCCACCCGGACGCGGTTCCGGGCGTTGTCGACCGAGGCCGTGCCGTCATCCCAGGGCCGCAGTGCCGTTCCCACTCCGAACGGGTCCTGTCCCGTGCCCCGGAAGGTGTGCCAGTAGGAAACGGCAAAGCGCAGATGATCTTTCATCGTCTTGCCGTCGATCACCTCGGAGGCGTTGTAATGCTTGAAGGCGAGGGGAGTCTTGGATGTCGGCCCCTCGTAGGCGATCTTCGGGATGTCGGGAAATGCCGGTTTCATGGGTTTGGCTTCTTTGTTGGAATCAATGGTATGTTCAGGCTCCCATGCCGTCCTCGAAGGAACCCTCGGCGACGGGGAAGCAGAGTTGGTCGCGGACATAGGCAATGCCGTTGGCGCTGGTGGCATCGAGTTCGCGGTAGGCGCTTTCGGCTTCCACAACCAGCGGGGCCGTGGCGGTGCCCATGATCTGGCAATAGCGGGTCGGATATCCGATGCCGACGAGCATTTCCACGTAGCGCGCCATGTTCAGGTCGCCGCTGGGCAGGTCGACGAATTGCATGGCGCGGTCGCCCCAGTTCGGTGCCATTTTGCGCAGGGCCACCCCGGGACGGATGACGAAATTCTTCACATGGGCCGCCATCACGCGGTCGCCCACGGCGCGGAAACGGGTTTCCCACGATTCGCCCTCCCAGCAGTGCGACGGGTCGGCATTGACGGCGAGCGATTTGTCGCCGTCGCAGGCCTTGACCAGATGGTTGAAATCGTCCCCGGTCATGGCGCCGGTGCCGGGATGGATTTCGTGGGCGAGGTACAAGCTGGCCTTGCGGGCGGCTTCGCGGATCTTGGCGGTCTTGGTCACGAAGCGTTCCGTGCCTTCCTTGATGAGGTCATATCCGGGGCCGGCCCAGAATCCCCACGGATAACCCGAGGCAACTTCCCAGCCGAAGGCCACGCCCCAGAACATGGGAACGATTTTCACGCCCAGTTCGCCGCAGAGGTCGAAAAGGCGGAGAATGTAGGCCTCGGCCCAGGCCTCGATTTTATCCGCCGGGAGTTGGGCGACCTCCGCCGGGATGAACGGACGGATGGACGGGGTGCCGGTCCAGGCCGACGTGTGGACCCAGAACGGACAGTGGGCGGAAATACCGTCGAGCTTCAGTCCTTCTTTGTCCAAAGCAGCCCGGATGTCCTTGGCGCTGCGGAAGCCGGAGCCCTGTTGCAGCATGAAATTTGAAGGCTGGGCCCCGGAGGCCCCGGAAGCTTTGGCAAAGGCCAGGAATTGTTCGAGAGTTTTGGCACCGTGTTGGGCACCTTCAATGCTGGAATGGTAACAGGGCTTGGACATGGAGAAAAAGTGTGGCCCTCGTATTTTTGAGTGCAATCGGAAAACAGAAAACTTGAGCCCCAGGGTTCAGTGAAGACCCGCAGCTAAAACTCCCGGAAATTGACAATCAAGGCTCATGCCTTAGCGTCGACAAAACCCGGACATTTCCTTAAACCCACGGGGATGGCCATCCGGGGGCGATCCGCGCAGGTCCTTTGTGAAACACGTTTTGACCTTTTTTACGCCAACAGCCAACGTATGCTTCCCCCGTTAATTACTTCGCACAATAATTGTCATATCAAATAGGATAAGTCGTTTTCTATGAATACTCTACATATCAAAAACTCGGGTCTGGCGGTCTCCAGGATGGCTTATGGGTGCATGCGCATTGCCCTCACCTGGGACAAGACCAAGGTAGACCGGCCCGCGATTGACCGCGGCATTGCCATGCTGGAAACGGCGGATGCGGCGGGTTTCACTTTCTATGACCACGCCGATATCTACTGCGCGGGCGCCTGCGAGATGATCTACGGCGAAGCCCTCAAGAAACACCCGGAATGGCGGAAGCGGCACGTGGTGGCGACCAAATGTGGCATTCGCTTTGGCGGCGACCCCAACCCTTCTTCGCCCCATCGCTATGATTTCTCCCGGGACCACATTCTGACGTCGGCCGAGGCCTCGTTGAAGCGTCTGAATATCGAAACCATCGACCTTTACCAACTCCACCGCCCGGACGTCCTGGCCAATCCCGAGGAAATCGCCGAGGCCTTCGAGGTGCTCCACCGGGCCGGCAAGGTCCGTTATTTTGGTGTGAGCAACTTCAAGCCCAGCCAGGTCCGGATGCTCCAAGCCTATTGCAAGGTCCCGCTGCTGGTGAACCAGGTGGAGATCCACCTGTTGCGGCTCGATCCCTTCGAGGACGGCACGCTGGACCAGTGCCTGGAAACCGGAATGACCCCGCTGAGCTGGAGTCCGGTGGCCCAGGGCCGGCTCACCGAAGGCCACGATCCCGGCCCGCATCCGTTGACCCTGCAGATCCATGCCGAGTTGGACAAGGTGGCGAAAGAATACGGCGTCGGACGGGCCGAGGTTGCCAGCGCCTGGCTAATGGCGCATCCCTCGAACATCATCCCGATCATCGGCACCACCAAACCCGACCGCATCAAGGCCTCATTGGATGCGTTCAAAGTCCAGATGGACCGGGAAACCTGGTACCGCCTCTACGTCACCGCGCGGGGACAGAAACTGCCATGAACAGGAGGTAACGGAGGTAACAGAGCAAGGCGAGTGAACAATGAATTGGGATCCCATTGAAACCATTGCTGATGTTTCAGGGGGACTTGCTGGAAGAGTTTTGCTCTATTTTCCAGGTACAGCCCTAACGGTCATCTTGCGGGTGTTGTAACTACATCAATGGTGGTATTTCTATCCCTGCAAGTACGGAAAAGATTGGGTGAATCCCTCATTTAATTTTGCCTTGCTCTGTTACCTCCTGTTCAACTCCTCCACCGCCTTTTTCATCGCCTTTCCCCGGTGGCTGAGGGCGTGTTTCTCGTCCGGGCTCAATTCGGCCATGGTCCGGTCCAAACCCTCGGGCTGGAACAGGGGATCGTATCCGAACCCGTTCGCCCCCCGGGGCGCGTGAAGGATGGTTCCCCGGCAGATCCCGTTGAAAATCCCCTTCACCGTCCCCTCCTCCACCCAGGCCAGCACGCAGTGGAACTGGGCACCGCGGTTCGGCGCAGCCACGTCCTTCAGCATCTCCAGTAATTTGAGATTGTTGGCAGCATCGTTCCCGTGTTCGCCGGCATAACGCGCCGAGTAAACTCCCGGCGCGCCGCCGAGCGCGTCCACTTCCAGGCCGGAATCATCCGCCAGGATCGGGCCGTCGAAGTGCGGCACCAGGGCCAGCGCTTTCTTCACCGCATTGGCCTCGAAGGTTTTGCCGTCCTCCACGATGTCCGGCACCTGCGGCAGGTCCTTGAGGGTCATGACCCGCCAGGCATGGCCGATCATTTCCTGGAATTCCCGGGCTTTGCCCTTGTTGGCGGTGGCGATGAGAATCGATTGCATAGCAGAGCCGATAAACCACTCAGCGGCACTTATAAACACAAATTTTCGGGAATTCACAAGATCCGTGAAAATCAGTGTGCATTAGTGGTTTCATTCTGTATTTTTTCCCCTTCCGACCATGCAAACGCCGACCCGCAAACAGTTCCCGTTTCCTCAGTTCGAACCCAAGTGGCAGGCCCACTGGGAATCGAACCAGTCCTTCCGTGCCGCCAACCCGGGCGAAGCGGGCTCGGAAAAGCCGAAATACTACATCCTGGACATGTTCCCCTACCCGTCCGGCGCCGGGCTGCATGTCGGCCACCCCGAGGGTTACACCGCCACCGACATCCTCGCCCGCTACAAGCGCATGCGCGGCTTCAACGTGCTGCACCCGATGGGTTGGGATGCCTTCGGCCTGCCTGCCGAGCAGCACGCGATCCAGACCGGCACCCACCCGCGGGTCACCACGAAGAAGAACATCGACAATTTCCGCCGCCAGATCAAAGCCCTGGGCTTTTCCTACGACTGGCAGCGCGAGGTCGACACCACCGATCCGAAATATGTCCGCTGGACGCAGTGGATCTTCCTCCAGCTCTACAAGAAGGGCCTGGCCTACGTCAGCGAGGCCCCCGTCTGGTATTGTCCGGCGCTGGGCACCGTGCTGGCCAACGAGGAAATCCTCAACACCGACCAGGGCCCCCGTTCGGAGCGCGGCAGCCATCCCGTCGAACGCCGCCCCCTGCGCCAGTGGATGCTCAAAATCACCGCCTACGCCGACCGCCTGCTCAACGACCTCGACGCCCTCGACTGGCCGGACTCCCTCAAGGAAATGCAGCGCAACTGGATCGGCCGCTCCGAAGGGGCGTTCGTCAAATTCCAAATCCCAAATTCCAAATCCCCAATTGAAGTCTACACCACGCGTCCGGACACGCTTTTCGGTGCGACCTACATGGTGTTGTCACCGGAACATCCGCTCGTTTCCGAAATCACCACGCCCGACCGCAAGGCCGCCGTCGACGCCTACCGCCAGAAAGTGGCCAGCAAGAGCGACCTCGAGCGCACCGACCTGGCCAAGGACAAGAGCGGCGAATTCACCGGTACCTATGCGGTCAATCCCGTCAACGGGAAGGAAATCCCGGTCTGGATCGCCGATTACGTGCTCATGGGCTACGGCACCGGCGCCATCATGGCCGTTCCCGCCCATGACGACCGCGACCATGAATTCGCGCAGAAATTCAATCTGCCCATCATCGAGGTGGTCCGCCCGGCCAAGGCAACCGAAGGATGCTTCAGCGGCGATGGCACGGCGGTGAATTCGGGATTCCTCGACGGATTGCAGACGCCCGAGGCCAAGGCGAAGATGATTGCCTGGCTCGAGGACAAGAAAGTCGGCCGGGGCGCGGTGCAGTTCAAGCTGCGGGACTGGTTGTTCTCCCGCCAGCGCTACTGGGGCGAGCCTTTCCCAATCGCTTGGAAGGACGGCAAACACCAGCCGATTCCCGAATCGGACCTGCCCTTGCTGCTCCCGGAGATGGAAGATTTCCGGCCCAGCCCGGAGGGCCTGGCCCCCCTGGGCAAGGCGAAGGACTGGCTGCAGTTGCCCGACGGCTCCACCCGCGAAACCAACACCATGCCCCAGTGGGCCGGGTCGTGCTGGTATTACCTGCGCTATTGCGATCCCAAAAACGACAGCGCCCTGATTGATCCGAAGGTCGAACGCTACTGGATGGGCGATCGCGGCGTCGACCTCTACGTCGGCGGCGCCGAACATGCCGTGCTGCACCTGCTCTACGCCCGTTTCTGGCACAAGGTGCTCTTCGACCTGGGCGTGGTCGGTACTTCCGAACCCTTCCACAAACTGGTCAACCAGGGACTCATCCTCGGCGAGGACGGCCAAAAAATGTCCAAGTCCGTCGGCAATGTGGTCAATCCCGATGACATCATCAGCGAGTACGGCGCCGATGCCATGCGGCTCTACGAGATGTTCATGGGCCCGCTGGAGCAGGTCAAACCCTGGAGCAGCAAGAACGTCGAAGGCGTTTACCGCTTCCTGGGCCGTGTCTGGCGGCTCGTCATGAAGGAAGAAACCGACGGGAGCTGGGTTCCCAACGGCACAGTCGTCGATGCCGTCCCCTCGCCCGCGCTCAACAAATCCCTCCACGCCACCATCAAGAAGGTGACCGGCGACATCGAAGGCCTCCAGTTCAATACCGCCATCTCCGCCCTGATGGTCCTGACCAACGAACTGACCCCGCTTGAGCAGCGTCCCAAGTCCGTGGTCGAGAAGCTGGTACTGATTTTGGCACCCTTCGCCCCCCACATGGCCGAGGAGCTTTGGTCGGTGCTGGGGCACCCGGAGTCGCTGACCCGCGAAACCTGGCCGGCCTACGACCCCGCCGCCCTGGTCGAGGACGAAATCGAGATCATCCTCCAGTTCAACGGCAAACTGAAGGGGCGCTTGATGGTCCCCACCGGCCTGCCGAAGGAGGAATACGAGGCCCGGGCGCGGGCTCTTCCCGATTTTTCCGCCTGGCTGGACGGGAAAATCGTCCGCAAGGTCATTGTGGTTCCCGGTAAGCTGGTTAATATGGTGGTGGGATGAATCTGACCTTGCTCCAAGCCCGGGTGATCGTTTTAATCGCCACGGTCCTGGTCGCCGGGGCCGGGTTCGTTCTGGTTCGCAACAAGACCCCATGGACAAAGTCCGTGGAATCGCCTATGAGGTAGTAAGTTTATGCAGAAGAGCAACTTCGACCAAGTCGTGGCAGAGATCATCCTGGAGGACACCCGCTTTGACGTACAGGCCTACCGCTTCGTGCGCGAGGGGCTGGATTTCACCCTCAAGATGCACAAACGGAACAGTGGTTCCGTCCCCCGCCACGTCACCGGCCCCGAACTGCTCGACGGCATCCGCCAATACACCCTCAAGGAATTCGGCCCCATGGGCATGATGGTCCTCAACGAATGGGGCATCACCGAGTGCGAACACTTCGGCCAGATCGTCTTCAAGCTCGTCCAGAAAGGCGTGCTCGGCAAAAGCGAGAACGACAAGCCCGAGGATTTCTCCTCGATCTTCACCTTCGAGGAAGCCTTTGTGAAGCCCTTCCTCCCGGCCTCGACCCCCCGTGCCTCGCGTGGAAAAAAAACCGTGCGCACTCGCCGGATCAAGCCCAACCCCGGATCCTCCCTTTCCAGCCCGTCCAACGGCGACTGTGCGGAGTAATCCCACTCCTATGAAGCCCGTCCTCTGCGGCCTGCTCGCAGCCTGCACCCTTTTCATGAATGCCTGCAATCTCCAGAAGGGCACGGCCGATGCGCCCCCGCCCCAACTCCACCTCGAGTCCGGCAAAGCCCAGATTTTCGACCTGCCCAACGGCCTCCACCTGATTGTCGAGGAAGACCACAGCTCGCCGGTCGTTTCCGTGCAGGCCTGGTGCGAAGCGGGCAGCCTCACCGAGGGCAAAAACCTCGGCTCGGGTATTTCCCACATCCTCGAACACATGCTGTTCAAGGGCACCGAGAAGCGCGGCAATTCCGCCATCGCCCAGACCATCCAGGACCACGGGGGCTACATCAACGCCTACACCTCGTTCGACCGGACGGTGTTTTACATCGACGCCCCCAGCGCCGGGTGGAAGCCCATCCTGGATGTGCTCTCCGATGCCATGTTCCACTCCACCCTCCCCGTGGCGGAATACGCCAAGGAACAGGAAGTCATCCGGCGCGAGTTCGCCATGGGTTTCGATGATCCCACGCGGACCATGCAGAAGCTTTTCTTCGCCACCGCCTTCACCAGCCACCCCTTCCGCTACCCCGTCATCGGCCACCTCGAGGTCTACAACCAGCTCACCCGCGAAGACGTGCTGGCCTACTACCACCGCAACTACGTGCCGAACAACATGACCTTCATCCTCGTCGGCGCCGTCAATGCCGCGGAAGTGAAAGCCGAACTCACCCGTCTGACCGCCGATGTGCCCCGCCGTTCCCACGAACAGGAATACTACCCCGCCGAGCCGCCCCAGATGGGACGCCGCGAGGCCCATGAGACCTTCCCCACCGATGTCCGCCGCATGAGCATGGCGTGGCACATCCCCGGCATCACCCATCCGGATGTCTATGCCCTCGACGTCCTCGCCCTCATCGCCGGTGAAGGCGACAGCTCCCGCCTGCACCGCCGCCTCGTTGAGCGCGAAAAGCTCCTCCGCGGCATCGATGTGTCGTCCTACACCCCCAAGGACTCGGGACTCTGGGCCATCAGCACCCTCTTCCTGCCCGGCGAAAAAGACCTCCGTAAACCCGTGGAGCAGGCCATCCTTGAAGAACTGAACATCCTCAAAACCGACCTGGTCACCCCGGCCGAACTCAACAAGGCCAAACGCCGGGTTCTGGTCGAGCGCGCCTCCGAACTCAAAACCGTCGCCGGCAAGGCCGCCGCCCTCGGCAGCAGCTGGATGGTCGCCCGCGACCTCAACTTCGACCAAACCTACCTCGAGGGCATCCAAAAGGTGACCGCCGAGGACGTCCGCCGCGTGGCCCGGACCTATCTTCTGGACCACACCCTTTCCGTGGTTTCACTCAACCCGCCCTCCAAGCATGCCGAGGCTGCCCCCGACAAGGTCAAGACCTCCACCGGAACCTTGCAAAAGAAAGTCCTGGCGGACCAGGTTCCCCTGGTCATGAAAAAGGACGACAAGGTTCCCTTGGTTAGCGTGCGCGTCACCTTCCTCGGCGGCATGCTCTCCGAAGGCCCGGCCAACAACGGCATCGGCACCCTCACCAGCCGGTTGCTCGACAAAGGCACCCCCACCCGCTCGGCCGAGGCCATTGCCGATGAAATCGACAACCTCGGCGGGTCCATCAGCCGGGTGTTCGGCAACAACTCCTTCAGCGTCGGGATCGAAGTCCTCCAGGGCGACCTGGACGCCGCCGTGGCGCTTCTGGCCGACCTCGCACTCAACCCGACCTTTCCCAAGGACGAATTCGACAAGGAACGCACCAAGCAGATCTCGGATATCAAACTGGAAGCCGACCAGCCCACCGCCTTGGCCCGCAATGCGATCCGCGAAACCCTGTTCGGCGACCACCCCTACCGCCTGAATCCCCTCGGAACCGAGGCCTCCCTCGCCTCGCTGACTCCCGACGCCCTCAAGGCCTACCACAAGGCCATGCTCACGCCGTCCCGGATGGTTTTCTCCATCGGCGGGAGCTTCGATCCCGATCAGGCGGCCAAACTGTTCGAGAAACACTTTCCCGCCAGCGCACTGAAGAACGGCACCGGGTTCAAGAGCCCCGGGGCACCGGTTTGGAAGTACGCGACCGCCCCCCTGGAAGTGGCAACGCCCAAGCAGCAGGCCATCGTCATGATGGGCTATCCCGGCGTGTCCGTCGGATCCCCCGACCGCCCGGCGTTGGAAATTGTGAATGAGGCCCTGTCCGACCTGGCCTCGCGCCTGTTTGTCCGCATCCGCGAGAAACAATCGCTGGCCTATTTCGTGGGCACCACCCAATCCATCGGCCTCGAGCCCGGGATGTTCCTGTTCTATGCCGGCACCGAGAAGACCAAGGCCGAGCGAGTCCGGACCGAACTGCTGGATGAAATCCGCATCATGGTCGAGAAGGGTTTGACCCCCGAGGAAATCCACCGCGCCCGCGCCAAGTTGACCGGCGAACGCCTCCTGCAGGACCAGAGTGCGGCCGCCATTGCCTTCAAGGGATCGCTCAACGAACTCTACGGCCTCGGCCTGGACTACGAGGACAAGATTAACGCGCGCATTGAATCCCTCACCCCGGAAGAAGTGAATGCGGCCGTGAAGAAATACTTCGCCCCCACCCAGGGACAAGTGACAGTGGTTGTGCAGCCCAAATAAGTCCCAATCCGCCATAGGCGGATAAATCCCATCCGCCTGAGGCGGACCAAATCCCAAAGGGATGGCACCGGTGCCTTTATCCCCTGCCCCCTGTAGCCACGAACGTGAGTTCGTGGATGCCTTCCCCCCAAGGAGCGGCGGTTTGCAACCGCCGTGCCTTTCCATCTCCGAGAACCCATTTTTTAACCACGGATAAAACGGATTACACGGATAGGACATTGCAATTCCGCCTTTCCCTCCTCCCTTCTTTTCGTCTCGCCGTGCCGTCAAAATACGGCTAAAATTGCAGAGCAAAGAGCAAGCGGTCACATGCCGCCAAACCACAAAAGCAGAAAGGAAGGCAAAAAATGAAAGCTGATTTTACATACAACCGTCTCGACAAGGAAAATGCCGCAGTGCTGTTGGTCGACCACCAGTCCGGCTTGACGAATCTGGTTCAAGATTTCTCCCCGGACGATTTCAAGAACAACGTCCTGGCCCTCGCCGATACGGCCAAGTATTTTAAATTGCCAACCATTTTGACGACGAGTTTTGAAGGGGGCCCGAATGGTCCCCTGGTGCCGGAACTCAAGGAATTATTTCCCGATGCCCCGTATATCGCGCGGCCCGGCCAGATCAATGCGTGGGACAATGCGGATTTCGTGAAGGCCATCAAAAGTACAGGAAAGAAGCAACTGATCATTGCAGGAATCGTCACAGAAGTTTGCGTTGCCTTCCCGGCGCTATCCGCCCGCGAGGCAGGATACGAGGTCTTCATTGTCACCGACGCCTCGGGCACGTTCAACAAGACAACCCGGGATGCCGCGTGGGCACGGATGGAAGCGGCTGGCTGCCAACTGATGACCTGGTTCGGAGCGGCCTGTGAATTGCATCGTGACTGGCGGAATGATGTGGAAGGACTTGGGGCCCTTTTCTCAAATCATCTCCCCTCATACCGCTGCCTGATCACCAGTTATATGGCAGGGCAGAAAGCAGCGACTAGGGCATAAATCCCAATCCCCAAAGGGTCTGCTATTCCTGTAGCCGGGGCCGCTGGCCCCGGTGCCTTTATCCCCTCTATTAAGCGTGCCAAACCCGCAAGGCCTCGTATCGACTCCGAGCGGAGCTCCTTCCCGCACCTTGGCAGGGAACAGGGCCAATGCGGTGGCGCGGAGCGCTCCGCCTCAGGCGGATGTGTGGCCTTTGGTTATCGATGGGCCCCGCCTTCCCCCCAAGGAGCGGCGGTTTGCAACCGCCGTGCCTTTCGATTCCAAGAAATCCTTTTGAACCACGGATTAACCGCCGTCGCCAAGGCTATGGCGGTCAGGCACGGATGACACGGATTGGTTCCGATTCAGGATGTAGCCACGAACATAAGTTCGCGGATGCCTTTCCTGTAGCCGCGATCGCCGATCGCGGGGCATTTCTGCTCCCCACGCCTTTCACGGCCAACACTCCCCTGCTTTTAGTCTCGCCCTACCTCTAACATACAGTCATCATGACCAGGAAAAAATAAGAACATGTCCATTCTTGGAGAGATCCCGAAGAGCAGTTCGCAGAGAGTCATTCATGCGATCTGTCACTTTATATTGGGAGCACTCTTAGGCCTATTCCCCACTGTTCTAGTGGTTTCGACCATTACTTTTGCCCCAAACGCAAACCACATAGGCATTGTCGGTGGTATTCTTTTGATTTTCTGTATTCCATCAGGACTCATCTTTATGCTTCTCGGACTTATGGGTCGGGGAAATATTATTGCAGGCATATTCAAATTGCTAGGCCGTCGTGTTGATCCAAACTCCATGTAAAAGGCTGAACAATCGCATGCACCCCAGACCCACCCGTCCCGCCACTGCGGGATCTCCTGCTCTCACTACGCTTCCGCCTGAGGCGGATAGGAGCCGCGCCACGGCCGGGTCTGGGAGGTGCGGGGACGTTCGCTGAAAACCTATGGGACTAATATTTAAGAGCTTTAACGGCCTTATCTGGTGGTTGAAATGGTTTGGGCTCGTCGGGGGATTCCTTTTCGCATTGCTTGGTTCTTACGAATTTAAACGAATTCACGATCTAAACACCAGGGGAGTTTTGACCTCGGCAAAAGTTGTGAAAACTTACACCTTCGAAGGATCCAAGGGAACCATAACGTCGAGAGTTAAAGTTCACTTCAGAGTTGAAGGCATACCTGGAACTATTTTTGAAAAAGATTTTGAATTAGACCACAGCCGATTTGGGAATCCAAAGGAAGGCGACCTCCTCCCACTAAGATATATGACAAATGGAAGTAGTGTATGCGAATTGGGTGACCCTGTTCCTCCACGTTCAGGGTTGTTTTTTGGGGGCTTAGCCTGGTTCCTGGTAGGAATTAGTATTTGGTCTGTTCAGAAGTGGCTATTTCAAAGAAAGAAAAAGGAAATACTAGGAATTGCGAACAAGGTCAGTTCAGCCAACCCTCCTCCGGTAAACGATTCGGAGGCTCGCTGACCGCCGACATTTGGAATACAGAAAATGACAACTTCCTTTAGCTGGCCCTATTGGATTCTGATTATCCTCATATTGCTTTGCATCCCTGCATTGTCTCTGAAAAGGCGAGATACTTGGAGGCCACCCATATTTGGACCATTAGTCGCTTGGTTTATCATTGGCAACGTAGCCCCCTATTCACTTGGCGGGGCGTCCGACTACAGAAATAATTATATTTTATGTATTTTTCTGATCCCTGCCTCATACATTCTGATCGACTACATTAAATGGCGCTGGGTTCAGCCTTTTTACGATTCATTGGGGAACAAGACAAAATAAAGACTCAGAACAACCGCATGCAGGTTCTTAATCAAGGATAAAATGCAAACCCCTGCGCCCAACCCGTCGGCATTTTTCCGCTCGGGTTTGATGTTGCCTGACCAAAGGACTTTAGGAACGGACTTGGGGGTTTTTGGAGTGACTGACTCTTTCTTCCGCGGCCAGATGACAATACGCCTACCTATGCAGGTTCTGGAGACTCCCCTTGCGGGGGTCTATGGTCATCGTGGAGGATGGCGGGAACGCCGGGGACCGGGCACCACTCAGCGGCAATCGGGTCTCGCTGCGTAAACAGTGGACCAATGCGGATGGTCGGGTGTCCCGGTCCCTCTTTCCCAGGCCGTGGGGGTCTATGGGTCGTCATCTCCCACCCCTCTAGCCCGCGACTCCTGTCGGCTTCTTTGGCGGTGTCGCTTGCGGGAAAAACTTCTGGGGGTCGTAGGGCACCCCTTTGCGCCAGACCGTCCACAGCACTTCCAAGATCTTTCTCTGGGTGTTGAGCCGGGCATGGCGCACACTGTGCGTGCGTTCCAGACTCCGCTGGTAGTAGCGTTTGACCTCGTTGTCCCCGGTGGTGCTCTTGCAGGCCGTGCGCCACGCGGTGTAGGCCACGTTCTTGAGTTCCCCATGGCCTCGGCGATCCAGTCGTTGATAACCCAGCGGCTTGCCGTCGCTGGTCTTGTCGACAATGCCCAGCTTGCAGAAGCGCCACAGCTTGGAGATCTCTGCAAAGCGGTGAGGATCTTCCACCATCGCACTGAACACATGGGAGCTGACATCAGCGATGCCGGGGATCTGTTGGAAGACCCGGTTCTCCGGATACTTCTTACCCAGCCGACGCACCTGCCTTCCCGTCTCCAGCCACATGGCCCAGGCCTGGTCGAATTGCCGGTAGAGCCGTTCGATGAAGCTGTGCTGCTCGGGGTCTTTGACCTGGTC
>Ga0209066_10000149_pt1 | contig 105560 bp, 65 predicted proteins | sample All_14_2_FD_187198 | JGI IMG/M metagenome (GOLD analysis project Ga0209066, IMG submission 187198) | Freshwater microbial communities in response to fracking from Pennsylvania, USA - Allegheny Zone_MetaG_DW_15 (SPAdes) (version 2) ...
CTCGTTCTTATACACTACGGGAGCATAGCTCAGCAGGTTTAGAGCATCTGCCTTACAAGCAGAGGGTCACAGGTTCGAATCCTGTTGCTCCCACACGAATCACCAAGCATCTTGGTGATTTTTTTTTGCCAGAGGTACCTCTACTTAAATTTCCGTCAGTTATCTAATTCACAATTACCTTGCAGGCGCTCCTTGAGTCACGCATCTGTAGGTTTAAGATCAACAGTCCTCTACTCATGCCTTGCAAAGGCAGTCGAATAGTTTGTGGAGAACCAGTTAGGGTTACTGGCCATCTACCTAACATTCTCCCTGTTAGATCAGTTAAAGAAAGCGTTGCCTGGCCAACCTCCGTCGTATTAATTGTGGCTTCTATGCAATCAGAAGCGGAAATACTTCTTGCTGTAAGCACCCTTGATTGAACTCCCTTTTCAACAGAAGGCGTATTTACTGGATACCCATTTGCTAACTGAAGTAATCTACCATAATCTCCCCATGCAAATCCATTAAGATCATAAAACAGGGTGACCCCATAAAGGCTAAGATAGGGACCAAAGACCTGCCAGGTTTGACCACCATTGGTGGTTTGATAAATATAGGAATCATACTCACTTTCACCCTTTGACACAATAATTACGCCTCTATCTCTATCGATAAAACGTACTGCAACAATCACCCCGCCTTCATCAGCTGTAAAGACCTGAGCAATCTGGTCATTATTTGCCGCATCTACCCTCCATACCGTCTTGGGTGAGGTAGATGCAACGACATAAAGCAAATCATTGCTAACTACATTGCCCATCATTAATTTAGGCAAAGCCAACGGATGAAAATCCCATGTCCCGGCGCCATCGGTGGTCAGGTAGTAACCTCCTGTAGCGGTTGAGCCAGCGCCACCAAAGAGATAACCTCTACTGGCATCTGAAAACAGACATTGTCTTATTGTATCTACCGGTAATAGCTTATCTTCCCAACTCATACCCGCATCATTGGAGTAGAGAAGTCGTTTTTGTGTTGAGTTATTCGCAGTATTCTTATCTAGACCAAACATCCATGCTTTGTCCCATGTTGGATACATTAAGTTGATACACTCATCTAAGGTAATCGAGGAGATATCTGACCAAGTAACGCCAGCATCTATGGTTCTAAATAAATTGGTTTTATGGAGATACTTTCTAGTAGCCAACATCCCTAAATCACTACTTGCAAAAGCTAGAGACCTGACTATTACTGAGCCAAAATTTTCAACATCAAAACAGGTATCCCATCTCACCCCTCCATCAACCGATTTTAAAACTGAAACATAAGTAGTCATAAATCCGTGATCACCAGCAAAAAACATTGACCTCATCCCCCCCCCAAAGCTTCCCTGATTATAGTACCAGTTCTCAAAATCATTAGTGTTTATAGGCAAATTCATGGTTCTGTCATAGCCCACAATACGGCTATTTGAAACCACTGCCAATGCAATTACCTCAGGAGAGTAACCATAATTGTCAGGATGAATCTGATTTTCCGTCCACGTCACCCCACCATCTTTTGAGGTCATAATAGGCCATTTGTCACAATCATTAGCGCATTTACCACTGACCACTATCAACGAGTCATCCAATATCTTGATACGTGAAAACAGAAGCCCTCCAGAGCCAAGTCCAGGATAAAGAATAGATGTCCAGGTCTCTCCATCATCCGTCGTTTTCGATATTAACCCACCATTGAGCGATTTTTCTTTCTTGTCATTGACACCTCCGCCTACATAATAAGTATTGTTTCCCCCATACTTAATGACAAGACTATACTCATCAAAAAGTGGTTTCGTTACAGAAAAGGTCAATCCTCCATCGTAGGTACGATAGACACTTTCATAATCAAAATCATGACCCATAACCAAGCCTGAATCCATGCTTTTAAATGCAATACATGTTATAATCAAAGAAGAGGGAATACCCTGAAAAGAAGAGATGCTCCAGGTGCTTCCTCCATCGGTTGTCTTAGCCAAACGAGTTGAGGTACTCTGATTGACCTGTACCAAAGCCCATCCTTGATCCTCAGTAATCATATCTAACATCAAGAAGGTATAACCTGAAAGTTGGCAACGAACGGATAAGGTTACACCTCCGTCAACCGTCTCAAACAGGCAGGTATCAGCCATGATTAAAGCATGATCGGGCTGAAGGATCTCTACCTCCCTCAGTGAAAGGGTCGTATAATTAGCTGCATTCTGCCAGGTCTGTCCGCCATCACTTGAAATGGCCACAGCTCCATTATCGCCAACCATGAGCCCTCTTTGTGAATCAAAAAACTCGATATCGTTCGTAGCGCTTCCATATGGTAATGGATTAAGCCACTGGGGTTGTTGAGCGACTACTCTGCTTAGAATACAAATGTAGATTAACAGAGAAAGACTTATTTTTTTCATATACTATTTTTATTAATTGCCCATCATTTAGAATATTAACAATATAATCTCCATTTATAGATTATCCAAATTCCTAATAATTCAAATCCATTTCTATTAGTTGTGTTTAATTTGTTTATTAGTGATTGGAGGTCTTCTACTAATCGTTACCTCATCAGACCCATGACATCCGTTATTATCGGTCACTGTAACCCGAAAGATACCTGCCGTCTTGGGAGCAATTACCCGTGAGGTTTCAAGACCGGGTTGCCACATATAGGATACGAATCCTTCGCCTGCATCCAGAACGACTGGCTCATCATAACAAGCAAGTATATCGACGCCTAGATGAACTTGTGGAATAGGGTTAACCGCTATTGTGGCTTCGCCACTCAACGATCCACTACAATAGGTATTTATTGAATTAACAAGGGTATATACCCCTGGTTGATTTGTGAAGAATTGATATGGGAACGGGCCATTATAACCAGTAATATTTCCTATTGGGATCCCATTTCGAGCGTAAGAAAAAGAGATTGGAAGTGTTGCGGGACTAAAGTTAATGGATATTGGTAGAGTTGTACCGTCATCACAAACAGAGCCACCTCCACTAATAACCGCATTAGGACAAAGCACTGGGGCTTGAACCGATTTTTGCAACTCGCAATAAGCAGAATCCCAAAAGCTAGCTGTAATAGTATGCAACTGATTATCGCAGGTGATTCCATCAAGAGAATAACTCATTGGAGACGTAAACGGCCCGTTATAGACAGAGCTACTACCAGAGATATTATCATAGACAACAAGCTGACCACTGGGTGGTTGATTTGTGAAATAAATCTTACCGGTAATCCTAAAGGTATTCGTTAATGGATTACAAACACCCGGTAGGGCCGATAACTCAAGTATTGTGCAATGATTCACTATATCACAAGATGTTGTTCCGGCTCCCGGCTCTCCAATATTGAATTGGGAAAAGAAAAGATCAACTAAAGTAGTTGGCGAGGCTAAAATTATCAAATAATATTCTCCAACTTGAGCATTAGGGATAATACATGTATCTGGAGCTGAATAAGTACTACTACAATCAACAATGTTATCCAGAGTTAAGCTTTCAACACAAGCATCTGTTGGAGTAGAAAAAGGGCCATAACAGATTAAATCAATATTCTTAGAAGGAATACATCTTACTAAAAGCTTTATTGTTCCAGAAGTCTCAATACGAGTATAAAACCACCTAGGGTTAATACAAACATAAGCATTATTACACCAATAATATGCACAACAATTCAGTGCATTTTCACCGGCACAACACTCATATGACATATAAGCATACTGTGTTCCACCTATTTTCATGGAATAAACGCCACTACCACAAAAAGGTCTAGCTTGATGACATGAATCATACCATTGTTGATCTTTTCCTTTGTAAAGTAATGATTCAGATTTTGAATTATCCACTGCGCAACTATCGTTACCAGAAATAGTATCTGATTGAATCATTACACTAACTATACTTGAAACAAGGGGTTGTCCTGCATTAGTATGTGCAATGGCAGCTACTAAAATCAAAATTAGTAACAACCCTAATATTGCAAATCGCCTTACTTGATGATATTTAGATAAAGGATTCAACTCTATACCTAAGCTTAGTTAGTTTTGTTTAATGTCCTTTTCGCAACAATATTTCCATCTTTATCAACTACGTGAATAAAGTAAATACCTTCAGGTTATCTAATTCACAATTACCTTGCAGGCGCTCCTTGAGTCACGCATCTGTAGGTTTAAGATCAACAGTCCACTACTCATACCATGCAAAGGCAATCGAAGAGTTTGTGGAGATCCAGTTAGGGTTACTGGCCATCTACCTAACATTCTCCCTGTTAGATCAGTTAAAGAAAGCGTTGCCTGGCCAACCTCCGTCGTATTAATTGTGGCTTCAATCCAATCAGAGGTGGATATACTTCTTGCTGTGAGCACCCTTGATTGAACTCCCTTTTCAACAGAAGGCGTATTTACTGGATACCCATTGGCTAACTGAAGCAATCTACCATAGCTACCCCATGCAAAACCATTGAGATCATAAAACAGGGTTACCCCATAAAGGCTAAGATAGGGACCAAAGACCTGCCAGGTTTGACCACCATTGGTGGTTTGATAAATATAGGAATTATACTCACTTTCACCCTTAGACACAATAATTACGCCTCTATCTTTATCAATAAAACGTATTGTAACGATTTTCTTCCCATCCTCAGCAGTAAAAACCTGTGTAATCTGATCACTATTTGCGGCATCTACCCTCCATACCGTCTTGGGTGAGGTAGATGCAACGACATAAAGCAAATCATTGCTCACTACATTGCCCATCGTTAACTCGGGCAAAGCCAACGGATGAAAATCCCATGTCCCGGCACCATCGGTGGTTAGGTAGTAACCTCCTGTAGCGGTTGAGCCAGCGCCTCCAAAGAGATAACCTCTACTGGCATCTGTAAACAAGCACTGATTTATCGTATCTACCGGTAATAACTTATCTTCCCAACTTACACCCGCATCAATGGAGTAGAGAAGTCGTTTTTTTGTTGGATTATTAGCATAATCCCTTTCTCGACCAAACATCCATGCTTTATCCCATGTTGGATACCATAAATTGATACACTCATCTATGGCAATCGACGAGATATCTGACCAGGTAGCCCCAGCATCTGTGGTTCTTAATAAATTGATTTTATGGAGATACTTTCTAGTAGCCAACATCCCTAAATCACTATTTGCAAAGGCAAGAGAGCTTATTGTTTGTGAACTTAAATATTCAACACCATAACAGGTATCCCATTTTACACCACCATCAACTGATTTTAAAACAGACCTTGAAGTGGTCATAAACCCAAGATCCCCTATAAAGACCATCGAAGCTAAAAACCCACCGAAGCTTCCCTGGTTATAGTACCAGTTCTCAAAATCATTAGTGTTTATAGGCAAATTCATGGCTCTTTCATAGCCCACAATACGGCTATTTGAAACCACTGCCAGTGCCATTACTTCAGGAGAGTAACCATAGTAATTAGGATGAATCTGATTTTCTGTCCACGTCACCCCACCATCTTTTGAGGTCATAATAGGCCATTTGTCACAATCATTAGCGCATTTACCACTGACCACTATCAACGAGTCATCCAATATCTTGATACGTGAAAACAAAAGCCCTCCAGAGCCAAGTCCAGGGTAAAGAATAGATGTCCAAGTCTCTCCATCATCCGTCGTTTTCGAGATTAACCCACCATTGAGCGATTTTTCTTTCTTGTCATTGACACCTCCGCCTACATAATAAGTATTGTTTCCCCCATACTTAATAACAAGACTATACTCATCAAAAAGTGGTTTCGTTACAGAAAAGGTCAATCCCCCATCGTAGGTACGATAAACACTTTCATAATCAAAATCATGACCCATAACCAAGCCTGAATCCATGCTTTTAAATGCAATACATGTTATTATCAAAGAAGAGGGAATACCCTGAAAAGAAGAGATGCTCCAGGTGCTTCCTCCATCGGTTGTCTTAGCCAAACGAGTTGAGGTACTCTGATTGACCTGTACCAAAGCCCATCCTTGATCCTCTGTAATCATATCTAACATCAAGAAGGTATAACCAGAAAGTTGGCAACGAACAGACAAGGTTACACCTCCGTCAACTGTCTCAAACAGGCAGGTATCAGCCATGATTAAAGCATGATCGGGCTGAAGTATCTCTACCTCCTTCAGTGAAAGGGTCGTATAATTGGCAGCATTCTGCCAGGTCTGTCCGCCATCACTTGAAATGGCCACAGCTCCATTATCGCCAACCATGAGCCCTCTTTGAGAATCAAAAAACTCGATATCGTTCGTAGCGCTTCCATATGGTAATGGATTAAGCCACTGGGGTTGTTGAGCGACTACTCTGCTTAGAATACAAATGTAGATTAACACAAAAAGAATTATGTTCTTCATATAATTTATATATTTACTATAAATCGAACATTAGACTATAATTAGTCTTATTTCTACTAAAGGCAATTAGCATCTTCAAAGATACATATTCCAATTTACTATTTATGCAGAATTTGTTTATTAGTAATTAGATACTCTCTATTAAAGGGTCAAAAATAACCTTATGATTATAAGCAGAATAGCTTTACCTCTCCGTATCCTCTCCGTATCCCCTCCCTTTAGCATCCAAAAGAACCATTCAAAGCAACAAGATCCATTTTATCAGCTACCTGTTATCTTTCCTTTCAGCTACATATTTTCTTATTTTTTCATTTAAGGTCCCAGCACTATCACATCAAAGTATAACCAGATAAAAGCAACAAACGCATCGCTTACTCTATGTTTTTACCCAAAAAAACATGGAGAAGATACGGAGAGGAAAGGGAGAGGCAACGTAGAGCTAACTAAAAACCAAAGGGTAGTTTAGAAGCCGACCCACAAATAGAAACGTTAAAAAATAAAGTGGAAAGGCCGATTATCACGGCACGTTATCAGAGTATTTGATTTGGATAAAGCTCCCAATCCGTTTTAAACCGGCAGACCTCTTCATCCATTCCGTTGTAAAGTTGAATCCATATGATAGATGAGTGCTCTACTCGTCGCACCTCACACCTCACCACATCGCCCAGGTATACCTCTTTAATATAACGTACAGTGACTGATTTGAGTTTATGGATTAATCGAATATCTCTAGGAATAGCCTCCAGACCACCGGCTATATATCTAACGCTATTGAGATGGCCATTAAAATCTATATCATAAGTACGAACCTCTTGTTCTTCGGTATTCACCAATTCTCCTTCAGGTTGTAAAAGAATAAACCGAAAATCAGGTATCGCTTCGGTATCAGAAACAGGGAAATTATTCAAGATTTCGGCGGCATCTACCACTTCTCTTGTATTCTCATCGAGGACAAGCCAGCAGCTACTTCCACGGCTAAATATCTTACCCAGGCTGTTAACTGCTTCAAAATCGACATACATTCGAACCTTCTGATTTTTTCGTACCCATGTTTTAATGGTATAGGGTTCTCGCCAGAAAGGAGTCATTCCATCAAACTCCATATGCATATCAGATAAAATCCAGGTTCTATCATGGTGCTGTAAATCATAAGCAGCGAACCCCAAATCGGCACTATATCGAGCAAAGGCATCTTGAAACAGCGAGGCAACAAGGTAGGGCTTAAGATGATAGGTATGGTCTATTTCACTTCCATGGACGGTGTATTGCTCAGTTCTAATCATTTCTGCTGTGTTTTTGAATTGGTACAATGCAAAGCTATAATTTTTCTCAATCAGCCTAAAGTAATTTTTGTATTTGGCCTATGAATTCAACCTATTTCACAGATCCTGTAGTTAAGGAAAGAGCATAAGTCACCCCTCACATCATGTTAACTGAGTGTTAAAGAACCCAGCGATGGTTACATCTTAATTAACCAACCTTTAATAGAGAGTTAAGATTGCATTTTGATTGGGGCGGTTACTTTGCGTCATCAAAAACAGAAACCTTAAACCAAATAAAGTATTATGAAAAAGATCGATGTAAAAATTTTACTTCTTTTAGCAGCGCTTGCCTTTGGCTTTGTTGCTTGTAGTGATGATGATGATGATCCGGAGCCAACACCAACAACATCAAAAGTAGTCACAGTACAAGGCGACCTAACCGGGGCAATTAACTGGACTGCCGACAAACAGTACCTATTATCAGGATTCGTTTATGTAACGGATGGTGCAACATTAACCATTGCTCCTGGTACAATCATCAAAGGAGACAAAGCTTCAATGGGAACTCTAATTGTTGAGCGGGGTGGTAAAATTATTGCAGAAGGCACACAGAGCAACCCTATTATCTTTACCTCAAATGGGCCTCAAGGCTTCAGAAATCGTGGCGATTGGGGCGGTATTGTGATTTGTGGTAAAGCTCCTGTTAACAATGGAGACCCTCAGATTGAAGGGGGACCTCGTTCACATTACGGTGGTGATGTAGCTACTGATAATTCTGGTATCCTGAAGTATGTACGTATTGAGTTTGCCGGATATCCATTCCAACCCGACAAAGAGATCAATGGTCTGACCATGGCCGGTGTAGGTTCAGGTACAACCATTGATTACGTTCAGGTTTCATTCTCAAATGACGATGCATACGAATGGTTCGGTGGCACTGTTAACGCTAAGCATATCATTGCTCAAAGTTCATTAGATGATGATTTTGATAGTGACAACGGCTGGAATGGTATGGTTCAGTTCGCCCTTTCAATGCGCGATCGTACTGTTGCTGACGTATCCGGTTCAAATGGTTTCGAAAGCGACAATGATGCAACCGGTTCAGATAACGCTCCTCAAACAAGCCCAATCTTTTCTAACGTAAGTATATTCGGACCTCTTGCAAAACTGACTACTTCAAACGTAAGTGGAAACTACAAGAACAGCATGCACCTACGTCGCAATACTGCTCTTAAAGTCTACAACTCTCTCTTCGTAGGTCATCCTAACGGACTTCTTTTAGATGGAAGTAAAGCAGAAAATAATGCTAAGAATGGTGCTCTCCAAATTCGCAACTCTATCTTATCTGGGAACAAAACCTTCTTCAGTGTAAGTTCTTCATCAACAACAATGACTTCTCAGGAGGTTGCTGACTGGTTCTTAACTTCAGAGTTCGCTAATGACACTATCGTTAACAACAGTTCACTTGGCCTAAATGATCCTTTCACCCTCACCAACCCTCAGCTTCTTCCCGCTGCTGGCTCAATGTTACTTGAAGGTGGATCATTTACCAACGAGAACCTGCAAAACAGCTTCTTCTCACAAGTTAATTTCCGTGGTGCTTTTGGTACTGAAAACTGGGCATCAGGATGGACAAACTTTGATCCTAACAACGCTGATTACGAAGCAAAGTAATAGCTCTCCATTAGATTTTCAGGGGAGCGCAGCCCTGGGCTGCGCTCCCCTTAGATTTTAGGAATACTTCAGAATAGAGATTTTTAAACCATTGTTACTTCAGAAAACTCGCGTCTTAGCAAAACTTTGATCATCATGAGTCTAAATGTAAAATACCTCCTCGTCTTGCTTCTAATCTTCACCTTTAGCCAATTATTTGGCCAGACAGGAGAAATTAAGGGTGTCGTAACTGATAAAAAAAGCCGGGAAACAATCATCGGTGCTAATGTTTCTATCAAAGGAACTACTCGTGGAGTCAGCACCGACCTAGATGGCTTTTTCGAACTCAAAGGGTTAACACCTGGCAATTATCAAATCGAGATCTCTTTTATCAGCTATAAAAAGAGATCCTTTGATGTTAAGGTTCCAGCTGGAAAAGCAGTTACTCTTAATATTGAACTAGAAGAGGAGATTGCCTCTTTACAAGGAGTCACCATTACTGAAACTCGAAAGAAAGACTCTGAAATAAGTGTTATGTCAGCTATTCGAAACTCAAATCTCGTAATAAATGGCGTTTCAAGAGAACAGATTGCTCGTTCACAAGACCGCGATGCATCGGAAGTCATTCGCCGTGTTCCTGGAATAACCTTGGTTGAAGGTCGCTTTGTAATGGTTAGGGGTCTTAGCGAAAGATACAACGAAGTATGGTTGAATAACTCGGTCACACCAAGTTCAGAAGCCGATGTAAAAGCCTTCTCCTTTGACGCTATCCCCGGAGGTATGATCGATAATATCTTAGTATTCAAAACACCTGCTCCCGAACTACCTGCAAGCTTCGCAGGTGCTGCCATTCAAGTATATACACGTAATAGCCCTGATAAAAACACAACGTCGCTTTCTTATTCAGCCAGCTATAGAGAAAACACTACCTTCAAAAACTTCGAGAAATTCAACGGCGGCGGTCTAGACTTCCTAGGAGTCGATGATGGAACACGTAGTCTTCCCTCCAATTTCCCTTCTCACCTCAACCAACTGAACGACTTTAACGACCCAAATTATCTCGCTAACCAACAAAAACTGGTCTCTCTTAGCCGTGAAATGAATAAACTATGGACCACCTCCTCTTCTAATGCAATTCCTGACCAACGATTTTCGTTCGATCTACAAAGAAAGATCCCTATGAGAAATGGATTCTTAAGCAATATCACTTCTCTCTCTTATACCAATACCTCCTCAACTAAAACAAAATATAGAAACAACTACCAGGTCTATGATATCGCAAATGATAAAAGCAGCCCCAACTTTGTCTTCGAGGATCAGGAATATGTTGCTACTGCTAAAATAAGCCTTCTTCATAACTGGTCTTGGCGCATAAATGACTACAATACCATCGAATTCCGAAACCTCTTTAACCAAATCGGGCAATCCAGAGCTATCCTTAGAGAAGGCACTGAATATTATAGTGGCCAAGATATCAAGTCATTGGAGAGTGGTTACCTTAGCAGATCTACCTATAGCGGCCAATTTGGTGGTAAGCACCTCTTCAGCAAAAGCGATGACCGACTAGAGTGGAATCTTGGATTCAGCTATGGAAATCGTCATGAACCTGATGTTAAACGTTTAACTTTTATTAAGCAAACCAACGACCCAACATCGCCTTACTTTGGTAGCTACGGATTGGGATTAAATTACACCGCCTCTCCTAAGTATGCTGGTAGAGTCTTCATGGATCTTAATGAATACATCGTAATGGGTGGCTCTAATTATGACCATAAGTTCTCTCTCTGGGGCGATGAAATTGATTTCAAAGGTGGTTTATACGGTGAATATAAGAAAAGAAATTTCGACACCCGTCTCTTAGGCTATAAAATTGCTAACTCTTCTCAGTTTGATCCAACCTTGCTTTTCAAACCCGTTGAAGAGATCTTTAGTGATGAAAACATAAACTTAAACTCTGGTATTATTTTAGATGAAACAACGAATCCCAGTGACTCATACAAAGCATCAAATATGACAGGTGCAGGATTCGCCGCCCTGAAAATCCCTTTCGGTGCTCTCTTTAATCTCTATGCAGGAGTCAGAGTGGAATATAACCAACAAAAACTGGATGGGTATAATTCTGATAACCCAACCATCCCTGTTAATCTCAACAACTCTGAAACCGGAATTTTCCCTTCTGCCAACCTTACTTACGCCATCAATGAAAAAAGCTTAATGAGACTAGCTTATGGCAGAACTATTAACCGCCCAGAATTTAGAGAAATCGCCCCTTTCGTCTTCTATAATTTTGAGTATAATGCAGCCTTCTCAGGCAACCCTGACCTAGAGACTTCTCATATCGATAACCTTGACCTCCGCTATGAGTTTTATCCTTCACCATTCGATATGCTAACCATCGGCGTCTTTTATAAGAACTTCGATAAACCTATCGAGGTAAAATATATTGAATCAGGAAGTGGCTTACAGTATGGCTTCCAAAATGCAACTAGCGCCCGAAGCGTAGGGGCTGAGATTGAACTCAGAAAATCACTACTCCCTCTTGCCGAAACCTCTCTTAACTTCCTCAAAGATCTCGTATTAGTGGCCAACTTTTCTATCATCGACTCGAAAGTTAACTTTCCAGAAGGAGCACTTGAACGCGATAGACCTATGCAAGGACAAAGCCCTTATATTGTCAATGCCGGCATTTATTATCAAAACGATAAAAGCGGACTCGGCATGAGCTTATTGTACAATGTAATTGGCAAACGAGTCTCTGTTGTCGGTCAACCTTACCAAAACCCAGATGAAGACATCCCAGATGTCTATGAGATGCCACGCAACTCGCTCGACTTTACTTTTACCTGGAAAAGAGGCAACCACTGGACTATCAAAGGGGGAATTCAGGATATTATCTGTCAGGATGTGGTCTTTAAACAAACGGTCTCTTTTAGTAAAGACCTTGATGGAGATGGAATTAAAGAATCAAAACTTGAACGAGACCAAGAAACTCTTAGATTCAACCCGGGTAGATATATTACCTTAGGACTTTCTTACACATTTTAAAGAGAATTATAACCTATCAATAATCAGATAACATTATGATCAACAAGACATTTCTCAGAATAACAGTACTCTTCATCTCACTATTAGGTTTAGGAATTGTTTCAAGCTTCGGTCAACAAGTTGTTTTCGTTGAAGGGAAATATTATAAAAATGGTATGCTCTACACCGGTGAAACTAAAGAGTATTATCCTGATAGCACACTGAAACTGATTAGAACCATTCGTAACGGTAAAGAAAACGGAACAACAAGCTACTATTTCTCCAATGGTCAAATTATGGAGCAACGGGAATACCGCGATGGAGAAAAGAATGGCGAATGGCTTAACTGGAACGAAAAAGGTATAAAGATTGCTCGTGCAGGATATAAAAATGACAAAAAAGAGGGCGAATGGCTCATCTGGGATGACTCAGGTATTCTTCGATACAAGATGTACTACTCCGATGGGAAAAAATCCGGGACATGGCAAGTATTCGACGAATCAGGAAAACTCGTCTCTGAACGGGTCTACTAGCCATTTCATTAAAACAAAAGAGGTCGGGATTCAACAATTCCGACCTCTTTTGTTTTTGTTCTATTAACTTTCCGATCCTCCAAATGATGCTCAGCTGGTAAAATCACTTCAGTGCACACTATTATTACTTATTTACTGTTCTATATTAGCAGGTAAACTAAACTTGTAATTTCGCTTACTCATTACCAGTAGCATCGAACTGGTCAAAAAGCCAGAGAATTATAAATAACAACTGACTGATAAGATATTATCACATGAGAAGATTCAGATCTGTTTACGTCATCACCATCTTGTTGGTTCAACTTTTCTTCTTCAGAGAAACGGATGCACAACCGGCATTTTATTCTCAACCATTAGCCTCTGGTGAAGCTATGAATCCGGCACTCGCAGGAGTATCAGCTCACAAATACTATCTGGGCGGCATATATCAAAACAGGCAGACCTACGATACGACTAATGTAAGCACTTGGCTATTCAGGGGTGCTTACCGAATTGATTTCGATTATGTAAAAAGCGGTTATGGCCAGAAATATGTAGATGAGAGTCCGTTTAGTCTGGCCATAGGTTTTCTTACCGAGACCAGACGCTCTGATTCAGCGATGCTACAATATAGGTCAGCCTACCTGCCCATTGCAATCCACTATAAAATCGCAAGAAAACATTTGATCTCTGTCTCATTTGCACCTGGCTTCTTTCAATATCCTAATCTGGCAGAGACCATTTCGGTATCTTACATTCCAAACCCTCAACCCATCACCTATCGGGCTATGAAGTCAAAGTATCAGTTTGACTACGGGATGGGAATACTTTTGGGATTAAATAAAATGGAGTGTTGGACTGATGACCAGCTATACAAGGTTATGATTGGAGGCTCATACTGGCATAATGGGCTAAGTGACACCATTCCGATGAGTAAGAACATGCCCATAGGAACTATTAATGTCCACGCTTCTTATTTATGGGAGATCAATGAACAATGGGGTGCTATTCCGTTAGTGCAGGTTCAGCACCAACAAGAGACAGTCATTTTAGGAGAATTTACACTTATGTACAGAAGGCATTGGGCATTCTTTGACAGAGCCCGTGTTGGAGTCGGTTACAGGTCGGCCGGTCAGATTATCCCCTCAGCCGGTTTTAGAATCTTTGGCGGTAAAAAGAGAAGTTTTGGAGCAGATCTGGCATTCAGTTATGACATAAGCATCAAGGATCAAAAGGAGAGTGTCTGGCATAAAAAAGGGTTTGAGATATCTCTGCTATTATCACCAGTCCTGCAATGTTGGAGCAACTCGCCCTGTTCAAACCATCGGTATTTTGCGAAGCTGTAGAGATGTAAAGGATATTGCTTTACCTGTTGATTCATCGAGTCTCATATGATTCATTGCATCTAAGCAGATTTACCAATCAGACTTTATTATCAATATCTACTTCAAAAATAGGGAATCTATTTAACTTGACATTCAATAAATTACTTGCCATCGAAGGTTCAATACTACCACATAACCCAACAGCTACTGGCATCTAGCAATTAGTCAGATGCCAGTAGCCAAATGCCAGCAGCAAGATACCGATAGCCAACATTTAGTTATGTTTCACAAAAACAGAAACCGTCCTATTAGTATTGTAAATTGATATTTTTCCACCACCATTACCATCAGAAACGGCAGGATAGAGCAAATTAGAGTCCTGTCTTTGGAATCCCCCAAATTGCCAATCATCACTTGACAACGCAAGTTTGTAGTCACCTGGTTCAGGTACATTAAACTGATAATTTGGTATAGAATTTACAGGATGCCAATTAAAAACAAAGATGAGACCAGCTCTTTCGAATATTAATGTTTGATTAGTCTGATCGATATTCAACAACTTAGGATAAGGTGCTCTTTGAAGATTATAAGCTCTAGCCAGATCAATCATGGCCTGGTCAAAACGACCGAGAAACTGATACTTTAGATTAGGATTATCAACCAATGACCACTGCCTTCTAGCATACCAGTAACTCCAGTTATTTCCTTCTCTTGGGAAGTCAATCCATTCAGGATGGCCGAACTCATTTCCCATAAAGTTTAGCCAGGCCTCTCCACCAAGAGCCAGAGTAATTAATCTAATCATTTTGTGAAGAGCAATACCTCTAACCACTACAGCATGGCTATTATCACGATCCATACTTGAATACATCTCCTTATCCATTAGCCTAAAGGCAATGGTTTTATCTCCCACCAGAGCTTGGTCATGAGACTCTGCATATGCCACCGTTGGATGATCCCACTTCCTATTTGTTAAAGCACCCCACATAGCACCCATATCCCAGTCCTCGTCTCTCTGAGTCTCTAGTAAATGAACCCAATAGTCAGGCAAACCCATAGCCAATCGATAATCAAAACCAAGTCCTCCCTCTTTCAGCGGACGACTTATACCGGGCATACCAGAGACATCCTCAGCGATTGTAATGGCTCCGGGCTTAAGAGCATGTACCAATCGGTTAGCCAACTGCAAGTATACTTGAGCATCCCATTCTACTCCATCAGTAAAATAGGTATGTTGATTCCAACTATCGGAGGAGATATAACCATGATGAAAATAGAGCATCGAGGTAACTCCGTCAAAACGGAAACCATCAATGTGAAACTCCTGCATCCAGTAGCGTAGGTTTGAAAGGAGGAACTGAAGAACCTCTGTCTTGCCATAGTCAAAACAACGACTGCCCCAATGAGGATGATCTCCTCTTGCCCCGGAATGAGTATATAATCCATCAGAACCATCAAAATCATTCAGACCCTCGTTATAGTTCTTCACAGTATGAGAGTGAACCACATCCATAATCACGGCGATACCCATTTGATGGGCCGTAAAGATCAGGTTTTTCAGATCTTCCGGTGTACCGAAACGACTTGTTGGAGCGAAATAATTAGATACATGATATCCAAACGAGCCATAATAAGGATGCTCTGCCAGAGCCATCAGCTGTATTGCGTTATATCCAGCCGCTTTAATTCTTGGCAAGACCGATCTGGTAAACTCACTATAGGAAGTAACTTCAGGTGTTTCACCCGACATACCAACGTGAGCCTCATAGATAAACAGCTCTTGAATTGATTTAGGAGAATAATGGTCTCCGATCCATTGGAAAGGAGCAGGAGGAAACCATAGCTGGCCACTAAAATCACGTGTCTCGGCATCCTGAACCACACGCCTAATATATACTGGAATACGTTCATACCAGCCCGACTCTCCATGAACAAGAACCTTAACCCGACTTTGATGAACAAAACGATCCTCATAAAGATCCTTTGAAAGGAAGATCTCCCAGACGCCGTTACCGATATTGGTCAATCGATGGGTATATCTCTGCCACTGATTAAAGTCTCCAAAAAGAAACAGATCACGGGCGCGAGGAGCCCATTCACGGTAAAACCAACCTTTTAGCTTCTTATCATAATGAATCCCAAAATAGTTATGAGCAGAAGAAAAGGTCATTAATGAGCCAAATTGATCTTCAATGGAATGTAATCGATCTCTATAACGTCTGTATCTATTCCAAACATCCATAGCCACTGGTTCGAGCCATGGGTCATCTTTTACCAGTTGAAGTGTACGATAAGGTGTACTCATAGTCTTTGATTCTTTCTTCAAAGTTACCATTAAAAAATCAAAATGTTCACTAATAAAGGGCTCACAAACAGATAATAACCTATGCAAACGATGTAAAAGCCAAATTTTAATCAAAACCGAACTATTTTTGCAAAAACGCTATCCCCTTATGAAGGACATTTTCAATCCACTAGTAATAAAGTATCTGATCATCATTGGGACCTCCCTTTTCATAGCTGGAATTATATCGAAGGCATTAAGAGTTGTAATGACACGATTCTTTATGAGGTCGGCCGACAAGCTCAAGATTGACCATACCAGGTTTAACTTTCTTAAAAATGCGGTCAGTTTTATCGTGTTTATGGGTGCAATAAGTTATATCTTTTCCCGTATACCTGAACTCAAAGCCGTTAGTGTAACCCTGTTTGCCGGTGCTGGTATTTTAGCCGCAATTGTGGGTTTTGCATCGCAGGAGGCCTTTTCTAACATCGTAAATGGACTATTCTTAGTAATCTTTCAACCAATTAGAGTGGGAGATAACATCAAGGTTGGAGACTTACATTCAGGTATTGTAGAGGATATAACCCTACGGCATACCATTATCAGGAACTTTGAGAACCGGCGAATCATCATCCCAAACTCAGTCATGGGCACCCAAACAATTATCAACTCCACTATAGAAGATGAGACCATCTGTAACTGGATTGAAATAGGCATCACTTATGATTCAGACATTGATAAGGCCATAGACCTTATTCAAAAACTAGCCGAGGCTCATCCAAACTTCCTTGATAGAAGAAGTATCGAAGAGAAAGCAGAGGGGAAACCGGCCATCCAAGTAAAAGTCATTGCTCTAGCCGATAGTGCCGTAACACTCAGAGCCTACGTATGGACTTCAGATGCAGGAAAGGGCACCGAATTGAAATTTGATCTTTATGAACAAATAAAGAAGACCTTTGATAAGGAAAAAGTAGCTTTTCCTTTTCCTACCCGCACTATCTACATTCAACCCAACAAATAATACTTCATGAATATACGCTCTCTTAAAGTATTTCTATTTAAAACTCTCAACATCAAAGATGGAGCAGATAAAGAATCAACTAAGGAGGGTATCCTCAGGGATATTGAATTTAAAGGCATCAATGCTTGGATTCTTATTGCTTCGATACTTATTGCTTCGATTGGATTAAACATTAATGCCGTTGCTTTAATCATCGGTGCTATGCTTATTAGCCCTCTGATGGGACCAATTTTAGGAATAGGATATGCAGTAGCGACATATGATATCGTCACCTTAAAAAAATCACTTAAAAACTTAGGTATTGCTGTTGCTATAAGTCTTCTTACCTCGACTATTTACTTTTTATTATCTCCTATCCATGAGATTCAATCAGAACTCTTAGCAAGGACAAGACCTACGCTGCTTGATGTAATAGTGGCATTCTTCGGAGGTATTGCTGGAATAGTAGCTGGATCACGTAAAGAGAAAAGCAATGTCATTCCTGGGGTCGCTATAGCAACCGCCCTAATGCCTCCTCTCTGCACTGCAGGCTTTGGATTGGCTTCAGGCAATTTCCAATTCTTCATTAGCGCCTTTTACCTATTTTTTATAAACTCTGTCTTCATCAGTCTAGCCACTTGGTTAGTTGTAAAGCTTCTCGACTTCCCTAAAGCTAAGGTTATTGACACGATTACTTCTAAGAAAGTTCATCGCTACGTAGCCCTCTTTAGCATAATAACTATGATTCCTAGCATCTTTATCGGTTATAACGTGATCAAAGAATCCGCATTTAAAGTGCGGGCTGAACAGTTTATTACCAATGAACTCCAAAACGAGAATATTCAGATTATTGAAAAAAGAGTAATCTACCAAAATGACAGTTCTCTTATAGAGATTTTTGCCACTGGTGAATTTCTCTCAGAAAAAGATAAAATCAGCTTATTCAAACGAATGGCTAGATATAACCTCCACCGAACAAAGTTATTACTGCACCAAACAGGTACTAATAGCGAAGATTTAACAGGACAAATATCACAGGCAGTTAAGATTGGCATATTAGATGAAATTATTAGAAACGGAGAGCAGGAGAAGAAGAAACAACAATTTCTAATTGACTCACTATGTAGTAAAATTTCAGAATTAAATAATTACAACACCCTATACACGAACTTATCTAAAGAACTAACCATCCTAATGCCGCATGTAACTCAATTTACTCAAGCCAGAGCCTTTCGATCTGATATCGAAAAAAGAACAAGTGATACCATAAATCAGATTGTTCTTCTCTGGAAAAAAGAGACAACCCATGCCCAACGAAAGGAAGAAAAAGAGCGACTTAGGCAATGGTTCTTGATACAGACTCAAAAACATGATCTGGAAATCATCGACCGAAACTAGATTTTTTAAGACCTTTGAACATTTAACTTATTCTTTTACTTACTTTAGCATAAACAACTTTCTGACGACAGCTAAGATGCGTCTTTTCGACAAAATATACTCTAAACTAAACCTTCTACCCAAAAGGGTCAAAGGAGGTATCTTTTTTCTACTGATTGCAAACTCGTTTTTTATTAGCACCCATGCCCAAGTAACATCCTCTAATAAAAACATCAACGAATACTTACTAAAACAGTGGAACGCCTCTACCGGTTTCCAAGGAAACGGGTTTCTTCACATTACCCAATCTCCGGATGGTTATATATGGATTACAGGATTTAAAGGGCTAACAAAATTCGATGGGTTCAGTTTTACCTTCTACAACAGGAAAAACACACCAGAGCTACAAAGCAATGGAACGAATGGGATCTTTGCTGATAAAGATACTACCGTATGGTTCGGAACCCGCGAATCTGGTTTAATAAGTTATAAGAAAGGAAAGTTTACCAAACATGGAGGAGGTAACTTTAATATTGAATTTATCAGCAGAATGGATAATGACCACCTTTGGATAGGTACCCAATCACATGGTCTTTATCTCTATAATACAACCAACAGGCAATGGAAAAGTGCCTCTTCCGAGCTCGTTCAAAACACAGGTATTACCACTATATCCAAAAGTTCCTCAGGAGACTACTTTATCGGAACAGAATCGAATGGACTCATTATATACTCAAAAGGTCGATTTACAAAGTATACGATTCCTCCATTCAATAAAATCTCAACAGTAAGAGCAATCCTTCATCTATCAAATAAAGACGTCATTGTTGGGACACCTGATGCAACCTATATTATATCAAACAATCAGATTAAAGCAATAACAGAATTAGATGGAGTGGCTGTCTACAGCCTAATTATTGACAACAAGAGAGATATCTGGGCCGGCACCACCAACGGGCTCTGGAGAAAAGCTTATAACGAACCACTTTTCATTAAAAGAACCGCTGATATCTCCCAAATTCATATCCAGGAAGTTATTTCAGATCGCGATGGTTCAATCTGGCTAGCTACCTACCGCAATGGATTATACCAACTGAGAGATAGTAAATTCAGTAATATCACTCTTGGAACAGGAGTTGGACAACTTTCGACAGGTTCAATAGGAGTACTTTCCAATAATCAAGTTCTTGCTGGCACAACAGATGGCCAACTCTTCGAGATAAAAAATGGAAGTAGCAGACCAATCGCTACTAAATCTAAACTCTCTGAATCAAGGCTCTATTTTATTATGGAGGATAGACGGAAAAGGCTCTGGATTTCAACTTATGATGGACTTATCCGAATAGACCCTGATGGAGCAGAACGAAGATATACCACCAAAGAAGGTCTTCCTGAAAATCTTATCAGAACAACCTATGAAGATGAACAGGGCAACCTCTGGATAGGTACTAGGAGTAAAGGGATAGCCATCTTAAGTCTGGATGACAAAGTCACTCCATTCAAATACAATTTTAGATTCAGAGGAAAAGCCATCATGTCGATTGGAAGCGACCTTAATGGGGGAATACTCATTGGTATTCTTGGTGGTGGCATAGCCCATTTAGACAAGAACCAGAACTTTAACATTGTAAACAAAAGCAACGGATTAAAAAGTGCTCAAGTTTTTAATGTTCGCCCTATAGCATACAATAAATGGCTATTAGCCACAGGAAACGGACTATCGATAAGTGTGAATAATAAAGTTTTCAACTTTGACCAAGAATGGAAGTTCCCTACCGACGCTATCTTTGATGCTATTTTAGACCCGACAGGTTACATCTGGATGCCCTCTAATGAAGGTATTATTGCTATTCACCTTGATACGATCTTAAATAATATCGCAAAAGAGCCTAGACCCCTCAAATGGAATCAATTTGTCACCACAGATGGTCTCATCTCCAATGATTGTTCTGGAGCAACCCATTCGACAATATCTAAAACAGGAGAAATTTATATTCCTACTCAAGCAGGGATCGTTAAGATCTCCCCCCATCAAACAACCGAAAAAGCAAGAAGTCTTAATCCGGAGATCTTTAGCATTTCCATTGACTCTATTGATATTTATCCTCAAAGAGCTCTTACACTACCTCCCGGAGTCCACAAAATTATTTTCCGTTTTAATGCGGTAAACTTTATCTCCCCAGAGAAGACTGAGTTTAAAATAAAACTTGAAGGATTTGATAAATCATGGAGAATAGTGCGTGATAGACGTGAAGAGACCTATACCCTTAGTGCTGGAAAGTATCGGTTTAGAGTTCAATCACGTTCATTAGGTGGCGATTGGAATAGTAAAGAAGCCTCGTTAGATCTCTCCATACAGAAACAGTTCTATGAAACACCTTGGTTTCTGGTTACCCTCGGTCTGCTGCTAATTTTAATTATTTACCTATCCATCCAGTATCGTATCCATCTTGCTCGTCGTAATGAAGCACGCTTGATGCAACTGGTTGCCAGCAGAACGCTAGAACTTCAAAGACAAACGGAGAGTCTACAACATGAGATTAACGAAAGACTATCCATTGAAAAAGAGCTAATTATTGCTCGAGACAAAGCAAACCAAGCGAATAAAGCAAAAAGTGAGTTTCTTGCTAATATGAGCCATGAGATTCGTACACCCATGCACGGAATTATGGGAATGTTAGAACTACTTCAACAGACTGAACTTAACGTTGAGCAAACTGATTACCTTGAAACCATAGATAACTCTGCTCAAAACCTCCTCCATATCATCAACGACATCCTTGACTTTTCAAAAATTGAAGCAGGCCAAATCACCATTAACAGGATCCCTTTCCAGCTTAAAAATGAGTTGACCGGCGTTCTTAGGCTTCAAGAGATGAATGCCCTAAAAAAGAACCTCTCTTTTACCACCTACTGGGATCTTCCTGCTGATGATTGGTACCTTAGTGATCCAGCTCGAATTCGCCAGATTGTAATGAATCTGCTTAATAACGCTATCAAATTCACCAGCTCAGGAAAAATAATCGTCAGAATTCTTTTCGCCTACAGTGCCCCAAACTCGGTCAGAATTGAAGTTGAAGACACCGGCATTGGAATCTCTGCCTCCGATCAAGAAAAACTATTCAAATCTTTTAGTCAAGTTGATACCACTAAAACACGCGTTTTCGGAGGTACCGGTTTGGGTCTGGCTATATCAAAAAAACTGGTTGAAATGCTCGGAGGTACTATTGGACTTGAAAGCCGAGAAGAAGAGGGGTCACTTTTTTGGTTCGATATTCCTCTTATGCCAACAGAAGCACCCGAACTTATTCCCGAATTAGGTATAACGTTGGGTGAAAAACTCGTTCCTAACTCAAAACTCAACATCTTATTAGCCGAAGATCATTTAGTTAATCAGAAAGTCGCCCTTGCTTTACTATCAAGGGAAGGACATTCCGTAAGCATTGCCAGAAATGGACTTGAAGCATTCGAACTGTTTACCAATAATAAATTTGATCTAGTTCTCATGGACATCTCAATGCCCGAATGGGATGGAATGCAAGCCACTCGAGCTATAAGAAATTGGGAAAAGAGACAAGAAAGCCACACACATACACGAATAGTTGCCCTAACTGCTAACGCTTTAAACGAAGATAGAATAAGATGTCTTGAAGCAGGCATGGATGACTATATCAGTAAACCATTTAAAATTGAGGAACTTAGTAAAATTTTAAGAAATTCTAAAGAATAATTTACTTTAAAGTAATCTAAATCACACTCTTTCAACTCTTTTTTTGTGAAGTTTAGAACGAATTAACAGAGAAGTTTGTTACATATATATTATTCAGGTAAGTGAGCATATCAAAAACACAGAAACTATGAAACCTACGCCTGTAATTCTTCCAAATGCCCTTGAAAGACTCGGGGATCCGGAAGTCGTAGATTATCTGAAAAAGTGCCCATCACGCACATTCAGAGAGAAGTCGTTACTCATGGCTGAGGGTGATCCAGTGGCTTACCTTCCCATAGTCCTAAAAGGATGTCTTAAGGTAACCAGAGAAGATGATAATGGCAGAGAGGTTCTGTTATACGAAGTAAAAGAGGGTGAAACCTGTATACTTAGTCTTACATCTGGTATCTTTAATGAACTCAGCAAAGTCTCCATTACAGCTATGGACGGAGCGAGTGTTCTTCTAATCCCTTCAGCACAGGTTTCTGATTGGATCAACACGCAACCCTCCTGGCGAAAACTGGTCATGAAAATCTGTCATGCTAAAGTAGTCAGCCTAGTCAAGGTGGTTGACTCTATGAGTTTTCAAACAACCAGTGAGCGCATCCAAAACAGACTGGAAGAGGCTGCTGCAGCTGGCCTAACGGAGATAAAAATCACTCACCAACAGATGGCCTCTGAACTAGGCACTGCTCGTGAGGTCATCTCTAGACTCTTAAAAAAGATGGAACATGATGGGATCATTAAAATCCAAAGAGGGAAGATTTGCCTTCTCAAAACAGGCAAAAAATAATCCCTCCCATCAAACCCAGCCTTACTACCTCGTCAGAAAGTGATTTCTCATTAGAGAAATCACTTATTTGGACAATCGCATGCAAATTCAAATTTCAATTCTATAACACATGAAACAGAACATCGGAAAAATGGATAAGACAATCAGAATTGTCGCTGGTCTTCTAATCATAGCAGCTGGGCTCTATTTGAAGAGTTGGTGGGGTGCGCTTGGCATCATCCCTATCATCACAGCTTTCATAAAATTCTGTCCGCTTTATTGCCCATTAAACGTGAACACCGGCAAATCGGAGAAGAAGTAATCAGCCAGCTGCATCGCCACACAACAAAACTAGCCGATTCAACAAACATTCTTTCTGTTGAATCGGCTAGTTTTATTCTACGAAGACTACTAATTTACTCTTATAAAGTTATAGGTGATATAACCCTTCTGCTCTTCCGGGGCATTTGGATCTGATGTGAACTTTGAACGAAGAGCTGCATCTTTAGCCACTTTCCAGAGCTGGGAATCGGTCGTTGTAGTTCCGATGGTTGTATTTGGAATCCTTTTACCGGCAGTTGCACGAATAACATTACCTTTTCGATCAACAATGATCTCAACAACAACTCGCCCTTGTTCCGGGGAATCATAAGGAGGTTCATTTAAATAGACCTTACCTCTTCCTGAAAGACTGAAGTTAATACCCCCATTTCCTTTCCCCCCTCCTTCATAATTATTTGAACCTGGGTTACCATCTGGCTTTCCCTGATTACCAAACCCACCGGCTATGCCTTGATTTTGTCCCCCAGTTTGCTTTGTCTTGCCAGTGTACAAGGCATTAGGATCAACTTTGGGAGTTTCGGGTGCATCCTGCTTAACATTGTTTTTAACAACGTTTTCCTCATTACTCTTTTTATTAGTCTTCTTTTCAGGTAACGCAACAGACTCCTCATCGTCGGCAGTTACCACATCACTCTTTTGCGAGGATGAAGGCGGCGGAGTTGGCGTCGGATTTCCAGCAGGCAACACAGACATATTATCACCTAGCCCTTGATCACTAAAACCCAAGTTCACCTCTACCCCTTGCTCTTCAGGCAGCGGCAACGGAGTAGTAAAGCCAACCGTAAGCAAAAGAAGCAAAATGGCTGCATGCAACAGCAGCGTTCCTACAATTGCTTTGCTACGATTTGAGGTCTCTTGCTTCATGGTACATTTATTTATAATTCGTGAACTTAACTGGGAGAAGTCAAATCTATCTTTTAAAATCCTTCTCTTATTTATCAGCAGGTTTAGTTGCTAATATAACCTTATACTTCTTACCCTGTTGCTGATTGATCTCATTAACTATATCAATAACAGTAACAATATATTGTACGGGTACAGACTGATCAGATCTTAGCACTACCGATGACTCATCAGCCTGACCGGCCAACTCTTTTACTAAATAGCTACTTAAACCTACCTGATCAACGACTTCTGCGCTTCCATCATTGTGTTGATCAACTAAAAATTGAAACTGATCATTTATATATACCTGAACAGATTGCTTTGCCATCGTCTTACTCTTGCTGCTAGGCAAAAGGAGTTTGACAGCATTAGGACTGACAAGAGTGGAGGTTATCATAAAGAAGATAAGCAGAAGAAACACCAGATCAGACATTGAAGCCAAACTGAAATCTGTACTTATGCTATTTCTCGATTTAATGGCCATGATAATTCATGTGTTAAAATTTACTAAAGAACAAATCCATTAATGGCAACCCTTAGGAAGCTGGCTCGTTAAGCAGATCCATGAATTCAGTGGCACTAGCTTCTAGTTTAAAGACTAGATTCTTTGTTCGAGCTACCAAGATATTAAAAGCAATGTAGGCAGGGATACCAACCATCAGACCTCCAACGGTAGTAATCATAGCCTCATAGATACCATTACTTAAAAGCTGTATATCGATATTATTTCCAGCCATGGCCATGTCATAAAAAGCTTGAACCATACCTAGTACCGTTCCAAGAAAACCCAGCATAGGAGCAGCTCCTGATATCGTCGCTAAAAATGCAATATTCTTCTCTAGTCTAGAGACTTCCAAGCTACCTACATTTTCTATAGCGGTATTAATATCACTTAATGGCTTACCTAATCGTGAAAGCCCTTTCTCTATCATTCTTGAAATAGGTGTGTTCTTAGAACGACACAACGCCCTTGCTGCATCTAATTTCCCCTCATGAATAAAATCCCGAATGCTATTCATAAAATTCCCATCCTCTCTCGATGCAGCATTTATCGCTAATAGTCTATCTATAAAAATATAGATTCCGATAAGGCTCATTGCAGCAAGCACGATCATTATCCATCCCCCTTTTACCGCTAGATCCCAAGCTGATAAAGAGATCTCGGTGGGCTGTGCTGCAACCTGACCTGCTTGCTGTGCGCTATCCGCAACTATTGCTGCGGTTTGTAAAACAAATGCATTCAAAACCATTTTCCGCTTGTATTTCTTAGATAATTGATATTCCGTACCTATAACAGTTTATTAACTGCTAAAAATAAACCTTTAGTATACCTCTAAAAGACTTATTTACAAAAATAGGAAATTTGATGCTTGAAGCCCTCCTCTTTATAGTAACTTTGAGTCATCACTTTTCATTTATTCGATAAATTCATTCCTCTTCTATAATCGACCCCCTTTCTTTTCCTAGATAATCAAGACCTCTCCATTACCCCTCCGCTCCCCCTTCGCTCTTGGTCCATTCAAACCAATCACCAACCCTACTTTTAATACCAAACTCGACTTCAACCTCATAAAAGTCTGACCAGTCCAATGGCCATTCAAGAACATTGGTAGTTATTCAACGCTCCATATACAATACCACCCTAAACCACAATTCATTCAAATCCTCTTCCTATTTTTTCGATCAGACTATGGAGAAGATAGGGAGAGGAAGCGAAGAGGTGAAAAAAAGATGGCTAATAAAATGGTCATTTGATCCATTCCATATACAAAATCGAGCGATCCTTTATTAAAACTACATCAAAACTTTATAATAAATTTTAAAAAACACTTTTCTTATTCAGCAGGTAAAGTTAACTTTACCTTTTTAAAACTAAACCAGCCGAAAAATGACAAACCCCTTTGTGCAACGGTCAAATGCATTGAGTTCTCCGCAAAAAAAGAAGATTCAACAAAGTCGGAAACTTATTAAAATGTTATATGCTCATGGCTCATTAGCGGTCGCCGATATTAGTAAAGCTATTGGCATCTCAGTTCCAAGTGCAGCTCGTCTGATTGAAGAGATGATTGAGGCGGGATTCATTGAGTCCATCGGACAAGGCATTAGTGGCGGTGGTCGCCGTCCGCAACTTTTCGCCCTTAAAGCTGAAGGAGGAATGGTAATTGGCGTTGATATCAGAAGAAACCTAATCAACGTTGGGGCAATGAACCTACATAACCAGTTGGTTGGTGAATTAACAACCCTTCATATTCCTCTTGATAACAATAAAGAGTATTTCCAGCTCCTCACTGAAGCTATAAAAGAAAAGATCTTAGAGATTAAACCCCTTACTAATCACATTTTAGGAATTGGGATAGCTCTACCTGGCCTGATAAATCCTGAAACGGGTCATTCTTATACCAATCTTAACATTTTTGATACGCCGTTAAGAAAAGTACTGGAGCGCATGATAGGAATCCCTGTATACCTTGATAATGACGCTAGATTAATGGCATTGGCAGAACTTGTATTTGGGAAAGCTAAAGGATTACGAAATGTCTTATGTTTGAACGTAGGTGCTGGGCTTGGAATGGGAATGATACTTAATGGAGAACTATTTCATGGGAGCACCGGTTTTGCGGGAGAGTTTGGCCATACAAATCTTGGAATGAACGAGCCAGTCTGCTCATGTGGCCAACATGGATGCCTTGAATGGTATGCAGGTGGTCCAGGCTTGTTAAAGATGGCTCAAGAATATCGAGTCACTGAACCATCATTCCCTCATGATGTTGATAATATCACCGAAGAAGCTATCTCAGGTAATCAACCGGCAATTAAGATGATCAATACCCTTGGACAAAATCTGGGAAAAGGTCTTGCTAACCTGGTTCACCTCATGAACCCGGAAATGATCATTCTTGGTGGTTCTATTTCTAAGAGTGGAAACATCCTTTCTGAACCTGCTGAAAGAACGATGCGAGCTAACTCTATAAGCCATATCAATGAACACACCAAAATTGAGACCTCCGAAATAATCGAACTGGCCCCTCTTCTCGGCGCTCAAGCACTTGTAATCAGCAAATCTTTCTAATCGTAAAACGAACCATTGAGGTGGCAACTCCAACTCCCATGATAGCACGAATAATTCCGGGATAATCCCTGTCACCTACAAAACTTTTTTTCTCATGAGCAATTACAAAATTGAGGTTTGCTGTGGCTCGCCCGGCTCCGTAATAGCCGCCCATCATGGAGGAGCCCATCGAATAGAGCTCTGCGATAATCTTTATGAAGGTGGAACTACTCCCTCCGCTGGTGCTATAAAACACGCCCTCAAGTACTTCCCAAAATCAACCATGGTAATGATTCGTCCTCGTGGCGGCGATTTTCACTATACCCGTGAAGAGATTGAGATCATGTGTGATGATATCAAATCGGCTCAACAAATCGGTGCCAATGGGTTTGTCTTCGGTTTATTGACTCGCGATGCAAAGATTGACATCTCAGCGACTCAATTATTGCTGGAACAAGCAAAAGGTGCAGATATCACCTTTCATAGGGCTTTCGATATGACAAAAGATCCATTCAAAGAGTTAGAAGTCTTAATCGGACTGGGAATACCTCGCCTTCTCACCTCTGGCACGGAAAACAAATCGCCACAAGGTATCGAGATGCTTAAAAAACTCGTCAAGCAAGCTGATAACAGAATAATTATCATGCCCGGAGGGGGTGTCAATGACCTGACAATAGCAAACCTATCTTCTACCGGCGCTCATGAATACCATATTGCTCCAACTCGACAAGTCGCTTCTCTAATGAATTGGATCAATCCGAAAGCTCGTATGGGAGCTCCTGATAGAGATGAAGGCATGGTCAACGAAATTGACAGTGAACGTGTTCAACGTGTCGTCAATACCATCAGCATGCTGACGCAAACTCAATGAGTAGATCGTAAATACAAATAGAGTCAGCTAAATAGATCAGCCAAATCTTATGAGTTCTTCGAAAACAAATTACAAACCAATGAAACATTTTATTCTCTTCTCTCTCCTATTGGTCGCCTCATGGTCTCTCCAAGCGCAACCAGAATGGCAAAGACAAGACATCACTGACTGGGGGAAAACAAAATCTCATGCTACCCTTTACCCTTTCTCAACTCCCCAAAAAGCTGAACAAGATAAACCTATTAAGTCTGACCGAATCATCTATCTTGACGGCGACTGGCAATTTAATTGGTCTTCAAACCCATCTCAAAAAGACACCTCCTTTTATCAACTCGATGCGAACCTCGGTTTCTGGAAGACCATTCCTGTTCCTTCTAATTGGGACATGCAAGGCTATGACTATCCCATCTATGTTAATACCACCTATGAATTCACCGAAAATCCCAATCCTCCATTCGTCCCAACAGAACATAACCCGGTAGGACAGTATGCCCGTTGGTTTGAAATACCCAAAGATTGGCTCTCACGAAGACTCTTTATTCAACTTGGAGCCGTAAAATCTGCATTCTATATTTGGATCAACGGAACCAAAATTGGTTATAGTGAGGATTCTAAAACTGCCGTTGAATTTGAGATAACCAAATATCTAAAACCAGGCAAAAATAAAGTGGCTCTTGAGGTTTATAGATGGAGTGATGGAAGTTATCTGGAATGCCAAGACTTCTGGAGAATAAGTGGCATAGAACGGAGTATCCTTCTACTAAGTCGCCCAAACTCATACATCCAAGATTTCTTTGCAAAAGCTCAACTTATAAACGACTACACGGATGGCGAACTCAACCTAAATGTAACGATTGACAACCCCGAACCGAAAAGTCAACTAAACCTTGAGATCACTCTTAAAGAGAATGAAAATGGCAACACCATCTTCAAATCTGAAAAAAGTATATCCAATAAAGGAAATAAAGATGATATCTCCTTCATAAAAACTATTCCTGACATAAAACCATGGACAGCCGAGACTCCTAACCTATATACCCTAACACTTACCCTTAAAGACCAAAAGGGAATCCTTCTCGAAAGTATTTCCACCAAAACCGGATTTAGAACCATTGAAATTAATGACGGTATTCTGCTGGTAAATGGTCGTCACATCAGAATGAAAGGAGTCAACAGACATGAACACGATCCTAAGTTAGGCCATGTTGTTACCGATGAGATGATGCTTAAGGACATTAAACTCATGAAAGAAAACAACATTAACACCGTTAGAACTTGTCATTACCCCAATGATCCCCGTTGGTATGATCTGTGCGACCAATATGGACTGTATGTTATCGACGAGGCCAACATCGAATCACATGGCATGGGTTATGGCGAGAAATCATTAGCCAAAGACACATCATGGAGGAAGGCTCATCTTGAAAGGATGATAAGAATGGTTGAAAGAGATAAAAATCATCCGAGTGTCATCTTCTGGTCGCTGGGCAATGAAGCCGGAGATGGACCTAATTTTGTTTCTCTGGCCGATTGGACACGCAAACGCGATGATAGTCGCCCTATCCATTATGAGAGAGCCGGTTTAGCCGATCATACCGACATTTACTGCCCTATGTACCCTAGCTTTCAACACTTAAAGTGGTACACCTCTCAAAAACGGTCAAAACCTTATATCATGTGCGAGTATGCTCACTCAATGGGTAACTCTACCGGTAATCTTCAAGATTATTGGGATATCATAGAATCTAATGACCAGTTGCAAGGAGGATCTATATGGGATTGGGTAGACCAAGGTTTTCTTAAAAAGAATGAGAACAATCAAGAGTATTACGCATACGGCGGTGATTATGGCCCCGCTGATGTTCCTTCTGATTCAAACTTTATGATCAACGGATTGGTGTTTCCTAATAGAGAACCCCATCCTGCTCTTTATGAGGTAAAAAAAGTATACCAGAATGTAAAATTCAAACTGCTCAATAACCATAACCGTTTAAACATTAGAAACGGCTATAGCTTTCTTGATTTGAACAACTTCGAAGTCAACGCATCGCTTCTGGTAAACGGCGAACCAATCCAAAAACTTACCATAACCCCCGGAAAACTCAAACCAGGATCAGATACTACTATCACTCTTGACTTTGATAAAATTACCGCAGATGGTGCCCAGCATATTAACATTGAATTGGTCACAAAATCCAACATGGGTATCGTTAAACAAGGAACAATTCTGGCAACTGAACAATTTGAAATCAAAGCATCTACCCCTCAGCCATTACCTCAACGGGGCGGAAAACCAACATCAGTCTCAGAAAACAGTGAATCTATCGCTCTTATCGGATCGGGCTTTGCCCTTACCTTCAGTAAGACCAGTGGATTATTAACCAACTGGTCGATTAATGACAAGGCAATACTTCATGCTCCCTTAACTGTAAACTTCTGGAGAAGTCCAACAGATAATGACTTTGGCAACCAATCCCCAAAATACAATCTCTACTGGAGAGAGGTTGTTAAGAGGCTTGAACTTATCTCCATCCAATTAGAAAAAGGGATTCTTCCGGTTGTTAAGACCAGGTTCAAATTACCGTATAGTAATGCCACTCTTGACGTTAATTACTCGATATACTCAGAAGGATCAGTAGTAATAGACTACAACTTTAACGCACCACCTAATTCTTCAGACACCCTCTATAAACTATCACATGGGATACCCCGCTTAGGCCTAAAAATTCAACTAAATGACGCTACACCAACCGTTGAATGGCTAGGCAGGGGGCCTTTCGAAAATTATATAGATCGTAACACAGCCGCATTTATTGGCAGGTACAAAGCTTCAACAAAAGAGCTTTATACCCCATATATAAGGCCACAAGAAAACGGTTATCGTACAGATTGCCAATATGTAAAACTCTCTGGTTTATTTAACTTCACCGTTGCATTTCAAAAGGGTGAAATTAATGCCATTCAACCCTGGGCTATCGAAGAGGGCAAGTTATCGAATGAATACAGCCATGTAATTAGAGGATTTGGCTTTAGCGCATTACCCTATAACCTTGAGCAGTTAGATTATACAATCAGCCAGAACAGGCATACTGCCGATTTAAAAGAAAACTCCTTCACTGAGCTTTTAGTTGATATCATGCAACGAGGGGTTGGTGGCGATGATTCCTGGGGAGCTATGACACATCCTGAATATCGGATACCTGTATCCAATGCCTCTTTTAGATTAATATTAAAAGGCTCACCCCAATAGTCAATAGGTTAATAATTTGAAACAGTAAAAATCCTTTTACTCAGATAGAGCAACAAGCAATTACAATTAATCAGCTCAAAATTATATCTTTGCTTTTGCAGGCCAAGAACAAACCAAACAAAATCAGACCTTAACACAAATGAAAACACTCACTTCGAAACAATCAAATTTGATCCCGGTGGCCATCATTGGGGCACTCTTTTTCATATTTGGATTCATTACCTGGCTTAATGGCATACTCATTCCCTACCTAAAGATCGCCTGCGAACTTACCAATTTTGAATCAACATTTGTTGCTTTTGCATTCTATATCAGTTACACATTGATGGCCTTACCCTCTTCCTGGTTATTAAAAAAAACCGGGTTTAAGCAGGGAATGTCATGGGGATTGGTCACAATGGCTGTTGGTACAACTGTGTTCATTCCAGCTGCACTCTCGAGAGACTACCATATCTTTTTAGCCGGCTTATTTATCATTGGTACCGGTTTAGCGGTGCTTCAAACAGCATCCAACCCATACATTACCATCTTAGGTCCCAAAGAGACAGCAGCCAGAAGGATTAGTATTATGGGTATTTTTAATAAACTGGCAGGAGCTGCAGCTCCTTTGATCTTAGCCTATTTTATACTAAGTGACGGTGATCAATTAACCGAGGCCCTAAAAACATTGGAAGGTGATGCTCGGATTGCCCAGTTAGACCAGTTGGCACATCGGGTAATACTTCCATATGGAGTTATGACAGTGACACTCCTTCTGCTCGCTACTGCCATTCGTTTCTCTCCATTGCCAGAAATTGAGGAACAACAAGACGAAGAGGTGGCCAACGGAGAGGGACAGAAAAAAAGCATTCTGGCGTTCCCTCAATTGATTTTAGGAGCTATCACCCTGTTCTTATATGTAGGGGCAGAAGTAATTGCCGGAGATACCATTATTCGCTATGGCCAATCATTAAACATCCCAATTGAGATCGCTAAATCATTCACCAGTTATACCTTAATTGCAATGGTAGCTGGCTATATCATTGGAATTATCTTAATACCAAAAGTGATATCACAAAGGGTAGCTTTATTAGGAAGTGCCATTTTAGGACTGGCTTTTGCTTTAGGAGCCATCAGAACAGAAGGGATGTTATCAGTCTCCTTCATTGCAGCACTAGGACTGGCTAATGCTCTAGTATGGCCGGCAATATGGCCTTTAGCTCTTGATGGTCTTGGTCGATTTATTAAAACAGGATCAGCAATTTTAATCATGGCCATTGCAGGAGGAGCCATTATACCACTTATTTGGGGTAAACTAGCTGATGTGTATTCTGCAAGGCAAGCCTATTGGGTATTGATTCCATGTTATCTGATGATCCTCTATTATGCACAGAGAGGAAATAAACTCAGAAAATGGTAAATCTCATATAAAAAAGATTAATTACTTTTACCCAAAAAACAACAGCAAAGTATAGCAATTAAGCTATAATTCAATTTAACGTCAATGGGATTTTTTCATGATTGGACTAAATCATAACTAGAAATAGCCATGGTTTGTTGCCTTTCACTTTAGAAGGATCGTAGTTAATCTGGCCTATTCCAATTGACCGTAAACAAATTAATCATAAATGAAACCAACATTACTTATTCTAGCTGCCGGTATGGGCAGCCGTTATGGTGGGCTAAAACAACTTGACAAGATCGGCCCTGCCGGCGAGACTATTCTTGATTATTCTGTTTATGATGCCATAAACAGTGGGTTTGGTAAAGTCGTCTTTATTATTCGACATGAGATTGAGAAAGAGTTCATCTCCTTTTTCCAGAACCGCTTTAAAGGACAAATTGAAACGGTTTATGTATATCAAGAGTTGAATAATTTACCAGGAGGTTATACAGCACCAGCCGGTAGAACAAAACCTTGGGGGACCGCTCATGCAATATTGATGGCAAAAGAGGTCATAAAGGAGCCATTTGCCGTAATTAATGCGGATGATTTTTACGGAAGAGAAGCCTTTACCCTCATGGCTGATTTCCTCAATAACATGAAAGAAGGAGCCATTAAAGAATATGCATTGGCAGGATATAGACTCAGCAACACACTATCCGAGTTTGGAGGGGTGTCGCGTGGCGTTTGTATGACCGATGATGATAGCTACCTTACCACGGTTACAGAAACAAAAAACATTAAGCAGGAGGCTCAAATTATCACTTGTGATAGCGAAAACGGCGGCCCCTCCACCCTTGCCCCCGAAACCATCGTTTCAATGAATACTTGGGCTTTTGGCCCTGAGGTATTCGAAGAAACGGAGAAGCTATTTGAAGAATTTCTTAAAGAACACGGGAAGGAAGAAAAATCAGAGTTCTATATCCCTACGGTAGCAGACCATCTAATCAAAACAGGAAAAGCCAAATTCAAAGTACTTCCCTGTGCCGAAAAATGGTTTGGAGTTACCTACCCGGAAGACAGACCTACCGCGGTTGAATCATTCAAATCTTTAGCTGAAAAAGGCGTTTACCCCTTGAATCTTTGGGCATGACACACCTCAACGCATCCGGAAAACAAGACTATGCTACGCTACTAGAAATTGCTGGAAAATTCCATCAATTGCACCACCCTGTTTCAATAAAACCTATTGGGTCTGGGCACATCCATGATACTTTTCTTGTTGTAGACTCAACGCACATGGAGTTTATTCTGCAAAGAATTAACACCAAAATCTTTACAAAAGTAGATGGGATGATGGGAAACATCCGACTTGTTACTCATGTTTTACTTAAACAGACCCCCCTCTCTGTCAAGCTTCTTCATACGCATGATGGCCATACCACCGTCAGCCATTACACTGGCATATGGAGAGCCATGGAAAAAATCCCCGGATGCATTACCTACGATAAAATTAACGACCCCCGACTAGCCGCAGAGGCTGGTCGGGCACTAGGTCTGTTTCATTGGCTCCTTAAAGGCCTCCCATCAGGAGCTCTTTTTGAAACACTACCCAACTTCCATAATCTCACTTTAAGACACACCGCTCTGGTTAATGCCGTTCAAAAAGCCGCCCCTGAAAGAAATAGTAAGGCCCAAATCGCACTACAATTTGTAAAAAAACATATCGAAGAGCTTTTAGTCATTGATAACCTAATCAATACTAAGACGATTCCATTACGTGTAGTCCATAATGACCCCAAAATCAACAACATCCTCTTTAATCAAGAAGGAGAAGCCCTCTGTATGATCGATCTGGATACCGTTATGGCTGGTTCGCTTTTGCATGATTTTGGTGATGCCATTCGAACAACCTGCGCCTTAGCCAACGAAGATGAACCCGATGTCTCAAAATGTGGATTAGACTTAGATCTATTGAAAGCCTATACAAGAGGTTACCTTAACCAAACAGCTCCAATGATCTCTAACCTTGAAAAAACACACCTTAGTATTGCCCCTGCTGTCCTATCTTTTACTATTGGCATTCGCTTCTTAACCGATTACTTGGAAAACGACTCCTACTATAAAATCCAATTCCCAGAACATAACCTGATCAGAGCTAACGCCCAATTTGCTCAAACCCTTTTCATCCTTGATCACCAAAAACAGATAGAGGAGATGATAAAAGCTATCTGAGGCCTCTTATTTTATCTACTTCTTTTCGATACCTACTTAACGATAATACATAACCAAAGACAATGAGGTACAAACTTATCTTTCCATTACTTCTGTTATCACTGCTTTATGCCTGCGATACCAAAAGAGATGCCCAACGATCCATCATTCCCAGGCCTTCAATAGCTTATCCCGATGATGATATATGTTTTGCGATAAATGACAAAACGAAGTTCATCCTCCAAACCGATGATTCAGCCATTCTCGCTGTTGTAGACTCTTTTGCTTTCTGGATAAACCAAAAATCAGGATTTAACCTTAGTAAAGAAAAACTGAATGACCAGAAAGACATGGCCAACTCTATCCTGATTAGCACCTTTCAGGCTGATACAGCTATAGGACAAGAAGGGTACAAGCTCAGAGTATCTCCAGAGCAAGTTACGATACAAGCTACTTCATACCAAGGAGTATTTTATGCCATTCAGTCATTAAAACAGATGACTCCTCCAGAAGTCTTCTCTAATAACTCAAAAGAGATTGAATGGCCTACCACCTATATCATCGATAAGCCCTATTATCAGTGGAGAGGCATGCATCTGGATGTGTCAAGACACTTTTTCCCTGTCAGTTTTATCAAAAAGTTCATTGACATGCTGGCCTTCTATAAGATGAACACCTTTCATTGGCATCTTACCGACGACAATGGTTGGCGAATTGAAATAAAATCATACCCTGATCTAACGAAAAAAGCTGCATGGCATGTTGATCGAAATCATGAAAAATGGAATAACCCTACTCCTCCAAAAAAAGGTGAAAAAGCTACTGTTGGTGGATTCTACACTCAGGAAGAAGTAAGAGAGGTTGTGCGTTATGCTACCTCTAGGTGCATAACTATTATTCCAGAAATCGAAATGCCCGGCCACAGTTCTGAGGTCTTCAATGCCTACCCTAACCTCTCTTGCAAAGGAGATACGCTACCAGTCCAACCAGCCACCTATTGGCCAAACATCGATATCTTGTGCGCTGGAAATGAAGAGGTATTCTCATTTATTGACTCAGTTTTAACCGAAGTTGCTGCCCTATTCCCTGCCCCATACATTCACATAGGAGGAGATGAAGCAGATAAAACAAGATGGAAAGAGTGCAACCAATGTCAACAGAGGATAAAAAAAGAGAAACTAAATGATGAAAGTGAACTTCAAAGCTGGTTCATTCATCGGGTAGAAAAAATCGTCCATTCCAAAGGAAAGAGAATGATTGGATGGGATGAGATTTTAGAAGGCGGTCTTGCGCCTGATGCCACTGTCATGGTATGGAGAAACATGGATGCCGGTGTAGCCTCTATTAAAGCAGGCCATGATGTCATCATGACACCTACTTCGCACTGCTACTTCGATTATTATCAAGCTGACCCAGATTTCGAACCCGAAGCAATCGGAGGCTTTAATTCCCTAAAAAACGTCTATAACTTTAATCCAACTCCTCCAGGCCTTTCAAAAGAAGAAGAGAAACACATTCTGGGAACTCAAGGTAATCTTTGGAGCGAGTTTCTCCCCAATGAAAAACAAGTAGAATATATGGCTTTCCCCCGTTTACTAGCCATCGCTGAAGTTGGTTGGACTAAGCCTTCTCGTAAAGACTACCAGAGCTTTATAAAGCGGGTTGAACAACATAAACTCTTATTAGGAGCTATGGGTGTCAATATAGGAAACATCTCTGCTAAAGTAGATATCCTATTAACCCAGGATAGCACTTCCGGACTCTACTATGTATCCATGCAGTCAGACAGATACAATCCCATCATTAGATATACCCTTGATGGCTCTGTCCCTACAAGTTCTTCTCAAGCCTATGAGCAGCCCTTTAAACTGGAAAATAACGCTATGATCTCTGCTGCTATCTTCGAAAACGACAGACTGGTTGAAAAACCCTCTAAACGCCAAATTACATTTCACAAAGCAACAGGTGCAATCACAACGTTAGACTCATCTGCCCACTACAAGTATTCAGCAAGAGGAGCCCTCTCTCTAACCGATGGAATATTTGGATCTATCAATTTTAATGATGGACAATGGCTCGGTTTTGAGGGCTATGACGTGGGCATAAACTTAGATCTTAAACAGAAAAAAGAGCTTAAAACACTGGAAATTCATTTTATTAATGATTCCAAGGCATGGATACTCTTGCCTAAAAGGATTAACCTTTACAGCTCTAATGACGGTAAAAACTACTCCTTGGTCAAATCATCTAACCAGTTTAATCCGGTTAACAATACAACCACTGAGCTAGTCCCCTTCAAATTAGACTTCCCTCTAATAAAATCTCAATTTATTAGAATAGTAATTGAGTCAGCTGGAGTTCTTCCCGATGACCACCCCTTTAAAGGAGAAAAAGCATGGCTATTCCTTGATGAGGTAATACTCAATTAGAGTTTTAAAAAAAGAGGTTGTTCATCATTCGTTGTTCAACCTCTTTTTTTATACCACAAGGATATTAAGTGTAACTTCGCCATCAAATTCTAAAGTTTAGTTCGTTCAGATTTTAATCCGTTTTACTTAATGCAGGCTGTTTCTATATTTATTTCGATTATTATTGGTGGTATATATGCCGCACTGCTCTATTTTAATGACAAAAGAGGTTCTTTAGATCCTAAAATAAGGATGTTTGGGACTATCCTTCGCTTTAGTTTGATTGCGCTCATCGTCTGGCTTATCACATCCCCTGCCATCAGTTTTCTGAGACACACTCAAGTAAAACCATCTTTAATCGTGGCTGTCGACCAAAGTCAGAGTATGATCTCGCAACCCGACAGTAACTCGGTGAAAACAGAGATACCTGAACAGATAACTGAACTTCAAAAGAACCTTTCTGATGATTATGATATCCGCATCATTAACTTCTCAGACCAAGTAAACCAAGGTTTATCTAATGAGTTTACCGGCAAACAAACCAATATTTCAGCGGTTCTGGATTATGCCCGCATAATCGGATCAAGTTCTTCTAACACAAACCTACTCCTTATTTCTGATGGAATTTATAATCAGGGAGGAGACCCTAGATTTGAACTATCAGGAAGTAATTTAAAAATATACACCCTGGCATATGGTGACACAACTCTCTTTGCTGATGCCAAAATTGAATCCATAAATTCCAATAAATATGCCCAGGTAGATATCACCACCCCGATAGAGTTTTCTGTTAGTTTCACTGGATTAAAAGGCAAAAAAGGAAACATTTGGGTTGAGGCAGATTCTAAAAAGATTTTCGATCAATCCATTGATATCACCAAGTCTTCTTCCCTATTTCAGTTTACAGCTAACTTCACCCCTGATAAAAAAGGGATCGTTCGCATCAAGGTATGTGTATCCCCCTTTTCTAATGAACGTAACTCCACAAATAATTGTCGCGAAGTCTATATTGAGGTAACTGATAATAAGCCCAGAGTATTGATTGCAGGTTCAGTACCACACCCTGATCTTGGGGCCATTAGACAAGCTATTGCAACCCACGATCAGTTTATTGCTGAGATGAAACTTCCTCCTTTCAGCAATGATGACCTAAACGATGTAGCCGTTTTAATAGCTCATCAATTACCAGGTAATAACGGACAGGGGGATCAACTGGTGTCACTAGCTCTACAGAAAAAAATCCCTATCCTATTTATCATCGGACAAACCAGCGATATTAAGAAGTTTAACGATCTTGATCTTGGAGCTACCCTTTCAACTTCAAACAACTTTATTGAAGCGTACCCATACCTGGCACCTAATTTTGATCTTTTTCATGAAGAACAATCTTGGAAGAATCTATTTTCTTCACTACCTCCACTAACCACACCCGCTGGGAATTTCAAGATAACAGCAGAACTAAAGCCTTTTCTTTTGCAAAAGATCAACAATATTGAAACAGAACGGCCTTTATTAGTTCTTGGGCAGAGTGAGGGTATTCGCTTAGGAATTTTATTTGGAGAAGGCTTCTGGCAGCAGCGAATCTATGGTTATAGTTCAGTAGATAATCATGAACAAGTAGATAGCTGGTTAATTAAAACCATTCAGTTTATCAACATGAAAGAGCCACAAAGCAGGTTAAAAGTGGTTCCACCTGAAGATATCAACCGATATACTCCACTAGTTCTTAAAGCATTTCTTAAGAATAAGAGTGGGGAATTGACCAATGAACCTGAAGTGAAGATTGAGCTTAACTCTGACTCGATTACAAAGCCTTTAAGTTATATATTTGGGAAAGAGGTCTCCTCTTATGTATTAGATGCGGGCAGACTTAGCGCAGGAAAATGGAATTGGAAAGCCTCAACCAAAGAGGGAGGTGAAGATATAACCTCCAATGGCATACTAATCGTTAAGGATTTTAATGCCGAGCTAATGCAAACGCAGGCTAACCATTTATTATTAAAATCTTTAGCGCATCAGCAGCAAGGGAATTACTATACTCATTCTCAATGGGAAAAACTGTTTAATGATCTAAAGGATAAAGACAATACCACCCGGGAAATCATTACCGAGAGAGAGACGGAAGAACCTATACGATTCACTTGGATCTTCATTCTAATTGTGCTTCTAATGACCGCAGAATGGTTTATCCGAAAATATAATGGCGCCATCTAATACTTTTTATTCTTTCAGTCGTCGAACAGGTTGCTGAAGAACATCTCTCCGATACCTTAGATTAGAATTATACGCCCATAGCATTGCGGAGAGAGACCGGGTAACTAATAACGTTTTAATAGCCTTGGTAAAGATTATCCTTTTTCGGTATATAATACGCCAAGCCTGCTCTACGGTAGAAGCAAGTTCCTCGTGTGGTAACTCCGGATGATTATAGGTTAAATCCATAAATCGGAAATAGTGCCAGTCATTAGGGAAATTACTACAGTTGATCTTTTCTGTATTACTTAATCTAGTATAAAGACGAGTTCCAGGGAAAGGTGTTAAAATAGAAGTCTGAGCTGCATCGACCCAAGAGTCGACAATAAAGTGAGCACGATTAAGAATATCTTGTTTTGAATCGGTCTCAAGACCGAGGATAAAAGTTCCAAGAACAGCTATTCGATGTCTATTTATAATCCGAAAGGCTTTTTTATAGTAAAGTTTTCCGCCCTTTCGCTGATTGACTTTTTTATTTAGTTTTTCAAGGCCATCATTTGTTTCAGCCTCAACACCTACTAGGAGTATTCTACAACCGCTTTTCCTTGCCCAATAAAGCAATTCTGGATAGTCGGCAATATCCACCGTGACCTGACTAAACCACTGTATGTTGAGCTTTCTCTCAACAATGCCCTTGAATAACTCAAGTGCGCGTGCCCTATCAGATGGGGTATTACCTATCAAATTATCATCCGCAAAAATGAAACTTTTGAAATTAGATTTGCAACTCTCTATTTCGTCTAAGACCTCTTCAACAGGCCTTTTCCTATATCTTCTCCCATTAAAAGCGGTAACAGTACAAAACTCACAATCGTGAGGACAGCCTCTGGATGTCTGAATAATACGATACCAATATAGTGGATGGAACAGATCATGGCGTGCATGAGGGATCTGACTAGCATCTATATACTCTTTCGACTGGTATTTATCTTTTAAAAAACCCGATTCAAAGTCCTTAATAGCTTGTGGCCACAAAGACTCCGCCTCACCAATAACCACACTATTACAAAACTTTAGGGCTTCATCAGGGCACATTGATGCATGAATCCCTCCCATTACGACAGGAACCCCCTTTTCACGAAACAAAGAGGCGACTTCATAAGCTCGTGCCGCATTCTCTGTATAAGAGGTTATACCAACCAAATCAGCCTCCTTATACTTCGCCTCCTTAAAATTCTCATCAATAATTTTAATTCGCCAATTCTTTGGGGTCAAAGCTGCTACCACACCTAATGCCAGAGGCGGAAATTTACTGATTTGATCTTGTGAAAAACCTGTTCTCCTTTTATCAACCGGGTTTATTAACAAAAGCGTTCGCAACCCTTGAGCATCCGTGGATGATGCTAAGTTTTTAGTCATAACAGTAATCGAGTAAAAATAATAATCCTGCTGTGTATAATTCTTTGACCATTGCTGGTCATCGGCTTCAAAAGTAAAGTATTTTTATTATATTTCAATACTTTTTATCTATAATAATTTTTGACTCATAAAAAACTGAAACCACTAACGTGGGCAATTAATACAGTAACAAACTGAAAAATAACACTGCTAACAGCGCTTTTTCCTATTTTTACAGTTAAAATTCTTACCTTGAAAAACAAACTCATCTATATAGCTGCGATCACACTTACATTATTCTCTATATCTGGTTGTAATCGACTGAACAAGAAAAACATTCATAATGGATCCAAGAATATTACAATTGAAGCCATGACGGTGAATGACACACTCATTGACTTTAGCAGTGTGATTTCAGGAACATTTCTCGCTAATGAAGCAACAGAACTAAGATCGGAGACTCAAGGAAGAGTTATTGCTATTTATTTTTCTGAGGGAACCACAGTTAAAAAAGGAAATCTATTAGTCAAAGTGGATGATTCTGAGCTTCAAGCAAACTTAAAGAGAGTCAATATTGATCTTGTTCAGGTTAAGAATGAATACGAACGACGTAAAGGTCTTTTAAATGTTAAAGGAATCAGTTTAGAAGAATTTGAACAGAGCAGAACAAAGCTTGAGTCACTAGAAGCACAATCTACGCTTTTAAAAGTACAAATCTCAAAAACAGAGATTCGTGCTCCTTTCACGGGTCAGATTGGACTCCGAGAGATCAGTCAAGGAGCATATATTACACCTAATACTCTAATAACTACACTACAACAAATTGATCCTATCAAATTAGAGTTTAACATTCCTGAACAATATCGTAATAGTGTTTTCGATAAAGCATCTATTGTCTTCACCACAGAAGGGTCACAAAAGGAATGGAAAGCAAATGTTTATGCATCTGATTCTCGAATTGATGAGGCAACAAGAACCATTAAAGTGCGAGCCATTTGTCCCAACCCCGATCATCATTTACTTCCGGGGGGATTTGCTAAAATAAAGATAGATCTTGATCCGGGAAGGAAGAACATCCTTATCCCTGCTTCGGCACTTGTTCCGGTTTTAAATGGACAGATAGTCTATCTGATAAAAAATGGAAGATCCATAGCTACTCCTGTAAAGACAGGGATAAGAACAGAAAGGGAGGTCGAAATTACTGAAGGGATTAAACCCAATGATACGATCGCACTTACAGGGCTTCTTCAGCTCAAAGATAGCCTTGAGGTAACGGTTAATCTTAAACACTAAATCGCTGAAACACCCTCTCTGATGAATATTGCTACCATTAGTATCAAAAGACCAGTTCTAGCAACTGTAATAAGTTTGACTATTGTAATCTTTGGGGTTGTTGGATTCTCATTATTGGGATTACGAGAATACCCCAGTGTAGATCCACCGATAGTAAATGTTAGTACTACCTATGTTGGGGCGAATGCAGATGTTATAGAAGCGCAAATTACTGAGCCCCTTGAAGAATCAATTAATGGCATAGCTGGGATAAGAACTCTCACTTCTACCAGTGCTGATGGAAGAAGTAGTATTAGCGTGGAGTTCAATTTAGGTGTAGACATGGAAGCTGCAGCTAACGATGTTAGAGATCGTGTCTCAAGGGCCTTAAGAAATTTACCATTAGATGCCGATCCTCCGGTTGTATCTAAAGCCGACGCCGATTCCGATCCGATCATCATGTTATCGGTACAGAGCAATACACGTAATCTTTTAGACCTCTCCGACATAGCTCGCTATGTCATTAAAGAGAGACTTCAAACCATTGCAGGTGTTAGCGAAATTGCAATCTATGGCGAGAAAAAATACGCCATGAAAATCAACCTGGATCCAGCAAAACTTGCCGCTTACGGTCTATCTCCTTTAGATCTGAAAAACGCATTGCTCAAAGAGAATATTGAACTTCCTTCTGGCCGCATTGAAGGATACCAAACTGAGCTTACCATAAGAACATTAGGACGGCTCACTACCGAAGATGACTTCAACAATCTTATCATCAAAGAATCAAACAATACGGTTATTAGAGTAAAAGATGTTGGAATAGCACAGCTAGCACCTGAAAATGAACGGTCTTTACTTCGCGGAAATGAAGGAATCCCCCAAGTAGCTTTGGCTATTATGCCTCAACCCGGTGTAAACCATGTTGCCATTGCAGATGAATTCTACAAACGTCTGGATCGTCTTAAGGAAGAGGTCCCTGATGACATCCGCTTTGAGATCTCTCTAGATACCACGCTAATCATAAGGAAAGCCATCAACGAAGTACAGGAGACCATCCTTATTGCATTCTCTTTAGTAGTATTAATTATCTTCCTCTTTCTTAGACAATGGAGAACCACGCTCATTCCGGTGATTGCAATACCTATCTCTCTTATTGGTTCCTTTTTCATCATGTACCTTTCAGGGTTTACAATAAACATCCTTACACTCTTGGGAATTGTTCTGGCAACAGGCTTGGTTGTTGACGATGCCATTGTTGTTTTAGAGAATATCTATAAAAAGATAGAGCAGGGAATGTCGCCCATCGAGGCCGGATTCAAAGGATCAGAAGAGATTATTTTTGCCATTATAAGCACGACCATCACGCTAGCTATAGTATTCCTTCCCATCATATTTATCCAAGGATTGACAGGACGTCTATTCAGGGAATTTGCGGTAGTTGTTGCCGGGTCTGTTATTATCTCTGCATTTGTATCTTTAACGTTGACCCCAATGATGAGTGCTCGTCTATTAAAACACTCTACTAAACACTCTACCTTTTTCAACAAAAGTGAACTCTTCTTTAACAAACTAACAGATCAGTATAATTTGTCTTTACGATGGTTCATCCTCCACCGATGGCTTGTGTTTCCCATTATGATTTTCTCATTATTACTCATTCTTGGCCCAGGGGCTCTCCTTAAATCTGAGCTGGCGCCAATGGAGGATAAGGGACGCATAAGGATAGTGGCAACAGCACCTGAAGGCACCGCTTTTGAGGCGATGGAGGGTTATATGACCCGGCTCGTATCTATTGTCGATACCATTCCAGAAAAGGAATACCTGATTGCAGTTACGGCTCCCGGCTCATCAGGATCTGTTAATTCAGGCTTCTTAAGATTAGGCTTTTTGCCGGCCGATCAACGCCAACGAAGCCAACAACAACTAGCCGATTGGCTGAATGGGATCCTAAAAAAAGAGAACTTTGGAAAAGCATACGCTACCCAAGAACAAACAATTGGCGGCGGTAGAAGAAGTGGTTTACCAGTCCAATATGTCTTACAAGCACCTGATTTAGAAAGCCTCAAAAAAATTGTCCCCATTTTCCTTGAGAAAGCATCCAACAGCAAGGTCTTTCAGGTGGTGGATGTTGATTTAAAGTTCAACAAACCGGAGATAAGGCTAGAAATTGATCGAAACAGAGCAAACGCCCTTGGGGTCTCTGTAAAAGATATCGCCGAAAACCTTCAACTCTTCTTTTCCGGCCAACGCTATGGCTATTTCATCTTCAACGGCAGGCAATATCAAGTTATCGGTCAATCTTCTCGAATCAATAGAGACGACCCTTCTGATCTATCAAGTATCTATATCAAAAACACAAAAGGTGAACTGATTCAACTCTCCAACTTAATCAAAACAACAGAGTTTAGCAGTCCCCCACAACTTTATCGATTTAATCGCTTTGTTTCAGCTACCATCTCAGCCCAACCTGCTAAAGATTATACGATAGGTCAAGGTATCGATGAGATGAATTCTATAGCAAAAGAGGTACTGCCCGAAAATTTCTCTACTGCTTTAAGCGGTACTTCAAGAGAATTTGCTGAAAGCAGCGGAAGCCTTTTATACGCCTTCCTCTTCTCGCTTCTCCTTATTTACTTAGTCCTAGCAGCCCAGTTCGAATCTTTTAAAGACCCCTTGATAATTATGCTTACCGTTTGGCTAGCTATGGCAGGTGCCGCATTATCGCTTTGGATTTTCGGACAAACCCTTAATATCTTTAGTCAGATTGGAGCCATCGTTTTAATCGGCATCGTGACTAAAAATGGGATCCTTATCGTTGAATTCGCTAATCAAAGAAAACAGAGTGGATTGTCACTGCACGAGGCTGTAATAGATGCCGCAACACAAAGACTTCGTCCTATTCTGATGACAAACTTAGCGACTATTTTAGGTGCCCTGCCTATTGCTCTTGCCCTTGGAGCAGCATCAACTAGCCGGGTACCAATGGGTATTACAATCATCGGAGGGCTAATCTTCGCTTTAATACTTACCCTCTACGTAATTCCAGCTTTCTATACCTACATCTCATCAAAAACCAGAAATCAGTAATGCGATTTTGCCTATAGTCATCCCACCTCTTTACTCCTCAAAAGTTCCTTCCACTCTCATCATAACTTTAATAAGTTTAGCACGAACCTCATCGGCAACACATCTAAGATCAGCATTTTTAACCGATTGCATCGTAATCATAGGATCTATCACCGCAACCTCAGTCTCATTTTCACTGATGTATCTTACGAGCGTATTGCAAGGTAGTAATAACCCAATATTTGCCTCGGCCCGTATCGCCTTGTGCGCTGAGGCAGGAAGACATGCACCCAAGACAAGGTAAGGAGAGATCTCAACCCCTAACTTATTCTGAATTTTCTCTTGGAAGTCAATCTGAGTTATTACCCCAAAACTCTCTTCCTCTAACGCATTGCGCAACCTCCCTTCCGCCTCCTTAAATGAGATTGGTAATCTTACATAACGGTAATAATTTCCCTGTTCCATAACTTTATTTCTTGTTTTGTATTATACTCTTAGCCTTTTATTAGTTGAACTTAACCCATGTAAACCATGATACCCTTGATTAAGATATTACTGTAATTTCTTATCAACTCAAAGATGCTAACAATCAAAAATGGGGGTTGTTCAACCCAATCAAACCAACCTATCCTAAAGAAATCTTCCTCATCAGCTACTTTTAGTTGTACTTTTACCCTTTACATCCTTTATAGTACATCGAAATCGTATAATCATTATCACAAGGCTTTTCTCTTGAACAGAAATGACGAATTCTGACATAGAATTTTACACTCATAGCTAAAAATCAATATTATTGCCCATGAACCTCTTCTTTTTAAACTATTCCTTTCTGTTTTCTGTAATAACCTCCTCTTTCCTTTCTTTCAGCACATCTGATAAAAAAATAGACCTCTATTCTATACACCTTAACAACGCGCCCAAACAAGAGTTATCTCAAGCCTTCTCTTTTCCGGATCCCTCGTCTACTCAATCGAAAAAAAAGAAATTTACCATAGCATTATCAGAAAAAAGAGTAGAATTCAAACAAATCTCGGTTAACAAACTCACTACCGTCAACCTCAGCCCCAAAGGTGACACCATTAAACCAGGCGACACGATCATCATAGAACCAGGCCTAAGAAAAAACTTCTTAAGAATAGTAAACCTCTCAGGCTCCCCTAAGAACCCAATAGTCGTAATCAACGGCCTGGGAAAGGTTATCATTCACAACGAAGACAAAGGTGGTGGCTTAGTATTCAGAAACTGTAATTATATTCATATTACAGGTACTGGTCATCCCCAAATTAAATATGGAATTAAAATTGATACAGCCTACCTTGGGGCTACAGGGATGGGAATCGAGGAGTTCTCCAACCATTTTGAGATCGATCACATTGAAATATGTAATACAGGATTTGCCGGTCTTATGGTAAAAACGGATCCCTCTTGTGATTCTCTGACTTGGATGAGAAACTTTGAAATGAAAGGCATACGTATCCATGATAACTATATTCATCATACTCGAGGTGAAGGGATGTATATTGGGTTCTCTAAGCCCGCTCCCTATAAAAAGAGATGTGGAACCGATTCATTAACAGTTACAGCTCATCGAATAAAAGACTTAAAGATTTACAACAATGTAGTTAGTAATACCGGTTTTGATGGAATACAAATAGGGTGCGCTACAGAGGCGGTTGAAGTTTATAAAAACGACATTTCGTTATATGGCCAGCGTTGTGACAAAGACGGGAGATATTACGGAATGACTGGAATTGTTATTGGAGGGGGGTCTTGTGGTGCCTTTTACAAAAACCGACTCACAGATGGAATGGGAAGTGCATTCCAGATTTTCGGAGAGGGCGACATCTTCCTATTTGATAATACAATTATAAGAGCAGGACAAGGAGCCTATTGCAGTGAGATTAAAGTAAACCCATCCTCAATCTTTGCTGATGATAGAACAAAACATGAAGGTTATTCCATCTTTATTTTTAACAATACCATTGTTGATCCCTCCGGAAACGCCATTGACTTTAGAAGCCGGAACCATAAAAATAACGTTATTGTCAACAACTTAATCATTACCTATCTTAATAGTGAAGAACAAAAAAGCTTGCAATTAGGAAAAATACTTGTTAAAAGCACTCAAGAAACCGTTGTGAATGGCAACATCATACTCTCTGAATCAAAAAATGAAGGAAAGGAATTAAACAAACTAAATAGATGGTTTAAGAACATTCGATCTGATGACTATAGATTAACCCAGGAAGGTAGAATTAAACTAAAAAGCGAATCCTATTCGAGTGAAAAATTAAAACAACTTCTGTTAGAGGATCATCAAAAAGTAGAAGTAGCTGAAATAGTCGGTGCACAATAATCATTTTTTTCCCTCAAATTCGATTAAAAGATAGTTTTGTTAGATGTTTTTATGGATATTTGCGCATTGAAATACTCTATTAAATGAATAAGGTGGTTCAGTTGTCGGAAGCATCATCAATTGGGATCCATGCGATGGTATTAATTGCTCGATCAGAGGTTCATATGAATGTCAGTGATCTTGCAGAACGAATAGGCGCATCAAGGAATCATTTGGCAAAGGTGATGCAACGGTTGGTAAAAGATGGGTTTGTAAAATCAAGTAGAGGTCCTACAGGAGGATTTTTATTGGCTAAAGTGCCGGAGGAGATAACACTACTGGATATCTATGAATCTATAGAGGGACCTATCGAACCAGCATCTTGTCCGCTTGATCGACAAGTTTGTCCTTTTGGAAAATGCTTGATGGGGGGTGTAGTCAATAAGGCAACTATCGAAATTAGAGAATACTTAAAGGCAAACACCCTAAAAGAGATGATGGCCTACTAATTGGATGTTGTTGATCTGGCTAGAGGGAATATCGTTTCAAAATATCTTTTATCGAAAAAGAGTTTGAATCCAAGAGGGGCTCTACTCATTTGGATGCTATCGTCTACACTCTTAGGGACAGATCCCAAATCAACAAAAACCCTAAAAATCAATTCAGAGCATGAAAGTTTTTTTTCTGTATGAACATCTGAGAATGGGTCAAAAGGGAGTTTAAGGTCAAGAATTTGTTGGGCCATACGTCTGATTTTGATCGAATCAGACATCACAAACAGCAATGGACGAGTAACATAGATTTCTGAAGCATCTCGGTAGTTCCAGAAATCAGAGAGAGAAGAGAGCCGGACAAACTCTCCACGAATATTTTGTTCAGGGAGGGTATGAAGAACAAAAAAGCGATGGCTAAATTTCACTACTATACCCGCGTGCGACACGTGAAGATTCTCATTAAGAGTACGAATTACCAAATAGCTAATAAAGCCTCTACCCTTTCGTATTACAACATCACCTTCACGAAGAAGGTTAGTGTCAATAGTTGAGGTTATTTCCGGTTGTTTATCAGAAGATTTAGCCAGATCAGATTTATCATTGCAACTAATCAACAAAAAGGTCAAAAACACAAAAGACACGGGAAATAATCTTAGCCCATTACAGGTTGAGCAAAAAACAGTAATCATCCGTTTCCCAATTATTCTTTTGCGAGGTCAACTTTCCATTCATCATTCTTCCTGATCAAGATCAGATCGCTCAAATCACGATCTTCGGTCATGTAGGTCACCCAGGCAGTATCGCCATCTATTCTTGTCGATCTTATTACGACCTTTGGGAACAGGCCAGAGGTAGCGCTATCAGGAGACACTGACATAGCCTGAAGCATATCAATAAATGGCTCTGATCTCTCTGTACAATACTCCTTTGCACGAGAGAAATCCCGTTGATTAATACTCTCAAGGAAACCAGCCGCTTGTTTTTCAGGGCTATCCGGATCTGTACAACCAAGAAAGACTATAGCAAAGAAGAGAAATAGAAAAGAAATAAACTTCATAAGAATGATCTTTCTGCTAAGATACTATGTAGGTTTCTATGTTGAAAATAAATACGTTAAAAAGTTTGATATTCGATAGGTTAACGTTAAATTTGCTTTGATAATACAACGAAACTAAAGACTCTGTATTTGAGGTTTTGAGATACCAGAGAATATCTTGAAATCTTGTATTTGTCCAACAAACCACTGATTTTTTTATAAAAATAAACAACACCAGTTAAATCAAAGTGATATGAAGAAGCATAATTTTAATGCCGGCCCCTCTATCCTACCTCAGGTGGCCATTGAAAACACGGCAAAAGCTATATTAGATTTCAACGGAATTGGGCTTTCAATTCTTGAAATCTCGCACCGTAGTAAAGAGTTTCAAGCTGTCATTGATGAAGCAGTTGCTCTTTTTAAAGAAGTATTAGGTATCCCTGAAGGTTATCAGGTTCTATTTCTTGGAGGTGGAGCCAGCACCCAATTCTGTATGGTTCCTTTCAACCTTCTAAACAAGAAAGCTGCCTACCTTGAAACAGGTGTTTGGGCAAAGAAAGCTTTAAAAGAGGCAAAACTATTTGGTGAGGTGGCCACGGTTGCTTCATCCGCTGACAGAAACTACTGTTACATTCCTAAGGGTTTCACCGTTCCAACGGATGCAGAATATTTCCATATTACCACTAACAATACCATTTACGGTACCGAGATTCACGAAGACTACAACTGTCAGATTCCATTGGTAGCTGACATGTCTTCTGATATCCTCAGCCGTCCTGTTGATGTATCAAAGTATGCTATGATCTATGGTGGTGCTCAGAAAAACTTAGGTCCTGCCGGCGTAACCTTTGTAATCGTTCGTGAAGATATTCTTGGTAAAGTTGAGCGTACGATCCCCACTATGATGGATTATCGCACTCACATCAAAGAGGGATCTATGTTTAATACTCCTCCTGTATTGCCTATCTTCACCCTCAAGGAAACATTGAAGTGGCTTAAAGAGCTAGGCGGTGTTGAAAAGATGTACGAAATGAACAAAAAGAAAGCTGGCGTTCTTTACAATGCCATCGACAACAGTAAGATGTTTGTTGGCACCGCTGATAAAGACAGTCGTTCTTTGATGAACATCTGCTTTGTAATGAAGGATGAGTACAAAGACAAAGAAGAAGCTTTTATGGAATTCGCCAAGAAACAGGGTATGATTGGAATTAAGGGTCACCGTTCAGTTGGTGGTTTCCGCGCTTCCACATACAATGCTCTTCCAATTGAAAGTGTTCAGGCTTTAGTTGATTGTATGGCTGAGTTCGAAAAGAACAACATGTAATTACTACTAAACTAATATTCAAAAGGTAGTCCCATTAAGTTGAGACTACCTTTTTTTTCACTTTAAAGTTTTAGAACCCTTTTCTGGCTCTTGCACTTAAGCTAAGTTAACCGTTCCTCCAAAGACCGACGGTGAGATCCTTGCTCGTCCAATATTACTATCTAATACAGAAGAGACCGTATAAGCATAGAGGTAAATAGTACCGGTTCCCAATGATTCAGGAATCATCACTTCGGCCGTTTGATCTAAGCGCTTGCCTGGAAGTTCAGTATACCATGCCTTCGATGCAACACTATTTAAGGCAATAAGCACTACTTTATCATTCTGAGCATTATCGCTATAGTCATCTTCAGAGTCCCAATTAAGGGTAAGTTGACGGGTGTTAGCAGCTACACTGCCTGTAAAGGCAACCAACGTAGTACCTGGACCATCACTAAATGGCAACTTAGCATAGTTAATGGAAACAGCAGGATAGCTCCCCTCGGTGGCATTCTTAACAATTGCACCCAAGGCTTTTGAAAACCACAGAGAGGGAACTGCTGTACCAGAATAACCCCGTCTAAAGGGCTCGGTCAATAATTTGACCAATCTAAGAGCCAAAGAGAACTTGCTTTGATTAGTTAACGAAGCTAAACTCTTTGAAGCATTAATCGTCTTCTTGTGTACCCTGATAATACACTGTTCACCTCTGAAATAGCCGACTACTGTACCGACTTTTCCTCTGAATCCACTGAGGATTCCTGAATCAATTTTACCCATGATTTCTTGTTTTTTAGGGTTTGATAATTTGTTTATTACTACAGCCTCTCAATTTTTTTTTTTGCGGCTGATATCCCCTTAACTCCAAATCATGAACTCATACCCCTCTATTGTTTCATCCTTTTCAAAAAACCGTTAAGATGAAAAGCCCCATGACAACTTGTCCGATAAAATGAAAAGTTTGTCATAATTCCATCCAAAAGCTTTTCATTTCTTTTCATGTCACATGACAGATAAGATCTGCAAACAACGCACAACTCTACAAATCATTATAAATCAACGAATATCACAAACCAAATAACACTACCCCACAGATAACCCAATGAGAAATCACCTTTTCAGCTATCTCTCCCTTTGCCCTTCGCTTCTTCTGTATACATTATTCCAATTAGAACGGAAAAAAAAGAAAAGGTCTCGACTACAGTTTGGTCAGAAACTGAGTCGAAACCTTAAACAATATGGATAAAGAAGATTCGCATCTCACGTTCTTCCCCTTCAGAATTTAACAACGAAATGGAGAAAGAGCGAAGAGAGAACGAAGAGGAAAGGGAGAGCTAATGTTTTTTACATTAACATTCCACCACAAACATGTATTACTTGTCCGGTCACATAACTACTGAGATCGCTAGCCAGATAGACACAGGTATTAGCCACATCCTCAGGCTGCCCACCACGTTTCAGGGGAATACCATTGATCCACTCTTTTCTGACATCATCAGGAAGTTTGGCAGTCATTTCAGTTTCAATAAAGCCAGGGGCAATAGCATTGCACCGAATATTACGTGAACCTAACTCCTGAGCGATGGATTTAGTGAAACCAATCATCCCAGCTTTTGAGGCAGAATAGTTGCTTTGACCCGCATTACCACTAACCCCTACAACTGAACTCATATTGATTATGCTGCCTTTTCTAGCCTTTAGCATAATTCTCTGAGCTGCCTTTGTTAAATTGAAAACAGACTTTAAATTCACCTTTATTACAAGATCCCAATCCATTTCTGTCATTCTCATTAAGAGTTGGTCACGAGTGATTCCGGCATTGTTTACCAAAATATCAATGGTGCCGAATTCTTTAACAACCTCATCAATCAAAGCCTCAGAACCGGCAAAATCAGAAGCATCAGAGGCAAATCCTTTGCCGCGAACACCAAGAGCGGCAATCTCAGCCTCTAAGGAAGTTACATTATCATCAAGTTTAAGATCACTGAAGGCAACATTGGCTCCCTGTTCAGCAAACTTTAAAGCGATAGCTCTGCCAATACCTCTTGAAGCTCCGGTAATTAAAGCAACTTTTCCTTCTAATAGTTTCATGTGTTATTAATTTGTTTTTCAAAGGTCACATGTAATACGCCAGATTATTCAATATATTCTCCGTTTGAAGAGTCTACCTATCTGGCGATTTCATTGATTCTCTTTTAAAAGGTTAAACCGAGTCGGTTGATTTTACAACCATGAGACTGCAAAAATACTTAAAATTCAAATAAACACTTAATCTACCCACTCACCACAACCAATATCACACAGAATATTCACTATTACAACTTTTCACTCCAAATATTTGTCTTTATCTTTGTTTTTGGTGACTTATTCGAGCCATTTATGAAAAACACCTACTATATTCTGTGTCATGAAAATTAATTCTGATCTTAGATTCATTTTGCTCTTTTTATGTGTACTTTTCTGCGCACTTCAGACTAGAGCACAAAATGACACAGAATTTTGGTTTGCCGCCCCAGATAATGATCAGGGGAATGCAAATAACCGAGATCAACCTATATATCTTCGAGTTGCCACCTTCAGTCAGCCAGCGACCATCACCCTATACTATCCAGCCCGACCAACAGTCGCACCGATAGTTGTTGAGGTACCAGCTAATGGCACCTACACGTTTAATTTAGATAAAGCAAACACAGAATCTCAGCCAAGTAATACAATCTTAAACTTCGGGATTAAGCTTACCAGCACTGCACCTATCACCGCCTACTATGAGCAATCAAGCACAAGTAATCCCGACATCTTTACACTGAAAGGAAAGAATGCTTTAGGAACAAGATTCGTAGTCCCTTCTCAATTCAACTATAACAACTCCACAAGGTTTCTCAGTGCAGGAGGGGCTGCCCGTAACTCTTTTGTTATTGTTGCGAAAGAGAATAACACGCAGGTCACCATCGTTCCGAAAAACGATATTGATGGGCACGCCGCCAACACTCCTTTTACGATAACCTTAAACGCCGGACAAACCTATTCGGGTCGAGCCACCAGCTCTGAGGCTGCCAAGCACTTGGGGGGAACCATTATCACCTCGAATAAACCAATTGCAGTGACCATTAATGACGATTCTGTAGAGATGACCGACCAATCAGGGCCTGATCTTGCCGGAGATCAATTGATCTCTCATACCATTTTTGGAAAGGAGTATTGTTTAGTAAAAGGTTATTATCAGACGACGGCAGGAACATCAACTGATAGGGTATACATCTTTGCTGACTCATCAAACACAGCAATTATTATTAATGGGACACTAGTGGCCACTCTGACTGCCGGTAATTATTATAATTATACATTTGGCACAGATGAGGCAGCCTATCTAACCACAAGTAAACCCGTAATTGTCTATCATCTATCCGGCTATAATGAACAGCCAGCAGGTGCTATCATCCCTCCTATTCAATGCACCGGATCCAACGAGATCGTCTTTACAAGAAGTTCGGTTACAGGCACAGGTAGTCAAAGATTTGGGTTGGTAATCATTACTAAAACAGGCGACGAGTCTAGTTTTAGCGTTAGCCCACCTGACTTCACCATTTCTGCCTCAAATTTTCTTCCTGTTCCAGGAACTGCTGGTGAATGGAAATATGCACGTATGAGCAACATCCAAGGTGTAAACACGGATGTTGGATACCGGGTTAGCAACTCTTCAGGACTATTTCATATGGGTCTTCTTTATGGATGGAGTTCGAGTAATGCCCGTTATGGGTTTTACTCCAACTTCTCTTCTGTCAATCTAGGCCCCGATGTAACTATTTGTCCCGGAGATTCTATTTACCTTGATGCAGGCGCCGGTAAAGACTCCTACCTATGGAGTACTGGTGAAACCACTCATGATATTTGGGCCAAATTACCCGGCACCTATTGGGTACATGTAGTCCACAATCTTTGTCAGCTTAATGACACCATACAAATCAACAATTATACAGTTACCCCAATCAACCTTGGCTCCGATCGATCCGTTTGCGGAAACAACACCACCACACTTAATGCTGGTGCAGGTTTCCTTAACTACCTCTGGAGCACAGGACAGACCAGTCAATCTATTCCCGTTCAAGCTGGGACCTACTCAGTTCAAGCAACCAATCCAGGAGGTTGCATTTCACGAGATACCATAAATGTTATTCAAAATCCATTACCCCCTCCTAAACAGATCAAACACTTTTAGTCAGCCAACATGAATCATTTAACCAAACTCATTCTTGCAATTATCTTAACTTTCTGTGTACTCAACTCGTATGCAGAGGGTACCAAACAATTCTCTCCAACTGAAGGCAGCCAATACTATCTGGTCGTTAGAAACGGTGGAGACCGTGGTTGTTTTGGAACCATAGCCTGCGATGAACTTTCGAAAAAGATCTGTTTTGATATAAAAAGCACAACAGAAAAGGTCTACTTTGGCACCAATCCCAACTTCCCCGGCACCACCTACAACTATCAAATAAAAAAGTTAGATGGCACCATCGTTCAACAAGGGTCGCTTCCAACAAGTACGGCTCCAGGCTATATTGCCGACTATGAAGTAGCCGTAACAGGACCAAGTGCAGTCTATCCAGGTGGATACTCTGCCCTAACCTTTAATCCCCCTGCCGCTGGCACCTATATCTTTGATTTCGAAATAGGAAACGGGAATAATACCGAGACAGAAATCAAATATTTCGACATTACTGTAGCCAACCAAGCCAATATAGAGCAGAAAGGACGAGTATGGTCCATGTCATGGAATTTTACCACCACCTCATCGACGGTACCTTTCAAAAGTAAACTCTACCCCTATACAGCCGATAGTGTTGTCACAGAAATCTATTTTAATGGCATGTCACCCTATGCCTTCAGTGTCACATGTAACATGAATGGATGTGATAATACCGGAAACTTTGTGAACGACAGACGTTCAGTTGCAGGAAACCACACCTACCCTCAATACAAAGTTTTTCTAAACAATCCTGATCAAGAGCTATTCCCTTCGGGTACAATGGGACAAATTGATTCTATTACGATGGACAACCCATGTAATGGTAGAATAACTTTTAATGTATATGCTAATAAGCCTGGCTTGGCAGACTTTATTATTGAAATAAATGGGATTCCAGGATATCAGGCTGACGACAAATTTCTAACGACAACCGTCGAGCCGAACAAAATCAATTCTATTGTATGGGATGGCGTCTCTGATAATGGAGATACTGTTGCTAATGGAAAGCATATAGAGATTCAGGGAACCTTTGTTAATGGCAGAACGAATCTTCCTTTATATGACGTGGAATACGGCGATGATGTGGGTTGGCGTGGCTTTGAGGTCACGTTAGTAAGACCTATAGGACCTCGTCCGAAGGTTTATTGGGTTGACACGCTGATTTATAATCCGCCATACCCAGCCACCTCTATTGAATTAAATGGATGCGAAGGAACGTGTCACTCATGGGGCTACGCGGGTAATGAAAGAACCATAAATACATGGTGGTATTCTTTAACTGCATCAGTAATCCCTATCGACTTTCGATACCGTAGATCAAACTTCACGCCTATCAATCACATCATTTGCCAAGGAGATAGTGTACAGGTGTTTGGCGTTTGGCGTAAAACAGATGGCTACTTTGCTCAGACTCTAACCAATTGCATGGGATGCGATTCAACAACTGGAGTTACGGTCAGAGTATTACCAGGCCCAACACTCGAATTAGGACCCGATCAAGTCTTATGCAATGGAATATCAACCATCCTGGATGCAACCGGCCCTGCTGGCAGTTCTTATCTCTGGTCAACCGGTGATACAACTCCAACTATAACGGTCAATACTACCAATACGTACTCCGTTAGAATGACAGCTCCCAATGGATGTATTAGAAACGACAGTATTCACATCACAGCAAGTAGCGTTCCTCCCGTCCAAATAAAACACTATTGAGTATACTAATCAATAATCTATTATCCCATAAAACCAACTTTTTATCTCTATTGTTTGTCTATATACGGTAGATATCGTATATATGAGAAACATCCTGATTTTGGTGCTATTATTAGCTCTTTCGTTGACAATCTATGCTGAAGGAACTAAAGAGTTAATGCCTTTTGCCTCCGATAGTGTTGGCCGTGCAGTCATTGTCTTATCCAAAGGCATTGCTCAAGGTAATTATGGCCATTTTGCAGTCTCAACAGCTCCTGAGGAGAGTCGAATTTATTTTACAATATTTTCTTCTACTGAAAAAGTATACCTTGGCTTTAATTTCAGAAAAGGAACAAACCCAACCTATGTCATAAAAAAGTATCCATCAGGTACTATTGTTAAACCTTCTGCCGTTGTTCCATCATCAGGTTCAGGTTATATATCGAGTTATAATAGAGCAATCTTAGGTCCAGCCGCCATTACAACAGGCGGTTATAATGCAACCCTATGGAATCCTCCGTCTTCAGGCGACTATTATATTGAATTTGCCTATACTGCAACCGGAGGTTTTGGCGCACTTGACGCCATACTGCAGTATTTTGATTGTACGGTGGCCTCTAATACAAATACACCTATTCCAGGGCGAGTATGGTCAAAGAACTGGTTTCTAAGTACTGAAGGAAATACTAATCTTGATATTTTTCGTGGGAAGCTTTACCCCTATTCTGATGACCAGATTGTCACAGAAATTAACTTTAATGGAATTAGACCCTATTTTTTTAGAGTTACCTGTAATCCAAACGGATGTAATAACACAGAGCCCTTTACTGAAGCACGAAAATCGAGAAATGGTAACTATACTTATCCCCAGTACAAAATCTTTCTCAATAACCCTGATCCAACCCTCTATCCAACCGGAATACTGGGTGCTGTAACAAGTGTTAACACCCTTAGTAATTGTAATGGGACGGTCGATGTCAATATCAACGTCAATAAAAGTGGTCAGGTTAGCTTACTTATCGATATTAACCCTCTCCCTGGATATCAACCTGAAGATGTCAACCTCACCGCTGATGTCACCTCTTCAAGCACTAATACCATCATTTGGGATGGCCTTAACGGATTAGGCCAACAAGTGGCTAACGGCACCAATGTCTCCGTTGTGGTGACCTATATCAATGGCTTAACTAACTTACCGATGTATGATGTCGAATACAGCCCTTCTGGATTCATTGTTAACTTAATACGACCTACAGGAACAAAACCCGCCGTCTTCTGGGATGATACTAATCTTGATCCAGCAGCGCTTCAGCTTAATGGCTGTACAAATGTAACGGGGTGCCATACCTGGTCGAATTTTATTGGAAACGAAAACACACTCAATACTTGGTGGTACTCTTTAAGCACAACCCTTGCTCCCCTGCCAGTCTATTATAAAAAATCAGATCTAATCTTACTTAATCAAACCATCTGTCCTGGTGACAGTATTCTCTTCGAAGGAACCTATTACAAAACAGCCGGCGTTTATACCCACAACTTTACCAATTTTACAGGATGTGACTCAACTCGTAAACTCACGTTAACTCAACTTGTTGGTCCATTTGTGGAGCTTGGCAATGATACGATTGTATGCTATGCCTCCTCATTAATCCTTTCGGCTCCAACAAACCCCACTCTACCCTATACTTACCTCTGGAACACAGGCCAAACCCTATCTCAGATTTCTGTCAATACCACTGGCACCTACTCTGTTTTGGTCTCTGCGCCTAATGGCTGCTCCCATCAGGACCAGATAATGGTCACTTTCCCCCCTGCAATTTTATCCAAACCTATTAAGCACTTTTAAACACAACTCCAGCTTGAATGGTATATAATTAATTGCCTAGTTAAATTCAAGAAAAGTCAACACTTATTCAGTCAAACTCATAGATTTCCTTTTATTATAAAGAAATCTCTCGGGTCTATAGCTTGTAATTACAAATTTGTACCCTAACTTTGGGGTCTTGCTAATCAATCAACTTTACCAACTGATGCAGATATATCACCAGCTAAAGTATTTCTTCATAATTATCCTACTGCCTCTTAGTATAAAACTTTCAGCAGAAGGGACAAAAGAGATCATGCCAACATCAACTGATAAAGGAAGAATTCACCTGTATAAATCTTTTAGTGATTTTGCCCATATCGATGCTACTGAGCCCTATCGATTACACATCAACATTCAAGCAACCGGTGAAATCATCTATTTTGGATTTGGAACAACCATAGATCCAATGGGAGGTTCGGGTAATGATGTCTCTTATAGACTAATGAAACCCGATGGAACAATAGCTCTTAATCTAACATCTGTCCCCACTTCAGGAGCAGGATTCATTGACTCCTATAATAAAGCAGTAGTGGGACCTAAACAATTTCCAGGCGCTTCTACAACGGGCTATAATGCGATTGCATATACTGCTACTATGACAGGTGACTATTATATGGAATTCGATTATTCCGAATGGAGTTCCAATGGGCGCAGAGAGTTTACTTTCTTTGACATTACCGTGGGGCTAGGCAATACGAAAAAGCTTGGAAGAGTGTGGTCAAAAGCCTGGCAATTCACAGCGACCAATGAAGGATCCGCATCCTCAAACCAGTTTAAAGGCTCTGTCTATGTCTATGCTGATGATGGAATAGTAACCAAAGTCAACTTTAATGGGTTTCAACCCATCGTATTTAATGTCTTTTGTAATCCCACAGGAGTCGTTAACACAGGAAACTTTGTAGAAGATCGGAAATCCACGAATGTCAATCAAAAGAATCCGCAATATAAGATCTTTCTCAACGATCCTGATTTAACTATTTATCCAACCGGGGCTTTTGGAATCATCACAGGTGCTGTTACCACGTTCAGCTATTGTGATGGGGGTACTGATATCTTTGTACCAGTAAACAAAGCTGGTAGGGTCGAATTGCTGATAGAAGCCAATCCGGCAGCAGGAATCCAACCTGTAGATAGACAAATTTTTGCCGATGTAGTTCCAGGAACCAATACCATTCATTGGGATGGATTAAACGGCCTAGGACAACCTTTAACCAGCGGATCACAAGTCTCCGTTCAAGCTACCTATCTCAACGGACTAACTAACCTGCCTCTCTGGGATCCTGATGTCAATAATAATGGATTTAAAGTTAGCTTAATTCGTCCAACCGGCCCTCAACCAGCGATGTTTTGGGATGACTCAAACATCTTTGGTACCTCTAATCTCACTGGATGTACCGCTACAACCGGATGCCACACCTTTGGCAGTACTATTGGGAATGACAATACTATTAATACATGGTGGTATGCTAACTCAACAACCTCTGCGCCTGTAACATTTACATATCGGCACACCTATTACGGTAGCTCTAACCAAACCCTTTGCGAAGGTGATAGCGTTCTGTATAATGGTGTTTGGGTTAAGACGGCAGGTGTCTATTCTAATACAGTACTAAATATGCAGGGGTGTGATTCTACAACAGCAATTAATCTTACTTTAATTCCTAAACCCACCGTAACCCTCCCCCCTGATGAAGCTTACTGTATTGGCGGAAGTACAACACTTGATGCAGGTTCAGGAACCGGATACACCTATTTTTGGACTCCAGGTGGCGCAACTACTCAATCAATTACCGTAAATACCGCCGGAACTTATACGGTAAGAGTAACAGCTCCTAACGGTTGTTTTAAAACAGACGATTTTACACTGACCATACATCCCAATCCACCAGGAAAACAAATAAAACATTACTAAAGACGAATTAACCGGCTTGGTTATTATAGAAAGAGACCCATAATTAACATAGGTCTCTTTTTTTTTCTCAAAAACTTATGTAAACTTGCATTATTATAATCGACTAAACAAACTTAGCATGTGAAATACTAAACTGACTACTAGATCATATCTCTAAAACTGTCTGGTCGATGATCATATTATTGAGAGTTTACCAGAAAAACTAATTGATTGATTCTATAATTAGGCTCCCTTATAAACGATGAATAAACCTTATTCTGCATAAGGTCTAACCGAAGACCAAATACGATGCAACAATTGCAAAACTAGATAGGCACTCTTACTACACTCTAAAAACTACAGCCATGATCTCATCTTTTCAATCTACTTTTTTCAGATATCTGGTAACCTTGATTCTCTTAACTTTTTCCTTTAATATTTTTGCAGAGGGGACCAAACAACTCTGGCCAAACGAATCCAATATTTGTTGGATTAGACCTTCTAAAAGCGGAAAATATGGACAATTCGCTACGCCAGGTTCAGGGCCAAACGGAAGACTCTACATATCCATCGCTGAAGCGAATGAAAAAATTAACCTAGGCTTTAAGGTAAATAAAGGCGTATCAACCCCTCCCGAAAATCTAAAATACACCCTATATTATGAACCAACAAATTCTGTTATTAAAACGGGTTTAGTTCCATCCTCAGGAACCGGCTACATTGATAGTTACAATAGCGCAATAGCCGGTCCAAATACTATTTCAGGAAGCACAGGACCAACATTTAGTCCTATAATTATAACAGCCACCCAACCCGGAGAATACTATATAGAATTTGATTGGACCAACAACATCAACAATTCAGGTGATAATGTTGTTGAGATCATGTACTTTGACTGCACTGTTAGTAATAAGATTGGAATAACAACGATTGCAAAACCAGGAAGGCTTTGGTCAAGAAACTGGGTATTAAACACAAATGGAGCCATCAATGAGGCCTATTCAAAGCTCTACGTATACAGTAACGACAATATTGTTACTTCTATAGACCTAAATGGAATGAAACCATGGGGTTTTAATATTTCATGTAACGCTACTGGGTGCTTAAATACAGGTAATACAACCCTAGACAGACGATCAGTACAAGGAAATCACACTTACGCTCAATACAAAGTGTTTCTCAATGATCCAGATAATTCCCTTTTTCCCTCAGGAATTTTAGGGAGCATCACAGATGTAAATGCCAATCCCTCTTGCGATGGTACCGTTGATTTCCAAATTACAGCAACAAAAGATGGAAGTGCTGACATTTTAATAGAAATAAATCCTAACCCAGGAATTCAACCTGAAGATGTAACATTAGGTGGAAATATACAACAAGGTATTGTAAACCATTTTTTCTGGAATGGCATGAGCGGAACGGGAATACCTGTCTCTAACGGAGTAAATGTGATGGTTTCGATCACTTATATTAACGGATTGACAAATCTCCCTTTATATGACGTCGAAGAGAATGCAAATGGTATCAAAGCAAGCCTTGTCAGACCAACCGGGAATGCTTTTAATACCTATTGGGTTGATACCTTACTATTCACTAAGCCTTTTCCAACCTATTCAGCAAACTTATCTGGATGTAACAATCCCTCTGGATGTCATACATGGACATCTGAAATTGGAAATGAAAACACAATTAACACTTGGTGGTATTCACATACATCCTCCTCCCAACCCATCCAACTAACCATCAAAAAGAATTATTTAAACAATCAAAACATAACGATGTGTGATGGCGACAGCACCTTCTTTTATGATGATTGGATTAAAACAGCAGGAGTATTTTCAAAACAGATGTATTCACTCATTACCGGATGCGATAGCATAGAGCAAATCACAATAACTCTTCTTCCTAAACCATCGTTGCCCACAGCAATGACGGTTGAATCATGTACAGATCAAACTACCATTATTGGCCCTTTATCAATGAATGGCCACTCCTATTTATGGAATACAGGGCAAATAACCTCACAAATAACCCCAACAACTGCTGGACTATATCAACTCCAAACTACCGGCCCTAATGGCTGTAAAACGAACACCTGTTATAATTTTATAATTAATGAGCCACATGAGGTATCCCCGATTGAGCACTATTAAAAGTTATCAAACGAGCTATCTAACCACAGATAACCGGCAACCCTTTTATTCCTGCAAATACAGAAGAAGCTACTGTAAAAGATACAATAGCTTCTCCCAATAGATAGGAAATTACTTTACAATTTTCAATACACTATAAAGTAGATCGGTAATACTATCAAACGACTCATATTCATCATAACCGGTTCGATCTACAATAACATATTTGTTTTTAGAAGGAACAAAACAATAGATCTCTTCATCAGCATTTCCGAATATTAAAGCCCCCTGCCACTTTCGAGAAAACGAACTAAAGGCATATTTCTGGTTAACATCCACAATACTGCGGGGCATGTAATCTGCATCGCGCATATTATCAGGATTTACCGGTAATACCTCAACTCCATCATATATCAGACCATCTGATTTCTTCAAGAGTTTCTTTAACTCCTCGGGCATATCAGGAAGATTATTCCTGGTTAGTTTCTTAGTAGCCATTGCTAAATCCTCAGCGCTGGCAGGACGGCCTAAAGAGGCACCATCCAACCTTTTAATACGCTCCAGCAAGTTCTTCATTGCAATCGAAAAATTGAATATCTAATTAGTTATTTAGAAAAAGAATTAACTCTAAGTTTACCGTTCAAAGATAATAGTTTTCAGAATCTTTCAGTTTATGTGACAAAAAAAAGATAAATAACCAAGGAAAACACCCAACGAACCAAAGCAAACCGGGCTATCCACATTCGTAGATAGCCCGGAATTTAGCATTTATAAGGAAAACCTATTTTATCTCATAAGCATTACCGTTCCGGTTTGCGTCTGTTCTACCCCAGGAGATACCGTTCCATCGCCTCTGTAGACAATTTTCCAAACGTATACACCCGATTCGCAATACTTACCATTAGAGTCCTTACCATCCCAACCGTCAAAGAGACTATCTGTCTCGTAAACCAACATACCCGTACGGTTGAAGATATACATATGGAAGGTAATAGTAGGATCTGTTGAAGTTGCGTTGAACACTTCATTGATACCATCATTATTAGGACTGAAAGCTGTAGGCATATGCAAATAGCCACCACAAAGTTGTACATAAACAGTATCACTCATTGAGCAAGCATCATTGCTAACCGTTACCGAATAGAAGCCAGATTCCTCAACTCGTAATAAACGTCTATTTGAACCATCATTCCATTCGTATCGCTCTATACCATCACTTTCACCTGCATCAAGCATTACAGGTTCACAGGTGAACAGGTAAAGGTCTTTGCCTAAATCAACATAAGGATGGGTAAGTACATTCACTTGAACATCCAATGTATCTATACATCCACTAGCTGATGTACCAATGAGCTGATATGTGGTCGTGACCGTAGGTGAAGCTATTACTACTGGTCCTCCAATGGTATCTAATCCTGTTCCAGGTGTCCATACGTAAGATTCTGCTCCACTCGCTGCTATAGTAACCGTCTGTCCGCTACAAATGTATGCATCAGGAACAGTGACAGAGAGAACAGGCAAAGGATTTACATAGAGAACTAATGTATCAACATAAGCACCGCATGGAGTATTTCCCTGAGCAGTTAATATGAGGTAAACCGTATCACGTTCAACTACATCCTCAGGACCTAGATAATAGGTAGTATAGATCGAAGAAGGATCACTAAAAGTACCAGTACCTGTGGTAGTCCAATTCAGCGAAGAGGTTTCTATTGCGTAGGCTCTAACCGTATTGAAATGGGAGCCTTCACAAACAGAATCAACACCTCCAGCGAAAATAACGGGTTGTTGAACAACATTTATTGTAATGGAATTACATTCCGTTATTCCACATGCATTGGTATATCTAGCATAATAGGTAGTTGTAGTCTTAGGAGCATCCACATAGAAGGGATTACCAACTCCAAGTTTAATAGCTCCACAGCCACCGGTAAACCACTGCAAACTATCCCCATTACCACCAATAGCACCTAGTTGAATCTGATTGGGATAATCTGAACAGATAACAGTCACATCTGCAACTAAGGAAGCAGGAACTACGGGCTCATTAACCTTGACCCTAACACTATCAATGGTTGATTCGCCACAAACATTTACCCAATTGACATAATACCATGTTGTGGTATCGGGAGCAAATAGGTTAAGAGGTTGTCCCTGTCCGATATTAACTAAAGCACCGGCATCATCCTTAGTATACCATTTCAACACATCGCCCTTACCACCATGGGTATATAGGTTGATAGCTGTGACGGTACCAGGACAGAAATTATTGGTATCAACACCAACAAAGGTGACAGGCTCAGGTAGATTCATTATAATATCGATTGAAGCACATTCAGAGACACTGCAATCGTTCTTCCATCTTGCATAGTAAGTGATATTCGCTACAGGAGCAGGAATAGTAAACGGATTAACATTGCCAATCTTTATTCCATTACATGAGCCAATAAACCATTCTACCGTATCACCAAGGCCACCAACAGCACTTAATGTAATAGTAGCTACACTGCCAGGACAATAATTATTTGTATCGACCACAATAGCCGTTGGAGCAATTGTCAAAGGTTTAACAGTAACTCGAACAGTATCGCAAGCAGAGACACCACAATGATTTGACCACTGAGCATAGTATACGGTTGTCTCTTCAGGAGAAGGTAAAATCAACGAATTACCCGTACCAATAGAATCTCCTCCACAAGAATTAGCATACCATGTTATGAGACCCTCAGGAGCCCCTTCAGCATATAATCTAATAACACCCGGATCATCATAACAGACAACAGGTCTGTCGGTGTATACGGTATCAAGATTAATAATCTGATCAACATATACCGTTAATGTATCACAAACAGAGTTTCCACAACTACTCTCCCATCTTGCGTAGAATGTAGTGGTTGTATCAGGAGCAATCATACGATACTCAATGCCCGAGCCAAGATAAGTTGTGCCACAGCCATCTTTATACCATGATACACTATCCCCGATTCCGCCATGGGCTCTCAGTTTTATGATACCATTATAACTAACGCAGAAATGGGTTGTATCTACCGTTAAGCTATCTGGCGCAATAGGCTGATCAAAGACATTAATCTTAATTGATTTGCAAATTGAAGCACCACATTCACTCTCATAACGAGCATAATAGTAGGTAGTAACTAACGGTGCATTTAATAGTAACGACGCACCCGTACCTATTGAAGTACCATTGCCACAACCTCCTTCATACCAAGTAACAGTTCCATTACCTCCACCATAAGATTGGAGAGTAATTGTAGAGACAGATCCACTACAGAATTGATTATCGGAACTGGTAATACTATCTGGAGCAATAGGTAAAGGAATGACCGTAACCGTTACTGATTGGCAGAAGGTCGTATCACAACCGTTCATCCAACGACCAAAATAGGTTGTTGTAACAGTAGGTGCTGGTATTTGAAGAGTAGGATTCATTCCTGTTCCACTTCCAATAAGCGTATCACCACAACTATTACGATACCATTCAAATTTATCACCACTACCACCCCATGTCTTAAGCGTAATAGAAGGATAAGTACCTGAGCAGAAATTATTCTGGTCTACACTAATAGAATCAGCAGCCACGGGCTGAGGATAAACTCTAACAGTGATCGACTTACACAATGATATCCCACAGATATTCTCCCAACGAGCATAATAGGTAGTAGTCGTTGTCGGTACGGTGGGAACAGTAAAGGTCTCACCAGAGCCAATATATGTACCTCCACAACTACCAGTATACCATTTCAAATCAGAACCATTACCTCCAGTTGAAGTAAGTACTAAGGAACTAACTGTTCCAGCACAGAAATCATTCTGAGATGCAAATACATCTATTGGAGCCTGAGGTAAGTACAATACATCTATTCGAACAGAATCAGCTTCCGAGACACCACAGTCATTTTCCGTTCTGGCAAAGTACCATGTTGTGTCTGATGGAGCAGGTAAATCAACGTTTGAACCAATTCCAACCAGAGTACCTCCGGCTGAGTTTTTGTACCATTTAACAGTGCCTGAACCACCATTAGCTTTAAAATTGATCAAATTAACCGTATTTACACAATAGCTGGTAGGCGTTGCTGTAATTGAGGTAGGCTTTACAGGTAAAGGATTAACAGTGGTTACCTGAATCATAGAATCACTACATCCTTCCGGACTGGTATAGGTAAACTTTATAGCATATGGACCACCAGGACCAGCAACCGAGGGGGTGAAAATTGCATATCCTAATCCAGAATCTTCAAGACCAAGAAGAGGACCATTTACCCCGCTAAAGGTACCATTAGGAATTTGATTTCCAATTAAAACAACTGGATTTGCATCTTCACAGAACTCAGGTAATAGTCCTGTAAATGTTGCATCAGGAACAGGATTAACAATGACTGTATAAGTTGTATCTCCAGAACAATCTCCTGGGGTAACCGAATTGTAGGTATAAGTGATATTGTATTCGCCAGGAGCAGTATTAGAAGGATTAAAGATAGCCTTACCAATTCCCAGATCCACGAAACCAGGAGTCGATGGAGTTATACTAAAGGAACCAAGTGGGAATTCACTACCCTGAATTGTATCGGCCGACTCATTTGCACAATAGGCAGATGCTAAATTCGTAATAGTAAATATTGGAGCGGGATTAACTACGGTTTGTGCAATCACGGTATCAGAACATCCATTCGAATTTGTATAGAAGTAGAGAATATCATGAGTACCAAGCCCAGCTACAGAAGGACTAAATTTAGCCTTACCATTATTCAGATCAGTAATTCCATTTCCTGAGAAATGACCTTCAAAAGGAATATTTCCTTCAATTATGGTAAAGTTATCGCTAATGCAGTAATCGGGATTCAAATTCGAAATACTTAAAACTGGCAGAGCATTAACCACAACCGTCTTACTCTGAGTATTAGTACAGGCAGTAGTATTATCTTGATAACTATATGTAATAACAAAGGTACCAGGCCCACTAACTACTGGATTGAAAGTAGCAGTACCATTACCATTATCTACTAAAGCAGGAGTGGTAGAGGTAAATTGACCAAACGGAGCCTTGTTACCCTGTAAAGTAGCAGTAGCTGAATTAGCGCAATATGTAGCACTCAGACCAGTGAACGAGACGGTTGGTAAAGGATAAACCACTGTAGTCATTGTATACTCATCGCTACAATTATCAGGATTTGTATAGTGATAAGTTACAGTATGTGTTCCAACGCCAGCTATGGCTGGGTTAAATGTGGCTGTTCCATTATGGTTATCAATGACACCAGGAACTTCTGTGAACCATCCTTCACCTAATATAGAACCATTAAGAGTTGAGGTTGCATCATTGAGACAGTAAGTAGGCTGCAGACCAGTAAAAGTGATAACCGGCTTAGCATTCACAACAACTTGCTTAGTCTTGCTATTCTCACAACCCGTAGCAGGATCAGTATAGATATAGGTCACATTTGAAATCGCACCTACCGTTACACCAGCGGGGTCAAAAATAGCCATCCCGAGGCCTATATTGGTTACACCCGGATCATTCTGGAAATATCCATCTGGCTGGTGATTACCTGTTAAAGGTACCGGAGTGGCTCCTTCACAATAAGAAGCCATCAGCCCTGTAAAGTCTACAGTGGGAAGATTTACAACAGTTACCTCTTTAGAGGTTGAATTAGTACAACCATTCTGAGTTGCAGTATAGGTTATAGTATGCGTTCCTAACCCAGCAACGGCTGGATCGAAGATAGCAGTACCATCGTTATTATTCGTTACAGGCCCAAAGAAAGTACCAAAGGGGAATGGGGTTCCTGAGATGGTAGCAGGAAGGGCATTAATACAGTACTGATTCTGTAGACTTAAGATAGTTACAATAGGAACTGGATTAATCGTTACGTTAACGGTATCTGCAGAAATACATCCATTTCCAGATTTATAACTATAGATCACAGGATAAGTACCAGGAGTTAAAGCAGCAGGATTAAACCAAGCCGTTCCATTACCTAGGTTAGTGATACCTGCATTTCCATAGAAATTACCTAACGGTTTTAAGCTTCCCTCCAATAAAACTCTAGGCTCATTATTACAATACGATGGTTGTAGATTGAGAATTGAGACAGGAGCAACAGGATAAACAGTTACGGTTACGTTCGCACATGGTGAGATACCACAAGCATTCTCCCATGAAGCATAGTAAACTGTAGTTGCAAGAGGAGCCGGTATAGTTATACTGTTCGTAGTAGATGTTCCAATTAAGGTACCATTACAATAACCAGTATACCATTTCAACTGAGTACCATTACCTCCAGTGGCAGTAAGAGTTAAGAACTCCTCTGTACCGGCGCAATAGTTATTCACATCTGGTGCAATAGAAAGAGGTGCAGGAGGATTACCAATCACACGAATCGTAATACTATCACACTCAGATTTACCGCAACCATTCTCCCAATAAGCATAGTAAGTAGTGGTTGTAGTAGGTGCATTAATGAGTAACGGATTAACATTATTAATTACCGAACCATTGCAACTACCTTCAGTCCATTTTAGAATATCACCACTACCTCCAACGGCAGTAAGTGTTATCGGAGTATTATAATTGGTACAAATGTCATTTGCACTACTAGTAATGGAGGCTGGTTTAATAGCTAAAGGATTTACTGTGATAGTTACAGGAACCAAAGCTGAATTTCCACAAGCACTCTCCCAACGAGCATAATAGGTAGAAGTAGTAGCAGGAGCCGCATAGGTAAATGGACTACCAGTTCCAATAGGAGTAATAGCAGCGATATCATCATACCATTTCAGCACCTCTCCTTGTCCACCCGTTGCGGTTAATACCACATAATCTAAACCCTGGCAAACCACAGAAGGTGTTACTGATGTAGCCACAGGAGCCACAGGAGCAGGTAAAATAATTACATCTATGCTCTTACAAGCAGAGCCGCCACAAGCATTCTCCCAACGAGCATAATAGGTTGTTGTATCGGTAGGTGAATCAATTTGTAGATTGTTTCCTACACCTATTCTTAATCCGCCACAAGAGCCAGAGTACCATACCAGTGTATCACCAGAACCACCAGCAGCCGACAAGATAATTTTACCTGGATCGTCGAAGCATAAATAATTACGATCAACGGAAACAGTAGCAGGGGCAACAGGTTGCTGGAATTGGAAATCAATCCTTATTGAAGTATCAAACTCACAGCTATGAGCATCATCCATAAACAACCAGTAAGTAGCTACTGGCAAATTAGCTAAATCTTCTGTTGTCGCTTCATTTGACCAATCGAAAGAATAGGGTCTTGTACCTCCACCAACAGTTAGATTGATAGCTCCTTCAGTTCCTCCAAAACAATTAACCATGGTGATCTCAGGAGCAGTATAGATATGCTCTTGATTTAATCTATAGATATAACCATCCGATTCGCCTTCAAGAGATAGAACATTCCCACCAAAGGCAGCAGAATCACCAAATGAACCACCCACAATCAAGTCGTTATTGGGCAGTAGAGAGATTGTCATACAAGAATCAGCGGCAATACCACCTGCGTGTTGCCACCAATTGAGGAATCCATTTGTATTAAAACTTGCAACAAAAATATCGTTGACCCCATTTGAAGTAATGGTTTTCCGTCCTAATGTCAGACTATTTCTGAAACTACCACCAACATATACATTAGCGTTAGCATCAACAGCGATACTCTTTGCAGCATCATTACCAGTCCCGCCAATTGCTTTTACCCACATAGGCGAACCTGACTTTGTAAGCTTAGCTACTATGATATCCTTTTCACCATTGCTGGCAATAGGAAGGACTCCCAAAGTAGCATTATTTCTAGCCATACCAGCCATAAATACATTACCAGAGTAATCGCTCTTCACAGCATACACTGCATCTGCCTGAGCACCTCCCATCTTTGTAGCCCACTTAAACTCACCTAAAGTATTATACTTAGCCACAAAACCATCTGTTGAACCGGCACTTGTTAATACAGTAGAAGAACCAAAAGTAGCAGCTCCTTGGAACAGACCGCCAATGATTACATTACGTGAAACATCCAATGCAATAGAGTGCCCTGTCTCTTCTGATGTACCACCAGCTTGATTGACCCATTGCACCTCTCCTAGGTTGTTATACTTAGCGATCCAGATATCATCGCCACCGCGACTTACCAAAGGTATTCCATTAAATGTGGCAATACCCTGGAAAGAACCGGTCACGTAACTATTACCTCTCTCATCAGATTGAATTCCAATAGCCTGATCATCAAAGAAACCGCCCTGGGCTTTTACCCAATCCAAGGATCCGTTAGATGAGTATTTGGCAATAAATGCATCTTGATTTCCAGAGGCAGTCATCATTTGGCTATCGAAGAAAGCCAAATTAGTAAAGAGACCACTTACATAGACAGAACCCGTACTATCAACACTAATGCCCTGTCCTCTATCTTTTAAAGTACCACCTGCCTGGCGCACCCAAAGCAAAGAACCAGAAACATCATATTTGGCAACAAAAACATCTTCATCACCAAAACTGGTTAACGACACTGCTCCAAATATTGCAGTACTACTAAATGAACCTGTCACGTAGTAATTACCGTCCTTATCAGTAGCTGAGGCATAGACGATATCCTGACCCAAACTACCCATCTGATTGACCGTATTCCATGTGGTGGTATCATTATAGAAACCAAAGGTCTCAGGCTGACCGATGCCAATGGTAGCACTATTCCTGCAATTATTTCCATCCCGAATAGTAACCGTGTATAAGCCTTCACCCAGACCAGTTAGATTCTGAGAAGTAGCACCGTTACTCCAAGAGAAGGTATAAGGTGTGCTCCCATTTAACACAGAAAGAGTGATTGCTCCATCGTTACTTCCATTACAACTGATGTTGGTTGTTAGAGCCTCAACCTGAATGCTTGGAATCACAGTGAGAGTAGCCAAAGTGGAATTTACAAAACCACAATGTTGACTACTTAACTCGCAGTAGTAATCACCTTGGTTGCCGACAGATACGACAGGAATTGATAAAACATTACTAGTAGCTCCCGCAATGGCAACGGTATTATGATACCACTGGTATGACAATAAATCACCTGTTGCATGAATTCTAAAGGTAACACTATCATTCTCACATCGTGTTCTACTAACAGGATTTGAAGTAACAACAGGTAACCTATAAACAGTAACAGTCGCTACGGCGGTGGTAGCATTACCGCAAGTATTATAAATATAACATCTATAATCACCTGCATCAGCAGTAGATACTGAATTAACAGTATAAGTACTAGAGGTAGCCCCAGGTATGGGGTTATTATTCAAAGACCATTGGTAGAACAATGAATCTCCAGTAACCTGCGTCGAAAGAACCATTAAGTCGGTTTCACACCTGATTTGTGAAGCAGGATTCTGTACAATTACCGGAACACGATTAATTGTCACCTTAGCCGGATTGGTATAGGTAACACCACAACTATTTCTTAACTGGCATACATAATTACCGGTTTGACTATATTGAATATTGGAGATCGTTAAGCTATTTGAGTTAGCTCCTGGGATATCAATACCCTCAAGTCTCCACTGATACTCAATGCTATCACCCTGTGCTTCAACAACCAAAGTAACCTCAGCACCAGCACATGAACTCAAACCAACGGGTTGGAGCGTGATTCTGGGACGGTTATTAACATAAATATCAGCCAGACTAGTCAGATCATAACCACAATTATTCCAAGCCCTTCCTTGGTATACTCCATTATCCACTACATCTAAAGGAATAAAAGAGAGCGTAGAGCTTGTCTCTCCAGGAATAGGAGAATTGTCTTTATACCAAATATATTTTACTGAGTCACCAGTTGCATTCATGTTCAAAACCAGATTTTGAACATCACAGAAATTACCACCGGTAATATCATTATTTAAAACAGGAGGAATATTCATGGTGACAGCCACTGTATTCGATACCGCATTTCCGCAAGTATTCCAAATACTAACATAATAATTGGCGATATCACCGGGTCCAACTGGATTAAAGTTTAATGTTGATGCAGTGGCACCAGGGATTAAATTCGAATTTTTATACCATTGATAGAAGAGAGAGTCTCCGGTAGCAATGACCTCGAATTTATTAACATTTCCAGGACAAGTTGAAATTGGAAGAGGTTCCTGTACTTTAACGGGAGCAATATTGACTGAAAGTAGAGCTGGTTCAGTCATAATATCATCGCAGTTATTAAATAACCGACAAGTATAATTTCCAATATTTGCTAAAGAAACAGGTGAAACTATTAGCACACTATCTGTCTTGCCAGGAAGTATATTTCCATTACGATACCATTGGAAGTTCGGTAAAGCCGATCCAACGGCATTAATACGAGTAACAAATCTTGCTGTTCGTCCTAAACAGGTTGAGACACTATCAGGATCTTCAACAACATCAGGAGAAATATTTGCAAACAGATTCACCGTATTACTGGTAATCGTACTACAAGTATTATGGATAGTAACGCTATAATTTCCGATGTTAGCCAATGTTACTGGAGTGAAGAAATGCTGTCTATTGGTAGCCCCTGGAATTGGGAAACCATTAAAGTTCCATTGATAATAAAGTGAGTCACCGGTTGCTGTAACAGTAAGTAAATCATTATTGCCAACGCAACTTAATAAATTCTGCGGCTGTACTGTAATTACGGGAACAATGTTAATATTCAGGTTTGCATTTACAGTATTTACTGGTGCACAAGTATTCCATATACGGCAATAGTAGTTCGCTGTATCGGCATAAGTGACTGGAGAGAAAGAAAGTGTTGTTGCAGTCTGTCCCGGCATTAATGCTCCATTTTTATACCACTGGTAGTGTAAACTATCACCAGTAGCGGTAAAGGTAAAGCTAGTATTAGAACCTAAACAAGTACTAACGCTATCGGGTTGATTAGTAACAACTGGGACGATATTAACAGTAATATCTCTTTCCAGTGAGGTAGTTACGTTACAATTGTTGGTAATAACCACTTTATATTTACCAATATTACCAAGCGTAACGGGGTTAAGTGTATAAGAAGAGGCAATTGCACCCGGAACAATACTACCATTTCTATACCATTGGTATGTAAGGCTATCGCCAGTTGCCTGAACAGAAATTGTTGCAATAGCGCCTAAACATGTGCTAATTTTCTTTGGTTGAACAGTAATAACCGGAGGTTCATTCATGTTCAGTCTAGCAGGGTTACTTAGTGCGTTGTTACAATTATTGTAAACATAACATGTATAATCACCTTCATTAGCATATGTAATATTATTAAGAACCAAGGTCGGGGTTGCGGCAGTTGGGTTCATTGCCGTAGAGATAGGATTTCCATTGAATCTCCACTCATAGACCAAAGCTTCGCCAGAGGCCACCACTTTAAACTCAATACCATTATCACCCACACACTTACTCAACTTAACAGGGTGAGATGTTATTGTTGGAGGAGTATTCATGATCAATTGAACACCTGTACTTAGTACATTACTACAGTTGTTAGAAACATAACAAGTATAGGTTCCTTCATCAGCATAAGTAATATTAGTCAGAGTCAAGGTTGCTGTATTAACACCGATAGAAAAACCATCCCTTCTCCAATCATAGGTTACAGCCTCACCAGTAGCAGTTACCGAGAATGTTGCCGTTTCGCCCACACACTTCGAAATCGTTACTGGTTGACCCGTAATCGCTACGAAGGTATTCATGTTCAATTGAGCGGTCGAAGAGTTCACACTACTGCAATTATTATAGACCTTACAGAAATATCCATCCTCATCCGCAAATGTTATGTTAAGCAGATTTAATGTTGGACTATTCCCACCAACAATTGCATTGTCTGAAGTTTGGTGCCATTCATAATTCAGTGCTTCTCCAGTAGCAGTAACACTAAATGCTGCATTATTTCCTGGGCAAAGATCAAGATTCATCGGATGAGCAGTAATGGCTGCCACAGAATTCATGTTGAGAGTAGCAGCAGTAGAGGTTACACTACTACAAAGATTGCTAACAGTAACATAATAATTCCCCTCATTACCATAAGTTAATGATGCGATGGTATATGAATTTGCATTAGCTCCAGGGATAAGGATTCCTGTGGGAGCTGTTCCAAAATACCACTGGTAAACTAATTCCTCACCAGAAGCGGTAGCCGTAAAAGTGGCAGAAGAACCTTGACATAGGTCGAGCGAAGTCGGGTTGGAGGTGATAGTAGCAACTGTAGGCATATTCAAGAGAGCATCATTAGAGATGACTCCACTTGAATTACAGTTGTTGTATACTCGCACCGAATACAACGCTTCATCACCGTATGTTATGTTATTAAGAGTATAAGAAGTGGCATCGGTACCAGCGATACCAACCCCTGCTTTTCTCCACTCATAATGAATAGCTTCACCACCTCCTAAAGCATTAAAGGTCACTGTTTGTCCAGCGCAGGCAGAAGTACCAACTGGATGAGTGACAATAGAAGGAAGGGTATTCATATTGAGTGCCACAACATTACTTGGAACCGTATAGCAGGTATTGGCTAGAACCACCTGATAATTCATTTCATCAGCATAGACCAATGATGGGATAGTATAGGTGGCTGAATTTGTTCCTACTGTATTTGTTGGCGGATTTGTACTACCTCTTAACCATTGATAAGATATGGCCTCACCAGTTGCAGTTACAGTAAAAGTTGCGCTATTCCCTTCGCATAAATCTAAAGCATTAGGTTGTGTGGTAATAACGATTGGGCTGTCCATATTAAGGTGGGCCTCAAAACTATTTACAGTTCCACAAGTATTATATACTTCACATTTGTAATAACCTTCGTTTGCGTATGTGATATTAGAGAGCGACAGAGTGGAAGAAGTCTCGCCAGGGATAAGAGTAGTGGCAGCGGTGGAACCAAAATACCACTTATACTTAAGAGAATCACCAGTTGCAGTTATGGAAAAACTAGTATTAGCGCCGGGGCATAAGTTTTTGTCACTAATATTGACCGTAATTACGGGTGCAATATTCATGCTGATCTTAACCGTATTGGTCTGAGCGGGAGTACAACCATTAGGGCCGGTAACTACCAGATAGTACCTAGCGGTATCTGAGTAAACCATATTAGAGAAAGAAAGAACAGGTGTCGTACTTCCGGTTATATGACCGGGGGCATCAGTAACAGGAGTTCCAGTTGGTGGTAACCCCTTATACCATTGATATGACAATGGTTCAGTCCCAGAGGCGGCCGCTGTCAAAGTAGCGGTACCGGCTAAGCAAGTACTAACCTTTATAGGTTGTAGAGTAATAGCAGGAGGGACAACAACATTAAGTGTAAAATCAGGAGTATAATTAAACCCACAAGCATTAGTAACTAAGCATTTATATGAACCAGCATCCGAGGGCTGTAAGTTTAATTTACTAAAAGTAGGTAATGTGGCACCTGGAATAGGATTGGTACCAAAATACCATTGATAGCTTAGGCCGACAGGAATTCCATTTGGACTAGCGGTTACCGTAAAACTACCGTTTTGGCAAACCGTAGCATTAGGAATACTCAAAGTTGGTACAGGTTCTGAATATCTTTCAACTCTCAGTTTATTGGCTGAGCCCACACATCCAAAGTTATTCGTCTCAACAACGAAAACACTATCAGAACCAACGGTGTTATCCCATTGAATTCTGATGAATGAGCGACCATTAACTGGAGTATTCAGGATTGCTCCTGTGCCATTTTTGATGCTCCATGCATAGCTTGACCCAGCAGTTGAGTCAACCCGATAAATCTCTATCGTATTCCGACAGACAGTATCGGGATTGGTAACTGAGGTCTGTGATTTCACGGATGTCATCCCGAATACGAGAAAGACCATGGGCAAAATCAGCCTAAGTAATGTTGTTTGGTTAGTTTTCATTATCCTCGGTGCTTAATAGGTTCTTCTTTCCATTTAGCTATGTAAAATATAAACAATTCTATTGATGTTTGATTAGTATACTTGTAGGTAACGGGTTAACAGCTACCTCAACAGTATCCGTTGCAGGACAACCGTTGGCGTCAGTAACTCTTACCCAATAACTACCACTACTCACAACGGAATAGGTTGCATTAACACTTCCATCCTGCCATAAATAAGATTTATAGCTATTAGGAAGGGATAAGATAACCTCTATTCCTGTACAGACTGATTGATCCGGACCTAAAGAAATCGGATCAACCACATAATTTTTCAGTTCGATGGTATCAGACATTATGCATAAATCATCTTGAACCTGGGCCCAATAGGTTCCAGGTTCAGTAACAGTTATAGTTTGTCCTGTCTCGCCGGTACTCCATAAATAATTCTCCCGACCAGCTCCGGCATCAAAAGTAAAACTATTTCCGGGGCAAACTGAGACGTCAGGACCTAGATACAAACTAGTATAATTTGAGAAGTACCCATACTCAGAACTTCCGCCTAAGTTATTCAAAATTCCTAGATGAAAAAGACCTTCTGAATTTTTTATTCTATTGGCACCTAAAACTACCGCACTTGTTGAGTTAAACTCCTTTCGAGCATACGACCAAACGCCTGCAGTGCCAGGTACAGTAGAAAAATCAGCGGCTGTTAAATAGGTTGAATTACCATTAACAGTAAATGCATCAATAAAGTCAGTCTTGGTTAAGACCATCATCGCAAAGTTTCCAGAGCTATTACGGAAAAAGCCGATCTCTGGTGAACCAGTACAAGTTATATGAGGAAGTAATGCGCTTCCAAGCTCATCGGAGTGTCCTGAAATATGATAAACATATACAGGATGAGATGCGAGTAGGTAATAAGAATTATTTGCCAACTGAAGCGAATACTGTTGTCCTTTATTTAAAGTAGTTAAAGGAGTAGCACTACCATCAAGCGTAATCGTAGTGTTATCCTCAAGAGCTAATATATAAGCTCTCTCATAATTCGAAGCAAAACCTTTAACAATTATATACTCTATGCCAACCAAATGAGTGGGCAACATCTGATCTCCAATCAGATCATATCCACCACTGGTACCTCCAGGTCGTACACTATCATCTGCAATAGTAACGGCGATCTCCTTATCAGAAGAGATCTTTGAACCAGCTAAAGAGGCTGAGGCTGCTGATTCGGTTGAACGGCAAGAGTAAGTCTCTCCTTTATTTAGGACAATGGTGAAAGTAGTACCTGCAGGCATTGTTCCTGTTGAGGAGGTTATATCATCAGTAACCGTAATTGTAACACTAGTATTATCGGCTGTTGCCACAATCTCAAAAGACTCCCTACAGTTCAGGTTTGAAGCAACTACATTTGGATAGTTGTTTTGGGAGAGAATATAGAAAAGTCTCCCTAATGCCGTTTTACCTTTAAGAGGAAAAATATCAGGATTATTAGAATGGGCTACTTCATAATAAGCAGATACAGGAGCTGTGGAAGTTACATATAGTCCCTTCTTGTTGATCGTAGCATAAGGAGTATTCTCAATATCAGCCTTATGCGAGGTTAAATTAATACTACCTTGTGAAAAAGCGGCAATATCCATTGACTCTGTCCATGAATTGACTGCAGGCTGATAAACACGTACAGTTGCTGCATCTGCCAAAGTCGTAAATCGGAGATATATGGGATTATCTCCATGATTTGCTTCAACATCTGGTGCAACGAACCAAAACGCAGTATCCTGTTGTGCCTTCATTATCAAGCTAGCAGACAGTAGAATTAAAAGTAAAATCTTTTTGACGCTAAATATTTTCAAGACAGATAATTTGTAAAAACATTGTGTTATATGCATCTACACCTTTAAGACAATAATGTCAGATATTTGGTTGTAACAAATTTAAAAAACAACATGACAAAATCAAAGTTTTATCTAGTTATGTTTTATATTCATTGGAAGAACCGGTCCAGAAATAACAACCTCGACTGAATCTGTTGAGGTACAATTATATTGATTTCTCACCTGCCTAGAATAAACCCCACTGGCAGTGACTGTTATTGAAGGAGTTGTGAATCCATTATTCCATAAATAGGTACAATTGGCGCAATTTGTACCACTTAACTCCACCGATTCTCCAAAGCAGGCGGTTTGATCTGCTCCTAAAGGTGCCTCAGGGGAAGGATTGGAGACAACCTGAACCGGAATGGAAAATGTGCAACCATAGGTATCTACGGTATAGAAAGTGTAATCATAGGTACCCGGTCCTGGAACCTGTATATAACTGTTTGGCGTCTCCTGCCCTATCACACCTACGCCCTCGAGTCTAGAGCTATCTACAGGAACAGTATATGACCAACTCTGCGGTAGTAAGGCAGGGTTCAGGTTAAGCTCCCATTCAAACACCCACCCATTGTCTTGCCCAGCAGCATCACAAATCTCAATATTCCATTCGCCATTTAACGGACAGCCAATTAAACTTGTAAAATCTCCAATAGGAGCATAATAATTTCCATGAGTAACTCTATCAGATGAATCGATAACTGAATTGCCGTTATAAGGCTGAGTTGGTCCGTTCGCTAATATGGATGTCGTTGGGTAACTTTGTGTCCAACAATAATTATACGGTTTCCCAGCCGGATTGGTTTTAGGATCACATTTATCCCCTCCAACATCATCAATGGCTTGCCCCATCCATTTTGAACCTCCACCTCTATTTTGCAAAAGGGTAGACTGACCATTAGGGCAGATTAACTTCATCGTTAAATCGCCTATATAAGTATGCTCCATCGTAATGCACACCGACAATAAATCGGTTGCTTGAGTCAAGGTTTGGCCCGCTGTGAACGATTCAAAAGTAACATTGGTATTATAACATTGCGTTCCTCCTGCACCTGTACAGGTAGGCCCATCAGGAATAAAGGTGACTTTATCATATTTCTGACTAGAAACCAATTGATAAGTAAATGGATGAACCGTTGCTATTGTACTAAGATTAATCGTAATCGTATCACCAGGGTTTTGTGGATCAAAACAAGATGGAGGTGGAGCAACAAAACCTTGAATCGGATCACCAGCAACTCGAATCCTCCCAGCTAACTGATTGCTTGCACAGAAGTTGGTATCGGTCATAGTTACTTTAAAGTCGTACCCTTTTACATCTGCGTAAAGATGAGTGGCAATGGGGGTGTTATGGATTGTTTGAATAATCCCATCTCCAAAAATCCAATAATAACTATGCAAATTATCTGATTGGGTATAATTCGTGTTGTTTTGAGGATAATCCCCTTTAACTGCAATTGTTACAGGTGAACCATGGCAAATATTAAAATAATAAACACCTCCCTCCAATACCGGTTGGGGATTACATGCAGCCAAATCAAAACTTATTGTGCTTGGCTGACAGGGCACTGCTTGCCCTTTCAACTTATATGTAGTGGTTAAAGTTAAAAGTAGTGCTATCGCTAAAACAGTAAAATGTCTCATAGACTCGCTAATGTAAAATCTACTTTGTAGGCAGTTTTTTCATTAGATAAGTTGTATGATGCGTAAAATTTCACCTCCGGGTTTCACCTCTCCCCTTCCCCTTCGTATCCTCTCCATATTAACCCAGTCTAAAAGTAAGTATAACATAAGTTATATAAATAAAAATACTCTAAAGAGTTAAGAGAATATCTCCATCAGATCTAATCAACATAAAAAAAGAGATGGTCTACAAAACCGTTAGTTTAGTAAACCATCTCAACTAAAAACTCGACTAAAGTTTCTTCTCCAAACGAATTCTTGCATCAACAGCAACCACTCGATCAGGTGTACCGAGTAAAGGATTAAGATCCATTTCTGCAATTTCCGGAGCCAAATGAACTAAAGTAGATAGTCGAGCGACCGCCTCAGCAAAAAGATGAACATTAGCCCCCTTTTGGCCCCTCGTACCCTCAATAAGTTTATAACTCTTCAGATGTCCAATCATGGACTGAGCATACTCCTTACCGAATGGAGCAATCCCAGCCTGAACATCCTTAAGGACCTCGATGAAGATACCACCTAAACCACATAGCACAGAATGGCCAAACTTCTCTTCGCGCATTGCACCAGCAAAAAGTTCGATCCCTGATAACATCGGCTGAATGAGAATAGCTGTAGTATCTTTAATAACGATCATTCGCTCAAACTCCCTGGTAACACTCTGATCATCTTTGACATTTAAGACTACACCTCCAACATCCGACTTATGAACCGGACCCACAACTTTCATCACCACCGGATAACCTAACTTTTGTGCCGCACTAACGGCCTCAGCCGCTGAAGCTACAACAGCCTCTCCGGCTCTATCTATTCCAGCTGCATCAAGTAATGACTGAACTTCAGAAGGAAGCAAATAACCATCTTGATTTCTATCAATGATCTCACGGATCTTTTTCTCATCAATATTGTCTAAATAGAGAGCTTCTGCAGAGGGAGCAGGAGTATTTAAAACTTTTGCCAGTGCATTTCCAAACACCACCTCATCAGGGAAATTAATACGCCCCATCGAAATGAAGTACTCTATTTCATTCTTAACATTTATAATCGAAGGTAAGATGGGAAAAATGGGCTTCTTACAGGTTCTCATCTTTTCATCTAAAACCTTATATACATCATACACTTCAAAAAGACCAGGACTACCAAAAATCACAGCCATACCATCTACCTGATCAAAGTATTGGTCACAATAATCAATAATATCTCCCAATTGAGAAGCTGTTCCAGTGGCCAAAAAATCTATTGGATTAGCAACAGAAGAACCAGGAAACAGCTTTGTTAAAAGCTCATCAGCCTTTTCTCCTTTTATAGCTGGCACCTGCAAACCACCATTACTCAATGCATCGGTAAGCATAACCGCCGGACCTCCTGCATGTGTAATAACGGCTAAATTTTTACCCTGCATGGGTTTATGCATGAAAACAGAGGCCACTGCAGCCAATTCTTCTCTCCCATTACAACGAACTATACCCGCTTTGCGGAAGAGTGCATCAACAGCTACATCACTACTAGCCAAGGCTCCGGTGTGAGAAGAGGCAGCGCGACTACCAGCCTCCGAACTACCAGATTTAATAGCTGCAATTCTACAACCTTTTCGAATCAGTGATGATGCATGCTTTAAAAGCTTTAACGGCTTATTTACACTTTCAATATATAGCAACTTAACCTTTGAACTCGTTTGATCATCAAAAGTCTCATCAAGATATTCAAGCACTTCTTCAACTCCTAACTGCGCCGAATTTCCGACAGACCAAACGCTGCTAAATTTTAACCCTTTAGGGATTGATGCCTCCATAATAAAGACAGCAGTGGCGCCTGATCCACTAATAAAATCGACCCCCGAAGGATCAAGTACTGGTATTGGAGTGGTAAAAACACTGGCATGGTGATGATTCATCATTCCAATACAATTTGGACCAATAAGACTACTTTGAGTCTCTTCCATAATCTTTACAATTCTCTCTTCTAAAAGAGCACCTTCATGACTCTCTTCATGAAAACCAGCAGAGAGAATAACAAAGCCTCGAGTTCCCTTCTCTTTAGCTAAAAGTTCAACTGTTTCCGGACAATACTTAGCCGCAATAGCCAAAACAGCCAAATCGACCTGAGGTAATTCTGCAATATTTCGATAACTTTTTATACCCTGAACCAAATCCTCCTTCGGATTGCTTACGTATAAGTTGCCCCCAAACTTAGTATCAATTAAGTTTTTGAGAACCTTACCCCCTGGTTTTGTGGTATCATTTGATGCACCTATAACAACGATGCTTTTAGGATTAACTAATTGTTGAGTAATCATACGGTTGAAATATATGTGGTTTATTATTTTCTCCCGAAATCAGCAGGAATCTCTCCCCATGACTCGGTCTTCCATTTATATATAGGAGCAGTTATTCCATTTTCAGCCAGCCAAGATTCACCTCTTTCCAGAAGAGTAAAAAGACTAGCATTTTTATTACTGCGTTTCAGATTTGTTTTAGCTTTTCCACCCCTTATCCAGTTCATGGCAATAAGGGAATCAGAGTAAATGGGTAAAGTTATCTTTTTCTTTTTCATCAAGGCCAACGCATGAACAATAGCGAGAAACTCCCCAATATTATTCGTACCCTCCTCATAGGGCCCCATTCTAAAAACCTCAACATTTCCGGGCATCTCTACCCCACGATACTCCATTGGCCCCGGATTACCACTGCAAGCTGCGTCAACACACAAACAAGGCATCTGTGGACCTCCTTTTACAACCGGAGCAATTAAACGAGACTTAGACTTCGCTATTATAGATGCTTCGGCCCCCTGATTAAAAGCTGCTATAGCCTCCTCATAGGTGGAATATGATTTGAAGCGAGCCCCTTCAAACCCTCGAACCTGACACTCGCATTCTTCCCATGTCGAGTAGATTCCCGGACTAAAGCCACTCCAAACTACATAAAACTTTTCTTTCTTCATCTAAGTTATTATAGAGTAATATGAAAACGGTCTCCAATTCTCATCAATGTCTCATATTGTTCATCCAAGAGCTGAATCCCATCTTCTATGGCAATCACCTCTTTTTCTCTTTCTGGTTCGCCTGGAATGAGTACTGGGAAGTTCTCATCAATAGGTGGAGTCGATTTGATAAGGTCAATCCATTGGTCTACGTCAACTAAAAACTCCTCAACATCGCGAAAAGCATTCACATCTAAGGCACCAAAAAAATGACCTATTCCCTTATCCTCATCACCCCTATTGCCAAGATAACTCAAGGTTGGAACCACCAAAGGGCCAAAATTTGCACCCGGCAAGACAGCTGATAATAGATCAACCATTGCACTAAGACAATAGCCCTTATGCGCGGCATGATCCTCATCGACTCCTAATGGCACAATAGCTCCTCCCTTCTTTAAGATTGAACTATCGGTAACCCCTATTCCATCCTTATCTTGTACCAAACCCCTTTCTACCTCCTTACCCTCCAAGCTATATTCATCTAACTTACCACGAGATATAGGAGCTGTGGCCATATCGATTACAATTGGAGGGTTTTTCTTTGCCGGGATAGCTATCGAGATTGGATTTGTACCTAACATCCCCTTTATTCCATGAAAAGGTGCTACCAAAGGATTGGCATTGGTCATCGATATGCCAATCATATTCTCCTTTAATGCTAACATGGAATAAAAACCGGCAATTCCAAAATGGTATGAATTTCTCACAGAAACCCAACCCGATCCGGCTATTTTTGCCTTCGAAATAGCTAATTGCATCGCCCTAAAGGAGGTAACCATACCAAAAGTCTTATTCCCATCTATTAAAGCGGTTGACAGACTCTCTCGAACTACAAATGGCGAATTAGCCCCTTCTACCCTCCCCGTTTCATATAGTGAAATATACTCAGGTAACCGGCTTAATCCATGGGTAGTTATACCTCTCAACTCAGCCTTCATTATCACCTCTGCACAGACCTTAGAGTCATCCTCTGAACAACCCATTGCCCTGAACAACTGATTAATAAAGACACTTAACGTTACCGACTTGATCTTTTTCACAGATACTTTTTCTTAAGCAAAGATAAAGAGTATAAAAAAGCATTCAAAACTAAACTTTTTCTCTACCCCTAAGTTTGTATTAGTATAACAAACGGTTCTGGCACAAATTTTGTATATTTGAACGAAATTATAAAATATTCAAATCGCATCCGCATCTATATATAAATATAATGGCTAATCAAGACGAGACCAGAGACATCATAATAAAAGCAGCCCAAGAAGCATTTACCAAATACGGCTATAGAAAGACCACAATGGACGACATTGCCTTAGCCACTTCCAAAGTCAAAAGTGCAATATACTATTATTTTAAAGGGAAGGAGGACGTTTTCAAAGCCGTTCTTCTAACAGAATCTGAACAGTTCAATAAAGAACTTGAGAAGGCTTTCAAGTCCTTAATGAGCGATCCGGTGGCCTTGTTAAAGAAATACTTCCTAATCAAGCTGCATTCAATTAAGCAATTAGAAAATTATTATGGAGCCCTTCGTGATGAGAGTATGGGACAGTTTGATTTTATTAGCGAGATACGTTCAAAACATTGGGAGCAAGAAATACAAACGGTAAAACAAATATTAGAGACCGGAATAGAACGGAAGATCTTCAAGATTGATGAACCCAGGACAATAGCCATAGCCATTGTGACCTCTATTCAAGGCATCGAGCATCCCGTGTTTCTTGGCCACATAAAGGTAGGAGACGTTGAACAGCGTCTAGAGGCCATTTTTCATCTGATATTTAATGGAATATTAATGCGATAAATCAAGACTTCAAAAAAATGAAGAATGCACGAATCTTTCTAATGTTAGGATCATTAATGATCCTAAGTCTTCTTACGACAGCTCAAGAGACACAAGACGGGTTAAGAAAAGAACTTGCCTTGGCAGCTCTTAAACACAGCTATCCTTTACAAAACTTCGAGGCTGAGATTAAGAAGGTAAAAATTGATAAACTTAAGGCTTATCAAACATTCATTCCACAAATCTCAATTAACGGAAGTTATACTCACCTTAATGCACCCATTGAGATGACGGTTCCTCCGATTGAACTCAATCTTCCAGCACCTTTTCCAGCTTTACCAGCTTTAACACTTGATCCTGTTAGACTTCAGAAACAGGATATCTTAAAGACTGATATTTCTGCTTCAATGGTACTATTTTCGGGGATGAGAGTGTATTATGGCACGGAAGCTCTTTCGCATCAACAGAATGCAACCATAGAGTTATCCAAGAATGAGATTGCGAAAACGATCTCTGAATTGCTCTTGACTTACGATCGATTAGCAGTGATTGCCCAGTCAGAAAAGGTACTTCAAGAAAGTGAATTAAGATTATCGAAAGAGGCTGAATTTGCAGCCAAAGCACTTGAACAAGGATTAATTACCCCATATGACCAGAGCAAAATAGAGATTGCCCGGCAAGAGTTAGAAGCCAAAAGACTTGAGCTATCAACCGCTAAAAGTCTTACTGCTAGCAAACTTTCTCAATTAACGGGCCGTCCTGCTTCTGATTTCTTTACTCTTTCACCCAGCCTATCCATCTGGAAAGCCGATTCACTCGGTGAGTCGTACACCACTCACCCACAATATAAAGCATTGACCGAAGCAGCAAAAGCATATAATTCAAAAACTAAATCTACCTTTTCCGGATATATTCCAACAGTATATGCCTATGGGAAAAAGGAACTATTAACCGATGATTTATCAGCGTTAGATCCTGAATGGCTCGTCGGAATCGGAGTTAAATGGACCATCTTCGATGGACTAATGAGCCATAGAAACACCCAACAAGCAAGACTTGACGAAGTTATAGCTCAAAACAACCTAAAAAACGCTGATGAGTTACTTTCCCTTAATCTTCAAAAAGCCAAAGAAGAATTAGATCTGGCAAACCAGTTAATCAGAGTGGCTGAAAAGAAAAAAACAACTGCAAAAAAAGGGCTCGATATTGCAATGAAGCAATATGAGCTAGGATTAGCTTCTATTACGGAGAGAGTGGCTGCTGAGACCGATTATCAAACAGCCCAACTTACCTATATTGAAGCTCTCTACCGACAAAGAACGGCCACTGCAACTCTTCTTCAAGCTACCGGATCATTAAACATCAATCAGATAAACGATTAAAAACAATAAAAATGAATAAAATTATCAAGCTTAAAACAGTTACTCTTGCAGTAATCTCGATTATCGCAGCCCTCTCCTTAGTCTCCTGCTCATCAAAAGCCCCATATGATGGAAGAATTGAAGGTAAAGTAAAAAAGGATGAAGTGACTTTAGCTCCAAAAGTACCCGGCAGAATAATTAAAATGAAGGTTAAAGAAGGTGACCATGTTAAAGCTGGAGACACTTTAGCCATTATAGACGTACCTGAAATTGAAGCTAAGAAGCTTCAAGCTGAAGGAGCTTTTCAAGCAGCAAGTGGACAGTATGAGATGGCAAAAAACGGGGCAACCTCATTTGAAAGAGAACAGATTGTAGCCAAACTAAGAGCTGCACAAGAGCAGTATAATCTAGCCGAGAAAAGCTTCAATAGAATTAAAGCGATGGCTAAAGACTCGTTAATCTCTATGCAGAAATATGATGAAGTATACGAGAGATTCCAGGCAGCTAAAGCTCAGCTTGAGGCCACTAAAGCTCAAAAAAGCGATGTTGACCATGGGGTTAGATCAGAAAAGATCAAGATGGCTTTAGGAGACAAACTAAGAGCTGAAGGAGCATTAAAAGAGGCTACAGTAGCCTACAATGAAAGATATCTTCTCGCTCCAAAAGATATGTCTATAGAAACAGTTGCTCTTAGAGAGGGGGAACTTGCTCTGCCCGGTTACAACATTATCATAGGCTACGAAGCTGCCGGTCCGTTCTTCCGGTTTACAGTTAGAGAGAATGAGATCACCCATTTCACCAAAGAGAAAGATTACACCTTACGACTAGAATCAACCCAACAAGAATTCCAAGCTAAATTGGTTGCCATCAGACAACTTCCTGGATATGCAAACCAGTCGTCTGAATACTCAAGATTTGAAGTTGGAGAAGCTGTTTATGAGCTTCGACTCGTCCCTCAAGGCGACATTGATCGTACTAAACTTTTATCGAACATGACCGTTACTATGGAGGCACCAACAAAATGAAAAAGTTTCTATTTCTAATAAAGCGAGAATTTCAACTACTCAAAAAGAACAACCTTCTTAAGCTTGTCCTCATTGGGGGGCCTTTTATGTTTGCCATCCTTCTCGGAATGGTTTACCAGAAGGCTCGTCCTACAGAGCTCGCAATCCAGGTAGTTGACCTTGATAATAGCCCCCTGTCACAAAAAGTCATTGATGCACTTGATGACAATCAATACCTCAAAGTAGAAAAAGTCGCACCAGATGTGTTCATGGCTCGTTATGATTTTGAAAAAGGACACGTTGAAGGAGTAGTCACTATCCCCTCCGGTTTCGAAAATGACGTACAACAAAAAAGACATCCAATTGTACAGTTAGATTTGAATACAACCAATATTCTAACATCTAACTACATTAACACCGGGGTCATGACAGTGATGGGGGTAATCCAGGCAGGGACAGATATACAGACCCTTCAAAAGAAGGGTTTTACACCCGAACTGGCACAGCAACAGTACACTTCCATGGGACTGAATGTTACTCGTCATTACAACCGTGAGAACAACTATTTGAAGTTTCTATGGCCTGGAATTATCGGTGCCATTCTCCAGCAAATATTTCTAATGGTGATCGCACTAATCTTCACACAAGAGTTTGAGAAAGGCTCATTCAGACAACTGCTTAATTACTCTAAATCGTCTTCTTATTTAATCTTCACCAAATCGACAGGCTATTTCTTATATATGTTTGTTATTTGGAATATTCTACTCTATATCGTTTTTCCAGCCTTCAAAATAGATATAATTGGAGATTATTTTTCCGTGATGGTTGTTAGCGTAGCATTCATGTTTACGCTACTTGCAATGGGAATATTTGTCAGTGTTTTGGTTAGAACCCAAATAATGGCAACTGACGTTTTAATGATCATGTCAGCACCAAGCTTTATCATTTCGGGATTTACCTGGCCAGTAAGTCAGATGAATCACTTTATGCAAGTTGTTGCTGAGATTCTTCCTCTGACCCACTTCTTATCAGCGTATAGGAAAGTTCTCTTTATGGGAGTAAGTTGGCTGGACGTCATACCAGAACTAACCAAACTAGGAATTATGATAGTAGGCTATGGCCTTTTAAGTTGGGCCATTCTTAAGTGGAAAATCTATAGAACACTTAAAAGAGAACCTGAGTACTCAGAATAAAGATCAAAAAAAGGCGGCCTAGTAGGCCGCCTTTTTTAATGATTATTTAAGCTTATTGATTTCATCACGTAGGAACTTTACTTTAGCTTCCATGAGTTTAACCTCCTGACGAGATTTCTCAATCTTCTTCTCAAATTCTTCTTTAAGAATCGAGGCATTCTTCGAATTAGCCAAGAAACCAATATTATTCTCCCATAATGAGATGTCCTCGTTCATTTTCTGAATTCTGATCTGAAGTTGACTCATCTCCCTTGAAAGAGTACGGGCTCCATCAGGCATCTCTTTTACATTCTCAAATCGCGATTTGAAACTACCAGCACTCATGTCTAAACTAGTAATACCCAGTTTCTCCATTTGTACATCAACAGCCTTTCTAAAGGCATTTTGAACATTGTTTTTATCTTTGATTGGCACATGCCCAATCTCAGTCCAACGACGTTGGAAAGATTTTAATGCAGCTAAGTTCTCGCTTTTGTTTTCTGTATATGGATACTCTTCAACCTCTTTAATAAGAGCTAGTTTTGCGTTCAGATTTTCTGCTTCATGACCGATGATATCAGCAAAGTATGCGGTTTTTGCATTAAAGAAATGGTCACAGGCAGCTCTAAAACGTCTCCAGATTTTATCCGAGTGTTTTCTTGGAACAGGTCCAATTTTCTTCCACTCTTTTTGTAGATTGATAAGTTCATGGCTGGTCTCTTTCCATTCGGTACTATTTTGCAAAGCTTCCGCTTGACCACATAGATCGAGTTTCAGATTATAGTTATTCAGCTGTTGATCTTTAATCGTACTGAAATGGGCGCCCTTTGATTGGAAAAACTGATCCAATAAGGTCTTAAACTCTGCCCAAACCTCATCATTAAGTTTCCTTGGAGCAGGTCCAACACTTTTCCAAAGCTTAAAGAGCTCATTAACTTGGTCAGTCTGTGACTGCCACTCTTTTACAGACCCTGAACTACCATGAACAATCTCCTTGGCTTTCTCAATCAACGCCTTTTTAGCCTCATAATTTGATTGTAATTCACCGTGAAGCTTTTCATAATAATCACGACGGCGTGTGTTTATTTTATCGGAAGCGCCTTTAAAACGATCCCATATCTCATCTCTTTTATCATAAGAAACAGGTCCGATCTCCTTCCATTGTTCATGAAGTTTCTGTAATTGACGGAAAGCTTCATTCATGGATTCTTCTAGGAGTAACTCTTCTGCCTTTTCACATAGTTCAATCTTAGCTTCGAGATTTTTTTTGAAATCGAGATCTTTTAATTCCTTATTAATTCTGACTTTATCAAAGAACTTATCGACAAGATAATGATAACTCTGCCAAAGTGATTGCATCTCAGTTTTTGGGACGAGACCAATCTGTTTCCATTTCTCTTGAAGAGCTTTGAAGTCATCATATGTTTTCTTCAGAAGTTCATCAGATTCGATAAGCACCTTCAATTCTTCAAGGATAACCTTTTTCTGGTTAAGATTCTCAATTTTTGCCTTTTCCAGCTCTTCCATCATTTGATGTCTCTTCTCACGATAGATACTGAAAGTAGCATTAAACCTCTGTTCTAATTCATCCTCATGATTAGGGGCTAATTCAGCATCACCATCGCCATTAGCAATAGCTTGAGCTGCTTGTAAACGCTCTTGTGCTGTCTTATTACGGAAAGCGACTTTAATCTGAGCAACCTTACCCTTTATATCTTCGGTGCCTTCGGCATGAACCAAAGAATGAAGCATTTCTATCAACTCCTCTCGTGAAGACGCCTCAATAGTCTCATCTGCTATCATTTCTGCAACCACAAGCTCTGTCTCCTCTTCATCCTCCTCAGCGATAAAGGCCATTTCAGTTTCGATAGAAACAGGAGCTTCTGCTGTAACAGACTCCAAAACTGGTTGTACTTCCTCAGAAGAAGAAGTCTCATTGATTTCTGCTACTTCAGCAGCGTTTTCACTGACCTCTGGGGTCTCTTTTGCTTCATTGACAGGGTTCTCCTCCTGACGGATGGTTTCATCCTGAGGGATTTGATTTAGTTCCTTGCTTTCCATAACAATTGAATGGATGTTAAACAATGTTTTATGACTTTCAAAAGAAAATCGATTAGCTAGTTTGATAAGCTTAACCCTCAACTTAATAAGTTAAACTTATCAGGGTTGCAAATGTAATAATATTTCTCTCTTATACATCCAAATCTATTAAAGCCTTATTCATTATTTATCCTATTATTCAAAATTTATAACTTCAACTTATCATTTTCCCGTAAATAAAGAAGCTATACCTCTCCCTTACCCCTTCGCTTCCCCTTCGCTTCCCCTTCGCTCATCGTACTAATCCATGTGAACCTTTCTACTAGTGGCTATTCCTAAAAAAAAGAGGATGACCTATTTAAGCCATCCTCAGATCTTAATTCTATAGAATACCCCTTTGATGTAGCAAAGGAGTATTAGTGACTAAAGTGTTCTACCTGGATAAACCTTTAAAGCCTCTTCCAAACACTTCATTGACCCTCTTAGATCTTCCACATTTAATACGTATGAAATACGCACCTCATTCATGCCCTTCCCTTTAGTTGCATAAAACCCGGTAGCTGGAGCTAACATTACAGTTTTATTTTCAAACGAGAAATCTTCGAGTAACCATTGACAGAATCTATCAGAATCATCGATGGGGAGACGAGCAACGACATAAAATGCACCCTTAGGATTTGGACAAAAGGCACCGGGCATAGCATTAATAGCCTTAACCACTACATCACGACGAGCCAAATACTCTTTCACTACCTCATCGAAATAGCTCATGGGGGTATCTATCGCAGCTTCTGCTGCAACCTGACCGATGGAGGGGGGGCTCAGTCTTGCTTGAGCAAACTTCATAGCAGTAGCCATCACCTCCTTGTTTCTGCTTACCATACAACCGATGCGGACGCCACAGGCACTATAGCGCTTAGAAACAGAATCGATAAGGATTGTATGATTCTCCAATCCTTCAAGTTCCATAACGGAGAAGTGCTGATTACCATCATAACAGAACTCTCTGTACACCTCATCAGCAAAGAGATATAGATCATATTTCAATGCGATCTGCTTTAATACCTCTAACTCTTCGCGGCTGTATAGGTAGCCGGTAGGATTATTAGGATTACAGATCATAATCGCCTTAGTTCTGGGAGTAATCGCTTTTTCAAACTCTGCTATTTCAGGTAAAGCAAAACCATTCTCAATATAACTTGGGATAGGTTTAACAACAACACCTGAATTAATAGCAAAGCCATTATAGTTAGCATAAAATGGCTCAGGAATGATGATCTCATCGCCTGGATCCATAGTTGATTGCATAGCAAAAAGAATGGCTTCAGAGGCTCCCGAAGTCACAATAATATCATCAGCAGTAACTTGAATACCATGTTTAACATAGTTTTCAGCCAACTTGCGTCGATAGCTGAGGATACCGGCAGAGTGACTGTACTCTATTACTTTTTCACTGTAATTACGAATGGCATTTAAGGCAACTTCTGGTGTCTCAATATCTGGCTGCCCAATATTCAGATGATACACCTTTCTACCTTTCTTCTTTGCCTCATCAGCGAATGGTACTAATTTACGTATTGGTGATGAAGGCATTAACTTACCTTTGGTCGAGATGGTTGGCATGATTAGAATAATTTTTACTTATAAAATAAGAAAACCCGGTAGCTTTAAAGCACCGGGTATTCAATAAAGACATAAAGACTATTTAGCTACCGGTCCAGCATTTGCAGTCTTTTCAGGCATTGCCTCAGCAGGCTTATCAACAACCTTACCTGAAATGCGAAGAATAACAGGACCGTTTTTTGCGTTTGAATTTACTGTGATGGTTTTGTTAATTATGCCAAGTCTATTGGTGGCATATCTAACCTTAATGGTATCACTCTTTCCGCCTAAAATTGGCTCGCGAGGCCATGCAGGTACAGTGCAACCACATGAGGAACGAACTTCAGAAAGAATCAGTGGCTCTTTACCCGTATTTTTAAATACAAAATAGGAGTCCCCATTCCCATCTTTATAGATTGTTCCATAGTCATACACAATATTGCCGGTAGCATCTACTAGCTTCTTATCGAATGTAATCTCAGGAGCAGTTTTACTAACAGCCGGAGCATTTTGACTTTGGGCGAATGCACTTCCGCTAATCACCACTAAAACCAATAATGTGGAAAGAATCTTGTTCATAGTAGATTAAAATTTAAACACTATTTGGTATGATTGTAATTGTATTAATTGATGGCAAAAGTAAAAAGATTTTATCCATCTATACTCTCAAACATCAAAATCTTTGCCAATAAACTAACGAAACACCCACTTTTATAAAAAAAACTTACTTTTGACCTAAACAGGAAAGCAAAAGCTATTTTTGTATTCAAAACCAGACTAACTATGAAAATTAAAAATCTTGTTCTAATCGCTCTGGCAAGCATCGTTATCTTTGCCTGTAAAAGTGCTCAAACTCCTCAAAAAAACGATAATGCCAACCAAATGACCCCTTTCCCAGGCCATATCATCTATAAAACTAAAGCCAACTTCGACAACCTGGTTCCGGTTGGTCTTTCAGAAAACAAAAAAGAAGTGGTCTCCCTTCCTGCCCCTTCTGATCTTCTTAAAGATAATGAGCTCAGAACTCCTATAAAACTTCATAAAGGCTATCTTCTCGACTTAAGAGGCATAGGCCCAAACACAGCCTTTATAAAAACCTCCTACCAAGAGTACGTCAAAAAAAGCCAACCAATGTCCTCGCCTGACATCTTAAAAGATCTTAAAGAAGTAGATCCTCTCACTGAAATGTTTCGTTGCAAATACCAAGGGAATAAATCAGAATTGGTAGAATGGTTAAACAAACTCATTGACGATGGTCAATTAGAATCGAAATGTATTAAACTCAAATAGGAATCTATTCTTTTAACATACAAAAAAGCCATCAACAATCTGATGGCTTTTTTGTTATATACCAATCTTGTCAATAAATCATCATATGGTCGTAAGGGCGATCTATTAAAAATTGTTAAAGATCATCGCTAAGGCATATCCTTTGCATCCACTTACTTCAATATGATTAAATTTGCAGGTTTGTTTTCCTCTGAGTTTTAAAATAGCCTCAAATATATAGCAAAACTTACCGGATGAGCTCCGGAATACATGTTCTAAAAATCTTTTAATGACGAATTCTTCGAATCAGCTTGATGGCAAAGGGCTCTATTATAGCTTCCTGGCCGGAGCGAAACGGGTCTTCGAGAATCAACAGATTCTCAATAAAATGAATGTCTTTCCGGTGGCTGACGCCGATACCGGAACAAATATCGCCTCAACAATGCGCAGTATTGTTGACACCTTTATCCCCACCACTAGCATAAAAACCACTGCAGTGGCCTTAGCCGATGCAGCTTTAGTCGGCGCTAGAGGGAACTCGGGAATCATCTTTGCCCAATTTCTGTATGGATTCAGCAATGAGATCAAAGAAGATGGCTCTATCTCTGTACAAAACTTCGCTCACTATCTGAAAAACGGTGTACAGTATGCCTATCAAGCCATTTCAAACCCGGTTGAAGGCACCATGATTACCGTTATAAGAGAATGGGCCGAAGATGTTTATAAACACAGAAACGAGGTCTCTTCTTTCAATGAGTTGATTGTGCTTTCCTATAAAAAAGCACTAATCTCTTTAGCCGAAACAAAAGAGAAACTCGCAGTTCTGGCTAAAAACAATGTCGTAGATGCTGGAGCTAAAGCTTTTGTCTTATTTCTTGAAGGAATCATTGAGTTTTTCAAAACCGGCCGACTAAAAGAGCTGATCTCGGCTCGTAACATTGTTAAAGTTAAAGAGATCGCCGGAGATGAGATCTCTCACGAAGATATTACCTTTAGATACTGCACAGAAGCCCTCATCACCGGAGATAAACTGAACAGAAATAAGATTAGAAGATACCTTGAGTCTTTAGGAGACTCCCTGGTTATCGCCGGCTCTGAACAAAAGATGAGAATCCACATCCACACCGATCAACCTTCGGCTGTCTTCTCCTTCTTAAATACCCAGAGCCTCATCTCCTATCAAAAGGTGGATGACATGATCATGCAACAAGAGGTTACTCAAAACCCTATTGCCCCAATCGCTATAGTCACCGACTCAACATGCGACCTTCCTCAAGACCTAATCGACCGACACCAGATTCATATTGTCCCGCTTACAGTCCACTTTGGCGATCGATTTTTCCTAGACGGTATCACACTCACCAGCGAACACTTTAAAAAACTCTACTTTAAAAACAAAGACAAAGTTTATCCGTCAACCGCACAACCCGCTTTCAAAGATTTTACCAATAAATTCAACTACCTTTCAACTCACTATGATGACATCATAGCGTTGCAACTTACCAGTAGAATGAGCGGGACATGGGGTAACAGTAGTAAAGCCGCCAAATCAATTAGCCTACAAACCAAAAAGAATATATCCGTAATTGACAGCACCCGCCTGTCTGGTGGTTTAGGCTTATTGGTTCTTAGAGCAGCCCTAGCTGCTGAAGAGGGTATCTCTCATGATGAGATTGTTAAACTGATTGAATTGTGGAAAACAAAAAGTCTACAACTTGTCACGGCCAGCACGGTTAAATATCTCGTAAAAAGCGGACGAGTTAGCCCGGTTAAAGGAGCTTTAGGTAATCTCTTAAAACTTAAACCATTTATTACTATAAACGCGGAAGGAGCCGCAGAGACTACCGGTAAATACTTTACCGAATCTAAGGCCGCTAATACCGTTCTTAACAAGATAAAACAGACTTTAATAAACCAGACGGTTTGGAACTATGCCATTACCCACTTTGAAAACGAAGAATGGGCAAATTGGTATGCCACGGAAATTAAAAAGATAACGGGAAAAGATCCTCTCTTTGTTAAACAGGGTTCCCCTGTGCTCTCTGCAAATGTAGGCCCCGGCGTAGTATCTGTAAGTATCTTACTCGACTAAAATATTTTAATATTGTAAAGAAGTAGAGCCACTTAGTTGGCACTACTTCTTCTTTTTTATATATTCGCAACTTTCTCTTTAACCAATTCTTCGCAAACAACGGTCTCGCTTTCTTATAGTATAACAACGACTATGTCTAAACACGATCTCTATCTTTCTCTCGTAGAAAATGCGTTCAGACAGTTCAGTAACCTGCCTGCCTTCTCAAATTATGAAGGAAAAACTGTTACCTATCGTGAAGTTGAGCTTAATATTTTACAACTTCATCATCGTTTTAGAACCTTTGGCGTTTCTCCTCGTGACCACATCGCTCTTATCGGAAAAAACAGCCTGGAGTGGGCCACTGCCTATCTCGCAACCATCACTTATGGAGCTGTGGTTGTACCCATCCTCCCTAACTTCCCTCCTGCTGATGTTCAAAACTTAATCGAACATAGCGACTCTAAAATTCTTTTCTCCGGTAACTCCTATTTCGAACCCCTCGCTATTTCCGCAATGCCTAAACTAACCGGAGTTATTTCTTTAGATGACTTCTCAGATCTCTATACCTCAACACCGGTAGACTCAAAGATTCCCGATTTTGATAATGAGCATTTGCAGGTATATAATCTACACGAACGAGAGATGATGGTTTTACTTTATACCTCCGGCACAATGGGATTCTCCAGAGGTGTGATGCTTCATCATTTGAGCATCTCTTCAAACATCATCTATGCTAGAGAAAACATGCCACTCATCCCCGGTGATAGAATACTTAGTTTTCTTCCATTAGCTCACGCCTACGGCTGTTCCGTCGAGTTTCTATACCCATTTACAATGGGTGCTCACATCTCTTTTCTAGGCAAACTACCCACTCCAACTATTCTAATTAAAGCCTTCTCCGAAATTAAACCCAGGTTAATCCTGTCTGTTCCGCTCATCCTCGAAAAGATCTATCGAAAACAGCTCCTACCAAAAATAAGCTCCCCGATTGTCCGTCTTCTTCTTGTGCTTCCACTTATCAATAAAGTACTATATAAAAAGATCAATACCACTTTAAGTAATTTCTTCGGAGGAAATTTTTTAGAGATTGTTATTGGAGGGGCTCCATTAAATCCTGATGTTCAAAGATTCCTTAAAAAGATTGGATTCAAATTTACCATTGGATATGGCATGACGGAATGTGCTCCTCTTATAAGTTATGCACCTTGGAATACCTCCAAGTTAAATTCAGCGGGCAGAATGGTTGACCGCATGGAATTAAAGATCCATGAAGCCGATAAGGTGACTCATGTTGGAGAGATATTGGTCAGAGGCGATAATGTCATGCTTGGGTATTATAAAAACGAGAAGGGGACATTCGAAACGCTGGATGAACAAGGATGGTTACATACCGGTGACCTCGGCTGTGTTGATGCTGATGGATTCATTTTTATTAGAGGCAGAAGCAAAAGCATGATTCTTGGCGCTTCTGGTCAAAACATCTATCCAGAAGAAATTGAGGCCAGGATCAACAACTTACCTTTTGTTGCAGAGTCTCTTGTTGTCGACAGACAAGGTGGTCTTGTGGCTTTAGTCTTCCCTGATGCAGAGTGGATAGATAAACACCATCATGACAAAGCTCACCTCGATAAGTACCTTGCTCATGCCCTCAAACATCTCAATAACGAATTAGCCGACTATCAGAAAATATCAAAATTCGAAATTATTGATGCCGAATTCGAAAAAACACCGAAAAAAAGCATAAAGCGATTCTTGTACAAATAAAGTCAAAGACGCCAGTTTTTCTACAAGACAGAAAGAGCCATCCTAAAGCGATGGGTATAGCGACTCTCGCTGTTGCTAAAAATTCCTTGATGATCTATTTGATCAATTCGAACTTTACCGGAAGCATGAACAACATGACCTTCGCCATCAAGAATGCCAACATGAGTTATCACACCCTCCTCATTCTCAAAAAAAGCAAGGTCACCCATTGCCGCTTCTGAAAGAAAATCAAGACGACGACCCTCAATAAGAGCCTGATAACGGGCATCCCTGGGAAGGAGTACTCCCACTTGGCCATAAACAAGCTGTGTTAAGCCCGAACAATCTATACCTAGTATAGTCTTCCCTCCCCATAAGTAAGGAGCTGACAAAAACCTTAAAGCGCATAAAACAACATTATGACGCGAGGTTTGGCCAATTTGCCCATCTGATAGTACGCCAGAATAAGAAAAACTAAAATCAAAAATCTTGAAAAATCCAGACTGATTTAGCCAGATACGACTCCCCATCGGCAAATACATCTCCACACCGGTAGTTGTACACTGGATTGGAAAGAGTATATCGCCCGTGACATATGATTTCTCACTTACTAGAGTATTATAAAAATCATCACTGATTCGCTCTATTTGAAGACGATTAACCCAACCAATGTACTTATCAAAGTAGAGTTTTACAAAACACCACTCACCCTGCTCCTCAAGAATCTCACCGATTTCACCAAAAAGGAGCTGCGTAACCATCTCAGAACGACTTGTTGCATCAACTCTAAGTGGGGCTACCGGCAACAGACAGATAAACTTCTTTTCCATGATTTAATCGTTCCTTTTAAACAATCTCTTGATAATCTGCATTACGTAAAACAGCCTTTCGCCCCTGCGCTGCACTCATCTCCTCAAATTCTTCTATGGTCATAACTGGATTCCTCTCCTCTGCTCCTGCACGACTATATATTCGTGTGGTATCATTAATGGTTCCATCAATATCATCCACTCCAAAACCAAGTAGAAGGCCGGTAACCGACTTTCCTAGCATCGGCCAATATGCCTTAATATGGTCAATATTATCTAACAATATCCTGGATATTGCAAATACCCGTAAATCATCTACCAAGGCTCCCTCTTTAATTTCTGACATGCTATTATTCATACGTCTAAACTTTAAAGGGATAAATGCCTTAAATCCACCCGTCTCATCCTGTAACTCCCTGACCTTAAGAATATGATCGACCCGTTGTTCCCAATTCTCCAGATGCCCATAAAGCATGGTTGCATTAGATGAAATACCAAGCCTATGAGCATCTCTATGAATCGATAGGTAGCCCGATGCATCCGTTTTGTCTGGGCAGATGACCTTTCTAAGCTCAGGAGAGAAAATCTCTGCTCCACCCCCAGGCAAAGCGTCTAACCCCGCCTCTTTAAGTTGAATTAATATCTCCCGAGGTGTTACACCCGCCCTTTGAGCCATATCATCTATTTCAACAGCACTGTAAGCCTTAATATGTAAATCAGGACGAACTTCCCTTATCAACCGAATAAGCCTGATATAATACTCTAAATCACGATCAGGATGAACACCTCCCGTAATATGTACTTCACCGGCATTTCTATCGGCATTTGACACAATCTCTCTTATCTCTTCAAGGCTTAACTCCCATGCATCACCGGTAATCTCACTTCGAAATGCACAGAATTTACAACGATGTATACAAATATTTGTAGGTTCTATATGGAAATTATGAACATACCATACCCTAGACCCATTCTTTTCTGATCGGATTTTATCAGCAAGCAGGCCAAGTAATCCCGGACTTGCATTATTTATTAATTGTAATGCTTCGCTTTTATCGATTCGTGTCCCATTCAACACTTTATCGGTAAGAGACCGTAACTCGTATGGAACAATGCTATTTTTAATTTCTTCAGTCATAATTTAGTTAACCACAAAAGTAGAGGTTCCTGATTCGTTTCCTCTTTTTATTCTTAAAACATATAATCCTTTTGCAAATCTGTTTACAGCAATTTTTGTTGATGCATCAATAAATGTGCCTGTTGCCATCTGCTGTCCTGTCATATTGAAAAGTTCCCATTGTGCAAGTCCGTTTCCAAAAGGAAAAGAGACAACAATCTCTTGAGAAGCAGGATTTGGATAGAGAGTCACCTGTTGATTCAAAATATTTTCAACACCAACCACCATTCCTCCAAGTATTGTAGCCCCCGTATTTAAAGGATCTAACCAAGGTTTAAGTCTCAGTGTATCTGCAATGCCATTTTGATCCCATCCATACGAGAACTTTCCATAATAGTCAGCTAGATCTTGATAATTACATCCACTATCACCTCCGGTTAATACGCCAATGATATGTCCATCTGTATTGAGTAACGGAGATCCACTACTTCCTCCCTCTGTAACACCATGGCCAGAAGAGGTTCCAGCCCAATAAACTTGCCAGTGGGTATTAACAGTAGCATCCCATCCCGAATTAATCGGAGTTTGTGTGTAGGTAGATATCATTTTTATATCTCCTTGAGGGTGATGAATGGAGACACCGCTACCTGCTGCCGTATTAGTCCTATTCCATCCCAGAAAATAACCATTCATACTAGCGGGAACGCTATTTTTTAACCTGACCAGATAAAAATCGCTTCCAATAGAGGATCCGACATGACTACTAGCAACTTTAGTTGCACCTGTCATTGTTTGCTTTAAAGGTTCTATAGAAGGACGAGAACAGTCAACACTCTCGTAATTAAAACTAAAAACCCATTGCAAAAGCTCGGATCTGCTCGTTCCGTTACCACAATGATCCGCAGTTAAAATATATGGAGTATTATTCTGAGCGGTATTGTTTATCAAAGAGCCGGTGCACCAATACATCATACCACCTCTCACTAGTCGTATTCGAACAACGCCTTTTTTCAGCGTTTGCCAATTAGATCCTTCAACACAATTAATAGGTACCTCACAAGTCCCGGCATGACCAAAATCACGACTGACGGATGAAAACAAAACCCCAACACTCTCTATTTTAGCAACTACTTTACTACCGTTTGAAACAAATAACTCAACCATGAGTGAATCATCATCCACATCTGCCGTTGCAAAGAGAGGAGAATCATTCAAATCAGCAGAAGTAATCGTTTGAATTAAGCTTCCACTTCCATCATATATATTTAAATGGGATTCACCTGTTAACTTTAAATCACTAAAATATAGGGATAATCCACGACTACCTTTTGCCGTTGCACCAAAAGCAAAGATCTCGCCATCAGGCACTTTTTTTACGGAATAGGAGATAGTATTCAGGTCAACTAAACAAGCTTCCAAATATCCTGCCTGCTCTGGTTCTAAACTATTTTTGTTCCGTTCAAAATGGCTAGCACTCCTTGCATCCGGAAGACGCATATAAAACACTCGACTTATTGACTGACAATTAGCACTAAGCGCAAATATCACTAAAGCAAGGAATAGTAAAGACCTTTGGCTCATAGGTATTTATTTTAAATTTTTAAGCAAACGTAACGGAAATATACGAAGAAGGCAAGAATTAATTCTATTTGAGAGCCATCTCAAACATCTCCAATAGTAGATATTAAGGATTTAAACAGATAATTGACAAACCGGAAATAAAAAAGGCGGGAGATTATCTAATATCATCTCCCGCCTTTTTATCGATTAATTTACCGCTTAAGCTTTATTTGGTTTATCAAGACCATAGCCTCTCTTCCTATCAACCACTTTAAGTACAACAGAAAGGATAACGGCCAAAACGCCAAAGCTTGCAAAGATTAGTTCAGGAACAGTATAGTCATAAGCTGGAGCAACAACAGTACCCTCCTTAATGGCTTGTGCATTCTGTTCTATGAAAGCTACAACCTCAGGATTAGAGGCTGAAAGCGCATAACCAATTAAAATAGGCACACCCAACAGACCCATGTTCTGAATCCAAAAGATTGCACCGTATGCAGAACCCAGATAACGATCCTCTACAATCTTAGGCATCGATGGCCACATTGAAGCAGGAACCAGAGAGAAGGCGATCCCTAAAATAACAATCGTTCCAATGGCAACCCCTTGCGAGAAAGCCGCAGCCGGAACCAATGCAAAAACTAAATGAGACACTGTTAATAGCAATGCTCCGTATAACATCATGGTTGCACCAAGACCTTTCTTATCAAGGAAGAAACCAATAAAGGGAGTTAAAATCATAGCACCAATGGGGAACATTGACACATAACGTGCAGCATCTTTAGGATCAATAGACATCTTACTAGCTAACATCTCAGTAGCAAAACGTTGGAATGGGAAAATAGCTGAATAAAAGAGAACACAAAGTCCGGCTATTGCAAGAAATCCAGGATTCGTAAAAATCTTCTTAAGATCACTCACCTTGAACTCATCCTCGCTATTGACCTCTCCTTGTCCAACACCTAACTCCTTATCCAATTTAACATCCATAAAGGTATAGATAAGGAAAGTTAAAAATCCTATTGTTAGGAAAACCAAACCCCATAAGAATGCATTGGCAGTTGTCCACTCAGCGGGAACGTTCGAACCATTATTAGCAAAGATAGGCGATAACCACATTACAGCAAATACACCTAAACGAGCAATTGCCATCTCAAGACCCATCGCCAATGCAAGTTCTTTACCTCTAAACCATTTCACAATGGTCTTCGAAACAGTAATACCGGCCATTTCAACACCAACACCAAAAACAGCAAAACCCAGACAAGCCAGAACTGCTGTAGTAGGTAGAGTATATCCTAATATTGATGACATACTTTCAACATCAATAAAACTCAAGGCATAGAACTTGATGGCAGCACCAAGAACCATAGTTAAACCAGAAGTAATTAAGGTAAAACGGATGCCCATCTTGTCTAGAATGATTCCAGAAATGATCAGGAAGCCGAAAAACACATTAAAGAAAAACTCCATACCACCGTACATCCCAAAGACCTCTGATGTCCAATGATAATTAACCTCAAACTGGTTTTTAATTGGTGATGCTACATCTACAAAGAAATAGGCGAAAAACATCGTAGATGAGATTAGGGCCAAGGCCACCCATCTTGCTACCTTCGATTCGCTTAATAAAACTTTTACTTTTTCAGTCATAAGACATTACGTTTTGAAAAGATGATCGTGAACAGTTTATTGGTTTATTCTTGAATGAAGATTGGTTAACTCTTCATCAGATTGCGGGCAAATGTAAGAATCTTTGTCTTTTTGTCGTTATTTTGCAAAAAATATTGAGTAATCAAAATGGAAATTAAGTCAGTCATACTCGTTTTTGCCACTCAAAAGGAGGCTTCAGCTTGCCATCAAACCACCTTGAATCACATACCCGGCTTAAACATTCCTATAAAAACGATTATAACTGGCATGGGAATGATCAATGCTGCAATATATTCAACTTTAGCCATCAAAACTTATAAACCTTCACTTGTAATCTCTGCCGGTATTGCTGGTAGTTATCTGGGAAAAATCCCTGTTGGTAAATCTATTATTCATCAAGAGGATTGTTTTCCGGAAATGGGTAAATCAGTGGACGAGAAATTTATGACGCTCGATAAGTTTCTTATCGCTGAAAACCATGGCCTTACTATGCCAAACAACTCTCTCAGCTCAAATGCATTTAATCTCCAAAAATCTGACTATTTCACAAAGGTTAAATGTGCAACTGTTAACACCATGACAATCTCAAGAACCACCGCCGAAATATATAAAAATAGCTTCGGCGCCTCGGTCGAGACCATGGAAAGTGGTGCAGTCCTCGCCGCCTGTCTGGCAAATAAAACCCCATTCATAGGTATTCGTACCATCTCAAATCTTTGCCTAGCACAAAAATTTGCTAAATGGGATATTGATCTAGCTCTAAAAAACCTCAACACATCATTGAATAGATTACCTCAACTAATCAAATCTCTTAATGAACAGACTTAAACTAGCTTTCTCAACCTGCCCTAATGATACTTTTATCTTCGATGCTTGGGTCAATGGCCATCTTAAGAACGTTCCACTTATTAATCCATTTCTTGGAGATATTGATCATCTTAATGCGCTAGCCTTAAATGGCGAGGCTGATATTATTAAAATCTCCTATCACGCTTTTATCCATCTAGCGGAAAAATATATAATGCTTGATGCGGGCTCAGCACTCGGCTTCGGCGTTGGCCCTCTACTTGTCGCAAAGAATGAGATCAAAACTGAAAAAATATCTCATCTCCGAATTGCCATTCCAGGCGAATTAACTACAGCAGCTATGTTGCTTAAATTCGCATTTCCAAATGCATTGAACACCTCAGTAATGCTCTTTAGCGATATCGAAAAGGCCATCCTTTCAGAGGAGATCGATGCAGGAGTCATCATTCACGAGAACCGATTTACTTATCAACAAAAAGGACTCAAGAAACTAATGGATCTAGGGACTTACTGGGAAGAAAAAACATCTCTTCCGATTCCATTAGGAGGGATAGCGGTGAAAAGAGACTTACCCCAATCTTTGCAAATTGAGATTAATGAAACAATGAAACAGAGCGTTGAATTTGCCATCGAAAACCCATCTTTCTCTCTACCATATGTTAAACTACATGCTATCAACATGGATCCTATGGTTATGCAACAACACATCCATCTGTACGTTAACAATGAGACGGTCAAAATTGATAAACAAGGAAAAGAGGCAGTAAAAAAACTCTGTAGAATCATTAGACCTGATCTATCTGAGTCTCTCCCTCTTTTTATCTCAGACTTATAATAATGAACAGATACACATTTATACTCTTTGCAACACTCCTCCCCTTAATTGCCTTTTCTCAAACAAATTCGACCTCTGAAACCAAAAAAGGCGATCTGCCTAATGATTATGCGTTAATAATTAAGTGGGGGCAAGAAGGAAAATATGATTCTATCATTCATATCGGATCTCAACTAATAAGGGTTCAGCCTGATAACTCAGTTCTTCTTAAACTTCGTGGATTAGCCTATTTACAACTAATGAACTACAATGCAGCTTATAGCGATTTCCAAACTGCCACAACTCTTTCTCCAGATAGCGCTGATTTTTGGTTTCTAAAAGCTTTTGCTGCCGATAAAGCAGGTTTAAAAAATGTTGCTAAAGAAGCTATTCTTAAATCTCTGTCCCTAAATGACAAAAAAGCTCAAGCATGGTATCTTCGAGGCAATTTATTCTCACAAGAAGAAAATCTGGATGAAGCTCTAACTTGTTATAACAGAGCTATTCTACTTCGAAGAGGTTATGCTGATGCCCTTACTATGAAGGGTTATGTCTTATATAGAAAAGGAGATAACTCAATTGCCATCGAAACACTTAAATTAGCTATTGAAGCTGACAACCAATATCCTCTCCCTTATTTCTATACCGGCTTATGCTTTGTCGAGCTTGATAAACCTGCTGATGCTCTCAAATCATTTGATCATGCAATACGACTCGGTTATGATGAGGGAGATCTTTACCACTATAGAGGTCTGGCTATGCTTCAACTCAGACGATTTGATGATGCCTGCGATATGTGGAAAGAAGCAGTATTAAGAGGATATACGCTAAGTAAAGCGATGAGCAAAAGATATTGTAGACATTAAACAAGCTTTACTGTAGGCATACTTAGCTTTATTATGGAAATCACAAGGAGCTCATCGCTCGCTCTCCGCTTCTTCTTCGCTCTTGCTCCATATACTTTTGAAAATTACTTTTCCCTTTCTTCGATTTTATCCACGCAAATTCGAACGATTAAGGGAGAGGAAACGCAGAGAAAGCGCAGAGGTGATCTTTATACCGAAAAGACGCCATGAATCGAGTCACTACAGGGACATCCTCGGAGTCTGCTTCTGCGTCTTCTCTTTCTCCGTGCGACCACTTCTATAGGAGGTCGTCCCAAAAGGATGATACTCCTCGTAAGAGATAATGGCCGCAGTCTGATCTAACTCAAGACTGGCAGAGCCCAGATGGTTGTCGTACTGGTAGCGGATGGAGTTAGTCGCTGTAGAGAAGGTTATGCCATTGTCTATTGTTAGACGGTCGATTAAGGCAAAGCGGTGGCGATCATCAATGATATGAAGAGTCTGACGCTCGGTCTTCAGGATGTTGTTCACATACTTGCGGTAACGCTCATAGTAGCCCAGATAGAGTCGCTCCTCGCGGATGTTTCCTTTCTCTACCACCTTTCTTACTCGATCTCCTGCTGCATTGTAGCTGTAATACGAACTAAAGGTTCCATTGGTGGCACTGCGAAGCATATCCGAGCTATTCCACGTCATGACTGAGAGAAACGATTCATTGACCTGGCAGTAATTTTATTCTATGATTCCCTTATTCTGATTCATTATATCTCCATTCTTGTCCATATTCTCAATCCGCCATTCTTGTATTTCTAACATGCCGCCTTCTTTCTCAATTTTAATGTGGTCAGTATAATATACCCAAAAAGACAGAATAT
>Ga0209066_10000150_pt1 | contig 105546 bp, 100 predicted proteins | sample All_14_2_FD_187198 | JGI IMG/M metagenome (GOLD analysis project Ga0209066, IMG submission 187198) | Freshwater microbial communities in response to fracking from Pennsylvania, USA - Allegheny Zone_MetaG_DW_15 (SPAdes) (version 2) ...
TTAAAACCGGAGCAGAGAACATGAATGGTATTATTGCAATGGAGAGCCGCATGCAGCGAAAGCTGCACGTGCGGTTCGGTGGGGGGAACAGGGCTGACTCTCTGAGCAGCGCCACTCCTACCCAACTTGCCGAAACCATGGGGCCTTACCATTACGATTGCCCGGCCTCGATCCTCGATCTGCTGGGGCCACCGGGCAACGAGTATGCCGCCAAATGGCGCGAGGCCTGCCGTGCGCGTCTCGCGCTGACCTCGCGCCGCAAGCCGCGCCCTGGCGACACGCTGGTGCTGGCAGAGCCGCTCACGTTCACCGACGGGCAGAGCGAGCGCAGCTTCCGGGTGGTTCAGTCGGGTGGCAAAACCATCTTGCGCCGGATGAACGACGGCATGGGGGTCAAGATCAGCAAGCTGATGAGCCGTGCCTGGACGATTGTCCCGGCCCCGGCCGCCCCTTCGGCGCCGTGACCCGGCTGCGAGTTTGCACGGCCATGTCGGATCAGCCAGCCCCCGAGCGCTCACCCAAACGCGGACGTCTCTGCAGTATCGAGAACGCAAACCGCGTGGCAACCCGCGTTGCCGAGCATATCCTAACCGACACGGCCGTTGTGAAGACGGGAAATCCGCTGCAACCGTTTCGCGTCGTGCTGGCGAGCAAGGCGACGCCGGGTCGCACTGTATCGCGGGTCGTCACCTGCAACGATGACGAGCCTTGAGGAATCAGTAGGGCGCTGGCCCGCTATCGACGAACCACGATTGTCCGAGTTCGAAATCAGGGCTCGCCGATACCAGCGGGCCGTCGGGACCTTCGGCAACGTATGGCGACACCAGATCCTTGCGGCGCACCCGTGAGCGGCTGAGCCAGGCTGCGGTCCGGCCGCGCGCTTTGAGCATGCCCAGCAGCCAGTCCATTGCCTCGGCCATCTCGACCACGCCGCGTCCCGCGAGGCAGTAATAGATAGCGCGTTGGAAATCGTCGCACGAATTGCTGAGTATCGCAGCCAGCCTGGCTCGACCGCCGGGTACATTTTCATGCACGAGCGATACCGCTTCGCGCAGTTCGCGGACCGAGAAGAATGCGTCGTCGACCCCAACCCCGATGCACAGCGCCGCAATCGCGCGCCGCGCCGGCAGGACATTGAGGTCGCACGAGGCATCGCGCAGCGCGATGTCGAGATCGAAATGGTCGGTATGAGCGCCGATGGGCATCGGGAAATTCCTTTCAAAAAAGAACGTAGCGTGAACGATCGGGCGCCGTCAACTGGAGAGCGGAGTGGAGGGGGGAGCGCATCGGTTGATCACTGAAAAGGAGAGTTTGATGCAACAGCTTGCCCCGGAGGCCCCTGGCGATACCGATCGAACCGATGAGATTGCGGCGCTCAACGATGCTGCTCGCACGGGGTCGCTGCCGCCGGTCCAGATTCGGGGCATGGCCGGATTTCTGGTCAGCGAGGCCGTGACCAAGGATGTCCATGCTCAATTCATCGAGCGCGGTGGCCGCTTCTACGGGGCCTATGTGGCCCGCCGTGATCCCGCGACATGGATCACCGACGCTGCGATTTTCTCGTTCGAGGCCGAGAACCCCGACCCACAGGTGCTGGACTGGTATCCCGATGACGCCGACGGCCATTGAGGGGAGGGGGATTTGGAACCGGTGTTCCACTGGGGAGGCCAGCCATGCTTCGCTTTTATTCCGGCATCGGCGCGCGCGCGACGCCGCCCGAAATGCTCAGCCTGATGACCCGCGCCGCCTTCGCCCTGCTGAAGCGCGACTATGTCCTACGCTCGGGCCACGCGATCGGAGCCGACAGCGCGTTCGAACGCGGCGCGGGGGACGCAGCGCAGATTTTCCTGCCCGCACCGTGCTGGCGCGGCTCGGTGAGTGCATTTCATGCAGGCACGTTGGGGCAGGAGATCTGGGGCAGGGCCCGCGAGATCGCCGCCACGCACCATTCCGCCTTCGCCAGCCTCTCGCGCTTCGTGCAGGATCTCCATACCCTGGGCGTCTTTCAGGTGCTCGGCCCAGCGCTCGATAGCCCTTCGGAATTCGTGCTGTGCTGGACTGCCGACGGCGAAGCCTCGGGCGGCACCGGCCAGGCGCTGCGCATCGCAGCAACATACGGCGTACCTGTCTACAATTTCCAGCGGAGCCACGAGCGCTCTCACGTTGAGCGCCACCTCGACCTCTGATCCTTCAACCCCTGAGTATTTGCGTATTTCTTACCTGTGCCCCGGTGTCATGACGCGTGGGGGCAGCGATCAGCTCCTCCGCGCGGGTGCGGTTGACCTCGGCCCACTTGCTGCGCCCTTCTTGGCAATGCGCCGCCACGCTCCGGCGGCCCCCTCTTGCTGTTGCGCCCACCATGCCTCGAACACGGCCGAAGCCGCGAACAGCAAGATCGGCAAGAGTCCGCGTATTTCGGTCATCGCGGTGAGCCTAGCGGCCTTGGGCACTGGCGGCCAGGGCAGGGGGATGGACGACCTGTTTTCACCTCGCGGCCGTTCCGGCCGGAGGCTGGCGTGCAGCAACCTTGCGTCCCTTGCCGGCGGCGCGCCGCAGGTCGTGACCAATTGCGACCTCGAGGGGGCCGACCTCTCCGGGCTCGAATTGACGGGCTGGCGGTTCCAACGCTGCAATCTACGGAAGGCTGACTGTAGCAGGACCAAACTGGGAGGCTTGGTCTAGGGTCGAGGGTATGCCCGTCTTTCTTGCTGCCGCAGTCCTGTGTCTTTCTCCCACCGTCCACGACGGAGACACTATCCGCTGCGGGAGCGAGCGGGTGCGCATCGCCAACATCGATGCTCCCGAACTGTCTGACAGTCCCAAGTGCCATGATCGGCGCGTGCCCTACGCTTGGGCAGCGATTATCGTGCGGGCGAGGCTTCGCGGGCGGCACTGGTACAGCTGCTGTCGCGGGGCCGCGTGATGATCGAGCGCTTCGGGACCGATCGTTATGGGCGGACGCTGGCCACCGTCTCGGTGGGTGGCGTTGATGCCGGTGACTACCTGATCCTGCAAGGTCCCGCCAAACCCAGGCGCTGACAGTCCACTGCGGTGAGCGGCTGCGTGGACCTCGGGCACACTGACTGGTGCAGGCCAGGTGCCAACGCCTGCGGCGGCTTTGATGGATGGGGCTGGGGTCGGAGCACCGCATTCTGACGTTCCTGCCGGGCGGGGCGGCGATGCCGGTGAGGGGCGCGCGCGCGGGCGCCGCGAGACAGGTCTGGGGCGGGGCTGAAAAGCGACCAAGGCTGGTGGGTCCTGGGTCCTGCTGATTTCCGGCATGAATTGACGAAACCGCCCTTCGTTTGCCGATGAACCGTGGCGGTGCCAGTCCCGAGCCGCAAGCCAAAAGCAACGGACCGTGAAGCCCTCCGGGCTTGCCGCGCCACTCCTCGCTTTTGGGTTTCCCTCACACCTGCGTGATTCTTGGCGTTCGGTGCGGGCCCAGGTCTTAAGGCGCCGCCTGTCTGGGTCATCGGCGGGCGGTTCCGCCGAATTCAGGACCGGAGAACACCCATGAAGAATCTCGTCATCTTGATTGGCCGCATTGCGTCTGCCCCCGAAACCCGCCACGCTGGCAAGACCGAAATCACCTCATTTACCCTCGTCACCGACCGCCCCAAGCTCACCGGCGGCAAGACTGTCAAGAACGATGCGGGTTACACCGAGACGATCGCCGAGTTCCACCGCATAACCGTCTGGGGCGGCATGGGCACTTCAATCGCCAAGCACAAGAAGAAGGGCGATCTAGTCCAGGTCCAGGGTCGCCTCCACTACTCGAAGTGGACCGATAGTGAAGGTGTCGAGCGTTACGCGGTCGAGATTGTCTCGGAGGAAGTCCTGTTCTTGTGAGCTCGCCTTGGGGGTGCAGCAGCACCCCCAAGATTTTATAGGGACGGCAGGTACGTGCATTATCTTCCATTGCTCCAAGAGTTCTCGCACCTACTGCATTGGTGTGCGCCGATTATAGCCAGCCTGCCTTTCAGGTATCCGCTCGCAAACTTATAAAGGGCCAGAGCAAGCTGGTCCTTTTTTGGGGCGCTGCTTGTTAGCTGATGACGCTGGCCTCTACGCTGTCGCTTGTGACACTTCGCCCTCGGGCGAGATGTCACGCGTGACAATGCGCAAGAGGCGGGACAAAGGGGATTCACAGGATTCACCTTTTGTGCTCAATACTTCTTTATGGAGTACAAGCCGCAAATTCGCAGTGTCGGGAGCATTTACGCTCTCCTGTCCGAAGCGTCGCGCAGGCCGCGCTACGCCTTTCTCGTCCTGCAACTCGTCGCCGAGATCGCAGACCAGCGAGGTCATGCCGGACCCTTTGTTTGCACCGACTGCGGCAAGATCCTGCTCCGCGAATGGTTGTGCCACCAGTTGTTGCCGCTCAGCGAGCAAAGCCAGCGACGCGCGGCGTTACGCGCCCGGGTCTCGGCGTCGCTTGTGGACAGTCTGACGGGTGATGAACTGTCCGACACCTTGCTCATTGAACAGTCAGTCGAGGAGCAGGTTCACGCAGTCGGCCGCGCGAACATCAGTCGCGCCATTTCGGACTTGGTCCGCGCGGGCCTTCTGAGCCGCCACTACGCGGGCTACGCCACCAATCACAGGAATCCTGGTGGCGGTCGGAACGCAGTCTATGTAGTGCCGGACTTCGTGATGCAGGTGCTGCCCAAAGCCCGTGGCCCGCAAATGGTCGAGGCTGCCCCACCACAGGTGCTGGTCCAACAGCCGCACGCGATGCGGGGAGGTCAAGGCGAACTGTTTGTCGCTTAAGTAGATAAACTTCTATCGCGACCATATCATATACGAATAGTCATGCACTATTGAGATATTGCTGGCCAACGATGTGTTCGCGCCATAGCCTTGGGTAAGCAAAAGCTCGCGAGGATCTGTTCGATGGATGAAATTTTGTTGACACACGTCGCTGACATTGTCTCTGCCCATGTCAGTAACAATGCGGTATCGGCCAACGATGTTCCAGGCCTTATCCAGTCGGTTTACACTTCGCTAGCCGCGCTCGGGCAGGTGAACGAGCTGGTAGAGGAAAAGCTCACTCCGGCGGTGTCAGTCCGTGCGTCAGTCAAGCCCGACGCCGTGATCTGTCTTGACTGCGGCGCGAAGATGAAAATGCTCAAGCGTCACCTTGGCACCGAGCACGGCATGACGCCGGCTGAGTACCGCACGCGCTGGAACCTGCCGGCAGACTATCCAATGGTCGCACCCGACTACTCCGCCAAACGCACGGAGCTGGCGCTCAGAGGTGGGCTTGGACGTAAACCCGGGCAAAAGCTTAAGGCTAAGCCATAGCCTGTGAGCGCTGCGAAGCCGCGCAAGAAGCTCGACGTTTTGTTCGGCCCGATCGATGCCGATAGAGCCATGAAATTTGGCTGATAAGGTGATTTATTTAACATAACTATTATTATCTGCGCGAACGATTGTGACACATTATGCCGTTCGTGACATACTTTCGATTTTATGGCATAAGTCTCTCGCTATGCCCTGAATGCGCCGCTTCGCGCCGCGTTCAGGTCTATGAGGAGATGTGCCATGACCGTGCAAGTGACGATCACGCCCAACGGCCGGATGAGCCTGCCGGCCGATATCCGCAAGCGCCTCGGTCTGGCTGGTGGCGGCGCGCTGCTGGTTGAGGAAACCGAGGACGGCGTGATCCTGCGCACCGTCGCGCAGTCGATAGCGCATGCACAAGCGCTTGCGAAGAAATACACCGGCGGCAAGGCAGAAGCGTCTGTCGACGCCTTCCTCGCCCGCCGCCGCAAGGAATCAGGCGAATGACCGAAATGGTGCTCGATGCCTCGGCGCTCCTTGCCTTGCTCAGGGATGAGCCCGGCGCAGACAAGGTTGCCGACGCCATTGCGTATGCACGCATGTCCAGCGTCAACTTTGCCGAGGTTGTCAGTCATTTTATCCACGCTGGTATGCCGGCGGGCGAGGTCGATGCGATGCTTAAGCCCTTGCCGATGACCATCGTCGATGCGGACCAAGGCCTTGCCACGATCGCCGGACGCCTGCGCGCCGTGACGGCCGCAGCCGACCTGTCGCTCGGCGATCGGTTCTGTCTCGCGCTGGCGCGGCGTGACGGTCTTCCTGCGCTCACTGCAGACAAGCAGTGGCGGACCGTGGCCGATGCCGCCGGTGTCACCGTTTCTGTGATCCGTTAAGCCATGGTCGTTTCGAGGGAATGGTCGGCCCGGCGCGAAGGCTGGACGCCGCAAAGCGAGGATGCTCGTGACGATGGCGACATCGACTACGCGCGGGTCATTCACTCTGCCTCGTTCCGGCGGCTGCAGGGCAAGACCCAGATCCTCAATCTCGGCGACAGCGATTTCTATCGCACGCGCCTTACACACTCGCTTGAGGTTGCCCAGATTGCAGGCGGTATCGCGCGCCAACTCGCGAAGTCCTGCCCGAGCCATCCAGCCATGCCGCTTCTGCCCGATCGCGGCACCATCCATTCGATCGGTTGCACGCATGATTTCGGCCACCCGCCCTTCGGGCATGGCGGCGAAATCGCGCTGAACTATTGCATGCGCGAGGCTGGCGGCTTTGAAGGAAACGGCCAGACGCTCAGGATCCTTGGCCGGCTTGAGAACTTCTCTGCGGGCGCAGGCGCGAACCTGTCGCGCCGCACGATGCTTGGGGTGCTGAAGTACCCCGTGGCCTTTGACCGCATCGCCAATCCAGCTCTTGTCCCTGCCCTGCTCAGCGGTCCCACGACAATCAAGGTCATTGATGGACGCGCGAGCAAACCGCCCAAGTGTTACCTCGATAGCGAACAAGACGTCGTCGACTGGATCCTCGCGCCTTTGTCGGCGGCAGATCGTGCGGTCTTTCAAGCCTTCGCGCCGCAGGACGGCAAGCATGGCAAGCCGCTCTACAAGGCGCTCGACTGCTCAATCATGGATGCCGCCGACGACATTGCCTACGGCGTTCACGACTTGGAGGATGCCATTGCGCTAGGCCTTGTCTCCAAGGATGCATTTGCCGCCGCGCTGCAAGACAGGTGCCCTTCGTTTCTCGATGCGCTCAAAGCCAAGTATCCCGGCGAAAGCGAGAACGATGTTTTCGCTCAGATGATCGATGGCCTGTTCGGGGGTGACGCTTCGCGCAAGCGTTTCATCGGCCGTCTGGTCCATCATTTCCTGACTGCAGTCGAGTTTGTCGAGCGGCCCGAGTTCTCCGAACCTTTCTTGCGCTGGTGCGTGCGTGTCACCTCGCCCCAACGCTTGTTCCTCGACGTGCTTCAGGATTTCGTCGTACGCGAAGTGATCACCTCGCCTGCCGTCCAGCATCTCGAATTCAAAGGACAAGGTATGGTCGTTGCCGTGTTCGAGGCGATGCAGGCTGACCCGCGGCGCCTCCTCCCGCGCGATGAGCTGGTGAAGTTCGAGACGGCGGGTAGGAATCTCCGGGTCATCTGCGACTATGTCGCGGCGATGACCGACACGCATCTCCTCAAGACCTACGAGCGACTGTTTTCCCCGCGCATGGGATCGGTCTTCGACCACCTCTGAAGGCGGGGAAGCAGGATGCTCGCGCGAGATGTTCAGCAGGCGCTGCTTGACCGAGGCAGCGATGTTTCCGGTTTGGTCAGCGATTGAAACTCATCGCCTCCAGATAAGGCCGCATGGTGCGCCAGGCCCCCCCTTGCTGCGCTGCTTCCGCGATAGCCGTGGGCGTGGCTTTGCGCAGCTCGAGTGCCGCGCGGAGCCCTTCCACGGCGATGGACCGATCGACCAGACGGCTATTGCGGAACAGGTCCGCCAGCGTCTTCGTGACCGAGAAAACAGGAACATCGACGCCCGATATCGCGTGATGCTCGACACCCTGAGTAAGATATTTCGGAGCAAGCCGGACGATACGCACCGGCGGATATCCCGTGACTGGCGACCAATCGCCTGGGGCAATTGCAACCCAGGTCTTGCGAGGTATCTGGACTGTCAGACGATGAAACGCGAGAGCTGACACAATGGCGATGATGCCCTTGGGAATGCGCTTGGCCACTTCTGCATAAATTAGATTGCCGTCGATTTCGGCTTGCGGAGATTGGTATAGCCCCCGCCCGATGCGCACGAGATCGCCGCGCTGCAGGGCGCGCTGAATTGTCGAGCCGGCGAAGCCGGCCTGACGCAGTTCGTGGGCACGTACCAGCGAGAGCCCTGAAACCAGCGTTCGAAGCTGCTCGCCCTGTGTCACTGCTGCCAGAGGCATGTTACAAAACCTATGATGAAATAGAAATTAGATAGAGGTTTTGTAACATGCAGTTTTGCACAGCGCCAGCGATCCATTTAGGCTGCGCGGCCCCGATCTTCAGCACGACATCGCCCATCCAAGCTAGCATCTGCGTGCGGCCTTTGAGCAATGCCTGCAAGTCCGTGTTATCAAACCGCGCGGCAAGCTGCGAAATCGCCTCAGCATCGACGTTGGCGCGCCCCAGTCCAGGCAAGTACTAAACCACGCCGTTGGTAGCCTTCGAGGCATTGCTCAGCACTGGTGCGCGGCTGTGCTTCAGCGTGACGCTTTGGTCTGCGGCCTAGCACACGCGGGTTCGTCCTGTCGTGGCATAGCTCGTCCTGGCAGGAACTTGCGTCGACAGGCCAAGCGTGTTGGCCGCTGCCGAGAGAGCGAGCCGATCGCCGCTTTGCGCCGATACAGCCTGGGCGATCATCGCGGCATCGGGTGTCAGCGCGCCCAGCTTGTCGTGCAACTGAGGATAGCCGTAGAGGCCTCGCCCGATCCGGCGAATCTCCCCAGCCTGCGCTAGGCGCGACAGTGCCATGTCGACCGAGCCACGTGTGCCGAAGTCGACGAAATGCTTGGGTGTGAATACACACCCCCACCCCTTCGCGCGAACGCGCTTCATGATCTTGTCGGCCATGGCGGACAGGATTCGTGTGCACCATCCGTTAGAAACTAGCACACATATTTCTAACAAGCCGTACCTCTGCAAAAGTCGTCTCGTTGGCCGTAATGATCGTAGTTACCGCATGCCCGCTGATCATCAGCACCGGCGTTCCGGGCGTTCGCTGATGACGATCAGCATGGTGCGACACATCACCGGTCAGAACGGAAGGAGCGGCCGCATCAAAATTGCCGCACTCGGTCCCGCGCGCTTTGCTGGTCCGCCCCTGCGGGGTTTCCTGCATTGGGCCGCTCGCACTCTTGCCTTCGCTTCCGTCACCGTCGCGCGCCCGTGCGATGCACCGGGCTGCGGGCCGACTGACTGGCTATCAATCCGGACGGGCAGCGCTTGCTGGAGACGGAGTGCCTGGACGTCGTTCATTGACTGCCTCAGGTTACGCATGACCAGACTGCTCACTTACGTTGCGGTCTTTTGGCCACCCAACTTTCAAAATGGGGCTTCAACGCGTCGGGCAGTTCTTCGAAAAAAGCGTCGTCCATCGGATAGTGCCGCATCGTCAGCCACACGGCGTCGAGCAACGCAGTGCCCTGCTTGTGATCCTTGGGCTTCTTTTGTGGGTCACGTTCCGGCTTTGCCGCCATCCACAGTTTCTGTAGGGCAAACCAGCGCGGATCAGGGACTACCATGCGCGCCGCTTCACCATCGCGCACGCCGACGACCCGATCAACCCGCCGACCGTTCAGAAGCCATTCCTGCTCCGGGAGCGGGATCGGTCGCGGCCGGTCTTGCGCAATCTGCCCGCCAATCCGGCTTGGTGCCGCCAGAATCTCGACTTCGTAGGCCTTGGCGTTGCGCGCCTGAAATGGCCGCTCGGTATTCACCGAGTAGGTCATGTCGGTTTCCTTGAGGACCTTCCACAAGGTAGGTCGATCTTCGTCGGCGTCGAGCCCGGTCAGCGCCATGTCGAAATCCATGGTTTCTTGCGGCGCATCGCGGATGAATCCGTTGGCTTCAAGCGCGTAGGCGATCAGCGCGTTGGTGCCGACGACCATGGCTTGGTCCCCAAGAAAGCGTAGGCGATCGGCCTCACGCAGAATTTTGCCGGCGTCCGCGGGGAGCATGGGCAAACGTAGCGCTCGATAAAGGCTGGCTTGTTCCGCGAGCGTTTCCCTCGAAAGCGCAAGACGAGCCTTCATTTCGGCCTTTTCGGTTTTATACTGGTCGAATTCCGCCTGCTTCTCCGGATCGATCGGCCCCTTGCTTTTCATGCTGCCGCGACGATCGGTTACTTCGTAAAGGTATTCTCGCCCAGAAACCTCTTTGATCCGCATATTGTACGGCATATCGTTCAGCGTGCGCAGCGCATCCATCCAGACGTGATAGGCCTGGTCCAGATTGACGACCACCCTCGCCTGTTCGTCCGAGAATGGTTGGAAGCTCATGCATTACCCTGCAATTGTATGCTTTCGCCAAAATGCAGGGTAAATTGCGTAAATGCAACAGTTACCCTGCAAAATATGGAGTTCGCCCATTTGCAGGGTAAAAATGCCTTACACCCTTTCGGTCAGCCATTGAAAATCAGCGTCTCCAGATAGGGCCGCATAGTGCGCCAGGCCCCGCCTTGTTGCGCTGTTTCCGAGCTCGCGGCCGACGTGGCCTTGCGCAGTTCGAGTGCCGAACGTAGTCCTTCCACGGCGATGGACCGATGACCAGGCGACTGTTGCGGAACAAGTCCGCCAGCGTCTTCGTGAACGAGACGACCGGACCCACCCCCTACCCTTCGCGCGAACGCTCTTCATGATTTGTCGACCATTGCTCCCGATGGCTTTGGTTTCGACTGGCTCTGAGAAGGTCAGGCTAATTGTCGTTTCCATACTATGCCGATGTCTCGAAACTGAGTATCGGAAGCGCGCGACCCGAAGGGCTCGGAGGCAGCAATGCGCCGGGTTCTCGACTTTACGGCGGCCCGGCTATGCTGGGCCGCCTTTTTTGCTTATGCTGCCGCCTGTGACACTTTGCCTTGGAAGCGATGAAGTGTCAGGCTGGACATCGTATTCCAAGCCAGTCGTTGAGCGCAAACAAATGTTCTTCAAGTTCCTTGCCTCCGGCATAGCAACGAGAATGCGGTTGGACGCCCAAGGCGAAGTGTCACGGGCGACAATCGGCATCATCTGGGCTTTAGGGGATTCACAGGATTCACCTTTTGTGCTCAATACTGATACATGGAACCTCAGACACAATTGGTGAGCGTCGGCGGCATCTACGCGGTTCTGACGGACGTCTCGACAAGGCCGCGCTACGCCTTCCTTCTGCTGCAACTCGTGGCCGAGCTCGCTGACGAGCGCGGCCATGCCGTGCCCTTTGTGCCTTGTGGCAAGGGACAAATGTTGCTGCATGATTGGCTGTGCACGCAGCTGCTGCCCATGAGCGAGCAAAAGCGCCGCAGGGCTGCGCTTCGTGCACGCGTCATGGTATCTCTTCGCCCGCAACTGACTGGACACCCCGACCTTGACGACCCCCGCATCGAGCAGGCCGTGGAGGAACAGGTCCTTGCCGTCGGTCGCGCGAATGTCAGCCGGGCCATTTCGGATCTGGCCCGCGGGAAGCTCATGACTCGGCACTACGCCGGCTATGCAACGAACCACCACAACCGCGGCGGAGGCCGCCATGTTGTGTACGTTGTGGAACCTTGGGTGCTCCGTCTCTTGCGCAGATCGGGCGCGTCGAGGCAAAAGCCCAGTCCTCCATTGATGTGCCAGGGTGACCTGTTCGCAGCCTGAAAGTTGGCTACATAAGTGGCCATTCCTCGCATACGGACCGAAAGCACACGGAACCCAATCGTCGCCAAAAATGACTGTGTTTAGCTGCGTTAGCAACTCCCTGGCTTCGGGCCTTAGATCACTTCACCCTTATTGGCGCGATCCAGCAAGTCCACGAATGTGCGCGCGGCATCACGGTCGTCAGCGTCCATGAACGCCACGTCAAGATCAGGCGCGGAACCCAGCATGTAAAGCAGCTACCCAGCGGCGAACCGGTGCTGTTTGTCGGTCTGCAGACCCAACTAGACAAGCATCCTTTCGATGCCATTTGCGCGCGCTTCGGGCGTAACCGCTCCGAGATCATCGGTCACGAAAATACGCCGCATCTGGTGGTCGAATTCCATTCGCCTTGCTTCCGTATGTAAGGAGCCGCCTTGTGCAGGCGTCGCGCCCGCTCAATTCTGAATGATGGGGTATGTCAAGACAGCGGCGGTCACAACCCGCTGACAGGAAGCGTGAAGCAAGGCGGCGTTTTGCGGTTAACCCCGAACGCGCCGAAGGGGTTCGGGGGCAAAACCGTAAACTCTCTCTAATCTCGGTGGCTGAGCGAAATCAGCATCGCCATAGCATGACGCCTGGGAGATTGGCGGCCGTCAAGGATCGCGGGTGCCCCCCGATTTTGGCCTGCTGCGGCTACCGCCTTGCGAGCAAAATCGGCTCCCCCCACCCCCGCTGCTCGCGGCGGCAGCGCGTGCGCGCCGCCGTCCCTGACCGCCTGACTCCGGCGTCCCTCCGATGGGCATCTTTCATCAGTGTGATGAGAGACTTGTTGCTTTGGAGGTTACTATGACGGACCGTTTCTCGAACTTCGCCGACCTTGCAGAACACTATGCGCGCGAAATCGCCACGCCCGACTACGCCCGGGCATTCATGGAGCAGACCGAGCTGGCCAAGCTCTCGATCGAGCATGAACCGAGCGCAGCCGAAATGCCCGATCCGGATGTGGCGCAGGCGGCAATTGAGATGATGCTCGCAACCGTGTTCGACCTGTTCCGCGACACCCGAATGGAGGACATCGCAAGCGAGGTCGCCTGGGGCATTGCCAACAGCTTCCACGTGGTCGCCAAACGCCTCGACACCAGGGAGGATTCGATGGCGAACCGGCTGCAGGAGAAGCTGCGCGAATACGATCCGAGCGAAGTCTACGCTACCGATCTGGAAGACCTCACCATGCAGGCCCGCAGCCTGGCCGAGTGCCGCGACGCGATGGAATGCATGCGCGACCATGCCGCGAAGATCTACCTCGTGGAGACGGGTCATCGAGACAGACCTCGTTCGTCTGCTGGCATCCGGGCATGGCCTCAACCACGCCGCAGTCGTTGTGCGCGCCGGTGGCTTGCTGACAAAGCGAGGTTCGTGCCTTTTCCCAGCAGGCTTGCCGCACCGGGATGCCGGCTATCACGCGGGTTTCATCAGGGGCGCTGCAGATTTCTTTGGTCGCTGTGCATTTTTCCGGATCGGCAGTGCATGGACCGGCCGTCCATTGCGCGGTGAACCATCGCGTCTCGCTTTGCTCGGGCAATAGTTCGGGGACCAAGGCGCTGCAGGCGTAGACCTCCTCTTTGGGCGCGGTTTCGAGACAGCGCAGCTTGCCACCGCCCAGGAGATCGCTTTCTAAATCCCAGGCAAGGCAAAGGTCGCGCTCGACAAGACCGGTAGAAATGGCATCCGTGCGCATACATAACGGCATGCCCAGACCTGCATCACATTGCTGCAGGCCTGTGAGAAATTGGAGCGGTGCCCCCGTGGTCGGATCGACGCTCAGAGCCTGGGAAAGCCCGGAGCGATTGCAGCGATAGACGTGGCCACTCGCTTCGAATGCTCCAGCGGGCGGTGGCGCAGTGATTGTGCCGACAAGGAAAGCGTCCGGATCGGTGACTGGCGCATCGCAACTATAGGAGGTGACCGTGAGGCCGTACTCGGGCACCAGCGTTGTGCCGGTGCTTTGGCACTGCGCTGAACCCGCCAACGCCCTGCAGCCGTCGTAAGTGGGCGAGGACACGCAGACATACTGATAGGCCAGTGCTTCCCATAACCTGACTTCGAGTGTGGTCTTGCAGCTCTGTTCATGCTCGACGATGCTTTCGCCAATGTTGCAGGTGATCTCCACGCTGCCGGGTGCACCTGCCCCCGGCGGCAGCGCCGTGCAGGCACCGGCGCTCCCGTCGGCCGCCACGCCGTCGACAAAACGTACCGGGTCGTTTGCGATTGCGGTTGCGCGCGCAAGGTCTTCGCGCCCCACCGCAATGCGTGGACGCGAGGTGGAATTGGCCGTGCGCCAGGCATCGCTTTGACTTGCTGCAGCGGCACCGTCTGAGGCCAGCGCGTCGGCACGGTCGTAATAGCGCGTCTCCTGCGGGTAGGTGGGTGAATGGCCCGGAATCTGTGCAGCCGCGCCGGGCGCCGCGGTCAGGTCCTGGTAGCTCTGCCGCAATGCGCCGCCCATTTGCCGCGCATCTTCCTTTGCTTGGGCAGCGGATATCGGTGCTGGGGCTGTGGTTGGCGGTACAGCAGGTTCAGGAAGCGTTGGAGGTGGCGCGGTCGGCAGCGGCGGCAGAACTTCGACCAGGTCGTCGGGTGGCGGAATGTAGATTTGGGCGACTGCGCTCGATGTCGCAGCGAGTTCGCCCAAAACCATCAGGCTGGCGAGCAGTGCCCGGCCCTTCATTGCCCCTGCCCCTTCTCCAACTGGTCAAGCGCAAGCCGGGCAATCGCCGCGCTGGGTTCATGGGCGGCAGCAAAGCTCTCGAGTGCATAAGCGAGGCTGACATTGCCGGTCATGCGCGCATGGGCAGGCACTGCGCTGGTGCAATCGAGGCCGTCACACAGTTCGTAGCCCCCTTGTGCCACCACGAAGGTGGGCGCAGCCGCGACGTGGAAGGCGCGGAAGAGGCGCGGATCGATGGCGATGTGGGCCTCTTCCTGCTCGCTGCGGATCACGCGCAACAGGCCTTTGGTGAAGACCTTGGCGCTGTTTTGCGGGAAGCCTCTGAAAACGACCAGTCCTCCTGCACGCGTGGTATCACGCACCAGATTCTGGAGGGAGGCTTGCGGCATCGACAGGCTGGCAAAGACGATCAGCAAGGGCCCCTCGCCCATCGGCACTCTCGCATTGGCCGCGGCACCATCGAGGATCGCCGCGAAATCGACAGTTCCATCTTGCGGACCCGCGGCGCGGGCGTCCTGCCACTGCCTGGAGCGCTGTCTGACGTCCGTGCGGACCTGCTCTGCCGCCCCACTCTGCGCCTCGGCCCGTTTCATTGCCGTCGCGACAAGAGCTTCAAGCTCCTCGGTGTCGGCTTTGCTCCGTGATCGAATGGCTTCGAGATCGAGCCCGTTGATGCTCTGTGCCGTGGCCCCTGAAACTGCAGCCAGCACGGCAAGCCCGGAAATACGCCCAGCAAGACGGGCGAGAAGGCCCAGTTTGCTGGGTTCAAGAAGGGCGCGCCGAGGACTCATAATGCGCAGCAATTGCGTTTGCGCCAGACAAGATAGCCAAAGTCCTCACCCTTGACGGGATAGCTCTTGCCGGTCTCAGGGTTGATCGTCGTCGCACCGATGGGGGCGCAGGCGTAGCGCCCCTTCACCGTCGCGGTGGGATTGGTCATTTGCAAGCGGTACTGCTGCTTGCGCATGACCGGCATCAGGTATTTCGAGCACAAGGCTTTGGAGCCCATCGTGCCCCAGGCAAGCCCGCTGCGATGCATCTTGTAAAGCATTCGCGTGGCAACCAGGCGCGAGGCCTGAACCGGGGTCACATGCGCGGCAACGTGACCGTTGAGCGGGTACATGCTGCCATTGCAGCCCGCGCACCAGAACAATTGGTCGATCGGCAGCTTTGCGGTCGACGCCACGCAGTCGGCTGCGCAGGCCGCCATCGCGGCAGGATTGACGAACAGGGCGACCTCGGGATTGAGGATCGAGGTCAGCGCCGAATCCTGCCAGAGCGGGTCGAGTTCGGTGACATAGGCGATGTCGAATGTCGTCTGCTCGAAGCACAGGAAATCGGTCAGGATCTCCATCCAGTAGAGCAGCGGGTAGATGTAGTAGTGCGCTTGCCACTGCGAACTGTTCTGCGCCTTGCCGCCGACCTGGCTCGCGCCCTGGACATGGCCACCGCCAATATCGAAGCCGGGATCGAGGCGGATGCCGCCAAGGTTCGGGAAGCACCATGGCGTGTTGGTGACATCGACGAGCCTTGCCGGCTCCCAGAAGCCGATCGAAATCCCGATGCGCGGAATCGGGCTGCCACAGGCGCATAGCGGAAACGAAGGATTCTTCGGGTCGGGGCGCGAGCCTTTCCAGATGGCCAGGCCGCCGACCGAAAGCGGGAACAAGCAGGACCAGCAAACGTCGGTGATCGGATTGACGAAGCTGCCATGGCACGGCGCACCTGCCGCCTTGGCCGGCGTCACGCTCGCACCGAGGAGCAACAGTGCAAGCAGGACTGCGCGCAGGCTCCGGATCATAACACGGCCTTCTGTGGGGAAGGCTCCTCGCCGATGGGTATCTCGCAAATCCTGAGCTGCTGATCGGCCGCCGTTACGACCGCAGGCGTGTGACGGATGCCGAAGCGGGCAACCAGCGCACCACGCTGGTCGAACCAGAAGCGGCGCTTGAAGGGTTTCATCGCATCGAAGGGCGAGCCGGCCACGAAAATGATCTTGGCTTCGCCCGGCTTCCAGTGACGCGTGGCCCAGGCGAGCTCCGACATCCGGCGACCATCGACGAAGACCAGCGCACTTGGCATCGGGACAAGTGCCAGCGGATTGACCCGAGTGCCCTTAGCGGCAATGCGCTCGCCGTGGGCACCGAACACATCCTGCTGTAGAACGACTGAGGGGTCGAACAGCCATTCGCGGCGGTCTTGCGCGGGGCTCAGGCCCGCCACCTGCGCGGGGCGACGAATGCTGGCAACTGCTGTTTGCTGCATTCTGGCCTGCAACTGCGTAATGCCACCTGTGGCTGCGAGGGTCTGCAACCGCGCCGCAATGACGGTAAGCATGTCGGGCTCGATGATGGGGAAGGTCTCGCCCATCTTGCCATGATCGATCGCCGATACGGGAGCGGACGCAGAGACAATGCCCACCCCGACAATGCCCGCCCCGACAAGGGCCACGCCGACAAGGGCCGCGCTGACAATGCTCACGCTGACAAGGGCCGCACCAAAACGGACCGAAACGTTGCTCGTCCAGCGCGTCATAATGCCGCGTCGCCCGAGCCAATGATCTGTCGCTTACAGACAAAGCCGATCTCGGCGTAGCGGCTGTCAAAGCCATCCTTGTGTGCGGTACCTGCATAATAGCAGCCTTGGGGCACTTTACCGGTAGGGCCTGGGGTCAGCGTTTCGCCGCGCGTTGTGTGGGCCTTGAGCTGCGCGACTGGTGCGCCGTTGATGAAAACGGTCTGCCCATGCCGTGCAATGAGGTCACCAGGCATGCCAAGCGTGCGCTTGGCAAAGGGTGCACCTCGTTGTCCGAAATGCGCGCGGATCAAAGAAGTGTCCGGTGGTGCGAAGACGACCAGATCGCCGCGCCGGGGCATGCGGCCCCTGTCGATGAAGAAGGCCCATTCGGGCATTGATTGGGTGGTGTTGATCAGGATCGCATGATCGTCGCGCCAGTCTGCAACGACCGAGCCTGTCGTCAGCGTGAGGCCAACGACACCGATAGCGAGCCAGCGCCGCTTCGCACAGGCGCGCTCAGCGGCTTCGGGCATGACCAGCCTCGCCCTCGGCCCCGCCGACGCTTCGGGACACAGTTGCCACGGAACCTGGGGCCATGGCCCGGCGCATCGCCTCCAGGACATTGCTCTTGGTGGTGGTCTTTGAGCCCGGCGCCGGGATCCTTGCATAGACTTCCCGGCGCACTGCCATCGTCACATCGGGAACGTCACCGGCCAGCACGGCCTCGCCCACCAGCACGACCTGCCCGCGTGCACCCCGCGCTTCGAGATTGCGCTGTACGGCGCCCATGAACGCTTTCGTCTCGGCGGTCACCCTGTCAGGCGGTGTCTGCGATCTTGCCTGCGCTGTCACGTATTCGCCGATGATCGAGGACAATTGCACCCGCACCATTGTGGGCATCACAGGGGCGCTGAGCACTTCACGGGTAACCCAGGCACCCCACAGACCGGCAGCGACCGTTGCCCCGATTAGTCCGGCAATTTTCCAGTCCACTGAATGCCCCCCTGGGCTCGTGGCACGTGCCTTGGGAGGTGGCGGCGGGGCGTCTGTTTCAAACAGTGGTCCGGGGCTGACCTCCACGCGCGAGCGACGGTCATCCATGGGGCGTCTCGTGAGAAGGTGATTGCGCACAGATCGAATGCCACCGCGGTAATGATCCAGCGCGCAGCACTGCCACACCAAGAAACAGGACTGTGCTCGCGCTCCAGAACTGGTGGTGGAGATGCGCCTGGCGCGCGGCATCTGCTGTAAGATAGCGGCTCGCAAAATTGTCGAGGTGCAGCAGGGTCCCGGTCAAGGTGAACTGGCCAAGTACGACGAATAGCGTGAGCCAGACGGCACCGGTGCAGCAGATGTTCACGACCAACCATCCGGCGAGGCAAAGGCCCGTGTGGCAAGCGTTCTGGACCTTCGCGGCAGATGGCACGAGGCGCAACCGGAGAAGCTGGCGGCTCATTAGGCCCCCTCCGCCGCCAGCGGCGGTTCGCCCATATCGGGAAAGGCTACGCGTTCGATCGCATCGGCTAGCGGTACGCCCTGCCCGACCAGCGTCTCGATGGCCGAGAAGACCCTTGGGCTTGAGGAGTAGAGCGTTGCCGAATAGGGATCGAGTACGAGGCGTCCAACCACCAGAGTCTCGGGCCCCTTGATCAGAACATCGGAATACTCGGTGCCATTGCGCTTGAGCGACCGGATCAGCGCTTCGGTGTGCCGGTCCATTTCGAAACGCTGGTGGCGAGCAAGGTCATTGACCGTCTCGTCTTTCTGCTGGAGCACCACCGACCAATCGCTGTTTTCGAGCGCTGCCAGCGAGCCCTCGGACTTGTAGAAGTCGTTCAAGGACTGTGTTGCGGTCACCAGTGCTCCGCCATATTTGCGGCAGGTGCGCGCATAAGTCTCGATCGCCTGGCCCATCTGTCCGCCGCCAAGCAATTGCCAGGCCTCGTCAATCATCGTCAGCTTGGGAATCGATCGGTCGAGATCGCGCATGACGCGCAAGGTCAGAAACATCAGCGCCGTTAGCGCAACTGAGCGCAGTTCGGGCTTGGATGACAGGTCGGAAAGCTCAAAGACAGTGAGGTCCGCCGCAAGGTCGATCGAACAAGGTCCGATAAAAAACCGCCCGTAAGTGCCGCCCGACAGGAACGGCGACATCGCATCCGCGAGATTCGCCGCGTAGGGAGAGGGCATTGCGCGCAATGCAGTGGCGATGGCGTCGATCGAGCCTTCGCGCTTGTGCTCGCTCCACACCCTACTGACCGCTGAGTCGATTAAACCTCGGTCTGTATCGGACAAGCGGTCCTGCTGGCGCGCCATCTGCCCGACGATGGCCTTGAGCATGGCAAGGCACTCGACCTCGTAATCCTCGCCATCGGCCTTGCTGTCGAGCGCATCGGCATCGATCATGTCGAAGGGGTTCAGCGAAAAGCCCGACGACAGGCGGAACTCGACGAAGGTGCCACCAAAGGCCCTGGCCATGTGCTCGAAGGAGCGCCCGTCGTCGATCACGATGACCTTGGCGCCAGCGCCTGCCAGCGCTGCGCAGACATCCTGGAGAAAGACCGACTTGCCTGAGCCGGACTTACCGAAGACCGCGACATTGTGATTGCCGGCGGCGTTCTGAAACGGCGACCAGAAGAAGGGTTGCCCGCGCCGTCCCACAAGCAGCATGTGCGGGATGGGTCCTCCAGCGTGCTCACCCTGCAGCGGCGCGATTGCCGCTGCCGTATTGCTCAGCATCGTACGCAGGCGCTTCATTCGTCGGAGGTCGCCTGACAGGCCGTTGGGAAGCGTGAGCGGCATGGCGGCCAAGAGGCCCATGACCTGCAGGTAGCGCTCCTCGACCAGGTCCCAGCCTGCCGCCTTGTAGACCGACTTGACGAGGCGCTCGTTGGCATCGCCCTTGCCGAGCGGGGACAGTGCGCCGACGCCATAGTAGGCTTGGACGAGTTTGCGCCCTTCGCGCAGTTGGGCCTGGACGTGCTGCCATTCGTCGCGCTGCTGCGCGAGCTGTGGCAGAAAGCGAGCGGAGCGCGATTCGGCAAGGCTGGTGGTACGCAGCACTTTGTACCCTGCCCGCGATGCCGTCGCTTCCTCGTCGGATAGCACGAAGCCCAGAACCGTGAGCACGTTGCAGGCAAAGCGCAGCTTGTCGTTGAGCACGTCACCAATGAGCCTCTGGACGTCCCACGGCGCCCATTGCCGCGGCATCTGCCGAACCGAGAAGAAGCGCCAGTCGAAGGCGTCCGGTTCGATCGCCGATGGCATTATCGGGCCGCCGGACGGCGCAATCGCGCAGCTGTGGCGGTGGACTTTGAGCACGATACGATCAGGCGACACTTCGCTGACGAGATCGCGCCGCACGCATTGCTCGTGGATCGGATCGAGCGGCGAATAGAGGTCGGCGTTTTCGGCATTGTCGATGCCCGGAGCAAGCAGATCGCTCAGGAAGGCGATCAATTCCGCAGGCGCAATTTCGCGATACGGGACGCTCAGCGCCTGCAAAGTTCCGCCAAGGCTTTCGCGGGTCGTCGCAAGTTCTGACGCGGTGAGTGACGAGCCCAGTGAGGCTCCGATGCTGACCAGTACGCGGTGCTGGCGCAGGCAGAAGGGCGCATCGCGCGATAGCGAGGCCCATGCTGCCTGCCGCAGGTAACGCGCCCGGTGCTGTGCAGCGCGGCCATAGACACCTTTGGCGAGCACCCTTGGCATGACCCAGTCGGCAATGCGCACGCCTGCCGCAGGACTTTGCCAATGGATGATCTGCACTTCGCAGCCTGCCGGCAGGCCATCGGACAGGAACTGCGTAAGAATGTCGCCGGTGCGCTCGTCAGCGCCAACCATAGGCGCAAGCTCGAGAATGAAGCCCATGCTCGCCGTATTGATAAACAGCCGGGTCTCGGGGTCATAACTGCGATAGGGGAGCCAGTCTGAAAGCATCGGCACACCCGCTTGTGGCGGTGCCTTGTCAGTCCGGGCCGCGTCGCCGAAAACGAGATCGAGAAAACGGTTCCAGATGCTGGTGGACATTGCGCTCACTCCCCGGCCGGACCGGAAAAGGCGGAAGGCGTAGTTGCGGTCACCGGCAGTTTGGGCGCCGCGGAAACTGGCGCAGCGCGTTCTGTCCTGTCTTCAGGAGGTGAATGAGGTGAAATCGGTTGGAGCGATCCATCTGCGGGTGCCGGCGCAGTGTGCTGAGTGCGCCTTGGCGTACCTGCGAGGCGCTCTGCGACCTGGGCGCGGATGGCGTCGATTGTGAGAGGGCTGCTCTGCGTTGGAGATTGGGGGCTTGCTGATGTTGCTGGCTGCTCTTGTGAGGACGCGCCGATCGTTTTGTCTGATATGGACGTTTCGGGAAGGTGAGGTGCCTGAGGGACGGGTAAAGCCTCTCCATCACCGGCGTCATATCCAACCGGGGGCGCCAGCGAACCGTTCGTCAGCTCGATCCAGCCACCTTGATCGACGACAGTGTGGACCACGCGGGCTTCATGCAGGTTGCCTGCATCATCGATGAAGGCCGGGAATACCAGTCGCAACGTCCGAGCATCGCGGTGGGCCAAAGTATCGCTGACTCGGGCGAATTTGGCGGCACGGTTATCACCCGGTTTCCCACGTTCGGCCCGGCTCCCGACTGCGTTTGCCTTGACTTCACGCCGGACGACCAGGCGATGTGACACTGGACTTTGAGGCTGGGCGCTTTCGATCAAGGCCAGTGCCTGGTCGTCGATCAGCGTGGATGGGGCGCAAGTCCCTCCGGGCGCACTGCACACGAAGCTCCCCTTGACGTTGTCGCCAAGCAGTACGCCGCAAGACGACAGTGCTGCGCTGGACAGGAGGGCAAGCACGGCGCGGGCAACGGCGCGGCACCGTATCGCGCCAAGTGCGCGCCCAGGCAGGCTCACGATTGGCCTCCCTTGATCCAGGTCTCGAGAAATGCGCGCGGACGGTATCCCTCGATCACCGCACCGTCGCTGCGGACAATGACCGGGGTTCCGGCAATGCCCTGTTCGCGCGCAAAGTGCTCGTTGGCATCGAGCGCCGAGGTATCGCACGGCGTGGATCGCTCGATCGCCAAGCCTGCATAGGCAGCCTTGACTGCGCGGGCACGGTCGCGCGCGCAAAACACCTGGTTGGCGAGCGCGCGGCTCCCGAGAATCGAGATCGGCCGCTCGATGACCCGAACGTTCATCGCTTCGAGCGTTTGCGACAGGGCGCGACAGTACCCGCAGCGAAAATCGCTGAAGACCGTGACGGTCAGGCCTGCAGGGTTGCCCCAGACAATGCCGCCAGCGGCGGGCAGTCCGGCAAGGGACATTGTCCGGGGCGCTCCGTTCGCGGCCGGGGTGGAGGCGCCGCGTTCGGGAAGCGCTTCATTTGGTGCAGAGCCACTTTCACGCTCACTGGTCCTGGCGGCTGCGGCCCCGAGAAGGAGATCCGGGTTTACTTCCAGGAGCCGCGCTGCGGTCAGGTCTCGGCGCGTCTTCATGTCGTAGACCCTCCCGACCAGGAGATAACGGCCAGAGCGGTCGACGTAGAACAGCTGCGATCCCGCGGTGACCTCGCACAGCCCGTCGACGAGCGTGCAGTTGATCTTGGTGACGGGTGTGCGCGGCAGCGTTTGTGCGAGAATGCGCGCGACGGTCTTCTCGATTTCTGCAGATTGTTGCGCGCCTGGCGAACCGGCCTCGGCCCAAACCAGCGAAGTGCCGCTTCCGACAAGGATTGCGGTGAGCGGGAGCAGAGTCTTGCCGGCTGAAACAGCGAGCTTGGCCAACACAATCTTGGTGTTGCGAATTGAATACACAGCTGCGGCCTCCTCACCCCTGGATAAAAACGCCTTCGAGAAACACGATTTCGACATCGATGCCGGTCGGCATTTCGATCACGGGCTGGTACTGTTCGGCACGCTCGATCAGATACTTCGAGACCATATCGCCCGAGGTCGCGACGCCCTCGCCAATGCCGCCCTGGAGGATGTCTCCGGTTCCCAGCTTCTGACGCTCGCCATTGACGTTGACCGTGCTGCCGGTGAGCAACGACGTGCTGTTGGCGGCAAAGCCTCGGCCAAAGCCGCCAGCCAGCCCGGCAAGGAAAGCCTGGCCGACAAGCGCGCCCTCGCGGCTCACCACACGGCCGCGCACGCCGGTCTTGCCGCCGAACGCGATGAAACCCTTGACGTCCGACACCGCGTAGCGACCGCCTTTCTGCGGGCATGTCATGCGCTGGAGCTTGACGTAAACCTTTTCCGAAGAGAGATCGCCGCGCGCCGCACCGTTGACAAGGCAGCCGCTGATCTCGGTCTTGAGCAGATGTCCCCGGTCGTAGACCGAGCGCGCCGGGCCGGTAATACGCAGAACGACGGGCAGGGGATCGGTTTCGCTACGCACGCCGGCATTGGCATCGACGCCGACAATGACCCGCGCCACCGCGATCGAATTGGGCGGCAGATAGTTCGCACTGTCGGTGTAGACGGTGTTGCTCTTCGGTACCGGAGATCCGGTTCCAGCAGACCCCTCTCCGAACGAGACCAGACTGACCTCGCTTTTGCGCTGCGACCCGAACCCGGCGGCCGCTACGGCTGCCTCGCCCGCTGGCGTCGAGCCACCCTGGGCAAGCGATGGAGCGCCCGGGCCGTATAGGCCTGTCGGAGATGCGGGCGCAGCTATCGGCGACTGCCGCGCCGCGTTTAGCGCGGCACGCAGCTGGTCGTTCTCGGCCTGGTAGGCAGACAGGATCCGCTGCGTATCGGTTGAGACGCCTGCACCACTGGTTTCCCCTGCGCTGCCCGCAAGCTGCTGTTCGAGCTGATCTGCGCGCTCGGCGCGGGCACCAAGTGTCCGCAGTTCGGTCTCAATCCCTGCAATCTGCGCCTCGGATTGCGCCCGCCACTCCTTTTCGGCCATGTTGCTGTTGACCATCTCGTCAACCGAGACGCCAGAGGCGAGCGCATGTGGTGACGCACTGCTCGAGGGGTCCTCGCCCGAAAATATGTACAGCGATCCTGCCACCAGCGCAAACAGACCGACACCTGCAAAGCGCAGTGCTTGCTTGCGCCGCTCTGCCTCGTTAATCGCGATGGCATCGCCGAGCGGCGGAACATCGCCTTGCGGCCTATCAACAGCTGCAGGGCCATCGAGGGCGTGCTGCTTCTTTCGGAAAAGGTCGGTGAGCTTCATCATCGCGCGCCCGCTTTCTGGATGAGGTACACAGCCGAACTCGTGTTCGGCGCGAGTTCGGTCACCGGAGCCATGAAAGCGACCGCGCCGCGCGCTGACAGGACCTGCTCGTCAAGCGTGATAGGTTCGCGCGATGTGTTGCGCACGCGCAGGACCAGACCGCGCAGGTCCTTTCCGCGGTATTGCCCAATCTGCTGGACTTCGAGCTTGCCGATCCGCACTGGCGCGAGCACAGCCGCCACCTGTTCGAAGCTTTCTATCGCCTCGCCGCGGTACATTGCCCGGATAAGCCGGATCGCCGTCTCGTCCGGGGATAAGGGCCGCAGGGTCTGCCGCGCTACTTCCGCCTGGATCGCGTTATTGGCGACGAAGATCTGCTCGGCCTCTTCGCCCCTCACTTCGCAGACGAACTTGTAGACAAAGCCCTTGCGGGTCGTTCCAAAGAACGAAAGCCTGGATTTCTGATAGCCGTCGGGGACGGAGAGGTAGATGTCGCCGCGATTGGGCTCGTTGACTATTTTGACATCCTCGTCGGCATTGCCTGTCGAGATCTTTGAGACAGAAGCAAACTGGTCGCTCTCGAGGCTGATCCGCGTGAGGTCTTTGGCCGAGGCTACACAGCCAACCGTGCCATTGTCTGCGGCGAGCACAGTCTGGTCGGCACAGGCCGGGCTTGCCATCATGCACGTGCCGATGGACAGCACGGCGAGACACCGCGTACGAATTGCCGGCCCGGACTGGGACATTTGCATCCAGTCTTTGGGCGCCAGGGTGAATTTGGCAGGCGTGCGCATCATGCTTCCTCACCGTGCTGCTGGGCAGGTTGCACTTGCCCGAAAGCAACCAGGCGCAGCGAAACGCCGCTGTAGCTCCAGACGAACCGGAACGTCCGTGCCTCCGCGCTGACTTCCTTGGAACCGACCACGGTGTGCAAGGTGCCATTGACCTCGCTGGTGAGCGCGGCAGGATCGACGGTAAGCCGCTCCATCGTGAAATACTGCGACACGCTCGTGCCGCTCTGGTCGGCGACGACCTTGAGCAGTTCCGCTTTCATCCGCCCATGGGCCTTGGGGTCGGCCAGCGCCAGCACGGCGTCCATCCAGTACGTGAGATTGGACGGAGAGCGATTGAGCATGAGCAAGGCAGCGTCGCGGGTCACCAGTTCGAGGTAATCGCGGTTGACCTTGCCGGAGGTGATCGTCAGCGGTCGTGGCAGGACAGGCTGGAGGACAATCTCGCGGCTCTGTCCGGCAGCTGCAAAGGCGAGGAACAGCGAAGCTGCAAATAGGCCGAGCGAGCTCGCGGCAAGGAGATTGCGCTGCTTGAGCAGACGTTGCGACTGCCGGTGGGTGATCGCGAGATCCATGGTCGCTGCCTCATCCTGCCATGATGCGTAGATGCGAGGGTGGCGTTGCCTTAAGGCCGGTGAAGGCGCCCGGCAGATGCCAGTAGGCCGTGTGAACAATCCAGCATACCGCCCTTCCCGCCTTCAACTTGCGCAATCCCCACCAGGCCAGCACGCTCATCATGAGCCCGATCAGAATATGTTGAGACAAGATCCCCCAGGCGAACGGAACGAGGAGGCCCAGGAACTCGTCGAGAGTCCAAAAGCCGATGAGTTCCGGATCGTCGAGGTGCTGAGGCACGGTGTATCTTTGCATGGTCACGTCGCCACCCTCGGGCTGCTGCTTTTCCAATCCCTCAGGGGATCTTCCTGAAGCAGCCGATGCAAATTCAGATGGTTGCGGTGATCGCAGCAGTGACGATCGGAACCCCGGTGCCAACACCGACACCGACGCCGACCGGAATGGCGATCTGGGCCAGACTGAACCGCCCTGCTGCCAGGCCAACGACACCACCGGCCAAGCTGAGTACCGTAATGATCTTGCCGCCCGACCCTTGCAGGAACCCAGTGAACTTGAGGAGCGCTGTGTTGAAAGTCTGGTCGTTACCAGCCATCGCCATCTCGCTTCCCAGCCCTGCGGCAATGGCAAGGACTGCCATGCTCTGGAGGAGGACTGTGCTCTTTCCTTTCCAAGTGCTTGTCATTGGTTTTGGCTCCATTCGTCAAAGCTGCCGCGTCAATCGCGGGCCAATTCAAGGAGCGGTCTTGCGCGGTGTGGGGCAACCGAGCTGCAGCCGGGTGCCCGAAGAATTCCTCAAAAATGGGCGCGTGATAACCACCATGTAAATCTGTACGGAATGAAGCTTCCGCCTCGCGGATTTTGCTTTCCCGCTTTGGGGGTTCCGTTGCCCCGATTACGGCGCTTCGATACTTCGAATCGGAGCATCTCTACAGCGTTTCGTGGTGAACTGCCTTGGCGCTTTACAGGTTAGACTTCGGCATCAATTCAAGTGGATAGGCCGATTATAATGTTGACGGGCCAAGGCCGGGCATGCTCGCATGCAGCAAAAGGGGAACGCTTCGATGCTGCATGGGGCTATTTCACCAGAGACGGTTTTCAATCCGCTCATCGTCGCGCGCAATGCCAACCCGTGCGCATCAGAAATCCGGATCGATGACGAGCAGACCCGGTATAAGCGCCTGATCAATTGTGAGCTTGCACGTCAGGCCGTTCCGCTCGCGCATATGGCAGACCGGCTCGGTATGCTGCGGACAAAACTGCATAAGATCCTCCGGCAAGGGGCGCACCTGAGCGATAACCTCCGTGCACGGTTGTTTGAGCAGTTGGGAATCGATCATACGCGCGCAACGATTGCGGTCTCAATGCTGCAAAGCGCAGCAGCGTATCATGAACAGGCGGTCTTCCTGGCAGCTGAAGGTCTGAAAGGTCTCTACTGCGAAGCTGCATCGGGCAGACAGGGCGAGATCCAGGTCGATCTGCGCCCTGTCATCATTCATACGGCGGTAGGCAAAACCTACGGGATGTTGTTGACGCATCAGGAACGGGTGCTTGAAGCGAGCCGTACCTTGCTCAGCTGATGCAGGGCACAGCTTCTACCCGGTGCCGCCGGACCATCGTGGGTTCATCGTTGAGTTTGTGACGAAGGCTTGGTGGGAGTTGCTGTTCGCCAATTCTAAAAGTGGCTTTTAGACTATCCTTCAAATGCGTCGATCCGAATGCGAACGGCATGGGCACCCGACGTCGCTCCGATCTTTCCCATCATCTTCATACGGTGGATTTCAACGGTTCTGGGACTGATCCCAAGATCCCGCGCCATTGCCTTGTTGGACAAGCCGGTAGCCAGAAGGTCGAGCACTTGGCGCTCACGGTCCGAAAGTCTGGCCAGAGCCGATCTGGCCGCGGCTTGCCGGCCGCGAAATGCAGATACGGACATGGCCTCCTTGGCGCATTCGTTAAGTTTGGCAATCATCGTCCCGGTGCAAACCGGACCGACAAAGTAATCCATTGCTCCGGCCTTCATGCCTGCAACTATCCGGCTGGCATCAACTTCAGCGCCAAATCCGATGACCGGCAGCCACGAAGCGTTCCTTGTCAGTGCTTGGCAGACTGCCGATGCTCCAAGTTTGCCGGATTCATGGACAAGCACGATCCCACCAGTTGGGCGGTGTGCAACCAGTTCTTCGGCATCGTTGTAAACTTCGGCGTGATGACCGGCTGCAAAGATCATACGGGCCATCGCTGCCCTCTGCTGGGCTTCGTCGGCAATGACGTGAACGGTATGACGCGCCGACGACGCTGAGGGCGATGACGCGGTGTCACTAAATTCTGCGACAGTGTCTCGAAATCCGAAAGCGTCGGCGACGCCCTGCTGTTCGAAATCAGAGTAGCCAGACCGATCTTCAAGCAACATATGGAAACCCCCGTTTTTGGTGACACTAAGTGCGTCGACTTACGAAACCTCCCACATTGGCATTAACCATAACGCGCTGAAACCACGGCAAAGTCTACTAAGTTCTTTTACCTACCTAGCTGTCCAAAACGCCCAGCTTGCCTGCGTCAGCAGAAAAACCTCGCCATTTTGGCAGCGATTCTCAAGGTAGAAAGGACAATGTTGAGTAGCGCTAAGACCCGCCACTTCCCCTCGTTTTGACGTTCTGGCTGTTGATCACACCGGCGCTGTGCGAGGCCTCATGCCCCTGTGCTTCACAGACCAGCATAAGAAGCCCATGGTTCACGGCATGCCGCAACCCCGTATCGCGCCAGAGGTAGAACCAGCGTCGCACCGTCGAAACTGGAGCAAAGCGCGGTGGGTAACATTCGCTACGGCAGCTCGCCTCGGAGCAGATCGAAGATGGCCTCGACAGTCCGGCGCATTTCCCACTTCGGTGGTCGGCCTGTCGAGGCTGGCGGGGCTCGAAAATAGCTCACTGGGCATCGGTCAAATCTGTTGCCAAAGCCAGCCCGCTTTGCGCATCGAGAGTGCGAGCGGTATAGGTCCACATCGTTGCATCCAACGTAGTTTTTGGCGAACCCCCCTAAATCAACGATTAGGCTCACCGTCAAGCTAACATGTTGATATAAATCAACTTAATTCAGATCGGATTCTAAAGTACCAACCAATTTTAGGCAGCTGCTGGCGCATTTATCGGCATCGTAAGCGTGGCAGTTGCCGCGTTGAACTCGGTCATTCGCGCTTCAGTTTGCGATTATCGATTCCTGCCCTTGGCTTTGCCTGTCTGGATTGTCGGCTTCTGGGCCGGTTGCTGAATGGCTGGTCTTGGCTAACCAAGCGCCCAAGCCGTAGGTCGGCTTTTGGAATGATCTTGCTAGGTCTGGCGTCACCGCAGATGGTTAGCTGCCATGGGCTTACGCTGGATCAGATCCCACCGATTTCCGTAAAGATCTTCAAACCCTGCTACAATGCCGCAGTCCTCGTCGCGCGGTTCCTCGAGGAAAATGACGCCTTGGCTCAGGTACTCGAAATGATCTCGGGCGAAGTCGTCTGTTTCGAGGAAAAGGAAGACTCGACCTTCGCATTAATCTCCAACTGCCTTTCGCTGTCGGTCGTCAGCAGCACGCGCCAACAAAAGACCTGAATCAGCACCTCGTGGAGCCACAATTACCCAGCGTTTGTCGTCAGATAGCCGTGTAACGTGCCTCAGTTCAAACCCAAGCTTTTCCACGTAAAACGAAATCACCTTGTTAAACTCTTCGACAATAATTGAAGTAAAGCTGATTCTCTGTGGCATCATGCGCTTTGTACGAAAACCGAACGCATTGCCAACGGCAGTTCTGGCGTCGGGGTCACCGAAGAGCGGGCTCATAAAGATTGCCAATCGAGCACTCGAGAACCAAATCCAATATCCGAATTGGCGCTTCAAAAGTTCCAGATTGCTCAATCTTCGAAGATTCCAAGGGTCATAAAACGCTCGAACCGTTCTTCACCCGACCGGATGTTGAGACCCTTGGCCTCTAGCCACCTGTCATCAAAGATCGTGGACGCATAGCGTTCACCAGAATCGCACAAAATTGACACGATTGAACCGTTCTGGCCGTTGGCAGCCATCCTCATGGCCAACCGCGCACATGCCACCAGATTGGTGCCCGTCGATCCACCAACGGCGCGTCCCAGATGGCGCGAGATGACACGCGCGGCAGCAATCGAGGCTTGGTCTTCGACCACCTCCATGCGATCTATCACCGTAGGCACAAACGAAGGCTCCACCGTTGGCCGACCAATCCCCTCGATAAGGCTCGCCCCCTCGGGCGCCTGACACACCGCCTGGTCGTGCCAGTGCCGGTGAAAGACCGACGCCTTCGGATCGGCCACACAGATCTGGGTTGGATGCCGGAAGTAGCGCACATAGCGCCCTATCGTAGCCGAAGTGCCGCCGGTCCCCGCCCCGCACACGATCCAGGTGGGCACCGGATGGGGTTCGCGCCGCATCTGGGCAAAGATGCTTTCAGCAATGTTATTGTTGCCGCGCCAGTCGGTCGCGCGCTCGGCAAAAGTGAACTGGTCCATATAATGCCCACCCTGCTCTGCGGCAATCAGAGCGGCAACGTCATAGATCGTTTTGGGATCGTCCACCTTGTGGCAAACCCCAGCAAACGTCTCGATTGCCGAAATCTTTTCACACGTCGTGCTCGCCGGGACCACTGCCATGAAGGCAAGCCCAAGCATCCGGGCAAAATAGGCCTCCGAAACCGCCGTTGAACCAGAGGACGCCTCGACGATAGTTGTCTGAGGACCGATCCAGCCGCTGCACAGCGCATGGAGAAACAACGACCGCGCCAAACGATGCTTCAGGCTCCCGGTCGGATGGCTACTTTCATCCTTCAGATAGAGCGCAATACCAGGCAGTGCAGGTAATGATACCGGCAGAAGATGGGTATCGGCCGAACGGGCGTAGTCCGCCTCGATGCGCCCTATTGCCCAGTTGACCCATGCCGGATCGACACGCATTTGCCTGCCACCATTCACATGTTGTCGCGCCACAGCGTCGTGCCTGCCTTCCACGACACGCCCACTTCGTGCCAATATCCGGCAATCTTTTCCTGCGGGGCAATATCGAGCAATTCCTCCACTGGACTGTCGAAGTAGGCAAGGTCGAATTCGCCCTTGAAGCAGCGGCCGAAGTCCACATCAAAGCTGGACATGGTCACCACCTCGTTCAGGCTCTGCGTACCATCGGTCTCGATCGCGGGCATCCAGCGGTTGTGCGCCATCGGGTGCCCGTTGACAAAGCCGGGCCTGTCGCACGCCTCGGTGATCGTGAAGCGCCCTTCGGCGAGGCGGCGATCATAGGCAGCAAGCGTGACACCGAACGTGCCCCCTGGGGCAAGGCGCGGACCGGCCTTGCCGACATAGACCGGGCGGCTCATCTGGATCGATCCCAGCTTCTTGGGATAGCCCTGATGTATCCCGCGCAGCATCGCAAATTCCTTGTCCACCCAGATGTAGACGCAGCGCGAATAGGTCTTGCCCTGGAACTTGCAGCGCACGACAATGAACATTTCCTTGTACTGCACGCGTACAGGATCGAGCAGCTGCGCCGGGTCATCACCGGTCGATTGCCAATCTGCCCAGATCGCAGCAACAGCGCCGGGGTCTTCATCGGCCAGCTCGAACCCCTCGGGCAAAAGCGCGGCGACCTTTGCAGGGTTGGTGCGGTATTCCAGCGTGATCAGTTCGCCCGAATAGTGCCAGGGCACAGGCGGCACGATGCTGGCCTTGCCGGTCGGGGTGCGGGGATAGAACAGGCCCTTCAGATCGGTCATGGAAACCTCGGAAAATTGCAATTACCAGCGTTCTAGCGACCTGTCGGGGCCTAGCTTGGCCGCAACGGCCAAAGCCTGAACCTTTGCAGCGCGCTACTGTGAGCCCCGAGATTCCAAGAAGGGCCCGTCCATGACCACCGAATACCGCCGCATCCTGCTCGATGGCTATCCAATCCTCACCACCCGCCACGGCGATGAACTGGTCACCAGGGACGGACGCAGCATCGGCGTCGACGATGCCGTGCATCTGGCTCCGTGCAATCCTTCGAAGATCATTTGCGTTCACCTGAACTACCACAGCCGCGTGCAGGAATTCATCACCAAGCTGCCGCCCGCACCCACCTATTTCCAAAAACCCATCACCGCACTGAACACGCACAAGGGCGCGGTGGTCCGGCCCGAACGTTGCAACTGGCTGAATTATGAAGGCGAAATCGCCATCGTCATCGGCAAAACCTGCCGCAACATCTCGCCTGCCGAAGCCGGGGACTACATCCTCGGCTATGCCGTTTCCAACGACTACGGTCTGCACGATTTCCGCGATACCGATGCCGGATCGATGCTCCGCGTGAAGGGATCGGACACGCTGTGCCCAATCGGTCCCGGCCTCGTCACCGGCTGGGATTTCCGGGACAAGATGATCCGCACTTATGTGAACGGCGTCCTCAAGCAGGAGGACACGACCGCGAACATGGAATGGGACATGCATTATCTGGTGGCTGACATTGCGCGCACCATCACGCTTGAGCCGGGCGACGTGCTGCTTTCTGGCACGCCTGCCAACAGCCGCCCGGTGCAGATTGGCGATGTGGTAGATGTCGAAGTCGAAGGCCTCGGTCGCCTGTCCAATACCATCGTCCACGGCCCCACCCCGATCCGTGATGATTGCGGCGCGCAGCCGACCGAAAGCGAGGAAGTGATCTCCACCGCGATGGGCGGGGATTGGGAATTCCGCGGAAAGCGCGCCGCTGGCGGCCAGGGCGCGGCCTTCTATGAATCCGCGCTCGACGACAAGAAATAAGGGCGGAACCAGCTCCATGACCGACGCAACGCGGTTCTATATCGATGGCGCATGGGTGGCGCCGGTGGGCAACGCACGGGCTGACATCGTCAACCCTGCGGACCGCTCGGTCGTGGGGCAGGTCGCGCTCGGTGGCCCCGCCGACGCCGAAGCAGCCATTGCAGCTGCCAAGGCAGCCTTTCCGGCGTGGTCTGCCACCAGCCGAGAGGAACGACTGGCCTACCTCGAAGCGATCAACGCCGCGCTGATCGCCCGCGCTGATGAGATCGGCGATGCGATCATGGCCGAAATGGGCGCGCCCATCGGCCTTGCAAGAGGCGCACAGGCAGGCTCCGGCCCGCAGCATTTTGCCGAAGTGATCCGCGTACTGCGCGACTACCCGTTTGAGGTGCCGATCGGCTCCACCCTGCTGCAGCGCGAGGCGATTGGCGTGTGCGTGCTGATCACGCCTTGGAACTGGCCGATGAACCAGATCGCCACCAAGGTTGCCCCGGCGCTTGCCGCCGGTTGCACGATGGTGCTCAAACCCAGCGAAGTCGCCCCGCTCGATGCAGCTATCCTTGCCGAAATCATCGATGTGGCAGGCCTGCCCAAAGGCGTGTTCAACCTTGTTCACGGCGCAGGCCCTGAAATCGGCAACGCACTGACCGGCCACCCCGATGTCGATATGGTCAGCTTCACTGGATCGACCCGCGCTGGCGTGGCCATCGCCACAAACGCTGCCCCCACGATCAAGCGGGTCGCACTCGAACTCGGCGGTAAGAGCGCGAACATCATCCTGCCGGATGCAGACTTTGCCAAAGCAATCCCCACCAGCGTGCGCGGTTGCATGCTCAACACAGGGCAAAGCTGCAACGCCCCGACCCGCCTGCTCGTGCCGCGCGGCAGACTGGCCGAAGTCGAAGCGCTGGCCAGCGCTGCAGCGGCCGCCATCACCGTGGGCATGCCGGCAGACAACCCCGATATTGGCCCCGTCGCCAACGCCGCACAACATACCCGCGTAGTTACGTTGATCGATCAGGCCTGCGCCGAAGGCACGAGCCTGCTGTGCGGCGGCTCCACCCCGCCCGCCGGGCTGGAAGAGGGCCTGTTCGTGGCACCAACGATTTTCACCAATGTCGCCCCCGATGCCCTGATCGCGCGCGAAGAAGTATTCGGCCCGGTCCTTGCCATCATCCCCTATGACAGCGTGGACCAAGCGGTAGAAATCGCCAATGACAGCCCCTATGGTCTGTCAGGCTATGTCTGGGGTGCAGATCAAGCCAGCGCCCGCGCCGTCGCCCGCAGGCTGCGTACCGGCATGGTCCACCTCAACGGTGCCGGGCTGGATAGCGCAGCGCCGTTCGGAGGCTACAAGATGTCCGGCAACGGACGCGAGTGGGGGCGGTTCGGGCTGGAGGAATTTCTCGAAATCAAATCGATCTATGGCGGGGCCTGACGCCGCGCTTCGCATGCGCTAGTCTTGCGCGGCCATGCACAGCCCGACCATCTCTGCACAATTCTTGCGCCATGTGGCCAATTGTGTCGAGCTTACCGGGCGCAACCCTGCCCCGCTGCTGGCAGAACTCGGTATTGCTAAGGCGCACCTTGATGATCCCGACGGCCTGATCCCGCTCGCTGCGTTCCTGTCGTTCTTCGAAAGCGCCGCATTGTTGGTGCGCAACCCGCATTTCGGGCTTCATGCCGGGCGGCTGGCCGGGTCGGACAGCCTTGGTCCGTTAAGCTTCCTGTTCCTGAGTGCTCCCACGCTCGGCACGGCGTTCAGTAGCTTCACCCGCTATCTCGCCTTGATGCAGCAGGCCTCGCACCCCTCGTTCAGCATTGGCGAGCGTTGGGCGACGTTCGAATACATGGTGCAGGACCAGCGCCTGATCGCGCGGCGGCAGGATGCGGAATACTCCATCGGCGCGATGTTCAGCCTTGCCCGCCAGTTCAGCGGTGGCACGCTCGAACTGCGCGAGGTGCGTTTTGAGCACGAGCGCGTGGGCGAATACGCGCGCTATCGTGAATACTTCGGTTGCGATGTCTTCTTCGAACAGGCCACCAACGCGATCTCGTTCGATAGCGCGCTGCTCGAAACGCGGGGCAAAGTCCTCAGCCCATCGCTCCATCCGATCATCGAAGATCACCTGCGTCGACGTGAACCCAACAGCGAAATGCAGGGCATGGGCTTTGCCGACAGGGTGCGCACCATCATCAGCACTGCCTTGCTCGATCAGCCCCCTATGGCAACCGATATAGCCAGAAAGCTCGATTGTTCGCTCGCCACGCTCAACCGTCGCCTGACCGACGATGGCACAAGCTGGCGCGCGCTTCTGGCCGAACACCGCATGGACGCCGCCGCGCGCCTCTTGCGTGACAGCAACCGCGATATCAGCGCCATAGCGCTCGCACTGGGCTTTTCAGAAAGCGCTGCATTCGTGCGCAGCTTCACCCGCCATTTCGGCACGCCACCGGGGCGCTACCGCCGCCGGATAAAAAATGGCGCTGCAATCGGTGAGGAAAGCAGCGCCAGTTCAGGGTAAAAGATTTAGCGGCTTACCACTTGACCGTAGCACTCACACCGTAGGTCGCAGGCCGCGCGAAGACCGAAGTCGTGCCCAGCGGCCCCAGGTTCAGCGCATAGGCGCGGTAGGCCTTGTTAAACACATTGCGCCCGAACACCTGCACCGACAGCCGGTCATTGTCAGCCGTCCAGCTGAGCGAGGCATTGGTCACGTTGTAGGCCGGCTGGATCGATGAGCGGCCGTTGGTCACTTCCAGGAATTGCTTGTCGTACCAAACGCCATCCACCTGCGCGACGACATTGCCGCCCGCCAGATCGACATTGTAACGCACCACATAGTTCAGGCTGAAACGTGGCGCATTGGGGAACTGTGCGCCCGTAACCGACTTGGCCGGATAATTGCAGAAATACGTGCCGTCGTTCTGGTCGGTGCAATACTGCGGCACCGATGATCCGGGCACCAGCACCGACAGGAACTGCGATCCCGCCGTCTGCACGGTGTCGACATGGGTGCGCTCCCACGTCGCGCCCAGATTCACGTTGAACCGCTCGCTCGGCTGGAAGAACGTCTCGATCTCCATACCTGTGGCGTTGGCATCGCTGTTGCCGACCTGAGGCACCCCACCGATCAACGCAAAGGCCTGATAATCATCGTAGATATAATGATAGGCCGTGGCATTGACTCGCACTGTGCGCGAAAGGTTGGACCACTTCACCCCGGCCTCGAACGAATTGAGCGTCTCGGGCCGGTGCTGGAACGTCTGTGCCGTGACATATCCGTTGAGCGTGAAATTGCCGCCCTTGATGCCCCGGTTCCACGAAGCAAATAGCAGCGTATCGTCGGCAGGCTTGTAGTTCAGCGTCACGCGCGCGGCCACATCGCCATCCGAAATGCGGTTTGCCCCCGGCAACGCGGCCGAGAAAGTCTCGTCAGTCGCAATCACCGATGATGCGCTGCCTTCCACCACGCGCGAGGCATAGTCGACACGCTTGGTATCCTTCGAATAGCGCGCACCTGCGATCAGCGTCAGCTTGTCCGAAAGATCAAACTCTGCCTGCCCGAACACTGACCAGTTCTTCGAGCTGAGGTCATAGACCTCAGCAACCGTTGGGGAGACACCCGGCAGCCCCGCCGCCAGCGCCGCGCCGATGGCAGGGGCGCCCACGGTGTCTATCGTGCCCTTGATCTTCATGTCGAGGTAATAAGCGCCCGCCTGCCAGCGCAACGCGTCGCTCTCGCCCGAAAGGCGCACTTCCTGGCTGAACTGCTTGTACCGCGCGGTGGTGCGGAACACGATAACTTCAACCGGCAGCGCATCGCCGTCTTCCTGATAGTCCTTTTCCAGATCGGTGTAGTTGGTGATCGCCGTCAGGTTCACCCCGCCCAGATCATAGGTCAGCTTGCCCTGATAGATCTGCGTGTTACGGTCAAAGCGGCCCGGCGTATCGCTGAAGTTCTGGAACGGGCTGGCCGGCTCTCCGGTGATACCATTGATCACCCCGCCGCTGCCATTGCCAAGCCCCGCTGCATCGGTGCCGCAATAGCCGTTGTCCTGCAGACTGCAGTTGTCGAACACATAGCCGCCGGTGGCCACGTTGTTGTCTTCGCTATGCTTGACCCACAGGTCCAATTTGCCATCGGGCCCAAGGTCAGCCTGAATCGTGCCGCGCAAGGCCCAGCCGTTCTCCGCGCCCAGATCCTGCCCGTTGCCATCGAACACGCCGGGCAGGGCAGCCGCCGACTTGATATAGCCATCGGCCTTGACCACGCGGCCCGCAATGCGCGCACGGATGCCATCGGTCAGCGATCCGCCCACCGCACCTTCCAGCGCGCGCCGGTCAAAGCGTTCGTAGCTGGCGGTCAGGTATCCGTTGAATTCGGCCTTGCTCGCCTCGGTCGAAAGGTAGTGGATCAACCCGCCAGTGGCATTGCGCCCAAACAGCGTGCCCTGCGGCCCGCGCAACACTTCCACGCGGCTTACGTCGAACAGCTGGCCCGAAAGTCCGTTGATCGATCCCATGTATGCGTCATCAACATAGACCGCGATCGGCGCTTCCAGATAGTCGGTGAAGTTGTTCTGCGAAATGCCGCGCAAGTTGAAGATCGTAACGTTGGGTGACCAGGCGTTCAGTTGCAGCCCCGGCACCTGCTGCGTGATCTGCGTGGCATCGGTCACGCCCAGCGCCTTCAGCTGATCCCCGGAATAGGCGGTGATCGCAATCGGCACCGACTGCACGTTCTGTTCGCGCTTGTTGGCGGTGACGACGATATCGCCAAACATGGCGTCTGACTGTTCGGCCTGCGCCTGCGCATCTTGCGCTGCAACCTCTTGCGCCATCGCAGACGATCCGCAAACGGACAGGGCAAGCATCGAAACAGAGCACGCGAACTTCACGAAAGTCATCATGATTTCCCCCCTGCGCTCTTGCCTTGCCTTGCAGCACGACAGAGCCAGTTTTTGTTTTCCTGATGCTTGCAAAGATGCGTTCCCGGCCTCCAATACGCTTGCCCGATTCGGCCAATCAACCTGACAAAATCAGGCCGGAAGGACGCGCCTCAGCACCACTTCCAGCTTGTCCAGCGCTTCATCCAGCAGCGCATCGGGCATCGTCAGCGCGGGCAGGAACCGCACCACGTTGCCGCGCAATCCGCATGACAGAAGCAGCAAGCCCTGGTTTGCGCCTTCTTGCACGATTGCCCGCGTGGCTTCGAGGTTGGGACGCTGGGCATCGCCATTGTGAACCAGTTCCAGAGCAATCATCGCGCCCGGCCCACGCACATCACCTATGGCTGACATCCCGCCGTCCTTCAGCGCACGCAGCCGCGCCTTGACCCGGTCACCGATCAACACAGCCCGCGCGCACAGATCTTCCTCGGCAATCACTTCCAGCACGGCAAGGCCTGCCGCACAGCCCAGCGGCGATCCGCCATAAGTGCCGCCCAGTCCGCCCACATCAGGCGCGTCCATAATGTCGGCCCGGCCCATCACGCCCGAAATCGGAAAGCCGCCCGCCATCGCCTTGGCAATCGTCATCAGATCGGGCGTCACCCCGGTCGCCTCGCGCACCCAGTCCATCGCGAACATGCGCCCCGTGCGGGCAAAGCCTGCCTGCACTTCATCGGCAATCAGCAGAATGCCGTGCAGGTCACAGATCTCGCGCAGCGCTTTGAAAAAGGCATAGGACGCATTGTAGAACCCGCCCTCGCCCAGCACCGGCTCCAGCACGATGGCCGCGACTGCCGATGGCTCTATCGACGATGCGAACAGCGCCTCGATCCCGGCAATCGCCTGCTCTTCGGAAAACCCGTGATAGGGGATCGGAAAGCGCGTGTGGAACACATCGCCCGGCATCGGACCGAACTTTGCCTTATAGGGCAAGACCTTGCCCGTCATCGCCAGCGTCAGCAGTGTCCGGCCGTGATACCCGCCCTGAAACGTGATGATCCCGCGCCGACCCGTGTGGGCACGCGCGATCTTCACCGCGTTCTCCAGCGCCTCGGCCCCAGTTGTAAAGAAGATCGATTTCACCGGCCCTTCGATCGGCGCAATCGCATTCAGTTTTTCGGCCAGTTCGATGTAGTTCTCGTACGGCGTCACCTGAAACGAACAGTGCGAAAATGCGTCAAGTTGCCGCTGCACCGCTGCAATCACGCGCGGATGTCCGTGCCCGGTGTTGCACACGGCAATACCGGTCGCAAAATCGATATAACGCGTGCCCTCGGCGTCATAAGCCTCGGCATTGTCCCCACGCGCAAAAAAGCGCTGGTGCATTGAGCCTACCCCGCGCGGCACGGCAGCTTCGCGGCGGGTCCACAATTCAGCATTCATGGTCATCGGTCGATGCCTCCCATCAGGCAGTATTTGAGTTCCAGATATTCATCGAGGCCGTGGCGCGATCCTTCACGGCCGAGGCCAGATTGCTTGATCCCGCCAAAGGGAGCGACTTCGGTGGAGATGATCCCGTCGTTGACACCGACCATCCCGTATTCGAGCGCTTCCATCACTCGCCAGATCCGCCCCATGTCGCGGGCGTAGAAATAGGCGGCGAGGCCATAGGGCGTATCGTTGGCCATGCGCACCGCCTCGGCTTCATCGGCAAAGCGGATCACGGCGATGACGGGGCCGAAAATCTCGGACGATGTTACGGCCATGTACGGCGTCACCCCCGTCAGAACAGTCGGCGCGAAAAAGCGTGCGCCTGCTGCGGCCCGCGCGCCACCTGCTAGCACCGTGGCACCGGCCGCGCAGGCATCGGCCACCAGCGCTTCGACCTTTTCAACCGCAGCCTGATTGATCAACGGCCCAATCGTGGTTCCCGGCTCTGCACCGTTTCCGACAACAAGCCCTGCCACACGCTCTTCCACCTTGCGGACAAAGACATCGTGGATCGCGTCCTGCACCAGTATGCGGTTGGCGCAAACGCAGGTCTGCCCAGAATTGCGAAACTTCGATGCCATCAGCCCATCGACCGCGGCATCCAGATCGGCATCGTCAAACACGATGAACGGCGCGTTCCCTCCCAGTTCCAGGCTCAGCCGGGTGATATTGGTCGCGGCCTGCTGCATCAGCTTGCGGCCCACGCCAGTCGATCCGGTAAAGCTCAATTTGCGCACCAGCGGGTGGTTGCAGAACAGCGCCCCGGTCGCCACCGGGTCCAGCGTTGGCACCACGCGGAACAGATCTGCGGGCACGCCCGCTTGGTGCGCCAGCGTTTCAAGCGCCAACGCCGAAAGCGGCGTTGCCTCTGCTGGCTTGACGACCATCGCGCAGCCTGCGGCCAATGCCGGGGCCACCTTGCGGGTGATCATTGCGACCGGGAAATTCCACGGCGTGATCGCCGCGCACGTGCCCACGCCCTGCTTGATGGTCAGCACGCGCTTGCCGGGGGCGAATGTCGGGATTGTCTCGCCATAGGCGCGCTTGCCCTCTTCGGCGAACCACTCGATAAACGCCGCGCCATAGGCCACTTCGCCCCGCGCCTCGGCCAGAGGCTTGCCGCTTTCGGCCGTCACCAGCGCCGCCAGCTCGTCCAGATGGGCCATCAGCAGATCGTACCAGCGCCGCAGGATCAGCGCACGATCCTTGGCAGTCCGCGCTGCCCAGGCGGCGCGCACGCTGTCGGCGCGCTCGATGATTTCGGCAATCTCTTCCGTGCCATAGGCCTTGATGGCAGCAATGGTTTCTTCTGTGGCGGGATTGACCACAGTCAGGCCCTCTCCCGCGCCAAGCGTTGCAAAAAGCATGATTGATCCGTGTGTTCAGGTGGAAGAGGATGTCGTGGCCAGCAACATCCGGTGCTGGCGGATCGGGATCTGCAGCAGTGCAAAGCTCGCCAGGAACAGCGCGATGCACAGCGCCAGCACCGCGCCATAACCGGTGCCGTCAATCAGCCGCGCGGCGATCAGCGGACCTCCGCCCAGCCCGGTCATCTGCATCGCGATGGCCAGCGACATCATCCGCCCACTGGTATCGAAATCGCAGATGCGCCCGAGAATAAAGGGCAGCACGAAGTTCCACAGGAAGTTGAAGCCGCAAACCCCCAGCGTAAACAGCGTGAGCGAAGGCTTGCCCAGCAACAGGGCGATGCTGGCCGCGCCTACCAGAATGCCAAAGGCAATCGCTGCGTTGCGGTTGAGCTTGCTGGCCAGAAAGACCGAAGCCAGCGCCCCGGCAATGGCAACGACCTGTGACAGGAACAGGCTATCAGCCACTTGTTGTTCGCCAAGCCCCGCCCCCGTGCCCACAAGGAAAAGTACAGCCCAGGCAATGCCTTGCGCCAGATTGTAGGCAAGCACACCGGCCAGCGCCACGCCCAGCAATGCGCGCGAAAGCTGCCGCGCTTCGGGATTGTCCATGATGTCTTCCACAAAGCTGCGCGGCACCTGCGGAATCGCGATCACGGCAAGTGCAGAGGCGGCCGCAAAAGCCGAAAACAGCCCCGGAAAGCCGACAGCATCGAGAACCGCGGGCAATTGCCACAGCGTAACCGCGCCATACGTCAGCAGCAGCGCCAGATAGAGCGCCAGGTTGCGTTCGGCCCGCCGTGTCACGCCGACGAAGGTAAAGCTGATCGAAATAATCGCTCCTTCGCCCAGTCCTGCCACGAAGCGCGAAAAAACAAAGGCTCCACCACCTGTCAATGCGGAGCCCACATTGCCGATCACGGCCGACAGCAGCCCCGCTGCAACGACATGGCGCCAGTCCACACGGCCGCCGAACAAGGCCAGCGCGATGGTGGCCAGCGCGACGCCCAGCATCTCCACCCCGGCCAGATCGACAGCCGCCGCTTCACTCATCCGCAGTTCGGTAACGAATCCCTGCACGATTCCCGGCTGGATGATGAACGACAGCACACCGATCGTACCCAGCACGATGGCGCTGGTTACGGCTTTCCAGCCATTCACATCTGTGGCGCCGGGAGCAGCAGCCTCATGTCCGGCAACGCTGGCATGCACCATCAAAGCAAAGCCCTTCAAACGCCGGTATCCACCTTCGTTTCAAGGTTCGGCTCGAATGCAGAATTCCACGCATCGCGGCGCGCTGCTTGGCAGGACCGGTCAATGCGCAGGCCCTGCCATCCTTTTCCACCCGTGATGATTCAGGATAATTTCTGACGATTTCTATCAATATTCGCAACATGCGAATCGATAGGCTCCATGTCCAACGAGAATGCCAGTTTCTGACCCGGAACCATGAGTTCGGGCAGGCAGCACCGGGGAGAAGACTATGTCGCATGCAAGAGTGCGCACGGCTGCGCTAGATGGTTGGGCAGGCCTTCTGGCCGACAAATCTTCCGCCGCAGTACCGCTTCCAACGCCTGCTTGCCTGCGGGATCCGGTCCCGCAGATCCATCCTTTGCCGATCGCTGCAACTTCGATGCCGCTTGCTGATTTCGTGCGCTTTTCCGAAGATGTGGTACATCAAACCCGCGATGTGGCGATTCCCTGGCTGGCCGGGGTCCACTATGATCTCGCCTCGCTTGGCCCGATCGGCACGGCCATCAATTCCGCCGGGAAAGTCGGCACGGCGCTGCGGCGCATGGTCGATTACTTCGCGCTGCTGCAGGATTGCACCGACATACGGCTCGAGCGTGAAGAGGATATGGCCTCGGTCAGCTATCGCATTCTCGATCCCGATATCTGGCCGCGCCATCACGACGCCATGTTCTCGCTCGGCATCATCGGGCAAATCATCCGGCGCGGCACGCGCGGGGCGTGGGACAAGGTCGAATTCGCGTTCGAGGCCGAAAGTCACGAGATGCGTGGCGACATCTGCAAGGTCCTGCGCGCGTCATGCACCTTCGGGGCGGACAGCAACCAGATCCGCTTCCCCGCGCAAATGCTCGATCTGGCCTTGCCACCAACGCAGGGGCCGCAGGGCGATCTTCGGCAGCTTTCGAACGAAATGGTCGCGCAGCGCCGCAATACCTCGCTGGTAGAACGACTCGCCCAGGTGGTGTTCCGCGATCTCAACACCCAAGGGATCGAACAGGAACGCATCGCGCGCGAGATCGGTATGTCGAGCCGCACCATGCGCCGCAAGCTGGCCGAAGAAGGCAGCTCGTTCCAGCAGGTGCTTGATGAGTGTCGGATGCGGCAGGCGGTGTTCGAATTCCGCACCCGCCCGGACCTGTCCATTGCGCAGATCGCGCTGCGGCTGGGCTATGCCGAACACAGCAATTTCACCCGCGCGTTCCACCGCTGGAGCGGCGTTTCTCCGCAGGCGTGGCGCGCCAACCTGGTCCGCACCGCACATTGATTCAGAGATTAAACCCATGACCAGATTGCTACTGCTCGAAGGAAACACCGCCGACAAGCGCGCCCGCGCGCGCGATCTTGGCGTGCGCAATTCCAGCGAGATTTACGCGCTGGCCATCGCCGCACACTTTCCGCAGGTTGAACTTGATGTGCTGAACGGCGCCGACCGGGGCGAGGCCATGCCGCTTGGCCGCACATGGGCCGATTACGACGGCTTCGTGATCACCGGCTCGTCCCTGCATGCGTATGACACAGACTTTGCAGTCACTAACCAGATCGCGCTGGTGGCGCAGGCGGCAGAGCATGGCCTGCCGATTTTCGGATCGTGCTGGGGCCTGCAGATCGCAGCGGTAGCGGCAGGCGGCGAAGTTGGCCTCAGCGCGCGCGGGCGAGAGGTGGGCTTTGCCCGCAAGATCGCGCTGAATCCCGCAGGCCGCGCACATCCGATGTTCGCGGGCAAGCAGTCGGTTTTCGATGCCCCGTGCATTCACTATGACGAGGTCGTGCGCCTGCCCGACAACGCTACACTGCTCGCCTCCAACCGCCACAGTACGGTGCAGGCCGCCGTCATACCGCTGGGCCGCAGCGAAGTTTGGGCGGTGCAGTATCACCCCGAATTCGATCTCGGCCAGATCGTCCAGCTCTACACACTTTATGAAGACGATATGGTGGCGCAGGGCTTCTTTGCGGACGTCCCAACACTGGCCGCCTATCGCGAAAAAGTGGCTGCCCTTGCCGCCAATGGCAACCGCGAAGACCTCGCCTGGCAGCTTGGTGTCGATGAGGATCTGACCGACGACACAGTGCGCCGCGCAGAGATCATTGCATGGATCGAAGCGTGTGTTCTGAACGACACCTAGATGCACCTAGAAGCACCTAGCTGCACCTGACCGCACCTGAAGCGCTACAAAGGGGACAGAAATGCCCCCTTTGTAGCGGCTCAGTTCCACCCTTGCGCAGGCTTGTCGAACCACACGTGGACCTGACTGGTGCCTGTGGCATTTTCATAATCCGAAAACTGCCGCCCCTTCGCCTTCCAGTCACGTCCGCCGCACGCCGCCGCCATCATCAGGTAATGCCCGAACCGCGCCTCAGGCGCGTGGCGCAAGTATGCGGGCATGGAATCGATCACGGCAGCGTGGTTGCCTTCGGCAAACCAGCGCAGGCGTTCAAGATCGGCCTCGCGCGCTTCTGGGCTGGAAATGTTAATGGGGTCAGAGGCTTCGTGCAGCGGGATCTGCTTGAACGGCCAGAACCGGTGGCTCATCGATCCGCTGGCGATGATCACCACGCGCTTGTCGGATTCCCGGACCGCGCGGCCGATGCCTTCGCCCACCGTCAGGAAGTCATCGGGCTCGCCCGAATAGGCGTGGCTGACGGACAGCCATTCCTCCTCACCCTGCAGAAAGGTGCTAAGGTTTACAGTGGGATAGTGGATCGGCAGCCAGGGATCATCGATGGCCGTGGTGCGCACCCCGGCCTGCGTCGCGCGTTCGGCAATGGCATGGGCCAGCGCAGGCGATCCTTTGATATCATAGGGAATCTGCTTCATTCCGCGCGGCAGCTCGTCCGATGTGAACAGCCCTGCCCTCCGGCTGTGCGCGGTCACGCAGAATTCGACGATGGTGAACCAGTGCGTGTCGAGCAGCACGATGGTATCGGGCTTCAGCACATCGAGCACTTCGCTTTTCAGCCGGTGCAGGCCGGGTACGAGGCTGATTTCCTTGCCTTCGTTCAGCTCGTGGCGGTCTTCTTTCGACATCATGATCGTTGGCGCGTGTGCAACGATGCCGGCTGCGATGATCTCGCCCATCTGGGCCTCCCTATGATGTGATTACAGCCGGACTGTTAGGCGCAGATCGGGCCGACCTGAAGTGGCCCGCGCAAGTCTGTCCGCTTAAGCCAAGTCCCCAAAGCCCCGGCAGGACTAGCACCGCTTCAGGACCGGAGGACAAGATGCAGTTTCCCTTTTCGCGCTCTACCGATGCTCACGTAGATCTTTCGTCGCAAGATGCGTTCAACGACGGAGCGCCGTTTGCAACGTTTGACCGCATGCGCCGCGAAGATCCGATGGCTTGGTCGCAGATGCTCAATGGCGATCAAGGCTTCTGGTCGGTCACCCGCCATGCCGATCTGCTGGAGCTGAACCGGCAGGCAGATCTGCTGTCATCGGCAAAGGGCATCCGCATGGAGGACCAGTCCGAAGAGGAATACGAGGCGCGCAAGACCTTTCAGGAAACCGACGCCCCGCACCATCGCGGCTTTCGCGCGTTGGTGTCCAAAGCCTTTTCCAAAAGCACCGTCGCGGGATTCGAAGAACAGATCCGCACGATCGTGACCGACCTGCTGGACGTGGCGCTGGACGAGGGCGAGTTCGACGCCGTGGACCGAATCGCGCGGCGCCTTCCGATGCAGATGCTGGCGCAAATCATGGGCGTGCCGCAGGAAGACGGGCCGTGGCTGGTGGAAAAGGGCGATGCCCTGATTTCCAATTCGGACCCCGACTATACCGATTTCGTGGTCGATCAGGTCGATACCGAAGCTTACCGAATGCTGCCATTCCGGTCCCCGGCGGCGGTCGAACTGTTCGATTACGCCAATGGCCTGTTGGACCGGATGGACGCGGGCGAGCAGATCGGCGTTCTTAATCTGGTGCGGCAAACCACCAGCACCGGCGTGCAGATGAGCCGCGACGAATTCCGCAACTTCTTCTGCCTGCTTGTTGCCGCCGGAAACGATACCACGCGCTATTCGATCTCGGCCACGATCCATGCGCTGGCCAACAACCCGCACCTGTTGCAGGCGTTGAAGACCGGCGATTTCCTGAGTTGGGAAGCTGCGGCGGACGAGATGATCCGCTATGCCTCGCCCACCACGCACTTCCGCCGCACCGCCACGCGCGCTTTCGAGTTCCACGGCAAGCAAGTGAAGGCAGGGGACAAGGTGCTGCTGTGGTTCCTGTCGGGCAATCGTGACGAGACCGCGATTACCGATCCTTACACCATCGACCTGCATCGGCCACGCAACCCGTTCCTGTCATTCGGACAGGGCGGCCCGCACATTTGCTTGGGCATGTGGCTGGCCAAGCTGGAAGTGGCCATCGTCATGCAGGAATTGGCCAAGCGCCTGTCATCGATAGAGCAGGTATCCGATCACAGCTACCTGCGATCCAACTTCATTCACGGCATAAAACACTTGCCGGTACGCATCGTTGCCCGCTGACATCGTGGTCCGCCATGGGCCAGAGAGAACGAACGGGGCAACCTGGGGAGAACCATGACCACCATGCCGAACACTGACGCCCCCCGTGTGAAAGCCCCCGTGCAGGACCGCTGCCGGGTGCTGTTTGCCGACCAAATGAATCTGGCACGCGGCAAGTATGTACCGATGTCGGACGCGACGAAGGGGCATACCCGGATGTGCGTGGGCACTTTTGCCGTGACTTATGACAAGACGCTGGTCGCCGCACCCGGTGGCGGGATGCTGGACGGGTTGCCCGACATGGAGGTGACCTTCGACCCCGCGGCCATGCGCCCTTCGTGGGACGCGGGCACGCAGATTGCGCTGGGTGCCTTGCGGTTCAAGGGCGAACCGTTTGTGCTGTGCGGGCGCACTGCGCTGCAACGCGCGATCGATGCCTGGCGCGCGCGCGGGCTGGAACCGATGGTCGGCATCGAGATGGAAGCCTATATCTTCCAACGCGGAGCAGACGGCGAATGGGTGCCTTATGATACGCCGGGGGCCTTCGTATATGGCACGGGTCCGTTCTCCGATCCCGCCGGGTTGATCGACGAGATCTGGGCCACGGCAGAGGCTTGCGGCATTCCGGTGGAATCGATGAATGCCGAATTCGACGCGCCGCAGTTCGAACTGACGCTGCGCTATGCCGATGCGATGAAGGCCGCCGATGATGCCTTCCTGTTCCGCCAGATGGCGCGCGAAGTGCTGTACAAGCGCGGCTACCTGCTGTCATTCCTGCCCAAGCCCTTTGCCGACAAGAGCGGCAGCGGGCTGCATTTCAACCTGAGTTTTACGCGCGACGATGGCAGCAATGTCTTTGCCAACGATGTGGCGAGCGGCACGCTTTCCCCGGAAATGCGCGGCTGCATCGCTGGGCTGATCCGCCATCACGAAGCGCTGTCTGCGATCATGGCACCAATCACCAACAGCTATGCGCGGCTTCAGCCCGCGAGCCTTTCAGGATACTGGGCCAACTGGGGCATCGATCATCGCTCTGTAACCGTGCGCGTTTCAGCCGAAACCGGGGCGGCGGCGCGGATCGAGCATCGCATGGCCGATTGCGCGGCAAGCCCCTATTTTGCGATGGCGGCGATGCTGCAGGCAGCGCTGCTGGGTCTTGAGCACGGCTATGACCTGCCGCAGCCCGAGTTGAACGACGGGTTGGAGACGATCAACACCGATCGCCACACCCCGCACAGCCTGTCCGACGCACTCGATGCGCTGGAGGCCGATACCGTGCTGGCGCAAGCCGTTGGCGCGGAGATGATTGCCAATTTCATCGCGATCAAGCGCGAGGAAGTGCGCATCGTTGGCGAAAAGAGCGAGGCGGAAAGCCTTGCCTATTACCTCCCCTATATCTGAGGCCACCATGCGCGAACGCATCGACATTGCCGGCATTTCCATCTCGCCAGATCACTTTATCGGCGGCAGGCGGGTGCCATCACCCTATACGTTCGAGACGCGCTGCCCGTTCGACTGGTCGTGGAAACTGGCCGACATTTCGCGCGGGACCGTGACGACGGCCGCGCAGGCCGCGCAGGCGGCAACCGATGCCTTCCCCGCGTGGGCGGCACTGACTGCGGCTGAACGCGGGGCCTATTTGCACCGGCTGGCCGATCTGATCGAGGCCAATGTCGAAAAGCTGGCGATGATCGAATGCCTGGACATGGGCATGTTGCTGGAAAGCCTGCGCCTGCGCGTGATCCTGCGCGGTGCGGCCAATTTCCGCAACTATGCGGACCTTGCCAGCGACCATCAGGAGCGGGTGTGGTCATCGCGCGGCACCGCAAACCGGGTAATCCGCATGCCCGCAGGCCCCGCGCTGATCATCACGCCGTGGAATGCGCCGTTCATGCTGTCCACCTGGAAATGCGCCCCGGCGCTGGCGGCAGGCAATACCGTGATCCTGAAACCGGCCGACTGGTCCCCGCTATCAGCATCGCTGCTGGCGGACCTGATTGACGAAGCGGGCTTTCCGGCGGGCGTCTTCAACATCGTGCAGGGCCTGGGCGCGGAACTGGGCAATGCGCTCACCTCTGACCCTCGCATCAAGCGCATCAGCTTTACTGGTAGCGTGCCCACAGCGCGGGTGATCGGCAAGGCGGCGGCGGAAAACATCGTGCCGTTCACGGCGGAACTGGGCGGGAAATCGCCGCTGCTGGTCTTTGCCGATGCCGATATTGATGCCGCAGCCAAGAAAGCGGCAGGGCAATACGATGACAGCGGACAGGTGTGCATGGCTGGCACCCGCATCATCGTGGAAGAGAGCGTGCGCGTGGAATTTCTGGCGAAATTCCACGCCTTTACCGACGCGCATGTGATGGGAGACAGCCGCGACGACGCCACAACGATGTCTGCGCTGATCCATCCGGTCCATGTCGAACGCGTGCTGGGCTTTATCGACCGCGCGCGGACGGCAGGGGATACCATCGTGCGCGGCGGGAAGCGCTGGAAAGAGGGCGCGAACTGGATCGAGCCTACACTGATCGTGCCCAGGAGCAACGACAGCGAAGTGGTGCAGAACGAGGTGTTCGGCCCGGTCCTGACGTTCCAGACTTTCCGCGATGAAGCAGATGGTGTGGCGCTCGCCAATTCCACCGCGTTTGGCCTTTCAGGCATGGTTTATACCGGCAGTGCAGAGCGGGCCGAGCGCGTGGGCCGGTCGGTGCGCGGCGGAACGGTGTGGGTCAACACCTTCCTGGTGCGCGATCTGACCGCGCCATTCGGCGGCATCGGCATATCTGGCATTGGCCGTGAAGGCGGCGATTATGCACTGGATTTCCATTCCGATCTGAAGACACTGCAAATTCTGGAGGGCAGCGTCAGCTGACGCGCAGGCTCCACTTTCAAAACTGCCAGCCTCTCCTTCGCACCTCGTTGTGAAGGAGAGGTTTTTTTGGTGCTGCACCAGATGTGGCTACCTGCCTTTGCAGGGGTGCTTGGCAGATCTGGCCAAGATTGTGATTACAGCCCCCTAGTTTGCCGGAAGTGTCAAACAAGGCCATATTTGCCACTTACGATCAATTGGAAATTCACCGTCCGATATAGCCTCTGCTCGGTGGTTTGCAGCTTTGTAAGGGCAGAGTTGCAACTGATGGGGAGATAACACATGAGCAAGCACATTCGCGAAAACTTGGTCGCAGGGAGCGCGTTGATCGCACTAGTCACGGCGATGCCTGCCTTTGCGCAGGAAACCTCAGCGCCGCAGTCCGCCGAAGAAGCAGGCCAAAGCGGTGAGATCGTGGTGACGGCCACCCGTAAGAGCGAAGTGCTGAGCAAGGTGCCGATCAGCGTGAGTGCGTTCAGCACCGAAACGCTCGACAAGCGTGGCGTGCGCGATTTTGCCGACGTGATCCGCCAGACGCCGGGCATCGTGTTCGAACAGACCAACACGACGACCAACATCGCTATCCGTGGCATCAATTCATCTGTCGGGGCATCGACCACTGGCATCTATATTGACGATACGCCGATTCAGGTGCGTGCGCTGGGCTATTCGGGTGGCAACGTCTATCCGGTGATTTTCGATCTGGAGCGTATCGAAGTGCTGCGCGGGCCGCAGGGCACGCTGTTTGGCGCAGGATCGCAGGGTGGCACGATCCGCTTCCTGACGCCGCAGCCTGATGCAACGAAGACATCGGGCCGCGTCCGTTCGGAAGTGGCGACGACCGAAAACGGCGGCATGAGCTATGAACTGGGCGGCGCCATCGGCGTACCATTGGTGCCCGATACCTTGGCGGTGCGGGCCAGTGCCTATTACCGGCGCGATGGCGGCTGGGTGGACCGGGTCCGGTTCGAGGACAAGCAGGTGATCGACAAAGACGCCAACCGCATCGATTCGTTCGTGGGTCGCGTGGCTGTGGCGTGGACCCCGACGCCAGACCTGACGGTCACGCCCTCGGTCGTCTACCAGCGCATCAAGAACAACGACAGCCCGGAAAGCTGGGACAATATCCAGCGTGACCCGGCATCGCCCAATGCGATGTTTTCGGACTATGACAACGGCGTTTTCCTGAATGGCAACCGCGTGCGCGAAAACGGCAATGACCGGTTCGTGCTGCCATCGCTGAACATAAAGTATGCGTTGGGTGGGGCAGACCTGATCGCTATCGGATCGTATTTTGACCGGCGGCAGACCTTCCGTGCTGATTATACGACCTTCGACCAGAGCCTGTTTACCGGCATTACCCTGCCGCTGTTCCCCAACCAGGCCGCGTTCTCGGACTTCGTGAACACGCAGAAGAACTGGACTGGCGAATTGCGCCTGCAATCGACGGCGACTGACAGCCCGATCACATGGGTGGTTGGCGGCTTCTTCCAGGATGCGCAGCAGGTCTCCGTCCAGACTGTCGATGACCGCTTCTTTTACCAGTATGCGCCGTTCCTTGTTGGAGTTCTGCCGCCGCTTGTCGATGGCAGGTTGATCTATGATCAGGCCACCAGTTCCAAGGACCGGCAGTATGCGGTGTTTGGCCAAGTGGGCTGGAAACCGGTGGACCGACTCACGCTGACGCTCGGCCTGCGCTACGGCCGTACCGAATTCTCGATCAACTCCTTCGCGCAGGGGCCGGTGGTGGGGCCGCCGGTCACCGACATCGGTGGGCAGAAGGAAAGCCCGTTCACGCCCAAGTTCGGCATCGATTTCCAGATCGATCCGCGCACGCTGGTCTATGCTTCGGTGGCCAAGGGCTTCCGTCCGGGCGGCTACAACCCGCAAGTGGGCCTGCCCTGCGGAGGGGAACTGGTTTCGATCGGCTATCCCAACGGACGGCCGACTCTGTACAATTCGGACTCTGTCTGGAGCTATGAGTTGGGCGTGAAGACCCGCATGGCGGGCGGGCGCGTTGGCGTGCAGGGCAGCGTTTACCAGATCGACTGGACCGACATCCAGCAGGCGGTGGCGCTCAATTCCTGCGGATTCCAGTTCACCGGCAATCTGGGCAAGGCGCGCAGCCGTGGCTTCGATCTGCAGTTCGATGCGAAGATCACAGACCAGTTCAGCGTGCAGGCGGAAATCGGCTATACCAACGCCAAGTTCCTGCAGACTTTCACCGGCGGGCCTTCTGCCGTGGTGCCGCTGGTGACCAATGGCAACCATGTGCTTTCACCGCCGTGGACGATCTCGTTGCACGGGCAGTATGATATTCCGATGGGTGAGAACACCGGCTACATCCGCAGCGACTACGATTATCGCGCGCAGCAGACCGATCTGACGCCGGGCATCGACCCGCGCAATGGCGGCGCTGACCCGACGCTGACCAACCCGCCTGCGCTGAATCAATGGTCGGCCCGGGCCGGTTATCGCTTCAACGGAGTGGATGTTTCGGTCTTCGTGAACAACATCCTGGGAAGCGCGGTGTGGCAGGGACGCCGTTCACGCGACAATGGCGCGGCCACGATCTACCGCTCGCACGTGATCAGGCCGCGCACTTTCGGCCTGACAGCTGGGTACACGTTCTGATGTGCCGGGCTGCGGTCTTGCTGGCGTCAGTATTCGCCGCAGCCCTGCCCGCTGTCGCGGTGGCATCTGCCCCCCCAGCGGACGTGCTGTTCACCAACGCCAAAGTCTATACGCCGCAAGGCTGGCGCACGTCGCTGGCGGTGCGCGACGGGCGGATCATTGCGATCGGGCGCAAGGTGAAGGCGGCCCGCGTGGTCGACCTCAAGGGCCGCACAGTGATGCCGGGGCTTTACGACATGCACGTCCACCCGGTGCTGCAAGCCAAGGGCGAGGAAGGCCGCTGCCGCATTCCGCAGGATGCAGCCGCGGCCCGCCTGCTCGAACTGGTCAGCGCCTGCGTGAAAGCGGCAGCGCTTGGCGCTTGGGTCAGCGGCGGGCAATGGCAGGCATCGCTGCTGCAGGGCACGCCGATCACGGCCGCTACGCTCGATGCCATTTCGCCCGACAATCCGGTGATGCTGTTCGATGTCAGCGGTCACAGCGTCTGGGCCAATTCGCGCGCGCTGGCCGAAGCAGGCATCGGGGCGGGAACGCCGAACCCCGAAGGCGGGATCATCGAACGCGATGAAGCAGGCAAGCCCACCGGTATCCTGCGCGAAACAGCTTCCCGGCTTGTCACCAGCAAAGTGCCGCCGCAAAGCACCGCCGAGACCGAGCGGCAACTGACAAGCCATTTGCGCATGCTGGCTGGTTTCGGTGTGGTCGGCTTTGTCGAGGCGATGGCCTTTCGGCCTGATCTGGAAGTCTATGCGGCGCTGGCTGATCGAGGCATTTTGAAACACCGGGTGCAAGCCTGCATCGCCTTTTCCGAAGCGGGTCGGGCCAATCCGGCATTCGATGCAACAGTGGCCGATCGCAAGATATTTGCGCGCGACACCTTTAACGCCGATTGCATCAAGGTTTTCGCTGATGGCGTGCCGACGGAGAGCCACACCGGGGCGATGATCGACGATTATCACGGCGGGCAGCCCAATGCGCCGGCCAAAGGCCTGCTGCTGTTCGAACCGGAGGCGATGGCGCGCAACGTGGCCGAGTGGGACCGGCAGGGCATTACCGTGCTGTTCCACGCCGCCGGAGATCGTGCGGTGCGGGCCTCGCTCGATGCCGTGCAGGCCGCGCGCAAGGCAAATGGCATGGGCGGGCCGATGCATCAGGTTGGCCATTCGACCTTCGTCGATCCGGCCGATCTGCCCCGCTTTAAGGCATTGAATGCGGCGGTGGAGTATTCTCCCTATCTGTGGGATCCGCAGCCCATCAACGACGATATCACCAGCGCTGTAGGAACCCCGAGGATCGACCGCGTATGGCCGATCCGCGACGGGTTTGACACGGGCGCGCTGGTGATTGCCGGGTCGGACTGGGCGGTGGTGCCCTCACCCAATCCGTGGATCGGGATCGAAACGGCGGTCACGAGGCGTAATCCCGGCGGCGGGGCGCGCACGTTCGGGGCAGCACAAGCGATCACGCTGGAACAGGCAGTCGCGATGTTCAGCATCAACGCGGCCCGGCGGATGGGTATCTCGGACAAGGCCGGATCGCTGGAGATCGGCAAAATGGCGGATTTCCTGGTGCTTGATCGCAACCCGTTTTCAGTGCCGATCACGCAAGTTCATGCCACCCGCGTGATGGAAACGTGGATCGGTGGCGAACGCGCCCGTCACAGCGCACAGGATTGATGCCCTGAGCCGTGCTGTCAGCCTTGCGATTGTGCTGCTGGTTGCCGGCTGTAGTCAGACCCCGGACCAGCAACCTGCGCTGGCGTCGAAAGATGTGATGGCAGTTGAGGCGGGCGCCACGGGCTGGCCGAGTTATGGCGGGCAGTCATCCTCGACCAAGTACTCCGCACTTGATCAGATCAATCGCAGCAATGTGGCACGGCTGAAGCTGGCCTGGACCTGGCACAGTGGTGAAGTGGCTGACGGCAGCGACCCGTCGGTGGAATCCACCGTCAGCGAAATGACCCCGATCTATGCCAATAGACGCCTCTATGGCTGCACACCGTTTGGCAGGGTCGTGGCAATCGATCCGGCCAACGGGCGCGAGGTGTGGTCGTTCGATCCGAAGAAGCCGCGCAGCGGCAACATGTATCGCCAGAACTACTGCCGCGGCGTGGCCTATTGGCAAGCCGCTGATCCCGCAGCGCAGATGCGCGATTGCGGCAGGCGCATCGTCTATGCAGGGCAGAATGCACATTTGATGGCGATAGATGCCAATCGCGGCACCGCCTGCTCAGGCTTTGGCATGGGTGGCAAGGTTGATCTGGGGGCGCTTGATTACAAGGGCGAAGGAAAGCCCGCAAACACATCTCCTCCGGCAGTCTGGGACAACATCATCGTGGTGGGCGTGGCGGTGCAGGACAACATGTACCGCAATTCGCTCGACGGAATAGTAAGGGCGTTCGACGTTATGAGCGGGCGAGAGCTGTGGAGCTGGAATCCCATTCCAGCCAATCTTTCACCCGTCACTGGCGCTGCCAATGCTTGGGCGCCGCTGTCGGTCGATGCAAAGCGCGGCTGGGTGTTCGTGCCGACCGGCAGTGCAAGTTGGGATACGCTGGGCGTCAATCGCATCGAGAGCATTCCCGATGCCAACGCCGTGGTTGCGCTGGATATGCGCACCGGGCGCAAGGTGTGGTCGTACCAGACGGTCCACCATGATCTGTGGGACTACGATCTGCCATCGGCACCGACGCTTGCCACGATAGACCACGCTGGCCGTGCGACCGAAGCGGTGATTCAGGGCACCAAGACCGGCAACATCTTTGTGCTTGATCGCCAGACCGGGAAGCCGCTGTTCCCGATTGTTGAACAGGCTGTGCCACAAAGTGACCTGCCCGGCGAAACGGCGGCACCAACGCAGCCCATGCCGGTCCTGCCCCGCCCGGTCACATCGCAGACCATTTCGGCCAAGGATGCCTGGGGGATGGCGTGGTTCGACCAGAGGCACTGCGAAAAGCGCATGGCCACTTTGCGCAACGAAGGCCTGTTCACGCCGCCCTCAAGCAAAGGGAGCGTGCTTCACCCGAGCTTTCTGGGCGGTACCAATTGGGGCGGGGTCGCCTATGATCCGGGTAGCGGGCTTGCCGTGGTCAATTCATCGAACCTTGTCGCCTCGGTCACGCTCAAACCGCGGTCGGAATATGTCGAAAGCCGCGACAAGCGCCCCGGAGTGTCGGTCTATGAGATGCAGGGGTCGCCCTATGTAATGCTGCGCGAGGTGCTGATGTCGCCACTGGGTGCGCCTTGCAATCCGCCGCCTTGGGGCCGTCTGACGGCGGTAGACATGCGTACCGGTCAAACGCGTTGGCAGGTGCCGTTCGGGCAGGTGAAATTGCCAAGCGGCGTAATCAGCCCGCCTGAATGGGGCGCACCCAACCAGGGCGGGCCGATCGTCACGCGGGGCGGGCTCGTGTTCATCGGGGCAAGCCTCGACAGCCGGTTCCGCGCCTATGATACACAGACCGGGCGCGAGTTGTGGAGCGTAGCCGTTCCCGCGCCTGCCACCGCCACGCCGATGACCTTCCGCCATACCGACGGGCGGCAATATGTCATCATTTCAGCCGGTGGGCATGGCGGTTTCGGTACGCAGCTGGGCGATGCCATGGTGGCCTATGCCCTGCCCGCGCGATAACGATCTGCCAAGATCAATCCAAACTTGCATTCCGGTAACGCTTGGGTGTGTGGCCATAATGCCGGGCAAAGCTGCGCACGAAGCTGGCGCTTTCGGCAAAGCCCACGGCCAGCGCAATCTCGGCAATGTCGCGCCGGCTCTGGCGCAGCAGGCGGGCGGCTGCGGTCATCCGCCGCTCGTGCACCAGATCGCGCCAGCGCAGGCCATCGGCGCGCAATGCGCGGTTGAGCGTGGCCACTGAAACGCCGAGCGTTACCGCCACGCTATCAAGCATCACCGCCTCGTCCAGCGCGCTGAATTCCAGCAGGCGGCGCACTTCGCGCACCAGGCCATGCCTGCGCAGCGAATCCCCGGCGCTACGCTTGAGATGCTCCTCGATGATCGGAAACAGCCCCGGATCGATTGCCCCGCCGGTGCGGGACAGGAACGACTCTTCGAACGAGAACGAATTGGTCTCCTGATCAAAATAGACCTCGCAGCGGAACAGGTCACGGTGCAGACGGGCATTGCCTTGCCGGGAATGCTCGAACCGCACTTCGACCAGTTCGAACTCAGGCCCGACAAAGCTACGGCACAGGTTATACATCAGCGCCAGCGAGAATTCTGCATCCTGCCGCCGGTTCTGGAGCGCCTGATCGGTCAGCGCATATTCGAACGTCGCAATCCCCGCTGAAACCATGAAGCGATGACGCACTGCCTCCTGAATCGCACCCAAATAGGTATCGAAGCTGGTCAAGGCAGCGAGCAGCGTAGGCGCGCTGAAGAACAGGAAGCCGAGTGCGCCAAGGCTGTCTGCACCGCCTAGCCTTCCGGCCTGAAGGCCAAGACAGGGATTGCCCGCACGCTCTGCCGCAGCTTCGAAAAACGCAAGATAATCGGCCAGTGGCATGATCGCACGGGTATCGTCGAGGCTCTCGCGTCGGATGTCGCATTCGGCCAGTAGCGCCTCGGGCGGATAGCCTGCAAGGTCGAGGCAATGGACAATATGGCGCAAGACTACGACCGAGATCGTCGGCCCGGTCATGCCGCAAATTCGCCAGTTTGCTCAAAGGAACACCGCTTACAGGCCATAGCCTGGCACGATTGGTCTTTTGCGGTATGGATTCAATTCCAAAACAGGAGATTGGCCGCTTTGGCCAAGCCGGTTGACCGGCGCATTTGGCCTAACCTTTTACAGGCGCGGCGCATTGATCGCGCAGCCATCCAGCACCTGATGCTGGCCAACGGAGCCTTCGCCATGATCCGACCAGCTGCTTTTTCCCTGCTTTCACACGCGGCGGTCTGCGCTGTGGCGCTGGCCACGGTCTCAGCCCAGGCGCAAGACGATAGCACGATGGCCACCGCTCTCGGTGGTCCGCGGCCCGACATGGTCTTCGTAAATGGGACAGTGCTGACCCCGTCAGGCACGGCGCAGGCCGTGGCCGTAGCCAAAGGCGTGATCGTGGCGGTAGGGTCTGTGGCAGAGATCGAGAAGCTGCCGCTGGAAGGCGCAAAGCGGGTCGACCTTGCCGGGCGAACGCTGATGCCGGGCCTCTATGACATGCACGTGCACACGTTTTTTGCAGGTCAGGACAAACTGTCCTGCCGGTTTGCGCAAGGGGCGAAGGCAAAGGAGATCGTGGCAGCGGTCAAGGCCTGTGCGGCCAAGGCCAAGCCGGGCGAATGGATCACGGGGGGCAGCTGGGTAGGCGCCGCTTTCAAGCCGGGCGAACAGCAGCGACGTCTGCTGGATGCTGCAGCACCCAACAATCCGGTCTTGCTCAATGATGAAAGCCTGCACAGCGTCTGGGTCAACTCGCGCGTGCTGCAGATCGCCGGTATCGGGCGTGATACGCCAAATCCGGCAGGCGGCGTGATTGATCGCGATGCCAAGGGTGAACCCACCGGCGTGCTGCGCGAAGTGGCTTCGCGCGACATCGAAAAATTCATGCCCAAGGTTTCGCAGGACGACCAGGTCCGCGCGGTGAAAGTGGCAACCGACGAGATGCTGTCCTACGGCATCGTCGGCTTTACCGATGCGGCGGTGCGGCGCGAGATGGTGGGAGGTCTTTCGGCCTATGCCCGCAGTGGCGGGCTGAAACAATATGCGCGCGGCTGCATCGTATGGGGGCCGAATTCGGGCAACAGCGAAGGCCTGATCGCGCAGCGGCAGGCGTTGAGCACCGGGCGACTGAAACTCGACTGCGTTAAGATGTTTCTTGATGGCGTGCCGCTTGAAGGTCGCACCGCTGCCATGATCGAACCTTATGCGCATGGTGCCGATGCACATGCCCATGATGCAAAGGGAGGCTCTGGCAACACCGGCCTCAAACTGATCCCTGAAGACGTGCTGTTCCCTGCAATTGCGGAATTTGACCGGCAGGGCATTCTGGTGAAGTTCCATGCTGCGGGCGACGGGGCCGTGCGCGAGGCTGCCGATGCGATTGCCGCTGCGCGCAAGGCCAATGGCTTCACCGGGCAGCATCACGAAATTGGCCACAACACCTTCATCGATCAGGCCGATGTTCCGCGCGCGCGCGACCTGCATTTCACTTGGGAGCTTTCACCTTACATCTGGTGGCCCACGCCGATCACATCAGTCGATATTGCCGCAGCCGTGGGGCCGGAACGGATGAAGCGGCTGTGGCCGATGCGCGATGTGATCGAAAGCGGCGCAAACGTCGTGATCGGATCGGACTGGCCAGTGGTGCCTTCGGTCAACCCATGGATTGCCTTTGAAACGCTGGTGACGCGGCAGGTTCCGGGTGCAACCGGCGAGCCGATCAACGCTGGCCAGCGGATCACACGTGAACAGGCGCTGGCCGTGATGACCCGCAATGGCGCTGCGGAAATGGGCCGTCTGGATCAGGGCGGCACGATCGAACCCGGAAAGCTGGCCGACATGATCGTGGTGGACCGCAATCCGTTGACCGTGGCGGCAGGGGAAATCCACAAGACCCGCGTACTTGCCACCTACATTGCGGGCGAGAAAGTCTTTGCCGCCGAAGGAGAAACTAAGTGAGCGATGCAACGCTGTTCCTGACCGATGAACGCACGTTCTGGCACAGCACCGGGGTGCAGGCGCTGTTTCTGCCAGTGGGAGACTGGGTCGAGCCGCCCGCGGGCAGCTATGGCGCGGATACGCCCGGATCGAAGCGCCGCCTGCTCAATCTGGTGCGCGCCTCAGGGTTCGACAGCGCGCTTGAGGTGCGCAGCGCGGCACCTGCATCGCGCGAGGAACTGCTGCGCGTGCATCCGGCGAGCTACATTGATGAATTCAAACGGCTGAGCGATGTAGGCGGCGGCGAACTTGGTGTGTTTGCGCCATTCAGCAAGGGCGGGTTCGAGATTGCGAGCCTTTCGGCGGGTATGGCCATTGAAGCGGTAGACGCGGTGCTGACCGGTCGCGCGCGCAATGCCTATGCGTTGTGCCGCCCGGCGGGGCACCACTGCCTGGCGCACGAGCCGATGGGCTTTTGCCTGCTGGCCAACATCCCGATTGCCATTGAGGTTGCCAAGGCGCGCCACGGGGTGGGCAAAGTGGCCGTGGTCGATTGGGACGTGCACCACGGCAATGGCACGCAATCGATCTTCTATGACCGCGCTGACGTGCTGACCATATCGGTTCATCAGGACCGCTGTTTCCCCCCGGGCTATTCAGGCTTTGAAGAGCGCGGCGAAGGCGAAGGCCTCGGCGCCAACCTCAACGTTCCGCTCCCGGCGGGAAGCGGTCATGAGACATACCTTGCCGCGCTGGACCGGATCGTGATTCCGGCACTGCGCCAGTTCGATCCTGACTTGATCGTGGTTGCCAGCGGCTTGGACGCAAACGCAGTCGATCCGCTGGCACGCCAGCTGCTGCACTCAGACACTTTCCGGGACATGACCGAGCGCATGGTCTCCCTTGCCGATGAACTGTGCGAAGGGCGCCTCGCCATCGTCCACGAAGGGGGTTACGCCGAAGCCTATGTGCCGTTCTGCGGGCTAGCCGTGCTGGAAGGCCTGAAGGGCAAGCGCAGTGCCGTGATCGACCCTGAGCTGGAGTTCTTCATGGCCCAACAACCAACAAACCGCATGATGCAGTTTCACTACACTTTGATCGAAGAAATGGCTGCTGAATTGAAGCTCTGATTTTGCGAGCTGGTGCCAGGAAGCATGACGCCTCCCTGCCACTCAACTTTGGAAATGCCAGTTACATTAGAAGCTCGCATGCAACCCTATTACATAATACTCGGTGCCAACATTGATCTTGATGCGGAACTTTGGCGTCAAGCTGAAAGCTGCCCTTATTGAACTGGGGAACAGCAGATAGGCCATTCGATCTAATACATTATATAAGCGCGTTAATCAAAGCCGCCACTTTTCTGAACGCAGAATCCAAAAATACGGTTGTCCCAGCGCTGGCACTGGCTAAACACCTCCCGTTAAACATGTCACGAAGGAATGGTCGGTGGGTCTGAGACCCGTCTACGGGGTGTCCGCTTTCAGGCAATCGACAGGCAAACCACAATGACCGGGATTGGGGCGCTTTGCTGACCTTCTTCTTTTCCCTCAGCGATCGCCGCTTCTGGCTGGATATGACGTTCAACGCAGCCGATCCGAGCGACCGGGTCTGGTCGGAGCGAGCCTAACGCCATCTACACCCTTTTGCCTGTGGCTCGATTTTCAAATGGCCACTCAAGCAACCACTGCTTCACCGCTTGGGCCTAGGATGATGGTTTGCTCTCCGCCTCGCTAGGCAGACTTTTGGCAAACAGCGTGCCGACACTGATCGGTGAGAAGGCATCGTCTGCCCAATGCGGGGTGGTGCCTGGAATGCCATAGCGGAACGGTCGGCCTTCCGGGATATGCAACGTTCCGAAAATCCAGTCATAGACCGAAAGAAAAACCCCGAAGTTGCGGAAATTTCCGCCGTCGCGGCCATATCCGTGGTGGCTGTGATGGATTCCCGGGGAGATGAAGACATGTTCCAGCCCGCGGAACACCGGGCCGAAGAAGGTGTGCCGTCTGACCGCGTCGTCCCAGCGGAAATCGCTATGGGTAAAGATGCCCCAGAAGGTGAAAATCACGATCCCCAAGCCCGCCGCCCGAGCCTGGCCGAGATAGATCGCCAGCGAAAACACCCAACCCAGGCCCCCGACCAGTATCCAGAATGGGCTGATACGGAAGTTTAGCAGGACGTTTACATATTTGGCGGTGTGATGCGTGCGGTGCATGCGCCAAAACCAATCGAACCAGCGCGTGCCCTTCAGCTGGTGACTGGCGCGATGAACCCAGTAATTTGCAAACTCCGCCAACAAGATGATCGTGATCAACGCCGGCAGAAATGGCACATCTTGCAAGGCTCCCTGCCCACCCGGAAACAGGTACGCGATGGACATCGCCACCATCGCCGTGCCCGCCGGGCGGACCAGTGCGGCGCCGAGCATGCAGATACCGTTTACCAGCCAGTCGCTGCGGTTGTAGATTTCACGGTGCCGGCCGGCGATAACTTCGGCCAGCAGGATCGCGCCGGTTACGGCCAAAACCCAAAGCCCGAGATGGTCCATTGTTTTTACCTTCATCTGTTGTGAACATCGTTGCAATGAAGGGTTTCTGCGTCCAATGCATATTGATGCCATTTTTAATGATGCGGATGCATATGTATGGACCTGCGAAACTTGCGCCATCTGGTCGCCCTTTCCCGCCGCTTGAGCTTTTCGCGCGCCGCTGAGGATTTGGGTCTGTCCCAATCCGCACTCACCCGCAGCATTCAGGCACTGGAGCAACAAGTCGGGATGCGGTTGTTTGATCGAGATCGCGCGGGGGTAAGTCTTACTCCACAAGGCCAGGTTGTAGTTGGCCGAGCCAAGGCCTTGCTAACCCAGGCAGATGATTTTGAACGCCAGTTGCGCCAAACCGCACGAGGGGAAGAAGGACGGGTCAGCTTCGGCATGGCGCCATTGCCGGCCTGGACGTTGCTGCCGGCCGCACTGTCAGAAAGGCTTTCAGCAGCTCCAGCCCTCACCAACGAGGCCGTGGTCCGCAATGTCGAGGCACTGTGGCCTCTGCTGATAGCGGGTGACATAGAGTTTTTCGTCAGTGCAGAAGGGCAGGTGCCTGATGCGCCGCTCGTGCGCGCCGAAACTCTTGGCAACTTCCCGGTCACGCTGATTGTCCGCGCGGGTCACCCTTTGCTGACAGGAGACTGCCAAGACGCCGCATTTCCTGTACTGCTGTCAAGTCGAGCAACCGCGAACGTGGCAATATTCGACGACCTCCGCAAATGGGCGGCAGGCCCCCCGCATGTGATCGAGGATTACGGCACACTGGTTACGCTCACCAAGACCACCGATGCGATCTGGGTTTCATCTGCCTATTCCGTTGCACAGGATCTCGCGGCGAAAGTGCTTCATGCACTTGGTCCGCTCAGAACCGGCGCACCCCAAAGTTTTCGAATGGTTATCTATTCGCTCGACCGTCGCTCCCAGTCACCGGGAATGCAAAGGTTAAAGCAGGCCTTTCGGCAGCGGATACAAGGACTGGAGAACGCGCTCCGCATATGAATTTTGAGCTGATGGTCTAAAACGATCCTATCGCGGCGGCCCAAACCCTAATCTAGGATCGGCACGAACGATGGTTGTCAGCGGGGCGCTATCACGGTGCTAGCCGGCAGGAGTTGGCCGCAATCCTGCTCGCCAGTTTCTTGGACCTAAAGTGGCACGTCTAGATTGAACCGGACGTTCGCCGCTTCCAACCTCAACGACCTGGTTTGGTCAAGGTCGGCCAAGGGCAACCTTGATCCTTTCCCATCCTCCCCGCGCTCGCGCAATGTCGGCCAACATGCGATGCCATTCGTGCAGCGCGATGCGCGCGGGATTTCGGGAATCAAGATCGTGCACCAGTCCATACCGTAGTGTGCGATCTCGCGGTTCTGCGCGAAAGGTGCCGAACAAGCGATCCCACACGATCAGGACGCCACCAAAGTTGCAGTCAAGATACTCGGTCTCGCTGGCGTGGTGGGCGCGGTGATGCGATGGCGTGTTGAACACCGCTTCGATCCAGTTTGGCAGGCGGCGCACGGCTTCGGTATGTAGCGGAAACTGATAGATGAGGTTCGCGCCCAGCAGCACGGCTACCACCGTGGGCGGAAACCCGATCAGCACCAATGCGGCAAAGAAGACCCAACCCAGCGAGAAGAACTCCGTCCAGCCAAGGCGGATTGCACTGGGCAGCACATATTCGCGCGAGGAATGGTGCACCGCGTGCGTTGCCCACATCCAGCGGACGGTGTGGCTGAAGCGGTGGAACCAGTAGTAGGCGAATTCAACAGCGAAGAATCCGGCAACCCACGTCCGCCAATCGCTGGCAGAGAGTTGTAGGGGGGAGATGTCAGCCAGCAGTAGAAAGATCGCCCCGGTCGCGATGCCGGTGATCGGGCGGAATACGGCCTGCCCCACAGCCACGCCGAGGCTGGCAGCCGCGGCACCTCCATCGTATCCGCGCCCCTCACGCAGACGCCAGCCGATTTCTGCCAGCACGAGAGCCAGCATGATGCCGAGAATCCAGGGGTGTTGGAATGCCAGACGCATGGTGTGATCCTCTAGTTGCGTTTCAGGTCGGCGATCGCGGCCCTGATTTCGGCTTCAGTCACGCGGTTGTCGCGGTTGCTATCGGCCATGTCGTATGCGGGTGTCGGGCCGGAGGTGAACTCGGCGCGGCTGATGCGGCCATCGCGGTTCGTGTCGTAGGTCTGGCGCATGGTGGCAAGGCGTCCGCTGTCCCAGTGCGCCTTCGCAAAGCCCGGCAAATCGTCCTTGCTGAAAATGCCGTCGCCGTTGCGATCAAGCCGAGGCCATTCCTTCACGCGGTGTACGAGGAGTTCTTGGCGGGTGATTGCCCCGTCCTTGTTCGTATCGGCAGCGCGCAAGCGTTCCAGTGCTTCTTCACCACCGAAATCGCGGGAAGGACGGGCGGTTGGCGCGGCGATTGCAAACGTTGGGACGACTATCAGTGCCAAGGCCAGAGAGGGTCTTGTTATACGAACGAAACGCATTGTGCAGGATCCGTCGGCAAAGAGGGCATGACGCAACGTTTGGGGAGGCTTCGACAGGTGGGAGCGTCGCGCCATGCCAGGTTGAGGGACTTCCAGTACAGATCGTCCCGGGGTCACGTGAAGGCGATCAACGGCAAGTGATCGTTTCGCCCGCAGCATTGGTGCAGGTGCCGGTGTGGCTTACCGCCCCATCGCTAAGCGTGGTGGACCCCGAGTAGCTGTTCCCGGTGACGGCGTTGGTTGCACTGGTCGAGCGCGATCCACTGGCGGTTCCATCGGCGCTGCGGGTGAAGCTGCCCTGCGACGAAGCGCTGCCGCGCGCGCCGCTGGTTGCAGCATCGGCGTTGCGCGTTACCGTGCCATCGGGCGAGACCGAAGTGGTGGAGGCGCGCGCGCCGCGCGAGCCATTAGTACCTTTGAAGCCTGCTGCGCTGGTGCGGGTCACAGTGCCATCGGCAGCGGTTGTGGTGCCTGCTGCACGCCCGGCCACGCCCCTCTGGCCTGCGACAGCGCCGACCGAGCCGTTCTGGCCGCGAGCGCGAACGCCTCCGCTGGCGTCGGCGGTGGAAGCGAATGCAAGTGCGGCAACTGCTGTCAATGCGGTGAGCGTAGTGCGAAAACTTTTCATGACCGATCTCCTTCATGCTGGCCCGGGAAGAGGTTCGACTTGTGTTTCCGGGCGACAGGAGATTTTCTGACCGCAAGATGCATCACCGGAATGTCGGAAAAAGCCGAAGTCGTGGCAGAGCGTGACAGTGAAGGCCTGACGTAACAGTTTGTCACAACTACTCCACCGTATCGGCTGGCTGATCGTCCCCGGCGATGGCAGGAACAAGCCTATGACCGAACGTCCACACCGCCTGCTTGTCGTCGATGATGATCCTGAACTGCGCAGTCTGTTGCAGCGCTTCCTGTCAGAGCACGGCTTTTCCGTGCGCGCGGTGGAAAGCGGAAAGGCGATGGACGTGGCGTTGCAGCGTGAGCCGGCCGATGTCCTCGTGCTGGATCTGATGATGCCAGGTGAAGACGGGCTTGCCATCCTGCGTCGCCTGCGCGCGAGTGGCGAACAGGTGCCAGTGATCATGCTGACGGCGCGTGGCGATCCTGTGGACCGGGTACTTGGGCTGGAAATGGGCGCGGATGACTATCTGGGCAAACCGTTCCTTCCACGGGAACTGGTCGCCAGAATTGCTGCGCTGCTGCGCCGCATGGCCCCGGCACGGAGCACGAATAGCGACGAGACTGTTGTGGTCGGCCCCTTCCTGGTCAACTTTTCGGCCATGTCCGTCAGCCGCGATGGCACGGTCCTGCCACTTTCCTCGCGCGAGTTTGCGCTGATGGCCGCTCTGGCGCGCAGCACCGGCAGGCCGCTCAGCCGTGCGCAACTGATCGACCGTGCGCTGGGCCGCGATGCCGAAGTGACCGACCGCGCGATTGATGTTCAGGTAGCCCGCCTGCGCCGCGCCATCGGCGATGATGCGGGCGAGCCACGCTTCATCCGCACGGTCTGGGGTGTGGGTTATGTGCTCGCGCCCGAAAACGGCGGAACCGGCCAGGCATGAACTGGCGGCTTCCTGCGCTGGCCTTGCCGCGGAGCCTGCTGCGCCGGAATGTCGCGCTGATGGTCGGGGTCGTGCTGGCCGGACAGGTGGTGGCCGGGCTGCTGGTCATGGCGTTGGTAATACAGCCTCAGGTCAACCGGATTGCTCAACTGACAGCCGATATGATTTCCGTTCTTACCCACGTGATGGAAGATCTTCCGGACGCAGAGCGCAAGATCATGCTGTCGCGATTCGAAAGCAGCGGCAATGTCCTGATTCGGCTGGAAGAACCTGCCAATAGGGCTGCGTCGCAGAGATTACGCAACCGTGTGCCCAATTTCGTCGAACGGCAATTCGTGCGCGCTTTGTCCCATCGGTTGGGCTCTGGAAGAGAGCTGAAGTGGCAGCGCGGTGCCGACGATCGATTGTGGTTCGAAATGCGGCTTGGCACGCAAACCGTGTGGATTAGCGTTACGCCGCCATCGGGGCGCAGCGCACTGCAGACAATGCTCTATGCTTTTCTCGTCGCGTTCATCGTTGCAGCAGCGGCGGGCCTGCTTTTGCAACGAAGGCTGGATGCCCCGCTTCAGCGGCTTGCGGCGCAGGTCGATGCCTTTGCCCCTGACATGGCTAGGCATGAGCAAATTCTGCCTATGCTCGAAACAGCAGGCCCTGACGAAGTCGCAGCGGTGGCCAGTGCCTTCAACCGGCTGACCGAAAGGTTGGCCAATGACGAAGCGGAAAGGACGCTGATGCTTGCCGGGGTCAGCCATGACTTGCGCACTCCGCTAACCCGGCTTCGCCTGTGCCTCGAAATGATGAGCGGGCATGATGACCAGATTGAGGCAACGGCTGCACGGCAGGTTGACCGGATCGAGGCGATGCTTGAGCAGTTCCTTGATTTTGCCCGCGGCTTTGCCGAAGAAGCGGTCGTGGGCTGCAGCTTAGACGAATTGCTTTCGTCCGTGGCACGGGATGGCGATCCGCAAGGGCAAACGCAAGTCGTTGTCGACAAAGCGCTCCGCGCCAATCTGCGCTATCAGGCAGTGGCAAGAGCCGTAGGCAACCTTCTTGGCAACGCAATACGCTATGGCCAACGACCGATTAGGCTCCAGGCGCGCAACGAGGGAAGTTTTGTTCTCATCGAAGTCAGCGATGCGGGCCAAGGGTTCAGCGCTGCTAGCGCAGAACAATTGCGACGCCCGTTTGCCCGAGGTGACAACGCACGCGGCGGGGACGGAGCTGGACTAGGTCTTGCCATTGCCGAACGCGTTGCCGTGGCACATGCAGGATCCTTGCGCTTCGTGTTTCGACATGGCCGTTTTTGTGCCGAACTCGCATTGCAGGACCAGATTTTGCCATAACAATGATTGTTCGGAAAGCGGCTTAGGAATCGGGGCTTGGCCGCCAGGCGCTGAATAGCAGCGCGGATGCCATAATTGCTGCCAATGCGAGCCAGAAAATTGCGGAAAACGCCATCGCATTGCCGAAAAGGATCCGGGCTAGGAAGGTTATGGTAAGAGCAGCTGGCGTTCCTGCCACAACGCCATTCCACAACGCATGTAGCGCGTGCTCCTGCATGCCACGTCGACGCCGCTTGCCAAGCCAGATGTAGGTTCCGGTTGCACAGATTGCCGTCAGCGCAGCGCCGAGCAGGAAATAGGCTAGTTTGACCGGAAGGCCGCCGAAACTGCCAAAATGCAGTTTGTAAGCAGACGCCGCTGCCTGCTGTCCGACTTGTCCGTCCGCAAGCCCGGCCGTCTTATGAAAGCGGCCGAAAGCGTCGAAATCATAGTATTCGCCGAAGATCAGTCGGCGCTCGTGATCGCCCACGATCTGGACGTGTTGCCCTTTGGTCATGGGATTGTGAAGCGTGGCATAGGTCACGGCCACTTCAGGGTAGGCGCGCGCCATGTATTCCAGCGCTGCAGCCACGTTGGGAACAGGTGCAGGCGCGGCGTCGGGCTTGCCTTCCCCACCAAATACTGTTGCGTAGACAGCTTCGACATCTCCGCCATAGCTGTTGCTGGCAATCGCATAGGCGGTGATGGTAGCCATGCCGATCATGGCCCCGGTTAGCGCGATGGCAAGCGAGAAGGGCAAGGTCCATACGCTCAACCGGTTGTGCCAGTCTGCCAAGCCGACGCCATTGCTGTTGCGTGCACGCAGTCGAAACGCGTCACGGAAAATGCGCGGCAGTGCGACCACGCCGCTGAACGACAGCGCCAGCATCAGCACGCCCAGAATGCCGACCACCGTGATGCCGACAAGCGCTGGTAAGTTGAGTGTATAATGGAGCTGCACGAGAAAATCGGACCAGGCGATCTGTTCCGGTCCGGCGATGGCGCCGGTCCGGTCTAAATGAACGGCCTGCGTATCGGTGGTGATCGTGGTGCGAGGCAAACCCTCGGTTGGCAAATGCACGTAGAGATGCGTGGTGCGGGGTTTGCCTGCCTCACTTGCCAGAACGGCCTCAACTCCACGCTGTACGGCAACGCGATCTATTGAAGACATTTCTGGTGCATGGACTTGCTCGATCCGCTGCAGCTCTTCGTAGAACACCGCCACTGTCCCTGTTAGCGAGACAATGTAGAGCAGCGCACCGGCCAGCAGGCCGATGGCGGCGTGGGCCGATAACGCCTGCTTGACGGTTCCGGTCTCAATCATGCGGCTCACGACATGCTCCCTTTGACGATGGCGGGAATTGCGGCGATCAAAGGCAGCGCGATGCACACCAATTGGCGCTTGCGATTCTCAGTCATGAGCAAGAGAAACGCCAGGATCGACCAAACCAATGGCACGGCAAAGAAGACGAGCACGTTAGCATCAGCTACACTTGCGTTGACCGTCAGGGCAGCCCAACGCGTCATCACGCCGATCGCGATGGCCGCGACCAGGCCGCCTCCAACCACGATGGCGAATGTTGTGATACGCTTTGCCAGATGGCGTGGTTCACCCGGCTCAGGCAACATGCCTGCTCTGCGGTCCGATCCCCTGCTCTTCCTGGCCGGATCGCGCCATGCGGCTATGGCCAAGAGAATAAGCGCCGCTGCCATCGCCCAGAGCGAGGCTATGCTAACACCCCAGGCACCGGCATAGACCCAGCCAGCTGCGAGTCCTGCGCCGATCAACATCCAACCTGCGGTGTTGAGAATGACGGACCGATTTGCGCGCCCCCAGGCAAAACGCAGCGCGCCTATGCCCAGGATGCCAAACAGTCCGCCCGCGGTCATCATTGCCGCGCCTGCCATCAAAACCGATAGCTCACGGTGCCCATGACGTTGCGTTCACTACCCATGAAGCAGTCTCCACGCGCCAGGCATGCTGAGTAGTAACTTTTGCCGAAAAGGTTTGTGGCATTGAGCGTGACCGCCCATTTGCGCCACGACAGTTCTACCAAAGCGTCGGCCAGTGTGAACCCGGGCGTTCTGACCCCATCGGGAAAGGCCGGACCGAACGAACGCTGGCTGCCCACATGGCGCACACCGCCGCCCAGCAGCAACGCGGTTTCCTCGTTCAGCGCAATGCCCTTCGTTGCCCACAGCGAGGCGTTGAACTTCGGCACATTGTCGATCTGGCGCCTGGTTTCGTCCGCTTCGGCCTGGTTGTAGCTGGCATTGGCAATCAGGTTTACCGAGCCGACAAGAGACACCCGCCCTTCAAATTCCACGCCTTTTGAGGTCAGGGCTCCGATCTGGACCTGATCGAACGGATCGACTGTGCTGTCATCGGAAACGGGGCGATTGCTTTCCCTGATGTGATATCCGGTCAAGGTTACCAGCATAGTGTCGGCGGGATGGAACTTGATCCCAACTTCGACCTGGCGGCCAGCCTTGGGGATGAAGGCCGTTCCATCGCTCGCGGTCCCCGCAATCGGCTCAAAGCTCTCTGTGTAACTGAAGAAGGGCGAAATTCCCGTGGCAACTTCGCCGATGATGCCGGCACGGAATGTTGTTGCCGAATCTTTGCGCCACGCTCCGCCGAAGCTTTTGGCCCGCGTCCAATCACGCCTTGCGCCAAATACCACTGAAACGCGATCGTGCAGGCGAATCTGGTCCTGCAAATAGATGCCTAGTTGATCCTGATCGACATCTTCGGCAACATATGTCGGCGTCGGCAGCCCACCGCCATAATCTGAGAGCGCACCATAATCGATATTGTATATGTCGAAGGTTTCGTAAGCAAAACCACCAGTCTTGTAGACAGAGTTGGCACTATAATCGACACCAGCCAACAACGTATGCCGGATGGCTGACCCGGTGTTGAAATCAATCTGCAAGTTGTTATCGGTGGAGAAAATCTCCATCCGGGCGATGCTGCCATCAACGTACAGCCCCATGATGCGCTGATTGGCATCAAGGAACGGGTTCGTGGGATTGGTGTAATTGTCTGGGTAGTGCGTGAAATAGGCAAGGTCGCTGTCGATATAGCGTGCCTTTAAGTTGATCCGAGCGTTTTCACCAAAACGCTGCTCCAGCAGCGCCGTGCCTTGTAGCAGGCGACCATCATAACGGTCCCAGCCCGGCTTGCCAACGAACAGGCCGTTGGACAGCGTGCCATTGGGATTGGGCAAGATTGTGCCCACCAGCGGCAGGAACTGTGATGTCGAGCCGCCATCGTCTTCCTGATAGAGTCCGATCAACGTGAACGTCGTGTCTGACGAAGGCTTGAAGGTGATTGAGGGTGACACCATTACCCGATCATCGGGAACAAAGTCGGTTTGTGTCTTGGCATTGCGAACCCGCGCCACCAGACGCGCCGCAACGCTTTGGTCAAGCGGCCCGGTAAGGTCGAGCATGACTTCTTTGCGGTCGAACGAGCCGTAGCGGACCGAAGCTTCGCCGTGCGTTTCGAATTCAGGACGTTTGGAGACCAGATTCACGATCCCGCCCAGCGCGCCCTGACCGAACAAGACCGATGCGGGGCCGCGGACCAGTTCGACTTGTTCGAAATTGTAAGGATCGGCACGAATGCTGGCGTAAAAGCTGAAGATGTCGCGCATGCCATCCCGAAATTGCAGCGCATTGATTCCGCGCACGAATGCCCCATCAACGCGGCTGTCGGGACCATACGGATTGGCGGTGACGCCCGAGACATAGTTCAATGTATCGCCAATGCTCACCGCACCTTGTGCAAGGAAAATCTTGTCATCGATCACTGTGATGGGTTGCGGGATCTGTACAATCGGCGTGTTGGTTTTTGTCGACGTTGTCGCCGCTTCCTGTGCCGCCGTGACGACGATCGTGCGCTGATCTGCGCTTGCATCAGCTTCAGCCGCGACTGCGAAGCTGGGGGTAAGCGCAGTCGCGCAAAGGATGGGTGCTAGAAGATTGCGCATGTCTACCCCTGAAATCACAAGAGATTTTCTTGCTACTGCGACCTAGTCGCATTTGCAAGAGGTCAAATGCGAGACTGGCGAGGGCTACCCGCTCACCCCATTGCACTCTCACCAGCAAAAGGTGCCGAGCGACAATGGCTGCACCTGTCTCGCGTGGCCGTCGCGGAAGCTTGGCGGAGTGGAATTTTCTGGCCCTGCGAATTTCAATAACGAAGGCTGGAATACCTGCCTTCCTAGCGGCCAGGGATGGGCACCGGCTGACATTCGTTTTGGCTAAGATGGAAAACTAATCTTGGTCGGCCGCTGGTGCTGTCATCGGCAGCGTGAGCGTGGCAGTTGCCGCGTTGAACTTGGGCATTCGCGCTTCAGATTGCGGTTATCGATTCCGGTCCTTGGTTCATCACGCTTTTGGGAAGGGCGGGAGGACTTGGTCTGGGACTAACCCGTCGCTGCCGTACAATGGGTTCAACAGCCATGCTGTTTGTCAAAAGCCGACACCCAGTTTTCGCCCAACTTGCATCCCAACGCAACGGCAATTGAGCAGGTTGCCGAACACCTGGTTCTGACCATATGTGTCCGCAAAGCTGACCTTTGGCGGAACAGGAAATCCCGTCGGTCACGCTTATTCGATTCATCAGAGCCTCCACGTTGCGAATCTGACCTAAGTCTTCGCTCATTGATGCGTCCAAAGAATGCACGCTGCCGGATTGTCTCGCTTGGGCAGTGAATAGGAGCATGGGGTGGCCCCGCGTCTGTGCACTACAGCAATCCCGCTAATCTTATGGCTTCGCTACGCGAACTGACCTCAAGTTTGCGATAGATGGACTTTACGTGATTGCCCACCGTGTGGGGTGATATCCCCAGTGATCGCGCGGCTTCCTTGTAACTTTGCCCTTTGGCAAATGCGTCGAGCAATTCGGCTTCTCGTGCAGTCAAGCGGCCGTCGGAATCCTGCACTGGCGAAACCTGCTTTTTGGGTTGGGGTTCGCGCAGAAGCTCAAGCAGATAGATCGCAGCCGCCGGGCTGACCGGTGCCCCACCATCCAGCGTAATGGCAATGGCATCGAGCACTTGCGTGGGAGAGCTGTCTTTGAGCAGATAACCATCGGCCCCCGCAGACAACGCTTTGACTACGGTATCTCGATCACCAAAGGTGCTGATGATCAGCGCCTTTGCGGAACAGGCAGCCTTGATTTCGGGCACAAGATCAAAGCCGTTGCCGTCGGGCAGGCCGATATCCATCAGAAACAAATCAGGCTCCAGCCGGATAAGCGCGCGTCCAGCAGCAAGATCGGGGGCCATACCGATGATATCGTAACCCGGCTCTGTCGCGATGATCCGCAAGAAGTACTGGCGGACGACCGGATCATCTTCGATGATCACGATCCGGGCAGATGGGCGTGTCTCAGGCGGGCTGGCTGGTTCGGTCATGCTGGCAAAGCTATCACCGCAAGCAGCCCTCGCCTATGCCATGATATGCTATAGATCACGCGACAAAAGCCTGCACTGGCGGCAATGATAAGGTGATATGCGTGCCCCCGCCTGCCGGTGAAACCACTGTGCAGGCAGCACCGATAGATTTCGCGCGGTTTTGCATATTCACAAGCCCGCGGCCGGCATCGCCAGCACTGGCTCCGCCCTTACCGTCATCGGATATAGTGATTGAGACTGCGCCGCTAGTTTCCTGCGCAACGGCCACTTGCAGCGCCTTGCCGCCCGAATGCTTGATGGCGTTGGTGACAGCTTCCTGAAGAATACGGAACACTTGCAGCACATCGCGCGGGCCATAGCCAGGCAAGTCCACCGCCGCCTTTTGCGTCCATTCGAAGGCATAGCCTGCCGCGATGATACGTGGCTGAACCCGCGCGCGGAACGTGGCGAGCGCGGCATCAAGCGATTCCCCGACCGAGTCCATGGAATCGATCATCAGCCGCATCTCGTCGATCACGGCCTGCAAACCTTCGGCGACTGTGGCAGGTTTTGCATCGCCCAATCGCGCCGAAAGCATCATCGACATCAACTGGCTGCCAAGGCCATCGTGGATGTCCTGCATGATCCGGCGGCGCTCTGCTTCATGCGCCTGTCTGGCGACCAGCTCCTGTTCGCGCGCATGGGCCTGGGCCAGTTCGGCTTCTCGCAGCGCTATCTTGCTTTGCAGCAGCGCGTTGAGATTGGCTTGGGAGCGAAACAGCGTGAAATTGCGGGCGATAAAGGCCGCGACCATGGCCAGCATCAGGAACGGCGCGGCGGACATCAGGTTCATTTCCCCCATGCCCAGTTCAGGCAACCACTGCCCTAGTCCATCAAACAGGATCGCCACCACACAGACCGACAGGATCGCGCATTCTGCAATGCGGTCTTCGGGCACGGTCAGGAAATGCAGGATGATCCGCGCCAGACAAAGCACGGCAAAGCCCATTAGCGCCCACATCCAGATCACCACCGGAGAATCGAATGCGCCGGGCATCGGCGTTTGAAACAGCAGCCAGGCCACCGCACCGACCATCGCGGCATAGACCGCAAGTGCAGCGGTGCGCAGATGGCGCAGGGGTTGGCGGGTCCAGCTATCGATAAAGCACAGCAGCGCGACCGGGATAAACAAGACCAGCGCGAAATAGACCATCATGCGGCCCCAGCCATTGAACGGCGGATCAAGCAGCGCGCCATACAGCGCATAGGCCGTCCACGCGCCGCACAGCAGGCTGAGCCATACCGCGAACGGCCGGTCATCGGTACGCGTCACCATCAGCGCGCCAAACAGGCCGAGCAGCCCGAGCACCATACCGGCAAGCAATGGGTAATCGCCCAGGATCCACAACCGGCGCGCAGCATAGGCCGATAGCGCATCATGTTCGGCGATCAGCGGCGGCATGATGTCGGTATAAGGGAAGCCATCGCGCAAGGTGATATAGGTGATCTCGTTCTCGCCCGCGCGCAACAGCCCCGATGGAATACGCGTGACGAAGGTTTTCTGGCCGTGGAAGCTTTGTTGCCCCGGAACCAGACGTCCTTCCGCTACGATGGTCGATCCATTGGCCCGCAAAATATAGTTATCGACTTGTAGCGTGGACAAGACGCCGAGACCCTTTTCGGGAACCTTATCCAAGGTGAAATGCATCCGGACGGCAAGACTTGTGGGTTCACAACATTCGGTGAACGGCAATTCGACCGGCGCATATTTTGCACGCGCAGCCTCGGCCAGTGACGGGCTGCCGAGCTTGGCCAGTTCTGTGCGCGATATTTCTATTCTGGCCAGATCAGCGCGCGGTGGCGCCTGAAACACAAAGCGATCAATACCCAGCCAATAAATGGCCTGTGCCAAGGCAATGGCGAACACTATTTTGATAAATTGGGATAAATTTACCCGCCACTTGGCCTGCGCAACTTCAGAAACTGCCATGTTCTCTCCCGTCCCTGTGCCCGATTGCCTGAATATCGGGGGAGAGAAAAGAGCGAATTCGCAGCTCATGCCATGATATGGCAGCATGGCTCATGGCATAGCTGTGTGCGCCGTATTTGCGCAAAAGCCCTTCAGACGGCGGTGCTTCAGCCTTTGCCAAGCCGCTGACACGAATTTCTGGAGGGGATACGCCATGAACGACCGCCTGACCGCCGCCGCGCTGACGCTGGCACACATCGCCCTGATCGGGGGCCTTGCCGCATCGACGCTGGCAACGCCCGCACAGGCGCAGGAAGGTGTGCTTGGCCGCGTTGCAGCCGAAGGTGCAACTTGTCCGGCGGGCTGGTCGAACCCCAAGCTTGGCGGAGGAAGATCGGATTCCACGGTCTGCGTCGTAAGTAGCAGCAACGCTCGCGCCGTGTATCGCCGCCAAGCAGGCGAAACATGCAAGCCGGGCTACAACACGGGGTCGTTCTGGTGCGAAAAAGCACCGGCAGCGTATGTCCATAAGGGCTCGACTGACTCCCTTGAAAAACCAAACAAGACCGATCGCTGCCCTACAGGCTGGTTTACTACTGGTAATGGCATGACCTGCGTTACCCAGATGAAGGAACCGACATCTTCTCGCCTTAAAGCGGGTAAGGCCTGCCGCGCCAACGAAGTGGACGAATGGGGCGTGTGGTGCACCTCCAACTATGAAACGCTAACGCCGGAAAACATCAGTTCTTGGGCCATGCGCGACTATAACGCGATGTATGCTTTCAACCGGGGCGTAGTGGCTGCATTTGCCGGCAACGATCTTGATGAACAGCTGTTGACGCCGGTGCATCGCAAACTGTTCGGCAACGCTCCCGCGAAGGCTGCACCAGCAGCTCAATCCGCCACCTCGGCCACAAACACCGCCCCCACCCCCAGCAAGGTTTGCGAAACCGCAGCGCAGCAGGGCGCGGCCCTTGGCGGGGCGCTGGGCGGCAGCCGTGGCCAGGCTTTGGGCGGCTTGGCTGGCGCAGCGCTTGGCGGCTTCGGCAAGAAGAAAACGGGATGCTAAGCTCACTGCGACCCTGAACTTGGCAATCGGAGCGACTTTCGACCCCCGTCAAGCGCTCCGCCCGTACTGTGTGCGCTGCTTTGCAAAGCAGGGCAGCGCACACTTTTTTCCTGACTTTTCAGACAAAGGATCATGAGCATGTCACCCAAATTGACGTCTGCTGTTGCCACGCTGGCTTTCGCTGTAGCGACCTTCATCTTCACCGCCAGCGCTCACGCACAAGGCACGAATTCCGGCGCGGTTGAAAAGCCCAAGAAGTCTGTCGCCTGCCCTTCGGGTTGGTCTAGCACCAAGAACAGCGAAACCGATGTCTCGCGCTGCTTCCCGCAAGGCTCCATCTCGCCAAAGATCTATGGCAAGAAGGAAAGCGATAGCTGCGCTTCGGGATACTTCGAAGTTTACGGCGTATGGTGCTCGACCAAACGTCCCTGATTGCGTTGCGCATCTTGGCCAAAAACATGGGATGGGATATAAACATGATCGTTGTGCGCCGCATTCTGGCAGCGACTCTTCTGATTGCCGCCGCGCCCGCAATGGCAGGCCCGCCATCTGCTTCGCTTACAGCGATGACGCCCGCCAATGATGCGCCGATGAACGCGCCGGTCTTTAAAGTGACGGCCACATTCAGCGGCCCGGTCGAACTGAAGTCATTAAGCGTCACCGGCCCGCGCGGCGAGAGCAGCCTTGAACAAGTTCTGGTGGAATATGGCGAAAAGCATCCTATCGCCAACGCCTATACCTTCCCGCTGAAGATACCGGTTGCAGCGGTCGGGCGGTATTCGATTAATTACATGACGTGGGAAGCGCGCACAAAAACGTCGAATTCGGGATCGACCTCGTTCGCAATCGGCAGCGCTGCTGAACTTGAAGAATATGACGCAGCGCTGGAAAAGTTTGATGAAGCCGAACGCGTGCGCAAGGCCGAAGAAGAGGCCAAGGCAGAAGCCGAAGCCGAAGCCGAAGCAGGGCAATGAGCTCAGCACGGTCCATAACGGCGGGATTGCTCTTTGCGATGACGCCTGCTGTGGCAGTGGCAGAGATCCCTGCACCCGAATTGATCAGCACATCGCCTGTAGCAAACGAAATCGTATCTGTTCCTGTAGAACAACTCAGGTTCGATTTTGCGCAAGATATGCACCTGTTCAACGTGCAAATGGCCAAGATCTTCGAAACCCGCACCGACAAACATGTGCTGTTTCAGGCCGATGGCGCCTATCTTCTGGGCAAGAGCTTCGTCTTTCCCTTGCAGCAGCCAATTACCCGGCCGGGTACGTATCGCATTCAAGTGATGGCCCTGCCGATCGGTGTCGGGCAGTCGGCTTCAACCACTTATGAGTTTACGGTGCCCGAACCTGCGGCAAAGGAATAGGCAGATGCAGTTGCGATCTTTGGCAAATCTGATGAGCTTGGGCTGGGCATTGGCAGCCAGCGCAGCGCTTGCCAATGATTCGGTTGCGTCGATCAACCTTGGCGGGCTGGAGCTCTCTCCGGCTGCGTGGGTCACGCTGGATAGCGAAGACCTGTACGTTTCCGAAAAACAGGTCCGGGTGCGCTACCAGTTTACCAACACGGCATCGCGCGATGAAAACCTGCTGATTTCCTTCCCGCTCCCGGTGCCGAGCGCGCAAGAGCTTGATGAGCAGTATGATTCTGGCACCTATCAGGAATGGGACCAGTTACAGTTCAAGACACTGGTCAATGGCAAGCCTGCCCCGCTGACCCGCTACGACGTACCGGTGGTAGATGGCAAATCGGTTGAAGCGCGTCTGAAATCGCTGAAATGGCCGGTCCAGCATTGGCGCGATGAAGGGCTTTCCGCGCGGCTCAACGCCCTGCCCGAAGACGTTGCGGCCAAACTCGTGGCCGAAGGGCTGCTGATTGACGATGCGGCAACAGGCGGCGGTGCCGTGCGCAGCCTGAGGCCGGGCTGGGCGGTGCAAACGCATGTGACACGCCACCAGAATTTTCCCGCTGGCGCAACGATCACTGTCGAACACAGCTATACGCCCTACGTTGGCGGCTCGGCCAGCGCCTTGCTGAACCGGGATTTTCGCAGCGAGGCGATGGCGGGGCCTGACAGTCTGGCCGCGGTATTCTGCGTCGACCGGTCCTTTCTGGCGGCCTATGACCGGCGTATATATGGCAAAGGCAAAGTGCCCAGCCCCGACATAACCGTGGTGCAAAGCTGGTTCGGTTATGTGTTGAAATCGGGCGCAAACTGGAAGGGGCCGATCAAGAAGTTCCGTTTGGTGGTGGATAAGGGACGCCCCGAAAACCTGGTCAGCTTTTGCATGGATGGCGTGAAGAAGATCGGCCCCACCCAATTCGAAGTGGTCAGAACCGATTTTGAACCGGCAAAAGATCTCGATGTCCTGCTGATTGAGTTCATCGTCAATGGCGAAGGTCGCTGACGAACATCGCCCCCGCCAATCGCTTTACGATGATCCAAAATCGATCGCTCGCGGACTGCAGAATCCGGATATCAAGACCCATACTCTTTGCCGTTGCCTTTAGAAAAACAACATTCATTCAATGGTAGCCGAGCATATGCTTTGATGCATAACATTGGCATGACGCACCAAGCGTTCGCTTTGGCGCGTATGATTAGCAGGTTCCGGCAAAAACAGACGTTCGTACCGAACCCGATAAACGGTTTAAGTTGGTCAACAGCCGACAGGGGTCAATTCGGGCCGTGATTGGCGGCCATTGCGAGTTCCGTTCCTAAGATCCGCCATTCTGAAAGCGACGCCATTCCGGCCACAAAGGCTTCCGATTTCTTCTCAAGCGGCTTTCCAACATCCGCGTTTGATATTCGCTCGCGCTGAGGCATAGCTGCCGCGATGGTTTCGTTCGGGCCGATGAGCATTACGTTGTTGATTTGCGCGGCGCAGGGCTTTCTGCTGGCGACACTGCTTTGGCGCGGGCAGGTCAACCGTGCGGCGAACCGGTGGCTGGCACTGCTCATCCTTGGCGTGGCGGTGCTGATGACGCCCTACATCATCGGCTATGCCGGGGTGTACACGGTGTGGCCGTGGCTCAGCTTTGCGCCAGTGTCCTATACGCTCGCATTTGGCCCCCTGCTGTATCTCTACACCGCCAAGATGGTGGGCGAGCGCCCGGCGCGCGTGTGGCCGCATTTCATGCCGGTGGCCGTGCAGTTCCTCGCTTATGCGGTGGTGTTCCCGTTCCCCTTGCCGACCAAGAACTGGTGGAACACCATCGCCCATGCGCCGATCATCGACCCGGCGTTCGATATCGCCGCGCTGGTGAGTATCGCCGTCTACAGCGCGGCGGCCTATCACCGCTATCGAGCCTACCGCGTGTGGCTGGGCGAAAACCGCACCGACGGTGTGGATTTTGAGCCTACCTGGATCCGCAATTTCCTCGCCGCGCTGGCGCTGATTGCCCTGATCTGGGCGGCGTTCGTGATCGCCAAATGGATTGATCCAGCGCGCGACTATTTCGACCAATTCCCACTCTATGTAGGGTTTTCGGTGCTGGTGCTGTATCTCGGCATCGGTGGGTGGCGGCATTCGGAAACCCCGTTTCCGCAAGTCACGAGCGCAGCCCCGCCCGAGTCCGCCGAACCTGCAGCCCCGACTCGTGATTGGGCCGCGCAAGGCAGCGCATGGTTGGCACGAATCGACGACGATGAATTGTGGCGTGATCCCACGCTCACGCTGGCGGGGCTGGCGCGAATCTTCGGCACCAACACTACCTACCTGTCGCGAGGGCTGGGCGCAGCGGCGGGAGCGAACTTCAACGCCATCATCAACCGCCGCCGGGTGGCGGAATTGCAGCGCCTGCTCGCCTTGCGGGGCGAGGCGCGTGATCTGCTGACCCTCGCGTTCGAGGTCGGGTTCAATTCCAAGGCCAGTTTCAATCGCGCATTTCGCGATCTCGCCGGGATGAGCCCAAGCCAATGGCGGCTCAAATCGCAAAAATTGTTGGCAATCTGACCTTTGAGGCGCGCGGGCCTGCCGGTTTGGGCAGAGGAGATTGCGTTACCGACCAATGGAGCGATCCCGATGAAGAGCCTTTATCTCGCCGCCGCCGCAGCCCTGTTCACTCTGCCGCTTCCCCTGAACGCCGCCGCTGCCGAACCTGCCGCTGCCGCTACGCCTGCCACACCCCGTTACGCCCCGCGCCTGCTGAGCGCCGAGGCAGCCACCCGCGACGTCACCTTGCTGCGCCGCGCGCTGGAGACGGTGCACCCCGGACTCTACCGCTATAGCTCCAAGGCCGAGATAGACGCGGCGTTTGCGCAGCTTGAGGCCGCCGCCGCTGCGCCGATCACTGACCTTGCGCTGCACGCCGAAGTCGCGCGCCTGCTCGCGGAGATCCACTGCGATCACACCAAGGCGGAAATGTCGGACGAACTGACGGCGTTCCGCACCAATAACGCCACCCACCTGCCGTTGCGGTTTCAGCTGATCGAAGGGCGGATGATCGTGGTCGCTTCTGATGCGCAGGCTGGCGCACCGCCGGTGGGTAGCGAGATCATCAGCATCAATGGGATGCCGGTGCCCGCGCTGCTGCTCAAGCTGGCTCCGCTGGTATCCTACGACGGAACCACCGATCAGGCGATAGCCGCCAAGCTTAGCGATGACAGCGACCTGATGGGCGATGATTTCAACGAGAATTACCCCGCGGTTTTCGGCTTTCCCGATAGCTGGCAGATCGCATGGAAGCCGGTCGGCGGCACTGTAACCACCACCGCGACGCTCCAGCCGATCAAGTTCGCGCAATGGACCACGCTTGCCGCGTCTGGCGCGAAGTATCGCAGCGAATTCTATAACAGCACCACCTGGCGGATGAATGGCAAGGTCGCGCGGCTGGGGATCGATACCTTCGTGAATTACCGTAATCCTGTTCAGGCGACCGCTTTCCTCAGTGGGTTTTTCGCCGCGATGGAGGAAGCGGGCACCGAGCACCTGATTATCGACCTGCGCAAGAATGGCGGCGGATCGGACGATGTGCCAGTGGCGCTGGGGCGCTATCTGATCGACCAACCCTTCACGTGGTTCAAGCCACTGCGGTTGAGGGCGGTGCGTTATGGCGACCTGCCGCAATATATCAGCGCCTGGGGGGATAGAGACGCGCTGTTCAACCCGCCGCTCGATAGCTTCAGGCAGACCGATGATGGATGGTATGACCGGATCCCGGTGATGCAGGGCGCCGTCATCAGCGATAAGGACACCCGGTTTGAACAGCAACCCGTCAGCGCGAGCCGCTTTGCCGGGCGCCTGACAATCCTCAGCGGTCCGCGTGCCGGATCTGCCACCACGATGGCGATCGCGCAGTACAAGGAAAAGGCCAGCGCAACAGTGATCGGCGAGGATAGCGGCGGCAGCGCCGAAGGGCCGACCTCAGGGCGCATTTTCCTGCTGAAACTGCCCGCCAGCGGAATCAAGGTGCGCGTTCCTGAAGCCTGGAACCGCAATGCAATTGCCAGCTTTGCTCCGGGCAAGGGCATCACGGTCGATCAGTTGGTCGTGCCGACTCTGGCCGATTTCGAAGCCGGGCGCGACCGCACGGTTGGGGTGGCGCAGGGTCTGCTGAGCGCTAACACCGATACCGCAGCGGTGACCGCCAAAGTGCTGGCGGGCGATTGGACCGGCACGCTCGACTACCGCGATTACAGCGATGACACTCGCGAAACTCTGCCTACCCTGATGCAAAGCGACGGGGCGGTGCTGGCGTGGACGTTCGACGATGGGCCGGGTAAGACTGTGCGTTCATCCGAGAGGTGGGCGTTCGACGCTTCGGGCCAAATGCTCACCATCACCAGCGGCAGCAACGCTCCTGATCAATGGCGTGTGGTGGAATCTCGTGCCTCGGGCGAAGGTGACTCGATCACCATCGTGCTCGAAGGTGAGAGCCTCGAAAACGGCCGCACCGTGATCGCGCGCAAAATCCTTACCCGCGATGGCAATCGGTTGCGGATCACCAAGCAGACGTGTGTCGCTGGCGAACCGTTCCTGATGCGCCAGAGCTACGAGTTGCGGCAATAAGGCTGGCGGCAAACCAGCACCGCATTAAGCACGGAATTCATGGGTTCACGTGGAGCGGAACCCGTTCGCGCGATGATCGATTATGGAGATCGCGCAGCGGCTTCCGGACGAAGCCGCCGTTCCCGGTTTTGCATTGGAACGGCGTATGCTGGGCGACTGCCGCCCGAAGAGTATGCCAGATCGTGAGACACCGCGTAATTGATTTAGCCACCCTCGCGCATGGTACGAAGTCGCCTTAGCGCTTCTCTGCAGGAGGGGGACCGATGTCGATTTATACAGGGTTAGACGTGAGTAACAAGACGGCGCACATCTGCGTAGTTGATGGCGACGGAAGGTGTTGCGGCGAGATGTTGTCGCCAGTGATCGTGATGTTCTGGCCAAGTGGCTAGGTAATCAATGACCACGACAGGAACGACCAACAGCTCAGATGAAACTCACCAACAGCAGGATATCCAAATCTTTGGGCTGCAAGGTCAACCAGTTAGATGTTCTCGTCGCGGCCTGAAGACGAAGATCAAGGCGTTGATTTGCGCACTGGGGAGACTGCTGCACTTTGGCTGGTTGTTTTGACAATTGTACGATCTGTGCGGCGGCAGGCCAGTGATCCACGGCATTAACTTCGAGGTGTTTCTAGGTGACAGGGGCTTTCGGTGCGGGCTGTCAGTCATGACGTTAAGCGCTGCAAAGGCCCCACAGCACCATCAGGTGACGAAGCTAGAATCAAATTCGATAGAAGATTAACGGCGCCAAGGGTCGCTTGCCGGTCTGGCAGGATCATGTCCGACAGCGTCAGCCCGCGAATGGCCCAGACCATCAACCGCATAACCGACCGGGCGGTGGCTTCATCACCGCCATACTCTTCGCGCAGCTTGCTCAATGCCCCCTCTTCGGCCGCTTTCTGCGTGGGTCCGACCATGCGGGCCAGATCGGGATCGCTGCGCGCCGCTTGAAGGATTTCCAGCACGGCGATCCCCGAAGGCCGGGACAGGACCGACCAGAGAATTCTGGGCCATGCCGACAGCCGGTCCATCTCAGGTGACTGCACAATCTCTTGATATTGCGCCATTTCGTCATCGAAAACCATCTTGACTACGGCTGCCATCAACTCGGCCTTGGTGTGGAAGTGATGCAGGAACGCCCCACGCGAAAGGCCCGCACGTTCAGAAATGATGGCGGTGGTGACGGCGGCATAGCCACGATCGTGTATCGCCGAAACCGTGGCATGCAGCAGGGCCGCCCGGGTCTCTGCAGATCGCTCTTCCTGCGTGCGACGTATCTTCAAGCCCTGATCCCTCTGGCTGCAAACCCCACCACGCTAATTCACGTATCCATCAAATTGTTCAAGGCATAGAAATAACATTCATGCTTGAACGAATGTTTTATGGTCTATAGGTGATCATCAGGTTCAAAGGAACTGCAGGGAGAGCGACATGAAGGCGTTGAAACTGATTCTGGGGGCAAGTGCCGCCACTATTGCCGTGCCGGTCTGGGCGCAGGACGCCAGCGAGAACACTAAGGGCGCGGTGGGCGAAATCGTGGTGACCGCGCAGCGCCGCAGCGAGAGCATCCAGAAAATCCCGGTCAGCCTGACTGCTGTCGGCTCTGAGGAACTGCGCACGCGCCAGATCAACGATCTGGTCGGCGTAGCGCAGGCCGCGCCCAGCCTGCAGATCGGTACCGATGCCAGCTTTGCCGTGCGCGGGGTTGGTACGCTGGCCTTTGCCGGAACGATCGACTCCAGCGTCGCGCTGGCCATTGACGAAGTAAACCTTGGCCGCCCTGCACTGGGCTCTCCGCTGCTGATGGATGTGGAGCGGGTCGAAGTGCTCAACGGGCCACAAGGGCTGCTGTTCGGCAAGAACGCTTCTGCTGGTCTGCTCAATATCGTGACTGCAAGGCCGCGTCTGGGCGAATACTCGGGCGGCAGCGATGTTGAAGTGACCTTGCGCGAAGCGCCCGGAGCTGACCGCAATGCCCCGGGCATCATTGCGCGACAGGTGTTGAACATTCCCGTCAGCGCCAATTCCGCGCTGCGCATCAACGCGCTTTATGGCTATCAGGAACCGCCGGTTACGCGCATCGACGCCGTGGTGCCGGGCCGCCGGGACGATCTCAACCGCCGCAATGTGCAGTTGAAGGCCAAGTACTTGCTCGAAGCCACCGATGCACTTTCGCTCTATGTGATTGCCGACTATAACAAGCTTACCGGTGCGGGCGCATTCTTCGACAGGACCTGGCTCTCTTTCGGTGCTGGCAGCACTCGCCGCGATGTTTACGAAAACGCAGGTGGCACGGCAGGCCCGAACAACTTTCTGTTAACCGGCGATGGCGGCAACTTCCGCGATATAGATACCAGCGGGGCACAGGCAACGATCAGCTATGCGCTGGATTCGGGCCTCGAGTTGTCGAATATCTTCGCTTGGCGCTATTATGCAAACAACCAGAGCCTTGACGTTGATTATCTCTCTATCGAGGAGGTAAACGTCAACGCAACCACCGCGCGGTACGACCAGTATTCCAACGAATTGCGGCTTGCCCTGCCCGCTGATGCACCGCTCAGCGGGCAGGTCGGCCTGTTCTATTTCAAATCGACGCTTGACCAGTCGAGCGAAATTTTCGGCAATCTTGGCTTTCCGCCATTCCTGCTGCCGCAATATCCGTTCTGCGTCGGCGCAGTGGCAACGCCCGGCGCACCTCCGGGAACCTGCTCGGTCAGCAACAGCTTCTTTCTTGGCCGCGATACCGACTTCGTGCTCGATACGCAAAGCTATGCGGCCTTCGGTCAACTGACCTATGAAGTTTCGCCGGGCCTGAGGCTAATCGCCGGCGGACGCTATACCCGCGACGAAATCCGACTGGATCTCTCGCACGGTCGTCGCGACTACTTTGTTCGGCTTTCCGGTCCAAACGGGCGCTATCAAGAAGCCTTCAACGCCAACAATTTCAGCTGGAAACTGGGCGCACAGTATCAGGTAACGCCTGACATCCTTCTCTTCGGATTTCAGGGCCGGGGCTACAAGGGACCGGGTTTCAACGATACCGCCATCGCCGCAGCAAACGGCTCGGCTTCCGTTCCCGCGATCCGTCCCGAAATCTCCAACACGACCGAACTTGGCATCAAGACCGCGTTCTTCGATCGCAAGCTGACGCTGAACGTCTCGCTCTATCGCACCACGTTCGATGATTATCAGGTCCAGTCGCTCGATACCGCGCTGCAGACGTTCGTCGTGCAGAATGCGGCAAAGGTGAAGACGCAGGGCGTGGAAGTGGGCTTTACCGCACGTCCGGTGCCCGGGCTTTCGATCAACGGCGGCATGTCGTTCCTTGATGCCAAATTCAAAAGCTTCCCCGGCGCGCAGTGTTATTCGGGCCAACCTATCCCCAGCTGTGCCACCACCGGCACATTTGATGCCGCTGGCCTGAGGCTGCCGGTTTCGCCCAAGTTCACGTCAAGCGTGCAGGCGATCTATGATCTGCCTGTCAGCGGCGATGTGGTGCCGTTCCTGCAGGGCAACTGGTATCACCGTTCGTCGGTGAACTACATCCTGAACGGTGCACCCGGTGGCTTCTTCCGCGCGGTGGACACATTCGGTGCGAACATCGGCGTGAAGCTGGGCAGCACCTTGCAGGCCAGCCTGTTCTGCAAAAACTGCACGAACGCGCAGGTCCCGCAGAGCATCTCTCTGGATGCTGGCGAGGAGAATGACGGCATCGGATCGTACGGACAAACCTTCGGGCTGGATTCGGTCCGGTCTTTCGGCCTGTCCCTGTCCCTGCGGTACTGATTGATCGGCGGGCCGAGGCGAAACCTGCCTTGGCCCCTTGCGCGCATGCCGATCCGGCCTGCCAGCTACAGCAGCGAGTTTTCCGACAATGATGATCACCCGGCGGACCTTCTCCGGCTTTATCGCGACTGCTGCGCTTGGGGCTGCCAGCCCTTGCATCGGCGCGGGCAAGCCCCGGCCCCGGTTCCCCGAGGCTTTCCTGTGGAGTGTCGCGACCTCCGGACACCAGACCGAGGGCGACAATACCGCCAGCGATTTCTGGTGGAAGGAGCATGTAAAGCCTTCGCTTTTTGCCGAGCCGTCCGACTCCGCCACCGCGGCCTTCGACCTGTGGCCTGCCGATCTCGATGTGGTAAAAAGCCTAGGATTCAATACCTGCCGCTTCTCGCTCGAATGGGCGCGTATCGAACCCGAAGAGGGCCAGTTTTCCCAAAGCATGATCGCCCATTACCGGCGCATCGTCGAAGGATGCCGCACCCGCCGTCTCGCGCCAGTCGTCACCTTCAGCCACTTCTCCTGCCCACGCTGGTTTGCAGCGCGCGGAGGATGGACCAATCCAGCCGCGCCAGACCTGTTTGCCCGCTTCTGCGAACACGCTGCCCGTGGTCTTGGCGCCGGTATCAGCCATGCGGTAACTTTGAACGAGCCTAACCTGCCAACGATGCTTTCGTGGATCGGCCTTCCGCCTGCGCTCCATGAAGGGCACGCGACCAAGCTCAAGGCAGCAGGCGCTGCGCTGGGGAGCGAGACTTTCTCAGCCGGTTTCATGATTCCGCGCGACGAACATCTGGCCATTATCCCGATCCTGGGCGCGGCACACCGCAAGGCGCGGAAAGCGATCAAAAGCGTGCAGCCGGACCTTCCGGTTGGCCTCAGCCTTGCTGTGTCCGACGATCAGGCAAACGGTGTGACCACGATCCGTGATCGAAAGCGTGCGCAAGCCTATGACACATGGTTTGCCTTTGCTGCCGACGATGATTTTATCGGTGTGCAGAGTTATGACCGCACACGCTTTGATGCCAAGGGCGCACTCTCGCCGACAGCAGGCGCCATGCTCAACCAGATGGGCGCCGAAATCCACGCGCCCTCGCCCGGCGGCGCAGTGCGCTATGTCCATCAGGCCTCGGGCAAGCCGGTTCTGGTCACCGAGCATGGTGTGGGCATCGCCGACGATGCCATACGCGGTCCGTTCATCGTTGATGCGATCAAGGGCCTTAAAGTAGCCATGGCCGACGGCGTGGACGTGCTGGGCTACATCCACGGGTCGCTGCTCGACAACTTCGAATGGTATTCAGGTTACACGCCAAGGTTCGGGCTGGTCGAGGTTGACCGCACAACCTTCAAGCCCACCCCGAAGCCGAGCACCTACATGCTCGGGGCGATTGCGCGAAACAACGGAAGATGATCTGGAGACGAGACGGTCCCGTTGGCATCTCAGCTTACGACAATAACCTAAGCGCTATAGACAAAGTGCAAAATTATACTGGGATTTGTAGGGGTCACTTCATCACAAGTTCCCAGCTCATTTCACCAAGTGACCATCATCTTATCCATCAACCGATGGAATTAAATCGGAGAGTGCAAATGCGTTGGAAGTTTTTGCTTGTGATTGGCACGCTGGGTGCAGCCTCATTTAGTCCTGCTGAGGCGCAGAATAACGTTTTCCGTCTCCCGCCGATTGTCGCTGTCGATGCCCCTGCTCAGCCGGGTGCCTTGCCTCTCTATCCGAAAGGCGCGCCACCACTGGCCGGTGCGGCTGTGCGCGAACATTGGGGAAAAATGCTCGATGAGATGATCGTTCGGAACGTCACCAAACCGACGATCACACCCTATCTGCCTCCCTCCGGCAAGGCCACGGGTGCAGCGGTGATCGTCGCACCTGGTGGTGCCTTCATGCAGCTTTCGATGCTGTATGAGGGAGAAAAGGTTGCCCAATATCTTTCAAGCCAAGGTATTGCCGCGTTCGTTCTGAAGTATCGGCTGCAACCCACACCTCCAACGGAAGCCGATTACGCGCACGTTATGGCGGAAAAGATGGCCGCTGCCGCACACTCCGATGTCGAACAAGGCCCGCCGCCGTCATTTCAGCCTGCGATAGACGATGGCGCCGAGGCAGTCCGCCATGTCCGCGAACGCGCTGCCCTGTATGGAATAAATCCCAAACGGGTGGGCATGATCGGCTTTTCGGCAGGCGCCATGGCAACTCTGGGCGTCACCTTGGCAAACGAGCCGGCATCCCGACCGGATTTTATAGGATTGATCTACGGCCCAATGTCTGCGGTAAAAGTACCGGCGGAAGCGCCTCCCATGTTCGTAGCCATCGCAGCAGACGATCCTCTGTTTGGGAAGAGTGGATTTGCCATCGTTGACGCCTGGCGTGCCGCTCGCAAACCAGTTGAGCTTCATGTGTATCAAGCAGGTGGTCATGGGTTCGGGATGCACAACACGCATACAAGTACCGTATTGTGGCCAGGACAATTGGTCGAATGGATGCGGGCCAACGGGTTGCTTGGGGGCGAGCCACGAAAGGATGGACTCAATGAAAAATAGGCCCGAAAGTTGAACCCATCGGCGGAACCCAGGGCGGAGCAGAGCAAGCTCCAGCGGATGGCCTACCGTGATGCGCCGCTCCCCGACCGCAAATCACATGACTTGCGCGGGTTCCGATCGCGTCACGCTCAGGATGTTTCAGATGGTATTGGGGCGTAGATCCATTACGCGTTGCACCACAGGCGTATGCAGATGAGCTTGCTGGCCGCGAGATCATCGGCGGCATCATTGTCATATCGGGTGGCGATGCCCCGGAACTGCTTGATCTTATTGAAGAAGCGTTCGTCCAGATTACGCTGACGGTAAAGCCATGACAAGAAGCCGAAGCGCTGCTTTCGGTTGGAGCGGGTAGGAACGTTGGCCCAGATGTTCCTGACCGCCGCCGCTTCGCGAATGGCGATGGCGTCATAGCCTTTGTCGCCGAGCAAGGTGGTGCCCTTGGGAATTGCCTTGATCAGTGCTGCAGCTTCGCACACATCGCGGACCTGCCCACCTGCCCACCTGCCCACCTGCCCACCTGTCCACCTGTCAGTCGCAGGCCGACAGGACGTCCGTCAGCCTCGACAAGAGCGTGGAGCTTGATCTTACGCCCCGGGAACGCTCCATGCCATGATCGATGGCCCCCTTTTTGTGCCCGTCGCATTGTGCTGCTGGACGCGCATGCAGGTCGCATCAATCATCACCAACTCGCCGTTACAACCGGCAGAAACTGCCGCCAACAGCCGGTCCCAACCATTGGCCTTTCGCGAGCGGACGAACCGATTGTAGCAGATCGTCGACGGCCAATAGCGCGCCAGGATCTCTGCCCAAGGCGCACCGGAACAGAAACGTCAGAGGATACCATGCAGCACCGGCCGGTCATCAACCCGTGGCACTCCACGTGGCTTGTTGAGCAGCAACGGCTCGATGATGAGCCATTCCTTGGCTGTAAGTTCATACCGACGGCGCGTCATCCAACCTCCGTTTCCGAAGCCCGCCTGAATCACGCCAAGGGCAACACTCAACGCTTTTTACGCGTTTGCACCCTGGTCGGCGGCCACCTCGAAGTTCTGTGCGTTGACCCGGCGGCACCCGCCCGAAAGGAAGGCCAGCGATCGCTTCGCCGACATCGTCCGGCTCACCGATCGAAAGAAATTCGAGGACGCGCCGATCAGCCGGCAATTGCTAGACCGCCTTGGTAACCTTGTGAGTTACGCCCTGTAGCTGGCAGTTGCCGGCCAGCACACCGATCCTTGGACGCTCAGTCATCATCATTCCTGTGCGGTTGCGTGGGATGCAGCAGCAGGCCGCGCGGTCAGGCCGTCGATCATCTTGGTCAGAATTGCCGACAGATGTTCGCGCTCGGCTGCGGTGACGTTCGCAAAACAGTCCTGCGCAACGGCCGCGCGGTGCGCCTGAAGCCGTGCGAAGATGGCAGCGCCGCCAGCGGTCAACTTCAGATCCAACGCACGCCAGTTTTCCACGCTGGCTTCGCGTGTGATCAGCAACCGTGCCTCGAGAACCTTAATTGCACGCGTCAGCTGTGCCTTGTCGCATCCCATCCGTGCTGCGACAACCTGCTGGTTCGACCCAGGCATTCGCGCGATCGTCGCCAGCGCGCGCGCCTCAAAGGGCGTCAGTTCAACATCTGCTGCATACACTCCATCGCGAAGTCGTTGTTGGAAACGGTGCGAGAGTTCACTCAGAAGGTCGATCGATGCTTCGGTCATACCCTCGTTCTAATGGCATCAGTTGACAATAGCAACCTAGCCTCCATATATCAGTTGATAGCGTCCACCGACCAGCACCAGACTGGATATCCTTATGCCTTCACACTACACGATCACAATTCAACCGAATGATGGATCGGGCACGCGGACCGGCGTCGCGCCGCTCACGTTTGAAATTGTGAACCACGACGATCTCTTTGCGATCCTGAGCAGGATCGAAGCCAACGCGGCCGTACCGCCTGCCGAGGCTGCGGAATTCGTCTTTGGCCTCAAGCTCTTTCTTGAAGTACTGATCCGCCATCGCAAGAATGCGCTTTTTGCGGAACTGTGGTCGCCGATGAGCGACTTCGTGAAGCGGTTGAAGGCCTTGGGGCCACGCACCCCTGCATATTGGCGTACGCAATACTGCCAATCGTGACCTGCAGTCTACCACCGCAGGTGTCGCCCGCAGGCGCGCACTGCCGCCTTTGGAGGCTCGGCGGCAAATGTTGGGACGCGATCACACGACAATTCGTTCCTGTCACCTGACCATCCGCCGCGTTTAACCTTGAGTGTGTACTGCGTCGATCCAATGGCTGACTATCCCGTGCCGTCAGAACGCTCATATCGTGATTTGAAAGGACGACCTTTGCGGCAACCCGCTTTCTTTATTCCCCATGGGGGCGGCCCCTGCTTCTTCATGGACGACCCTCGCGGTGTCTGGGCCGGCATGGAGGCCTTCCTTCGCACGCTTCTGGCACTCGTGCCGGAGCGACCGCGGGCCGTGCTGGTCGTATCCGGCCATTGGGAGACCAAGGGCTTTGCCTTCACCGGCGCCGAGCGACCGCCACTGATCTACGACTATTACGGCTTTCCGCCACATACTTACGATCTCCGGTTCGACGCTCCTGGCTCGCCTGAGGTGGCCGCGCGTGCGGCATTGCTGCTTCGGAATGCAGGGCTTCAGGCGGCAGTCGACGCGACCCGCGGCCTGGACCATGGCGTGTTCATCCCGCTAAAGGTCGCACTGCCGGAGGCGGACATTCCGGTGATAGAAATGTCGGTCGATCGCAGTCTCGACCCGGCTTTGCACGTGGCGGCGGGTCGCGGGTTGGCGCAACTTCGCGACGAGGGCGTACTGATCCTCGGGTCTGGCATGAGCTTTCACAATATGCAGGGCTATGGCGATCCCCGCTTTACCGCTCCATCAGAAGCGTTCGATGGCTGGCTGTCCAACGTCGTCCTGCAGGACGGCGCCGAACGCGCCCGACTCCTGGCCAATTGGGAGGTGGCGCCTGCAGCACGCCTATCGCATCCCAAGGAGGAGCACCTTTTACCGCTGATGGTGGCTGCAGGAGCAAGCGATGTGCCGGGCGAACGTGTTTATTCGCAGACTGTCCTCGAAACTGCCATTTCTGGCTTTCGGTTCGACTGATCCTGCCGGGGAACGGACAATGCTTACCGCCATCGCTTGTGCAACTGACGATCTGGCGCCGCCTCGTCGTTGGCAGCCTTAGGGACAAGTGGTTCACCAAATACATCCCCCGGTTCTCGGGCTTGACGTGCTGCTCCCCACCAACGGGATAACGCGCCTGCCATTCACAACATCAATAGGAAACTGATCCATGAACATCGACCTCACCGGCAAAATTGCCATCGTCACCGGCTCGACCGAGGGCATCGGATTCGCGATAGCCAAAGGACTGGCGGAAGCGGGAGCCACCGTGGTGGTCAACGGACGCACCGAAGCCAAGGTCAACGCTGCGGTCGTTCGTCTGGGCGGGCACACACGCGGCGTTGCAGCCGATCTCGGCACGAGCGATGGTCACGCCGTCCTGATCGCCGCCGAGCCGGCAGCGGACATCGTCGTCAGCAATCTTGGCATTTTCCAGCCCATGGACTTTTTTTATACCGACGATGTGGAGTGGGACCGGCATTGGCAGGTTAACGTAATGGCCGGGGTGCGGCTCGCGCGCAGCTATCTTCCCGGCATGGAGGCGCAAGGCTGGGGACGGTTCGTGATGCTTGGATCCGAATCGTCATTCAACATTCCGGTTGAAATGATCCATTATGGCGTGACCAAAACTGCCGATGTCGCGCTCGCCAGAGGCCTTGCCAAGCGAATGGCAGGGACCGGAGTGACTGTGAACTCGGTGTTGCCCGGCCCGACGCTATCTGACGGGATGGCTGCGATGTTCGAAAAGGAACTTGCCGTCGGAGACCGCTCGATGGCTGAAATCGCATCCGACTTTGTGACGACCCACCGTCCGAGCTCAATCATCCGCCGAGCCGCGACCGTCGAAGAAGTGGCAAGCATGGTCGTCTATCTTGCATCGCCGCAGGCGTCTGCCACGACCGGCGCATCTGTCCGCGTCGATGGTGGAGTAATCGACACGCTCTAGGAGAACCCACCGAATGCCACGAGGCTGCGGCCCTGCTCGCCATCGGGAGCGGTGCCGCAATCGTGCATTGTAGCGCTATCCCTATCGCTCTGCAGCTTGCGCGCCGTCCGGATTTTGCTCGGTCATGGCAAGATCGAGAATGCGGTCTGCCATCTAGGGATCGATGTGGAAGACGCGCTACCTCTTGCCGAGAACACTGAGACCTGAACCGTTGGCTCCCCGCTGCTTGCGGGGGGCCAATTTTTGACGGGCCTCGGACAATCCTGCCTATCCAGATCGACAAAATGAAGGGCAGCGCCAACGCCATAACCCGACGCCTATGGTCTCGCCCATTCGGTGTCCGCTTCGGCTGCGTTTCGTGCGAGCCGCTAACCAGCGCGCCGGATAGGTCGCACCGATCTCAAAGCCACGCAACTCACCCTGAGTGTGCGCGGTGGTGGTTTTCGCACGGACACTGCGCGCCGATCAGACCATCAACGCTGGAGCGCAGAAGTGCAATTTGAAGCGATGCGCGACGATGCATCGAGGCTGGAGCAACTGGCAGCAGCGATTGTCCACGATCGGCGGGAAGTCGGCTTCAAGCCGCGTTCGGTTGCCGTCATGCTGGACGGTCTGGTTGATGCTGCGCCGGCGCAGGAGGACCTGTTGAACCAGCCCGGCCTGAATGATCAGCGCGCTGCGGTTCTTTTGCGCCAACAAAAGCGCGAAAGGCTAAGCGGCGCATTGGACGTCATCCGTTCAAAACATGGGCCATCATCGGCATCATGGGGCGTTTGTGAGGATATTCCTGGCGGCTACGTCGGCGGCAAGATCGCGTTCGGGCGCATCCCCGAACTGGCCGATTTCAACGAAGCGCCCAGCAAAGATGAGGCTACGCGCTTTTGTGTGGTGGCTTAAGCTATAGTTTTCGGCTGCGCGCTTGCCCTGCGGTCAATTCTCTTCGAAAACCTTGTTGAGGTAGGCCGCAATCCGCACCCCGGCTTGCTTGAGCCGAAGGTCAACCGCGTGGTGATGTTGATAGGCGTAGTCCCACGACAGTTCAGGGTTCTGCGGGTAAATGGTCTTACGCAAGGCAATGCTTTCGGTGGTCCAGATTGCCGGATCGGCTATGTTCCAGGCAATGATCTGTTCCGGCGTTATCGAACGCGACAGCCAGTCCGCATGTTCTGAATATGACAGCGAGCGTTGCTCTATCATAGCGGAATCCCACACGGAATGCAGGTTTGTCGGCTTGCCAAACCATGTGACCTTGACATCGTTGCCACCTCGATCTGTGCCCCCGCCTGCGTGCAGCGGTTGATGCAGGTCGCCAATGATATGGACGATGAAGCGAAGGGCGAGGCGGCGATCGGTTGGAGGGGCGTCTGGATTCTTGAGTGTCTTGGTGAAGCGCTGGAGTGCAGTGATGGCGTCACCTTGGGCAGGCGCATCGGCTGGCTTATAGGCATTGCCGTCCTTGACCGTGATGTAATGCCAGGCGCTGGCCTCCTTTTGCCAGTACGTGGCCGGGTCCGATTTCATTTCGTCAGGCCATGTCGAGGCTTCGGCCAAGTCTTCGTTCGATAGCAACAAGCGCACATTGGCTCGCGCAACACCGCTCAGGTTCTGGTCGGCTATGGCACCTGTAATGCGGTGACCGTTAGAGCCCCAAGCCAGCGCTGGCGCATTTGCGACGACGAGAGCGACAGTGATGGTCGAAAAGGCTTTTTTCATCGACACGCACGATACTGTCTTTGCCGGGCTTTGTCAGCTTCGATCGTTATGTGCAGCGCAAAGCGCGTTGACGCCGGCCGACTTGGCCTGGGCCAAACGCGCCGTTCACGCGCCAAGGATAGAGCGGCAGGTTCTTCGCCAGAACCTGACCTGCGGCCAAGGCAAGCCTAGGCTATAACTGCGGCCGCAACCGGCCGGTTGCTGAATGGCCGGTTCTTGCTGACAGGTTCTGGCTGGCAAAGGCCCAAAGCCCAAGGTCGGCTTTGGGCAAGACCGTGGTTGGCCCGGCGCGACCGAAGATGGGTGGGAAGCGGAAATGCAAAAGATGGACTGGTGGCGTAACTTCACGTTAGCAGCTGCGCCACAACGCCACAAATCCAGCTTCCTGTACACGACCATCCATCAAGCCGCGATCAACTCGCTCGTCGAGGCGGAAAAGTCCAACGGCATCGAGCCGCAGACTCGCATCGCCGACGTCCTGGCGAAGCTTGCCAGTGGATGGCCGGCCTCACGCCGGGACGAGCTCATGCCCTGGAAGCGGACGGCTGGCGAGCAATCTCTGGTCTGCCACTGGCTGCCAAAAGCGGCTAATCTCCCATAGGATCGCCTATGATTGCAGGCGTTGACCGCTATCCGTTCAACCTTGACATACGCACCATATGGTGCGTATGCTCGCGTCAGGAGAAACGAATATGGCGATCGCCACAATTCGGCAGCAAGCGGCCCCGGCAGCTGTGGGCCTGCAGACCTTTTCGGGCGACAAGGACCGCAAGCGCCTGACCGGCGCGGCCGTTAAGGCCGTGTTGCGGCTCGTCGATGCCTGGGGTGGCAGCAATGCCGAGGGTGCCGCGCTGCTCGGCGTGTCCGAGAGCACGTGGGACCGGATCAAGGCCGGCAAATGGGACGGCACATTGAGCCAGGACCAGTTGACCCGTGCCTCGGCCTTGATCGGCGTGTTCAAGGGCCTGCACTTGCTCTTCGCCGACGGGATGGCCGACCGCTGGCCGCGCCTGCCCAACCGGGCGCCGGTGTTCGGCGCAATGTCGCCGCTCGAGGCGATGATCGACGGCGGCATTCCCCGGATGCTCGAGACCCGGCAGTATATCGACGCGCTGCGTGGCGGGCTCTGAGCCGCAGTCCCCGCTGCCGCTGGCGCGTGAGGCTTTCCTCCACACCATCAGGCTGGTTGCCAGCTCTCGGCTGCGCGAAGCTGTGCTCAAGCCGCTGGCCGACGATCCGGACGAGTTGGCGCTGCTCGCCGAGATCGAAGGCGCGACCAGCGGGCGGTTAGTTGCCGAGGAACGCGGACTTGGCGCTCTCAGCCCCGAAGAACTCGTTCATGGCGTGCCACATGCCCGCTTCATCAACGCCAGCTTCGCCTATGCCAAACCGCGTGAACCCATGCGCTTCAACCCTGCGGACCGCGGCGCATGGTATTCGGCGCTGGCAGTTGAAACCTGCATCGCCGAAGTTGGACATCACCTGACCAAAGCGCTTGGGGATGCAGGAGAATTCAACGCGGTTGTCGAATATGGCGAAATGCTGGCGAGTATGGCGGGCGTGTTCGTCGACCTGCGCGAGGCAGCGGGTCATCCCGCGCTCGATGCTGACCCTGCGACCGGCTATGCCGCTGGAAATGTTCTTGCCGCGCAGGCACGCGTCGAGGGCCACAATGGCATCATCTACCCATCGGTCCGCCACGCAGGCGGCACCTGTATCGCTGCACTCTGGCCCAACGCCGTGCAGTCGGTGGTGCAAGGTGCCATGGTTCGCCTGATCTGGTCGGGCACGCCGGATTATACCTGGGAGCCGATCTAGTGGACATGATTTTGACATGTGCATCCCTTGGCGGCGGGGATTGGTCTGCAAATGTCAAAATTGCTAGATTCATAAGAATCACGGGTTTTTAGTGGTCCGTTAAGATTCCGACATTCGAGCAGGGCCTATGGTCGGTGGTCGCGAATGTCAGAATCGGACCACTGGCAATCTGCTCCAGCCTGTCCGTTTCTCCGCCAAGGTCTTCAGCAGGCAACTCGCCGCGCCAGAGCCACGGGGATTGATTTGGACGAGTGCGGCTCGAAAGGTTTCTCCCGCTGCGTTTACGACATTCTGACGGCGAACCGAACAGTCCGCTCCCCACCCATTTGCGGTCGAACCTGATCAATTCAGCGCTCCCCTACAGCGCTCCCCTACAGCGGCCCCCTACAGCGGCCCCCTGTAGCGGCCTCCCTGTAGCGGCAAGCGGGTCATGCCCGATAGCCGCCGCGGCCGCCAGTTCCCGGTGCGCTCGACCAGCATCAACGCATCTTCAACATCCATGTCAAGGTCGGGCACGGTGTTCTCAATCCTGGTGCGCCCGAGGAAAATTGGCGCCGCACGAAGATTTCCTGATGTTCTGTAGATCACCCCGGCAATGCGGGAGGCAACTTGCACACTGCAACAGAGTGCGATTTTGGTTCCTGTGTAATGCAGCGCCGACAGACCCGCCCTTTGCAAGTTTTTCCCAGCGTTCGATAACAGAGCGAACATAGTCTTGGGTCTCACGGATTGCTGGAATCCTGCCGCGCGCCAAAGACTTTCTCTCCGGACCAGCGTTGTAAGCTGCCAAGGCCAGATCAACCCGTTTGAAGCGGTCAATCTGCTGGCGCAAATAGCGCGCCCCTCCCCGAAGATTATGCCAAGGATCAAACGGCTGTGTAACGCCCAGCCTTCGTGCCGTGGCTGGCATTAGCTGCGTCAGCCCTGCCGCTCCAGACTTGCTGAGAGCTGTTGCATGGTATGCCGCTTCCTGCCCAACGAGCGCGTCCAGTAGATGTGCTGGCAAGCCAACTTCACATGCGACCTGCTCAATAGCCGCATGATGCCGCAGGCGTCGTCGTTCCGCCGCAAGTGCAAGCCAAGGCGCAGGCACATATTGCGCGGAAGGACAGGGTGGTAGGATATTCTTGTGGTTTGCGTCGCGGGGTGCGGGGGCTCGAGTGGTGTGAAAGTACCAGCGCATCGCAGCTAGGATGTCTGCGGTCTCGTGGCTTGAATCGCTGCGGAGCGCGCCTGTTTTTGGAGTGCTTGCCGGTAGTGCAAAGTTTGAGACTTCTGCTTCGCGCGCAAATGACCCAGCAGGAAATGGCAAAAGCAGCAGCACTATAAGAAAAACGCGAGACATCAAACGCCTCCAAAGGGGGCGTACTGGACTGTCGGGACTGCGCGCAAGCGATCAAACGCGATCGCGGCCGCTGTGTCAAATCCTGGCGATGATCTTCTCGCTTCGGCGCTGTCTCCAGTATTGCCCTGACCTGCAATCCCGCATGCCGCTCAATGCAGATGGCATGGACTGCGCGGCCCGCTTCCCTGACCTTTGGCGCGATACAGGCCAATTCTCGTGCAATGATCCGCTAGTGCTTTGCACAGCGCGCTGTGACACATGCTTCCTGCAGCTTCCTGACCATCGTAGGTTGCGGGCGATTGACGCCAGGCCTGGCATGGACGACACGCCGGTCCAACCGCTCGGCTTGCGTGCGCTGGCAACCCTGATGGTGGACGTGCGAGGTAGACCGTCACCTGTGAGCAAAGCGTAATGCTGCACGCTCTCCGGCAATCTGATGATCCAGGAACGCCGCATCCTTGAACCGGCATCCTTAGGGTATTCCTTATCCAAAGCGATCGTGGCTAACTCCTGCTTTGGCTGGGCACGAGGCATCCACTGCGAAAAATAGGCCTGCGCCTTGGACAAGGCCTGCACCTTTGACAGGCCCAGCGCCATTGACAAGCCATCCGGCAGTGTCTTCGGTCGGGGCTCGTCCAGTTCCTCGCCAGCGTTTTGGTAGAGCGCGATGCCGTCGCAGGCGACGTCGATGAAGCAATAACGACCCTGTCGCGACCCTGTAAGCGACCCTGTACGCGACCGTGTACGTGACTTTGGGCGTGACTTTGGGCGTGACCCTGTTTCACGTCTCCCAGCGTGCGCACAATGAAGTTCACCGGAGCGGTGAGCGGTGCGGTAACGCCGTATTCGCGCATCAGGCGTTCCTCGCGTTGTGACCCATACCTGACCCGCGCCGTCACCTGCGCGTCGTTGACAACGATCAGCCGGTCCTGGAGCGCCTTGTAGACTTTGTCTTCATGCGGCTCATCAAGCCATCCACCGCGCGCAGGATCCTTGAACCAGCACCTCGAGGATATGGCCGTGCAATTTCCATTCCTGCCGGCGAACGCGAAGCTGGCCTCGAATTCCGCCAAGACAGGTCGGAGCGCGCGCTCGCGCGGCGTGTTCGTGCCAAAATGGTCGAGGTCGGTCGGCATGGCAGACAGTGGCCAAGCACCAAACGGCAAGTGATGCACGATTGTGAAGGAACTTTAACGCTCTGAAATATTGTCATTTATGACAAATGGTGATTAGCTTGTGCGATTGAACGGCCTTGCTTTGCGCAGTCTGTCAGCGGCAAACGGCAAGTGGGCATGACCGGGTCGCCGCCGCGCATGTCCAGGCCGCAAGGCTAAAGGCTGTGGTATGTGCCCCAACGCGCATTCCATGACCCGGTCATAGATCCCATCGTGAAAACCCTTTAAAATAAAGCTATTATAAAGTGGCTGGCAGCCCAGCGTCACCACATCCTTGGCACCGCGACAATGGAGTCGCGCAATCAGCAAACGAGGATGATGACCATGACCGAAGACACCTGTGAGGAAACCGTGATCGACCTGGGCGAGGCCTCAACCACCACCCGGGGTCAGGCGATCGTCGAACTCGACGTGAGCGGCGGCAATCTCCGCTTCCTGCCAGGCATTGCCGCTGAGTGAAGGCAGCGGGGCGCATGTCAGTTTTGGCATGCGCCCTATGGCCGACCCCGCATGACAGCCCCCCTGCCGTCCCTCGCCTTCTGCGTGATTGGTGACACCGCGATATTCCTCGACATTGCCGGTGATCGCTACTTCCGCCTTCCATCCGACAGAAATGCCGCTTTCGTTTCTGCGCTTGCGGGCACAGCGCCCGGGGGCAAAGTCCTGAGAGCGGCGGGCCTTGACCGGTTTGCCGATGGCGCACGGGTGACAATGCCGCACTTGTCCAATGCGGAACGGCGCAGCCCAGACCTCTCTCACGTCAGCGTTAGCCCGCTCAATCTGGTCCGGGCAATCGTCTCCCAGCGAACAATTGAACGGCGAGTGCGATCACAAGGGTTGTTCAGGGTGCTCGGCCAACTGCACAACCAGCTCCACGCCGGTGTGCTCGAGCCAATTTTGGCACAGAAACCTGCCTTGCAGATCGTTGCGGCATTCGCACAGGGCCGTCTCGTCCGTAGCGCAGTCGATCGCTGCCTGCCTCGGTCCATTGCTCTGGCACATATGCTCGGAAATGCCGGGTATCGCACAGAAGTGATAATCGGCGTCAAGCTGCGCCCATTTGCCGCGCATTGCTGGGTCCAGTCCGGGTCCTTCACGCTCAATGAAAGTGCGCAAGAGGCGGATCGCTATACGCCGATCCTGGTCCTGTGACACCAATACGTTTTGCATTGCGCAAGCCTTGGCCATCGCCGTCAGGGCCGATGGTGCAGGTCAAGGCGGTCGCCGGGCTCAGGTCCTCAAGTGCGCAACTGTCGTCTGCTTTATGGCTCGGTGACAGCGACCACCGCATCGATCTCGGCCCCTTGGGTGTAGTTATCGGCTATGTCTTTGCTCGCAGCACTGGCTTGCGCGTCAGGGACTTGCCGCAGGATCTGGCCCATCAGGACATCACGGGCCTGGCGACCTGGCTGGTGTGCGAGTGCTGGGGCACTTACGTCGCCTTGTTCAACGACCTGGACGCAATACAGGTACTGCCCGATCCCTCTGGCCTCCTGCCAGTATATGTAACGACCGACGAGCAAGATGTTGTGTGCACCAGCGATCCTGGTTTGATCGGGCAAAGCGGCTGCCGGCAGCCAGAGGTGTCCTGGGAGGACCTCTTTCACCATCTCCAGCACCCGAGCCTGCGGTCTGCCAGAACCTGTCTGTATGGTCTTTGCGAACTGTCCCCCGGCTATCTCGTCAGGCTCGGCGATCCACGCACTGCTGCACGTCCGATCTGGGTGCCAGCGAGCTTTATGCCTGACGGCAGGACGTTCAGCTTTGAGGCGCTGTCTGTGCAGTTGCGCGAGATTGCCACGCACGTCCTGGGCGCTTGGAGCGCGCTGTCGTCGCGCGTGGTAGTGGCGGCATCTGGCGGGGTGGATTCCTCACTGATCGCAGCCGCTCTTGCAGATGCCGGGCGGGACTTCGCGCTGATGACTGTCGCGACTTCCGATCCCAGCGGCGACGAGCGCGCGCATGTCAGAGTCTTGGCGCAACACCTCGGCGTTCCGCTTTTTGAAGGGCAATACGCCCCACAGAACATCAATCTCGGCCTGGCCGTGTCGGCGCGAGGTCCGCGACCTTGTGGCAAGGCCTTCATGCACGAAACCCGGCGTGTGGGCTTTGAAGCACGCCGTGCGCTAGGTGCGGACATCGTGTTCGATGGCAACGGCGGGGACAATCTGTTCTGCTATTTGCACAGCGCGGCGCCTGTGCTCGATCGCTGGTTCTGTGACGGCTTGAGCCGAGGCACCTGGTCTACGCTTGTGGACATGTGCCGGGTGACCGAAACCACAGTGCCGCAGATGGCGCGCGCATTCCGGCGCCGCTGGGCTCGTGGCACGGCATTTGCGCTTCAGCCTGCTGATTCTCGCCTGCTCAGCGGTCAACAGGGCCAATCTGCGATCCCGGAAACCTTGCGCGACTGGCGCGACCAGGTGCCGCGCAAGCATCCCGGCAAAGTCGATCATCTCGCACTGCTTCTGGCCACGCAAAATCATCTTCATGGTGCCGGTCCCTCTCCTGCCTTCGCGCAGTTCTCCCCGCTGATGAGCCAGCCCCTGCTCGAATTCTGTCTTTCGGTTCCAACCTGGATCTGGTGCATGGGCGGGATAAATCGGGCACTTGCGCGGGCAGCTTTTGCCGATGTCCTCCCCGCTGCGGTGACCCGGCGTATTTCCAAGGCAGGCCCCGACAGTCTGATGCACATGGTCTTTGCCGCTAATCACGCGCTGATCCGCGATATGCTCATGGACGGACTGTTGATGCGTAACGGTATTCTCGACAGGCACGCGGTCGATCTGGCGCTTTCTCCAGGAAAGGCTGGCGTGGAGACTGACGATGCAACACTCTATCGCCTGCTTGACCTGACCGAAGCAGAAGCCTGGGTCCGATCCTGGCGCTAGTGGATTGGTTTTGACATTTGCATCCCCTGGCGGTTGGGATGGGCCTGCAAATGTCAAAATTGTGAAATCCACTAGAATCAAAAACTTCTAGTGGTCCGAAAAGATTCTGACATTCGAACGCCGCCTAACCTCATAGGGTACCGAATGTCAGAATCGGACCACTAGCGCGCTGGTAACGGCTGTCGCGCCTTGTGCTCAATCACATCGCAAAACTGTCGGATCCGGCGCGCCACGCATTGCCTTCCATCGTTCGTATTGAACCTGCTTTGCAGGGGAGCAATCCATCTTTGCCAGCAACCAGAACCTGAACCAGTCGACTGCGCGCGCGTAGATCGCAAGGCGATGCGCCGGCTGCCATTTGAAATGCGGCTCGTTATCAAGCACGATAAGCTCTACGGCTTTACCCCGCTTGCGAAATGCCGATACGACATCTAATCCTGCTTCGTATTCGCTGTCGCCGGTCTGGATCAGGATGGGAACATCGACTTTGTCCGCATTGAGGACCAAGGACATCGGCTTCCAGAAAGCAGGCGCATCGTCCTCGAAAAAGCGGTAGCCCATGTCGCGTCCGAACCGCTCGAAAAAAGGCCCTGCGGCCAGAGGATAAGACATCATATCCTCACAACAAGCGCCAAGACTTGCAACCTTGAACAGTGAGGAATTGATCAAGGCCCACTGGGTGGTCGACGTCCCGTCGCTGAAACCGCTGATGCCCATCCGCTGTGCATCGACTGTGCCGGTCGCAATCGCACGGGCTACCGCCATCTCGAGGGAGGACTGCACGCTTCTTCGGTCAAGCCAATCGGTTCTGTTGCGTGTTCTTAAGTCCCGTTCGCTGGTAGCTTCCATGACCCACGCCGGGAAATCGGGTCTGGCAAAACTCAGCACCGCAAATCCGTTTGCAGCGAGCACCGCAACAGGCACTTCGTCGCCGGTACCGCCGCGCAGGAAACCGTCGCTGCCATACTGCACGACAACAAGCGGATGCTTCTCGCCGGACTTGTGGCCCGGCGGCGTAACAAGGTCAGCATAGCTCTGGACACCATAGGCATTGCGAAACCGCAACCGCTGCACCGTTGCGTGATGAAACGACTTCCAGGCCGGATTGGGATCAAAGATCGTCCGTTCATGGCCGGTGACCAGATCAATCGAGACAAGGCGGCGCGGCTGCGTGGCCCCTTCCCTTGCACAGACCAGGTGCAAGGCTTGCAAGGCGCAGCCGATAAGCGCGTCCTGCGTCACCAGAACCAGCTCAGGCACCGCCGCTCCGATTTGCCAACGCAAAAGTGCCGTCTGGCTCTGGCCCCATCCGGTCTTCTGGAGGATATAGAGCGCGCGTCCGTCAGCCGACCACCACAAGTGCCTTGCCCCATCGCAAGTGGCCGTGCTGCACGTCAGCACCGATCCGCCTGGCATGCGCATGACCAGCTTTGTCGGGGCAATGAGCCGCGCTGGAGCTGTGCTCTCAATCCATGCCGCAGCGCCTGCGCTGGACAAAGTGAAGCCCATTGCTCCTGCAGGTATGGCCAGCTTGCCAGCGTCCGCATTGCTGCGCGTTACCAATGCCACCTCCTGGGCGGTTGCGTCACGTATTGCCCCGTCGAGCTTGGACACTCTGTAAACGACTGGCATGGGACCGGTTGGCAGCGGCCGGTCAGAGAATTGCGGCGAGAAGCGGTCATCAAACACAAACCCGGAACGTGCTTCCTCGGCAATTCGTGCACTTGCCTTGCCAAGCGCCGGCCGGCTTGCAGTAACGATGCGCGCGCCGTCTGGCGTCCAGGCAAAGTCATCGACATCCTCCGGCAGCGCAGTCAGTGGCCTTGCCGCAGCTTTTCCAATGGTCTGGACCCCCCACACTTGTGTTTGCTCATTTACGCGCTTGAGAAACGCAATTGTCCTGCCGTCAGGCGACCACTTGGGGGTAATTACCCGGGCATAGCCTGCTGCAATCGCGGGGAAATTGCGGAGTTGGAAGGTGTCGCGGATAAATGCGCCGCCGCGATCGAGTACGCGCGGTAGCGCGCGCTGCGCGTCTACCGGCATGACCATGAGCTTCTGGCAAAAAGCATTGGTATGCGGGTCGGCGCGTCGGACGACGAAGGCGATCTGCCTGCCATCGGGCGATAGACCGAACGGACTTGGGGATTCGTAAGGATCTGAGCGGCCAATGTCAGCGATTGTCGCCAGATCAAGAGCACCGATATGCAAGTCAGCACGCGATTTGCGCTGGCTGTCAAGCCCATCCAGATCGGCGCAAGAGTCGAGGCCCGCAGGGGTTACAAGGCTTGCAGGGCTTGCAGGGCTTGCAGAGCTTGCGAATGGCACAGTTGCTTGTGCCATCAGCACAATCAGAGCCATGCCCATTACCAGCGCCTCGAAATGCCGACGGCGATAAACCGTCCGATCGGCGAATAGTTTGTCGAGTCGTAAGGCGTATCGGTTGGCCCAGTCGTTCGAATTGCCTGTGGCTGCTTGTTCAACGCATTGTTGACGACCACAGACAAGGCAAGGCCGGGTTCCTCAGCGCTGGCGTGGAGCGCTGTGTAGCGCAGAGCAAGATCGAGCGTGGCCTGCGGCGCGATGCGTGCAGGCAAGGCAAAACGGCGATCCGACAGCGCGCCGCTGTAGTTGAGGAAAGCAGACCCCGTAAACTGCTGCGACCGATAGCTGACGCTGGCGCGCGCGCGGATCTCAGGCGGATTGAATAGCGTGCCCGACAAGCTGGTCTGCGGCAGGTCTTCGCTCACCTGCTGTCCGCTGTCGAGCCATGCGCCGGCAAGATTGAAGGAGATGGACCGCTCTGCGCCAAGCTCACGGCGCCAGCTTAGCGCCGCATCCAATCCCTGGATGTTCTGGATCGCGACATTGAGATTGCGGTTATCAACCAGCGCGACGACATTGGCGGGATTGTAAGGCAGCCCCGAAAAGTTCTGCAGGCCAAGCTGGGCAGCGGCCACGAGGTCGGCCAGCAGGCTCGCGGACGGATCGCGGTCGATCAGCGAGGCGTATCCTGGATCGGTGAAGGCAGCGGCGATCGAGCCGGCGATAGGCTGCACGACCCGGTCGCGATAGCGGATGTTGAAGTAGCTGCCCTCAAGCGACAACCCCGGGATGCCCGCAGGCTTCAGGACAAAGCCAGCGGTCCAGCTGCGCGCCCGCTCGGGTTTGAGATCGGGATTGCCCCCGCTGGTATACATGACCGTCTGGCCACCGGACCCTGCACCGAAGGCTGCGGCCGGCAACAGGTAGGCCTGATACCCGACATATTGCTGGTAGAGCGTCGGCGCCTTGAAAGAGCGCGCCCACGAGGCCTTGAGCGTCAAGTCGGTTGCAGGTGCATAGATCAGGCCAAGTCGTGGCGTTGCAAGCCGCGCCATGCCGGGATAATCCTCATAGCGTAGTGCGCCGGTAAGGATCAGGCGCTTGACGCCAGGGATGTCTGAGTGCGGGCCGACAAACGGCAGGTAGACTTCCCCAAAGGCAAAGTAGCTGTGGCGTGAAACATCGAACGTCTGCTGCGTAGTGCCATTGACAATACGGCTGAATTTCATGCCATTGTCCCGATAGCCGCCGCCCACTGCCAGCTGGGCAGATCCGCCCGAGAGCGCGAACATCGGCCCGCTGGCAATGAACTCGGCAGAGGCAGCGTCATTGCAGTAACACCCAGAAGTGACGCTGGCAGTTCCTCCGGCAGGCGTAAAGGAGGTACTGTACCGGGTCCGGTCGATGCCATAGGCACCCAACAGCTTTACCGTCCAGGCACCCCCGGCATCAAAACTCAGTTCCGGGGCAACCGAAAAGGTCGAGACGCGCGGCGCAAAAACATAGCGGGCCGCCGCAGTACCTCCGATCGTTGTGGAAGTACGGCGCGACAAAAGCGCATCGACATTGAACGCCCACCTCTCGCCGAGCGCCTGATGCACGCTAGCAATCCCGGCATGGCGAGTCTGCGCGGGATAAAGCGAGGCCTGGGGATCAAGTGACCGGGTGTAACTGCGCTGACCGGCTGCAAGCTGTGCATTGTGTGCAAAGTCATAGGCCAGCATCGCCCCGCCACCCGACCAGCGCGTGCCTGCTACAGCGTCGGCTTGCTGGCGAAAATAGCCGCCATCGCTGGCCGCTCCGACCTGCGCCGATGTCGCCAGACCCGAATAGTTGCGGCGCAAGATGACATTGACCACGCCTGCTACGGCGTCCGAACCATACAGCGCCGATGCGCCATCGGGAACGACCTCGATGCGCTCCAGCGCCGCGACAGGAATGGCCGAGATGTCGACCCCGCCAAAAGCAGAATCATAGGGAAGCCGGTGACCATTTAGCAAGGTGAGCGTTGCGTCAGGACCAAGCCCACGCAAGTTTGCGCTCGCGGCAGAATTGACATTGGTGTTGATCAGGCCCGCGCCAGTCCCGACGCCCGGGTTCTGTCCGCCACTGAAGTTTTGCGGCAAAGCCCGTACAGCTTCGCCGGTGTCGATCTGACCTGCCGCCACGATCAGGTCACGCGATAGTTTGATCACAGGCGCTGCGACGTCGGCGCCGCGGATCAGGGAGCCGGTGACCACGATTGGCGTTTCACCAGCGGGTTGCAACAACCCATTCCGGGCTGGCCGAATAAGGATTGTACGGTTGGAAAAGCTTGCCGTGAGTCCGGTGCCGACGAGCAGCGTGCCGACAGCCTGCTCCACGGTCATCATACCGCGCAATGCAGGAACACGAAAGCCCGCGACAGCTTCGGTGGGTGCGTAAATCTGCCACCCGGCTTTTGCGGCCACGGCCATTAACGCGCTACCCAGATCCTGCTCGGCAAGATCGAAAGTGATGCGCGCGTCTTGCGCGACGGCGGCATGCGGCGGCAGCATTGCAGCGCCACCGAGCAGGGCAGCGAGAAGGCGAGTCGTGGACGTCATGGTTCAATCCCTCATTCGTGTTCCGCACGCATTTGGTGGTGCGGTGGATAAGGGGATTGACGCTGAGCGAAGACCGGACCTTAGTTACGTTTGAAAATATATTTCAATTCTGGCGCAAGTGCAGTCCGTCAGGCCTCTCGGTGACCTGGAAGCCAAATACAGTCGCAAGGTTAGCCGCAAGGGCAGATGTATCGGTAAAGCGGAAGCGCCCTGACACCGACATGGTGCCAATCGCGGGATCATCGATGACGATGGGTTTTTCTGCATAGCTATTGGCGATGCTGACGAGCCGGGAGATCGCAATGGTGCGATACTGACCCCACCCCGACGGCCATTCCTTCTCGTTGGTAACAAAGCTTGGCCCCGCGTTGCCGATCCGTCCACGCAGCAAGCGCAAGGGACGTCCAACCGGCAGGCGCTGGCCTTGGATACGATAGGCTGCATTTTGGAGCAGAGGCCGAACTTCGGCCTCACCGGTGTAAAGGCGAACGCGCGGTGCTTGATGCACGGCAAGAGTGACATCCATCAACGCAGCTCGCGCCGTTATGGTGTTCGCTCCGGCCGCTATCGTGTAGGTCTGTGCGCTGTCCAGCGCGTTCAATTGCATCCGACCCATTACCAGTTTGATCGTCGAGGTTCCATCACGCGACCCGACAATGACCTTGCTTGCCCGATCGAGCGTGACTGCGCCGCCGCCGGGCAGCGCAAATGTGCGCATCGTGCGCGGTGCCGTCTCAAGCAGCATATGCGTCTGCCCCGTGGGCGTGCTCGACCACGGCAGCATGGAAGCAGGCACCAGCCCCACGAAAACGGCGAGCCCCAGACACGCAGCAATCGCTCCGGAAACCAACACTTGGCGCATGTCCCTCAATGATCTGCGCTGACGCAAGGGCCCATAGTGTGCTGACGAGCGCAGGACGAGGCTATCATCAAAAATCTTGCAGATGCGGGCGAACGCCTCGCGATTGTGCGCCCCCTGATTAAGCCAAGCCTCGAACTGTGGCGTTCTTGCGCCCGCTTGGGGTCCGCGCATCGTGGCAAACCACTGCGCGGCCTGCTCGGCAGCATCGGCAGGCTCTTGCCCTTGCC